>Ga0194137_10000066_pt1 | contig 61870 bp, 72 predicted proteins | sample TARM_MetaG_T3_14_FD_134025 | JGI IMG/M metagenome (GOLD analysis project Ga0194137, IMG submission 134025) | Freshwater microbial communities from Pennsylvania, USA, analyzing microbe dynamics in response to fracking - TARM_MetaG_T3_14 (version 2) | ecosystem: Environmental > Aquatic >...
CCGAGCGTGAACGTGGTGAGGGTTGAATGCAAACCCTCACCTATCACAGCCACCAGCCACCAGCGCATTCCGATTAACCACATTGAAAAGGTTACAGAAATTTGAAGCAAAAAGGATGATCCATAATCACCCAACCGCCTGATTTGCGGTCATGCTGGTTCACGGTCAATACCGCTGATTACCAGTTAGATTTCAACAACATAGCGACCTGGAAGCGAATTTACTTTCAAGTCAATTGGTTATGGGGTCTGGCGCAAAACCTGCACCAGCAACAGCACCGCTAACACCCCTAAACCGCCACCAACAATCGCCCCACTCCGAGCAGGATGCACAGAAAGGAGGGCGGAGGGAAACGAGATGAAGACCCATAACGTCGTCAGCACATCTGGCGGTAAAGACTCCACTGCCACCCTACTGCTGGCAATCGAGCGAGGCGCTGAGAATCTGCAGGCCGTGTTCGCGGACACCGGACATGAACACCCGGAGGTCTACAAATATTTGGATTACCTGGAGCAAAAACTAGGGCTGTCGATCAGGAGAGTTAAACCAGATTTCTCCGCGCAAATTGAGGCAAAGCGAGCCGCCGTAAAATCAAAGTGGGCGCTTGAACTGCCAAAGCGGTTCATGGCTGACAATCCAGGGCGGTGGATGCTGAAGAGCAACTACGCCAGACTCGAAGGCGCAGACGAGGATGGCATTATACTGAGCCTTCGCTGCCCTGACGGCAGTGTTAGCGAATGGCCTGGAGACCCTGCAGAGCCGGCAGACGTCTACTCACCTACTGAGAGCGGGCCATTCAGATGGGTTCCCGCTGTTCGAGGCGTGAGTCAGGATGCGGCTGAGCAGCGGGCTGGCGTTATCATAGAACGATCCCTGTCTGTGCTGGTGCCTACCGGCAACCCGTTCCTAGACCTTTGCCTGTGGAAAGGGCGGTTCCCAAGCACGCGGGCCCGCTTCTGCACCGAGGAGCTGAAACGCAATCCCATAATCGAGCAGGTAATGATGCCGCTGCTTGATGACCCGGAGACCGACGAGGTTTGGAGTTGGCAGGGAGTGCGCGCCGATGAATCCGCCTCCCGGGCCAGGCTGCCAGAGATGGACGAGGTTGGTGATGGCCTCATCAACTACCGACCAATTCTCACCTGGACAGCTCAGGATGTGTTCGACTTCCACCGCAAGCATGGGGTGAAGTGGAACCCACTATATGAGATGGGAATGGGCAGGGTCGGCTGCATGCCGTGCATTAACACCAGGAAGGATGAACTTAGGGAGATTGCGCAGCGCTTCCCGGAGGAGATAAAGCGGGTTGCCGAGTGGGAGAGGCTGGTCAGCATGGCCAGCAAGGGAGATGGTGGAGCGAATCTCTTTCACATGGATATGGTTCCAGGTTCTGACAAGTATAACCCAGTCGCTCAGTTCAATTTCGGCATCGAGGATGTGGTGCAATGGTCGATGACCGGGCGAGGCGGCCGCGTCTATGACATGCTTTTTGCTATGGGACCAGATGTAGGCTGCTCCAGCGCCTACGGCCTCTGCGACTCGCCGGTGGTCGATAACGGCCAGGTAATCATCCAGACCAAGGTATGACAACCAAAGACACTGGCAATAGGGAGGCTGTAGCGGCCTCCCGTTCAGACCCGGGCCGCGTGGTCACCGGCATGGCGAAGTGGGAGATCCACTTTACCGATGGCAACACATGCACCATGCTTTCAGATCAGTGCAGCAACACTCAGGAAGCCATGCAGGCCGCCATTGAGAGGTTCGGACCAAGAGTCAAAGCGGTGAGGTAGCCGCAGAATAACCGATCTTAATCAGCCACTTGCCTGGGCGTCATCGCGCCTTGACTGGTGGCTGTATCCGATCAATAACCAAAAACGCAACAGGTGATCCAACCTGACAACAGTAACCAGCGAGGAATGCTGAATGCCTGCACTCACAGATGGCCAAATCAAACGCGCGATGAAGCGGGTGGCCGCCAGCAAAAAGCCCGAAACACTCACAGACGGCGAAGGGCGCGGCACCGGCCGTTTGGTGCTGATCCTCAAGCCGCAGCCCACCCGGGTTACCAGCTCCTTCTTTGCCCAGCAGTGGAGCGATGGTAAGCGCAAGCTCAAGAAGATCGGCGACTACCCCCACATGACCCTGGCAGAAGCACGCGCCGTGTTCGAGCGCGACTTTGCCGCAGCCATCAACAAGGGATCCTCCATCAAGGTGCAGGGCGACACCCGCCCCGGTACCGTGGGCGATCTGTTCGAGGCGTACTGCGATGCGCTGGAGGAGGCAGGCAAGAGCAGCCACAAGGAGGCGCGCAAGGGCTTGGCCAAGATCGCTGATGTGCTGGGGCGTAACCGGCTGGCCCGCGATATCACCCCGGAGGAGGTGCTGGGCGTCATCCGGCCGATCTGGGACAGGGGCAAGAAGTCGATGGCGGATCACGTCCGGTCCTACATTCGCAGTGCCTACTCCTGGGGGCTCAAGTCAGAGCTTGATTACCGGTCCACCAGCCCGCGTCGGTTCAAGCTGCACAGCAACCCGGCAGCGGACATCCCGACCGAGCCGAAGACCGTTGGCGAGCGCTGGCTGCGCGAGGAGGAGTGGGTGCAGATGTGGCGGTGGCTTCAAAACCCAGATGTACCGATCCATCCAGCATACCCACGAGCCATCATGCTGCTTATGCTCACAGGTCAAAGGGTTCAGGAGATTTGCACTCTGCACAAGGACCAGTACCTGAAAGAGGAGGGAATGCTGGACTGGTCGAAGACGAAAAACGGCAAGCCGCACTCCATCCCCCTGCCCGCCATGGCCATCGAACTGCTGGACAGCCTCACCCCCAACGAGCACGGCTGGTACTTCCCTGGTAGCAAGGACCCTTCGCAGTCGGTGCAGCACACCACCCTCTATTCGTTCCTCTGGCGGCAGCGGGACCGGGGCGTGGTGCCAGCAGTATCGAACCGGGACATGCGCCGCACTTGGAAGACGCTCGCAGGCAAGGCGGGGCTGACGAAGGAGATCCGCGACCGACTGCAGAACCATACCCTGCAGGATGTGTCGAGCAAGAGTTATGACCGCTACAGCTACATCAACGAGAAGCGGGAAGCGATGGAGATCTGGGATCGGTTCGTGAGGGACATGATAAAGTTGAAGACACCACCGCGACTGACCGTCGTGGCCGCATAAACCACCAAAATAAGGAACGTATGAAAATCTACATTGCTGGGCCAATGACTGGGTTGGAAAACTTCAACCGCGATGAGTTCAATAAGATGGCTGAACATATTCGCGGGAACGGTGATGTTGCACTAAACCCTGCAATACTGCCAGATGGGCTTTCACAGCACGAGTACATGGATATCTGCATGGCGATGATCAGGGCCGCTGATAGCATCATGCTGCTGAGAGGGTGGCAGCATTCGCCGGGGGCCAGGGCAGAACACGCCCTTGCTGAAAAGCTGGAGTTGGCGATCTTCACCCAATAAAAAAAAGCCCCGGTACCGACACCGGGGCTCTCAACTACGGATATGCGAGATGAAGCAAAGTCACTATATCAGCGCTTGCACTGCTTCACCACTTTTTCTACGTAGTCTTGCAGGGCTGATAGCTGCGCCTCCTTGCGGATTATTCCTGCCCTGAGATCGAAAACAGCGCGTCCAGCCTCTGGACTAAGCTCGGCGTCCGCTCCATCACCCATGCAGGCGGTGGCGCTATCTCCGCCTGTGGCGTTCCCACCACTATGGGCAAGCTTGGCGCCGAGGATGCGCAGCCGGCGATTGCCAGAGGCAACATCACGGCTGAGAGTTTCGTTTTCCATTTCTGCATCTGCAAGTTTCCTCTGGGTTTCGGCATCGAGGCGCGCCAGGTCTTCCTGAGCTGCCTTCATGCGGGCGATGGCTTGTTCGGTGTCCTGCTGGGCCTTGGTAGTGACGGCCAGCTTCTCCTTGAGCCACCCTTCACGCTCCCTGCCCTGCTCCTCTTTCAAGGTGGCAATGTCTGCCTCGTAGGCGGTCTTGGTTATCCACCAGGCAGCACCTGCTCCGGCACCGGCCACGAGGGCCACCAGCACCAGGGCGGCGATAGCTTTGAGCTTCCACGACAGCGCATTCATGGTCGCGGCCCCCTGAAATGGTCGTTGTAAATCTTCATGATGAAATGCCGCAGCCCTATGAGGGCCACGGCGGTGATGATCATCTGATTTGCTGCAAGGTAGGTCTGCTGGTGTGCCGCAAAGAACGCCGCGAATGCGGCGATTGCGATTGCTGAATAGAGGGTGCGCCCGACCACGCCATCGTTAACCCGGTCACTCCAGATGCACCAGGCGGCCCAGCCGAACAACACGGCGTACACGACTGTGATCATTCTGTACCTCCCCCGAACCGTGCGCGGATGAGCGCCCAGAGGTCGGCTGCTTCAATTGCCTTGAGGACTGCAGCGATGATAGCGCCGCCAAAGGCTCCGAGCAGGAAGCCAATCCCCCCAGATGACTCAGGATCGATGCTCAGGTACACGCACACCGGCTTTGCCAGGAACTGCGCAGTGATGACGCCAGACATGACAAAAGCCATGACCGAGCGTGCCCCCTTGAGATCCCGCTGAAAAGGCAGCGCCACCAGGGATCCGAAGAACCCGGCGATTGCCCATTGCAGACTGAAATAAAGCTTTTCAAGCCACTCCATCAGGCACCCCCGAACTGTTTGTAAGCGGCGGCCAGCTTGGTGTCGTATCTGTTGGTAGCGTAGCCAGGCCCGTTGTAGATGCGGGCGAAGGTGGCCCAGTCACCAGCGCGCAGTGCCTTCACCAGTCGGGGATCCGCCAGGATGAACCGCACAAAGGTTTCGAGCTGTCCACCAGCCGTGTACTGGTCATTGATGAAGCCCTGCATGGTAGTGTACTGCAGCGTCTTCCAGTGGTAGCCCATGATCTGAAATGCACCCCAGCTCGCAGACTCCAGCGCGCTGGTGCGGTCGATGAGTTCGGCCGCCCGGTTCATGTCCTTGTCTTCTTTGTCGAGCGACTGGTAACTGCCTGCCTTCTTCGCCACCAGATCGGGATGAGCCACCAGCTCCTTGTCAGCGCGAGCGCGGTTGAAGTTGCTCGCCAGCTGGCGGTACATCACATGGGGCTCGTACTGGACCTTGACGCGACCATCAGGAAGGAAGCCACCGCCGTTGCTCTCGACGGTGGCCACCGCCTTGACAGCCGGCACGCTCACCCCCAGCCGCTTGGCAGCATCCTGGAAGTCGGTTTCGAGTAACGCACTTTTCATTGCATGCTCACCTTGTGGTTTGAGCACACGTCATGCGCGCTGATTTGAATGGGGTTCGGCTGGGCTGTGCCAGCAATGCGTTAACGATATAGCTCCGGCGTTGTTGTTTCAACAACAGAGCAAAAAGAAACCCGGCACAGTGGCCGGGCTCCATATTGCATCTTGACGCTAATCAAACCGGCTGGCGTGGTGCTCTTGGATATACCTGTTGGCCACATCCGCACGCCTTGCCTCGATTTCCTCAGTTGTCCACAACTCAAAGAACCGCCTGGCCCGCCGTAGCAATGACCTGTATTTCGCGTCCAGCTTAGAGTGCTCATCCTGCAGGTGCTTAATCGCCTGTACCGGGTCGGTCAGGTCATAGCCGGTGCCGTGGCACAGGTAGCACTCAAACTTCGCTCCATGCAGCAACCCAGGCACAGTGCCAATGCCATCGCAGTTCGCGCAGGCTGGAGGATTGGCACCGCTGCTCACCGGCTGTGATTGTCCTGGCGCGGCTCGCCGTTCAGGTCAGCCAGCGCATCAGCATCGGTAAGCACCTTGACGGAAGGCTCTGCACCAAGGACATGCAGCAGCATGGCTTCGGCCTGCTCGTAATTCAGCAGATTGGTGCCAACAGGCCACAACATGTCCCTGCTCGGGCGGGTGAAGGAAATTCCGGCATCAGGCTGAAAGTCGCTCGGCAACTTCCACCCAAGGAAGCGGCACACCATTTCAGGAGTGACCAACACATCTTCCTTGGGCGGCGTGGGCTCTGCTGGCGGGCTCGCAATATCAAGCTGCTCACGAGCAACTGCGGCGAGTCGTTCGCCTAGATTGTGCATGAAGCTGCCGTGACCGGACATGGACATGACTTCTGCAGCAGCGTGGGACAGGGAGATTGCAGCGCCTATGCTATCTTGTTGGTTCATACCTTTCCTCGGTAGCCAGCAGGTGCTGGCAGTAGTTGATTAAACGCCAGCTGGCTGCGCTACTGCGCGCACGAGGGCCATGATGCCGGTCTGAATGTCAGTCTTTCCGATGCTTGCCCAGCGCAGCGGTTCCGCACTCATGAAGCGATCAAACTCGGCGTAATCCAAGGTATTGGAAGCGGCATTGCTGCTCTTCTCGTCAGCCTGCCCGCGCAGCATGTTATCTAGCTCATGTTGCAACTCCAGCAGTTCAGCGCCCTTGGCCTTAATGCGATTCATCAGGTCAATCTCTTCCTGGCTCAGTTCACGATAGCCAGCAATCTTGCGATGTTGATTCTCCACTCTTCCTTTCCTCGGTAGTTGATGGATGGGCGCGGGACCGTGCCCGCACCCATATTACGCTTGTGAGCCCATTAACGGTAGATCGTGGGCGCCTGTTCTTCCAGTATCCGATCCCGGAGTTTGCGGTTGTAGCGCATGCCGCCCGTTGCGTTCTCTGCGTTGTCCTCTCGGGTCTTGGCAGAGCGGCGCAGGGTTTTCGGCGTGATTTCCTGCTCGGGGTACTTGTCGTTGTAGGCGTCGATATCAGCCTCCAGGCTGTCCAGCTTGGCCTCGTCTCCCGCTTCCTCTGCCTTCCACCAGGAGTCCATCAGCGCCTGACGCTTGCGAACGATGGTCTGTTGCAGGTTGTAGCCGGCGTTGTTGATGTCGTACTGCTCGGCGATCTTCGCAGGGACAAAACCCAAGGCCTGACGGATGATGTCGAGGGTATCGATATCCTCCACGATGACATCCCCGCGCTTGTTGGTGGCGCCCTCGGTGGAGTAGCGGAATGCCTTCATCGGGTCCTTGATGGCTTTCGGCATCATGGTTTCGATCCCGCGGTAGACCTGACCCTCTTTCAGCAGGCCATAGCCGCGCACGATGTTGTCAGCGATGGACGGCGCCGCACCCAACAGCTGGGCTTTCCAGTAGTCGGCCTCGTCCTTGCCTTCGAGCTGCGAGGACGGGGACCGGAACCACAGATCCCGCATGCCGATAGAGTCGGTCAGGGATGTGCCGGTGGCATAACCCGGCACGCCATCGAGGACGATCCCGGCCATCATCGGGCCAAGGGCCTCGACCATGTTCTTTTTCAGCTCCACTTCTGGATCCTTGTCGTCATCCATAAAGGCGCTGGCAATCATCAGCATGATGCCAAAGCCCCAGGTGCCGGTGATGCCGGCCGACAGCATCATCATGCCGGTGATCCCCGCCAGCTGGATCTTGGCCTCCTTGCGCACCTCTGGCGTGTCGCCCTGGGTGGCCTGGTGGATGTCACGGAACAGGCGGTACAGCATGTTGATGGAGAAGTTACGGAACACCAGCAGTGCCTTCATGGTGTCGCTGTGCATGATGCGCGGGCGGGAGGTGTTCTGGTAATCGAAGTGGGTTTTCCACGTCAGATCCCCAGCCTTCTGCACGGCACCGACATGCGGCAAGCCCTTGGCCCTGGCCATGCGGTATGCAGCCAGGAAGGTTACCTCACGGTTCAGGCGCTCGGTGTGGTGGAAGCCCCACGCCAGCAGCGCCATTATCTTGGTGCGTGCCGGGCTGTACTCGACACCAGTCTCACCAATACCGGCCAAGTCGTGAGACTGGGTGCGGTCGATGATCCCTATGTCATAGGCCTCTGCCATCGCCTTGCGCTCGTCTGCAGTGAGGCGCTTGCTGTTCTCGGTCTTGCCCTTGCCCATGGTGAAGTCACCCAGGGCGCGGGTCAGCTGGTTTGCGGCACGGGTCACGCCATTGGCGCCGCCATCGTAGCCGGCCAGGATCGGGATCCCCATGATGACGGTCTGCGTCAGGTTGACGATTGCCGCCTTGGGGGAGGCCGCCAGGGCGTAGATGAACGCTGCCTGGGTGATCTTCTGCACCAGTGGGCCACCGGTCGGGTTCATGATGAACTGGTGGCGTTTCTCCATCTCGTTCACTACCAGGCCGTCGCGCACGGAGTCCTTGCTGGTGTTCGCTTCTTCGCGGGTAGCGTCGAGCGCTTCCTCCATATCGAAGGAGTGAGCCAGGCGTGCCAGCTGGTGTGATCCGTGGAACATCTGGTTACCGAAGGCGCGCAGGGCGTCAGCGTTGAAGCCGGCGCGGCCGGTACGGTGGATGCGACCCTTACGGACGGAGAAATCAGGCAGGCTCTCAAGGTAGCGCTGCCACACCTCATCCTTGACGCTTTCAGCATTCGGCAGGTCGGCCAGGATGTCCTCCACGTCAGCCACGAAGTTCGGATCCACTGCCTTACGCAGGGAGCCGGTATCGTCCAGGGTGCCCACCTGCACCTTGTAGTTCTTGTCCTTGCGCATCAGGTCGGCAAATTCTCGCTGTTCACTGGCCTTCTCGAACTTGCTGAACGATTCGACCTTGCCGGTCTGCGCATCACGCACAGTCACGAACAGGTTGCCGAAGCGCGCAAGCGGGAAGTAAGGCCCCTGCAGGCGGTTCAATTCGAACTGCTGGCGCAGCTGGGTCATGCGGGCCTTGCGGTTCCAGGCGGTCTTGGTCTTGGCCACACGCAGCTTGTGGTCTGCATCGTCCATCGCCTCGGTACGCTCTTCGCCGGTCAGGCCCTCGTCCTCGATGCGCTGCAGCTCGTAGCGGTGCTCACGCTCTGCCTTCTTGATACGGACGTTGATCGCCTTCTCCATGTTGGCGAGCAGAACCTTCTCGTAGCCATCGGCCAGTGAGGTGTATGCGTCACGCACCTCCTTGAAGATCTGGCGCGCTTGCGGGGACAGGCGCTCATATCGGGTGTTGAGGTTTTCCCATGCCTTCTGCTGTTGCTTGTCCTCGCTGATCTTCTTGAGCAGCTCCTTTTCCTTGTCACTACCCGGTGACGCAAAGCGCAGGGCCTCACGATCCCGGTTGGTGACGATGGATTCATGATCCTCTGACGGGTCAACCTGCAAGAGCGTTGCCTCGTGCATGAGGTTCATCATCTCGACGTTCTCGTCCTTGTTGTCCTTGCGGTACTCCAGCCACTTCTGGGCCACCTCGTCAGTCTTTGCGTGCCAGCGGTTGCGCATGGCATCCATGGACTGCTTGAGGCGCAGGTACTCACTGGCGGCGGGCAGGTTGCGTGCCATCTCCTGCACCAGTGGGCGGAACGGGATCAGGGCAAGGCCCTTCTGCATCGCGTCGGTGGTCAGGTCGGACGGGGCATTCTTGGCCTTGTCCCACCACTGGCGCAGGCGGCTTCTGTCCTGTTCATCGGTGGGGATCTCCGGTGCCGGGTCCATCCCGCTCGGGGAGGTCGGCATATCGGCATAATCGCCGCTCAGATCGCGCACTGGCGTATCCGCCAGCGGGTTGGTGGCAAGCATGCGGGTGCTCAGGAAAGAACCGTCGCCCTTGGTGACCGCATCCAGACCCTTGATCACGGCAGCGGTAGAGGGCAGGCCGAACACGGAGCGGGCTTTCTGGATGAAACCCCGGATCCATTCCTTGGCCCTGGCAGCCCATCCCTGCTGACCATGGCGAGCGGCCATGATGCTGGCAGCGTTCACAGCCCAGTATTCGCTGGCGTTGGTCAGCTGGTAGTGCTGGTCGTAATCCAGCAGGCCAGACTCGAATGCCTTCATCGTGGCGTCACGGGCAGCCTTATTGCCGAATGCAGACAGGCGCAGGGCATCGAGCGCTGCACGTTGCTCCGGGGTAGCCTTCTTGTAAGCGTTCGCCCATGCCTTGTTGTACTCGGCCGCGATCCCCTTCTGCACGCCTGGCGGCATCATGCGCTCAGTGTGGTGCAGGATCTCGTGGATAGGAGCTGTGTCACGCATCCCCTCGGTCATCAGCTTGGCGATGCGCTCGGCGCGGTCGTAGCTGGAGCCACCTTTGCTGGAGATGCTGAAACCCAGATCCTCGGCAAGCTGCGGGTTGCGGTTCAGCGCCCAGATGGCGATGTCTGCTGCCTGCTCGCTGATCTCCCCGCGGCGGCGTGCGCGGTGCAGGCGCTCCAGCACCATGTCAGCACCACGTTGGCGCTCGGCAGTGGCGCGCTGGAATGCGTTCTCGCGTGACCTCTCCTCCAGCCAGCTGGCAAGCTCGCCCAACTGGTCGGAATACTGCTCCGGTGTCAGCTGCTCTTTCTGCTGCTCAAGCTTGCGCAGGCGGGCCGCCAGCTGGATACGGTTACCCTCCGGCAGGCGGCTGTACTGGGTATCCATGGCTAGGTCGTTGAAGATATTTGGCTTGTAATGGTCAAATGAACCTGAATTTCCGGTTGCTGATTTTATATTGACAGCATCAAATACTACATATCCTGTCTGATCGCGCCACTCTTTATCTCCATGCTGCTTGATGATCAAACCATCAATTCCGGCCATATTATCTAAGTAAGCACTAGAGTCCCCCCAGTGAGGGTTTGCTTTGTGCGCCTTTGCTGCCGCCCCCCGCGATGGCTGTGATTCTTTCCAATCTAGGCGCAGCTCGGTGAATGTTTCGTAAGGGTTCGGGGTAATCATCCTAACGTATGCAGGCATCACCTTTTCACCATAGTCTGCCGCTCGCTCCTTGCTCGAAGTAAACCATGACCCAATAGAATCGAGACCATCCTGCCCCCTGTGAGCAGGTTTCCGATCAAACGCATCAAACTCCTTATATGTGCCGTGATACACAACCAGCGGCCTACCGCGCTCATCTACCACCTTGCTGTCACCGAACCAGCGCCAGAAGTTGCGGATCCCTTCCTCTGTTGGATGAATAGGCTTGCCATTGCTGTTAGTAGTCGGTCGCGACTTGCCGTCCACCTCGATGGTACTGATGGTCAGGTCGTTGAGTTGCGGCTCTGCTTCATCCGTTGCCGGTTTGGCAACAGCCTGCTCATCAGTTTTCTTTTTCGGGCGCAGCTGCTCGATCACCTCGCCATGGCGGGCGGTTGCTTCTTTCAGCTGCTCCTCCTTCTGCCATGGCTTGACCTGGGCCTGCAGGGCCGGGATCGCCTCTTGCGCCTTGGTGAGGGCGTCTTCCATCTTCTCGATGGCTGCCGGCAGGTCGCGCACGGAGTTGGTCAGGCGTACTGACAGGCCGGCCGGGTCTGCACCCACCTCCACTTTGGTGGAATAGGTGCCGGTACCGGACACCTCCAGTGCGTAGGTCTCTGCGTACAGCTTCTCCAGGGTCAGCTTGAAGCCGCCATAGGTGCCGATCTGACGCATTTCCTCGCCGGTCTGCTCCATCTGCAGAGTCTGCTGCAGGATCGCCTCGCCAGCATCCTTGCGCTTGTCGAAGGTCTGCCCGTCAATGGTGACCTCAAACTTGGCAGGCTGGGCCAGCTTGTCGTCAGCGCGCAAGCTTACCAGCTGGCGGTTGATGATCTTGACGTTGCCCTGCTCCATGCCGATCCGGTCACGGATGCGGAACTGGTCGCGGTCATGTGCGGTGCGCTCGTTCTCTAGGGTGCGGATACGCTGGCGCAGGGACATCTCTTCCAGGATGAGCGGGTTGCCACTGGATGCCGCTTTCATTTCTGCAGCGTTGGCAGCCTCGCCGGCCACGTCCTCGATCTCCCGGGTGCTGGTATCGCCCTTGCGCACCTGCTCGATAAAGGTGGCCTTGCCCTCGATGGTCTGCCACATGCGGCTGTCCAGGGTCTGCTTGGTGGCGTAGCGGTAGATCCCTACCTCGAACCCTTCCGGGTCGCGGTCATAGAGCTTGTTACCCTGACGGATGATCCGCCCCTCGCGCTGCTCCAGGTCAGACGGGCGCCATGGGGCGTCCAGGTGATGCAGGGCCACCAGCCGCTCTTGCACGTTCATGCCGGCGCCCATCTTGGCGGTAGAGCCGAACAGCACACGCACACGGCCGGTACGGACTTTCGCAAACAGATCAGTCTTTTGAAGGTCTGTCTTCGCGTCGTGGATGAAGGCGATCTCTTCTGCGGGGATCCCACGCTCCACCAGCTTCTGCTTGAGGTCGTCATAGACAGAGAAGGCCGATTTGAGCGCGTCAATATCGTCCGGGCTCATCTTGTCCAGCTCTGCCTGTGCGGGATCCGCAACGGCAGGGTCATTGCTCTCGGCTCTCTCTATCAGGTCGCGCAGGTGCGCAGCCTCATCAGCACGAGCGCCCTTCGGCGTGGACAGGTCGATAAATACCAGCTGTGCGCCCTTGTCGTCGTGCCAGCGGTCGTAATCCTCCTTGATGTTGTTGGCAGCGAAATTGACCTTGCTGTCAGGGTTGTCCGGGTAATCAGGGTCGATCAGGCGCATATCCAGCGCGGCCTTGCGGGCGTCGGACATGATCTTGAGCATGTTGTCACCGCCCTTCTCTGCTTTCTTGGGAAGGTTCTCGGCGCGGTGAACCAGCGATCCGGACGGGAACTCGTCGGTGTCGTTACCCTCGGCATCCTTGACCGGCTCACCGATATAGGAGGCTTGCCACTGGGAGCGCTCAACAACCACGTTCTGCGGCTTGCCGCCTTTCACCTTCGGCACCGGCAGGCGCTTGCCCTGTGATGCGAGCATGCGGTTTATGTCGTCGCGGTTGATGACGTCAGCGAAAGCAGTGTAGCGCTGCATCAGCTCAGGCATGTTCACGAACTTGGCGAACCGGCTATTGAGCTTGTACTGGCCAGACGGGGACAGCTCCCAGTCGGTGACGACTTCGCCAAACATGCGCGCCCAGGCGTCGAAGTGCGACAGCCCGGACTGCTTGAGGTTGTCGTAATCCAGATAGCGCTGCATGGTATACATCTCGGCCATGGTGTTGCTGATCGGCGTGCCGGTCGCGAACACCACATTACGGCCCCCGGTCGCTTTGCGCACGACGCGGGTTTTCATGTAGAGGTCCGTTGATTTCTGGCTGCCGCTGGAGCTGCCAAGGCCTGCGACGTTGCGCATGCCGGTGCTGTAGGCCAGGTTCTTGAACTCGTGTGCCTCATCGAGGAACAGCGCATCAATCCCCAGGTCATCCCAGTACAGACTGTCATCCTTGTTGCCGGTGTCGAGCAGGGCTTTCAGCTTCTCTTCCATCTTGGTGCGGCGCTCGGCTGCCTGCTTCACGTTGCGGGACTTCTTGCCCTCGGCGGCCTCAATGGCATCGATAGAGCTGGTCAGATCCGCGATCTCTTCCCGGATGAACTCGGCTTCTGTCTCCGGCTTCATGCCGACCTTGCCGAATGAGGAATGAGCCACGATCACCGCGTCCCAGTCACCAGTGGCAATGCGCGCAAAGAAGCGCTTGCGGTTGGCCTTCTCAAAGTCGCGTTTGGTCGCGGCCAGGACGTTGGCGCCCGGGTACAGCTTGATGAAGTCCTTGGACCACTCACCTACGAGGTGGTTGGGGACAACGAACATCGGCTTACGGGACAGCCCCAGGCGGCGCAGTTCCATGGCTGCGGCCACCAGCGTGAAGGTCTTACCGGCACCGACTACGTGATCGGCCAGGGTGCTGCCACCCTGCACGATGCGCCACACCGCGTTGCCTTGGTGCGGACGCAGCCTGATGATGTCGTCGGATATCTTGCCCGGGAATGTCAGGTGTGACCCGTCATACTCCCGGCGCACGTCGGTGTTGAACAGGTCGTTATAGAGTCGGCTCAGTGAGCTGCGGCGGGCGTCATCACTCCAGATCCAGCGATCCCACTCTTCCTTGACGGCTTTCACCTTGTCATTGGCGAGCTGGGTTTCGGTTTCATTCAGGGTGCGCGTGCCGTCGCGGCTCTCATCATAGACCTGCACCGCCTTCTGGGCGGCAGCGGCCTCGATGATCTGGCCGACGCTCATGCGGCTGGTACCAAAGCGCGCAGTAGCAGAGCTGGTGGCCTCCAGTTTCGGGAATGACCAGTTGGCATTGAGCGGGTTATAGAAAGCCTTGTTGCCGGCCTTCTCGGTGAGGTGATCGGCAAAGGCGGACATGGTGTCGGCCGGGATCCAGGTCGCCCCCGGCTTGACGTTGATATCTACCGCCTCGATATCCTTTGGCTGAACGGCGCGCAGGGCTTCGACGTTGCGGCCATAGGCCTGGCTGGTCTTGGCAGCCTCCTCGGCTCGTGCCAGCTTGCGCTTGACGTTGCCGGAGAGGTAATGATCGCGGGTCTGCCAGCCGGCATCCGGATCGCTGAACAGCAGATCGCCAAGCTCCTCGGCAATCTGCTCCTCGGGTTTGCCGTATAGCTGCACCATCATGTCCATATCGACACGGCCACGCTCGGCCAGGGTTGCAACCAGTGCATCCTTGGCAGTGTTGGCGCTGGTGGGCGCAGAGTACGGTTGCTGGGTGCGCTTGGTGAAGATGGCAGCTTTCACAGCAGACTGCGGGCGGGCCTCTTCGCCGGTGGTCTTGGCCACGGCAGCGGATACGCCGCGATCATAGCTGTCTTCCAGTGCGGATATCTGCGGCCAGGTCGGGTCATCACGGAACAACAGCTTGTTGGCCTGGCTGTTGATGGGGCCGTTGCTCTTCACGAAACCGTCATAGGTCTTGTTCAGGCGTACACGGGCCTCCTCGAGGGCGGCCTCACTGGCGGTGTTGGACAGCTGCAGCTGGCGCAGGCGTGAGAGGTTGTCGCGCAAGCGCAGCATCCCCTTCACGCGCTCCTCGGCCTTGGCGGAACGGAACTCCACCGCCTCGCCGGTGCGCTCGCCCATCACGTCCTCACCCCTGACCATGACACGGCCATCGCCGCTGATGAACATGGCGCCCACACGGGTGTTTTCAGCCTGCACAGTCTCGCGGGTTTCAGGTTTGACGGTTACCGCGGCCTGCATGATGCCGGCCGGCAGACGGTTGATAGCAGCGTCCAGCAACTGCAGGGTGTTCTGACCCTCACGGGCCACCAGCGCAGAGTCACCGGCACGGTACATTGTGCCGAAGGCGCCGAACTCACCCAGCATGTTGTCCGGGTTGGCCATGAAGTATTCATTGAGCGGCACGGTTGCGCCGTTCTTGTCGGTGAAATCGACGCTGTTCATCCAGCTGGTACCGCTGGGCTTCTGACCCGGGGCGCGGCGCTGCAGGATGATGATGTCGGTCGTTACCTCAGTGCCGGCATTCTTCGCAAAGGCGCTGTTCGGCAGGCGGATAGCCGCCACCAGATCGGCGCGCTCGGCGATGTACTGGCGGGCCTTGTCGCTGTTGCCGTCGAGGAACCGGTTGGTTACCACCATGGCCAGCACGCCACCAGGGCGCAGGGCATCGACAGAGCGGGCAAAAAAGTAGTTGTGAATGCTGAATCCTGACAGGTCCTTGCGGTTGCCGTCGTACAGCTTCTCAGACCCAAAGGGCGGATTGCCCACGGCCACGTCAAAGTAACCGTCCGGGATTGCGTACTCCTGGTACCCCATGCGGGCAATCTTGGCGTCAGGGTAGAGCGCAGTAGCAATGCCAGAGGTGATGCGGTCAAGCTCCACCCCATGCAGGGCAGACGATCCGCGGGCATCCTGCGGCATAAGGCCAAAGAAGTTACCCACGCCAACTGACGGCTCGATCACGCGGCCACCGGTGAAGCCAAGGCGACCCAGCGCCTTCCACATCCCGTTGACGATCTCCGGGCTGGTGTAGTGCGCGTTGCGGGTTGAGGCGGCAGCGGCTGCATACTCCTCTGGGGTCAGCAGGGATTTCAGCTCTGCAACCTGCTTCTCCCAGCCCTTATTGGCAGTGCCATCAGTGCGCTCGAAAGCGGCCGGTATCCCACCCCACCCTACATACTTGGACAGTGCTGCCTGGTCTGCTGCGGTAACGGCCCGGCCAGTCTCCTCCAGATCCTTGAGAACACGGATGGCTGCCACGTTGTTGGCGTACTTGGTCTTGTCGCCACCCTGCCCGATCTCCTCGGCATTGATGGTGAACAGATCGGCCGGCCGGTCTTGAGAGATTACTCCGGCTGCGGGTAGTACGGATCTTCCAGCGGCATCCCCATCACGGCTTGCAGGGCGGCCCCGCTCTGCTCTGGCCCTTCCTGCTGACTCTGCTCCTCTGGCGGAAACAGGTAGCTCTCCCGTGTCATCTCCCAGGCTTCGTGCTCGGTCATTCCCTGCTGCTCCAGTTCGTCCATCTCCCTGGCCGTCTGCTGCGCTGCCTGCTGCAGGGCTGCGTCCAGCTTCCCGGACTTCTGCAGCTGCGCGTACAGGCTTGGCCGGTGCTCCTGCCAGTGCAGGCGAGCTTGACTCACCCAGTTCTGTAGCTGTGCCATTGCGTTCTACCTCTGCGTCAAATTCTGCGACCATCGCATCGAGGCCGCTGGTGGGTCGGGGTCCAAGTTCATCGGAGGGCCGCTCGGTAGTGGATACCATAGGGGTCGGCTGTTCAACAGGCTGCTTGTTCAGCTTGGCCAGCTCTGCGCGCACTGCTTCCGGGCTATCCATGCCATCGATGCTGACATTGCTGTCTTCCATCATATCCCTGGCGCCGTTGTACCAGCTGCGCAGGTAAGGGCGCAGGCGGGCAAGCGGCATATCCAGATCGGCGGCCATAGCCTTGGCGAAGTCGGAGAACTTGCGGGCGCTGGCTTCAATGTGGAACACGGCAAGCTCGGTACCGATGGCCAGGATTTCCGGGTCGATACCGCTGTTTAGCTGGGCAAACTTCGCTTTAAGCTTCTGGCGCAGCTCTGCGGCTCGGTCCTGCGACACTAGCTTGTTGTTGGCGCCGTACTCTGCTTGCTGGCTGGCCTCGGCTTGGACCGGTGCCGTAACTGTTTCTCCGCTTACGCTTTGGGCTGGAAGAACAGATGTTTGGTTCAACTCTTCAGGGGTGCTTGCAGGTTCAGACTGGGCAGCCACAATCGCCTGCATCACGCCTGCGCGGTCGCTTTCGCTTTTCAGTCCGTTCTTGACGTTGGCGGTCCACTTCTTCTTCATCGGGTGATCGTCAGGTACCAGCTCAAGCGCGCCCGTGGCCTGCTCGCGCCAACCCCCCTGATTGGCTGGCTTGCCGGAAAGATCAATCACCTTGGCTGGCGTGTTGCGCACGCTCTCGCCAGCACTGTTCGCCCAGTAGTCAGCAAGGGGGTCGTCGGTCTTAATTGGGGACTTTGACCCAGCCTTGTTTTCCCCTTGTTGCGCCGCATGCTCGGCTGTTGCCGTTTCAGCAACAGGCTGGGCACCAACTTTCGACCATTCGACACGACGGGACTTGCCCACCTCCAGATCCGGCATGCTGACGGTAGCAGTCTCGCCGGTTTCCTGGTTGGTGAGGTAGGTGGTGCCGTTCTTCTCGATCCGGTCTACGGTGTAACGCGCACCAGGCTGGAGCCCACCGACTTCACCAGACGGTGACACGGTTTGACCTACCTCGCCCACCAGCTTCTTGACCCGATTGACGCGGGGATTGCTCGCCGCCTTCTTGGGTGCTGCCGGCTTGGGCACCTCTGCAGTGGATGCGCGCAGCTCAAAGCGTCCTGGCTGTACCTCTTGCGGGGCGTAGCCGGTGAGGCCCTTCTTCTCGATGTGGGCTGCTGCCTTCTCTGCGGTGCTGAACCACTTCGGTTTGCCATCGGCACCGAGCACGGTGTCAGCCTGCTGGGCTGGCTGCTCTTCAACTACTGGCGCCTTGGCTGCCTGCACCTGGGCATCGAGCACGCGCTCAACCTTGCGGCGCTCATCAGAGAGGCGCTTATCCCAGCCGCCATTGGTCTTGGCCTGACGAGCCAGATAGCGCATGCGGTCACGCAGCTCACCTTCATCCATCTGTTCCAGTGACTTCTGAGCGGGGGCTTCTTCCTTGACGGCCGGTTGCGCCGGTGAACTGTCAAGGATTTCTCCAGTGTTCGGGTCTACACCCTGCTCTTGCAGGGCCTGCTCGATAGCGGACTGGCGCTCCTGGGTCTGCTGCTCCTCGACCTGGGCGCGTTCTGCCTTCACCTCTTCCGGGGTGCCTGCATCCTGCATCTGCTGATCGGTGGTGACCTGCGGGGCGGCAGCGGCTGTGATGTCCACTTCGTCAGGGCTGACAGTGTACGGGGTGCCATCTTCGCCACGAACGGTAACACCGCCGTCGCTTTCGTAGCGCTCAACAGTGGCCACCAGTGCAGACTGGGGATCGCCCTTGGCCTGCATCTGGATAGTGGCGCCAGGCTCACCGGCCCAGAAATTGCCATTGGCGGCATCAGGTTGCTGGGCAGTGCCGCGGGCAGCACGCTCAAGCGGGCCAGCATCGTCTGACAGCCCGGTATCATCCCGGCTCGGCGTGGGGGCGGCGGCAACCGCCTCCTCCATAGCAGCCTGTTGCGGGTCTACCTGTGCGGCTTCTTGTGCGGGAGGGATATCTGCTGCCGGGCCTTGGCCAGCTCGGGGGGCAGCTGCACCCATGCCGGCACCCATGATGCCGCCGACCGCAAGGCCACCAGCCGCCTGGTTTGCAACACCGCGCATCAATGGGGTGCTCGAATCTGCATCCTGCATGGCGTAGTTCTGGCTCATCTGCTGGGTGGCGCTCTGGGGCACCTCCTCAAACAGACCTTCACCCAGTGCGCCGGTCAGCGCAGATTTGAGGCGACCACTCTTGCCCAGGATGATCTTGGCCAGGGCACGGTCACCCATACCGCCGAACATGCCGGTAGTGACACCAGCAAGCACGAAGGCTTTGGAGGATGCGCTATCCGCAAGCTCTTTGCGGGCTTCGTCAAAGGATCGGCCGCTATCCATGAGGGAAGCCAGAGCTTCACTGTCTTTCAGCTGCTCGGGGGACATCTTGAGGATCTGCTCGCGGGTTTCGCGGGATGCCTGGGCGCCGCCCAGACCACCCTCAAGGATGCCACCGGCAAACATGGCAGTGCGTGCAGCAGTCTTGGCGGCGGCTTCACGGGTTGCACCCTTGGCCAGTGCACGCTTGTAGCCCATAGAGGCAAGGCGACCAGATCCGCCCATGGTGATCGCCATCTCCGGCAGGGATTCAAGGATCCCTGATGCGTAAGCGCGGGGATCTGACCAGGCAGGGCCAAAGCTGTAGCTGGTGGCCTTGGTGCCGTCGCCCTGATCGTCACCCGGCTCGATAACCCATGCCTTCTTGCGGGCCTGCAGCATCTCAGGGGAGAGGGATTTCTCGGTGTCCTTGTCCCACTCCTTGAAAATCTCCTCGCTACCCTTGCCATTCGCCCAGCGGTCGAAGCGGTCAGCCGCCTTGACGATGGGCTGGCCGATGTACGGGATCTTGCCCACCAGCTCCTGCACGTCCTTGGCTGCGGTGTTCACGCCAGAGGTGAGCAGAGTGCCGGCGTCCTTCACCGCATCAAGCGCCTTGTCGGCGATCCCCTTGGCCTCGGCCTGCGTTGCATTCGCATCGCTGTAGTCGAGAGTTGGCATTTCCGGGGTGTCAGCTGTGAGCTGCTGTTGCTGCTGTTGTGCGGGCTGCTGGTTCGGCTGTTGCTGCTGGAGCTGGGCAACCTCCTCCTGGGTCAGGGCGCGATAGCGATCCGGCTCGTCCTGGTTCAGCTGGGCAAGCATGGTGTCAATCTGGGTGCCGCGTTCTTTGAGCGCGCTCAGGTCTGGGCTGGTGACAGCTTGGGAAGTGGGAAGGCCCTCGGTGATAGGCTGCTGGCCCTGCGGCTGGGCGATGTTGCCGCCAGTGCCATCAAAGAAACGCTGCGCCTTGCCAAGAACCTCGATGCCGTAGGCGCGGGTCTTGGGGCCCCACTGCTTCCGATCGTCCCCGCCGAAGTGCGCAGAGATCGCCTCCTGCATGGAGTAGCCCTTATCCAGGCGGGTTTTCAGCTGCTTGGCTGCTGCATCGATAGACTGCACGGGATCGTAAGGGTTGATGCCCATGGCCTGAGCGGTCGATGGGATGTACTGCATCAGGCCCTTTGCGCGGCCGTACTTGGTGGGCTGACCCACGGCGGTTGGGTTGAAACTCGACTCCTGCTGCGCCAGTGCCATGAGCACGTTGACCGGCACACCGTACTTGGTGGATGCGGCGCTAAAGTAGGGTTGGAACGGGACATTGCCCGGCTCGAATGTCTGCTGCGGCTTGCTCTCCTGCTTGAATGATTCAGGCAGGCCAAAGGTCGGAGCGTTCGCGAGCGCAGACTCAAGGGGCGACGGGAGTGAGTTTCTTGCCACGTTATGTCCTTATCGGTAAATGATTTGACCGCTCTTGGTGTCCAGGAATGGCACCCCGCCTTGCTGTGGCTGGGTGTCGGCTTGGGGAATACCTACGCCCTGCTCGCCACTGGTCTGACGGTCTACTGCTGAAATGTAGCTCTGCGCTTCCTTGATCTGTTCATCCAGGGAGAGCTTGCCAAACTTGCGGTCGCTGTCTGTGCGCATCTTGATGTAGTCATCTATGCGGGAAGAGACCGGGCGACTACGGTTCTCGATGCCGAGTATACCCGCCATGTTCGATTTAATGTACTCGTCGCTGGCGCCATTTTCTTTCAGGAACGAGATGGTTGCCTTGGCGTCGGTGATCTTCCGATTTCCGGTACCGGTGCGAGCCTTCTCCGCTTCCTCCGCCCTGCGCAGCTCGCTGGCGTTGGCCTGACCCTCCAGCTTGTAGCCTTGGTCAATCTCTTTGGTGGTCAGCGTGCGCTCCCAATCCCGCTTTTCCTTCGCGGCATCTGCTTGGGCCTTCTCTCCTGCCTGCAGCTGCTCCATGCCGAACTTGAACACCTGATCGGGTGAGGCGAACTGCTGGGCCAGCTTGTAGACCTCATCCATGCTGTTGAAGGTGTGCGTGGTTTCCTTGCCGGTCTTGTCGTTGCGCAGAGTGATATCCATCCCGGCAGCGTTGCCCTTGTCGTCGCGGCGGATCTGCGCATTGACTGCGCTCTGGCCGTCCTCGAAGTACCCGGGCTGATTATAGAGCTTCACCATGTTGTTCATGACGCCATCAGCATCACCCAGTTGGGCAGAGCGCATCATGCCGGCGCCGTACTTCATGCCCTGCTGCACGTTGGTGTCCTGGATCCACTTGCCAAAGGCGTTGGCCTTGTCCACCTCGCCATTTGCCAGCCAGTGCTGTTGCAGCTTGGGGGCGGTGTTGGTCATGTAGTAGTTCATGACGCTCTCGGTCTGGCCGTCAGTGTTCGCGGTGGCATCCTTGACACCCTGCATGGACAAGTCTTTGGCACCCTGTGTTGCGGACTGCTGGTCCTCCAGGTTCTTGATCTGCATGTCGGTCAGCTTCTCTTGCTGCTGCCCGCGCTTGATGCCCTGTGCGGCACCAGCGCCCTGCGTGAATCCTGACATGAACGAGCCGAGGCCAATGCCGAAGTTACTCATGATGTGAACCCCTTAGAATATTTTCTTGATGCCGCTGAGGACCGTCTTTGCGGTGCCCCCATCGGCCAGTTTTTTGAACCCGTCTTTGAAGTCGAGGGACAGAAACTCAGCACCAGCCCCCGCATCATGCAGCAGGCCGGTCTTGTCGTTCTCATAGCCACCAAGCTTTGGCACCCAGCGCTCATTTACGTCCTGTGATAGAACCTTGCCGCTGGCCAAGTCCTTGGCGTAGTCAGCCCCATCACGGCGGTGGCCACCATTGCGCGCCGACTTCTCGTTGACGGCAATGATCGCGGCCAGGGCAGCCCATGGCCCAGCAGCAGCGACACCACTACCGGCAGCGCTACCGCCGCCAGATGTGCCCGCAGCGGCACCTCCACCAGCCGCCCCACCGGATCCACTGCCAAAAGCCTGCATGGCGCCCATAGCCATAGAGGGGTCCATTCCGCCAGCGCCTTGTTGCGTTGGCTGCTGCTGCTCCAAGCTTGCCCGCATAGCCTCTGTCTGGCGCTGCCGTTCCTCCTCATCCCGTAACCGCTGCTCCTGCTGGGCATCGGTTACCGCCTGGTCTGGCTGAAAACCAAGAACGTCATGGGTGTCCGCATAGTGCTGAACACCAGTGCCGACGTTGCGATCCTCTTCTTTCTTGGGGGCTGGCATGTCCTTCTTGAGCTGCTTGCCCATCATGTAGCCCGCTGACATTCCATCAGCGAACGCTCCGAACCCTGCGCCGATTCCTGCCATCATTCACCCCCGCACTCGATGTTGAACTGGGCGATCAGCAGAGAGGTATTGTCACGGATGATGTCCAGGCGCCGCTGGTACTCGTCATGCGCCTCGGGATAGCAGGCCTTGAGGAACGGGGCACGGTTGTCGCTCCACCAGCCGGAGCAGGTCATGCAATCTGGCTGGCTCTTTACGTAGTCGTAGCAGCGGTTGCGAGGGGCGCCGACTTGCTCAAGCCAGCCGTTCACGTCCTCATCTGTCCAGCTCTCAATGGGGAACAGGTACTGAATACCAAGCTCCCAGCCCTCAGACTTGACCGGCGCCTTGTGGCTGTCGTCTTCACGCTGGCCACGGATAATTAGGGTGATGCCGTCAGCCAGCATGCGCTCGTGCATTGGCTGCATGATCACCCGCCCACAGCAGGAGTAGGAATCCTGCATGCGGATCTCAGCCTGACCACACATCAAGCCAATGGGGGTACAGCTGCGGGGGAGGATGTCCGTGGGGATCCCGAACTGGGCGATGACCTCCGGCTGGTTGCCGGCGATCTCGGTGAAGTAAGGCGACATCTCGCGCACCTGCTCCATGATGGCCCGCGTTTCGGGGAAAGCGGCACCGGTGTTGACCCAGTACACCATCACCTTGTCGAGCAGGCCCGCATCCTTGAGCAGGTACCAGCAAGCGAGCGAGTCACGCCCACCAGACACCTGCAACCCAATGCGCTCGTGCGCACCCATGATCCTCATCAGTTGTTCTTTCATCAGAATGCCACCATCGCCATACCCGCCATTGAACCGATCCCCGACATCAAGCCGCCGGAGTTTGCTGCAGAGGCCTGCTGTTGCGATTGCCACGCACTCAGTTGCCCCTGGTACTGTTGATTGAGAATGCCGGCCTGGCTGTTGTAGCCATTCATTGCGCCCTGATAGCCCTGGCCCACGATGGCGGTATTGCCGGCCGACTGCTGGTTGTTCGCCGCAGTGGTGCCATAGGCTGCGCTACCAGAGTTCACGCCAAGCCCGAGGCTGGTGGCCGGGTTAACAGCCATGCCCTTGCCCATGTTGATGGCGTTAGCCTTCATATCGACTGCCTGACCGCGCACAGTGTTGCGGGCGGTGTTCTCTGCCCCTGCCGCTGACAGTGCGGTAGCCGTCTCCTGCGCCCGGTCTACGCCGGCATAGCGGCCACTGGTCGGTGACACGCCCATACCTGCCATCTGGCGCTGGGTTGCCCCGCGCTGCTGGGCAGCATTGGTGAGGACGTCGGCCTTGGCTTCGCCAGCGACAGTTTTTTGACGCTCGACGCTATCCCAGTTGTTGGCCTTGTCGATGAAGTCGTTTTCGAGGGGGACATAGGTGTTTTGATACCGATCCCGGTCCTCAGTGGCCCAGCCCTGCGCTTGCTTGCTGGCGTCCAGCTGGTTCTTAGTGACTTCGGCAGCGAGCTTGTCCTGCTCCTTCTGGCGCTCGTTCGCGACCCCGAACTGCTCCTGGCTGAACTTCAACCATTCCTCGCCCAGCTGCGCCTCTTTCAGCGCGGCCTGACCAATAGCTGGATCTGGGCTTGGGGCACTGCCGCCCCCCTTCTTGAACATCAGCAGGCTTGCCCATGCTGGCTCTTCGTCACTCTTCTTTTGCTCGGGGGGATCGGTCACCCAGGCCAGCGCGTGCTCAAGCCAGTCATTGCGACCGAACATCGTGATAAGGACGAGCATAGCGAGGATCAGCTCGAATTGAATTTGCATAGGTCTATCTCCGGTAGTGAGATTGGATCCACCGGCAGTCCTCGCGCAGCATACCCAGTACAATTATGTCGTCGTCAGGAAGGGCGTGACGGATCAGGCCTTCCCGCTTAAAGCCCAGGTGCAGGTCAAACCGCAGGGCAGCTTCATTCTTTGAGGGGACTAGGCCGGTTACCCGGCGCATGTTCCATTGCTCGAACGGATGACTGAAAGAGGCCTTCAAGAATGCGCGGCGCAGCCAGTTGCCGGTGCCGTCGCTGGCGATGTGCATGTTGCAGTCACACTCAGAGAAGCCATCATAGATGGTGACCGCCCTGAGAATGCCGTGCTCCTGCCAACCGATGGCTTTGGCATCCGGCCGGGGGTTGAAGTGGATCACCTGTGATGCCCACTCCAGCAGCCGCTCATCCTCGCCATAAATGAAACCGTTCACATTCCGCCCGCCGTGTTGTCGTTTCAGCATCATCATAGATAAAACGACAACGATTAAACAGGCGGCTTAGGCAGACAGCCGGGTTATTTTCAGTACGGCACTGGCGACCTGATAATCAGCAGCCCCCTGATTCAAGATGTATGGCACCCGCTGCGCCCCTGCCGCCAGCCTCTCTGTGCATTCAAGGCGAATGATTGTTGTGACCGCCACAACGCCGGCAGCACTGTAACCAGCCCGCAAAGATGTAGGTACAGTTGTTCCATCCACGCTGACTGCCAGCGGCGTGCCGACTACCGGTTGCCCAGCCACACCTCCGTCTGCCCTTACCTCCAACTCAAACTGGTACAGGCCAGCTTGAGGCACGGTGAACGTCGAATCGCCAACCTTGGCCATGCCACCACTCAGCTCGGAGCTGGTGTAAAGCGGGATGGCCGTGTAAGCGGCAGCGGGGAAAGGGGTTGCGCCAGGGTTTGACTGCAAAGCGAATGGCTCTGCCCGCAAGGAAACGATATCTTGCCAGGCTCCCCACACTCCCCCGGTTCTGAACCTCACGAATACCTGGCTGCCGCTGTTGACGATCCCAACTTGCGTCAAGTCGTTCGAGCTGGAGGCTATGGTGAAGCCGCGGCCATAGCTACCAGTAACAGGAGTGTTGGTCGAGGTGCTAGACCACTGAAACTCTTTGTTCCTGACCGCAGTATTGAGGTCGGCCGTTACCGTGAGAGATGGCAGCCCAATCTCCAGGTCGTTAACGTCCAGCTCCAGCTGTGTGATGTCAGACTCTGCAGCACCAACCCTGGAGGTGAGCGCGTCAAGGTCGGTCTGCAGGTGAGCAATATCAGCAGTAACGCTGGTTACATTGCCCTGCAGCGCCAGGACGTCAGCCTGCAGGTGGGACACGTTAACTTGCAGAGTTGATATGTCGCCATCAATCGACCCTAGACGACCCTCAATATCAGTGATCATGGACTCCAGCAGGGTCAGCGCATCCTCGGCGCCGTCAATGCGGTCCTCGATGCTTGCCATCTGGCTTTCAAGCGCACCTACTGAGCTGTTCAGACTGTCGATATCAGCCTTGACTGTTGTCAGGGCCTTTCTCAGGTCCTCAAGCGATTTCTTGGTGTCGGTGATAACCTTCTGCACATCTGCCAGCTCACCCCGCCGCAAGGCGTGTTCGCGTGGATTGCCGCGAGATCCCCACAGGACCTCCAGCTTTTCGGTGGCCAGCACGCCACCAGCGCCACCTCTTCCGGCAAGCCCCATTATTGCCCCTCCGCCATTTCAGATGCAGACGTTGCCATGGTGATCTGGGATACCTGGATATTACCCCTCACCTCAATTTCCCAGGTGCGGGCCTGGAACCCCCCAGGCAAGCGAACCACCTGATTGAGCTTGGAGGTAGTGAACACCGGGCGCTCATCGGCATAGACGGTCACCGCCAACGACGTTGGGTCATTGTTCACGGCATCAAGCAGGCTGCCGCCGAACGGCGTTACCCCGATGGCTGCACTGCCAACCGCACCACCAGCACGCTGACCGTTCATCATGGCCCGGTTCGCAGCCATCATCGCGGCCGCCTTTTCCTGCATGGTCTTTTTCTGGGCTGGCGTGGTGACATCATCGCCCTCCACCAGCAGTGCCCCGAAATTGATCTCGGTCTGGATGACGAACTTCTTGGAGCGCCACAGCTGCTCGCCATATGGCTGAGACAGCGCGTCCCACTCATAGATGTCAGTGCCTGATTTCAGGATGTAGAGCGAGCCAGACGAAATGTCGTAGTGCATGGCATCGGCATAATCCGTATTGCGGATCAGGAATGCGTTCTCTCCGGTCAGGTCAATGATGATGATCCCGCGCTTTTCACTTCCTCCCTCGTCGGTGTAGGCATAGGAGGCCATCCACCGACCAGAGTATTGTCCCGCTGCGAATGAATACGGGTTCATCTGCAACCACTGATCGCGAGTCAGCATGCCGGCAGTCACTACGTTGGCGCCAGCGCTACTCACAGACACCAGCCCGCTGTGCGACGGGTAGGCCACCGCGTAACCAAGATCGACCACGCCCCGCGCCGAAATGCAGGGGAGGTTAACCTCTATCTTCTCCATCACCATGTTCTCGGGGGCGGTACCGGATGCGATATACGGCATGCCGTTGGTGAGGATGGCGATGGAGCTGCCGAACGAACCCAGTCCCACGATCTCGTAATCGCAGGTGAGGACGTACTTTTCTGGCCAGGCATGCGGGAAATATGGCTCGCAGAAGTACAGGCGCTTGCCATCAAACCCGGCAATCATGCCGTTGGCCAGGGCAGTAAGCCCCTGCAGATTATCGGGCGGTGGGTTGAAGTCGGTAGATGGCAGCTCCTCAACGATAGGCAGCCCGGCATCAATGAAGTCACCCATGCCGGCAGGGCGTTCTGCGATGAAAAAGAACTGGGTGTTACCGGTTGCCGACGTCTGCGACCGGTAGATGCGCTGCAGGGTGATGCGCCGGCCGGATGGTGGCTGCTGAAAACCACGCACGGTAACTGTATTACCTTCACTCCAAAGAAGCCCCGCGCCAGCTGGAGCCGGCTCTGACTCCTCCCCCAGGCTTGTCACGTTGGTGTAGGTGTAGAGGATGGTCACAGCCAGGTCAGGATCAGGCGTGCCGCTCATTGTGGCCGTGAGCGCAACTGTAGGCCCTGGCACTGCGAGATCCATTGTCTGGCCATCAAACAGGATCTTTGGAGCCCCGTCGCCGGTGAAGTAGATGCGGTCGTCTGCCACTGGGCCCTGCACGACATCAACGGCAGCGTCCCAGCCTAGCCACACGTCCTTGTGCAGAAATATGGTCTGAGCCTTTTCTGCCAGTCTGGTATCAAGCCGCCCTTGGTGGATCGGCTTGAGTGCTCCATTTTCCAGTTTGGTGTTGTATGCCTCCTGCGCCATGGTGTCTGGCAGCAGGCGCGGGATCGTGCGGGGAGACTCCCCCATGAACCCGGTGAGTTTCAGGATCATGCGGTCACCGTTGCATCATCGACAGAGATAGCCACCTCGCCGCTGATCACGCCTAGGGCGTTGAGGGCGGCAACAGTCAGCGGCAGGAAAATGGTATCGCCAGCCTCGAAAGCGATGGCCTCGGTATTCTCCCGGCCTCGAACAACAGTGATAACGTCGCCAGCCCTGCTGGTGGCCCGCATGTACTCGATGGTGCCAGCCGCGTTCTGTACCGCTACTGGGAACCAGTCACTGGTCCCGAGTGCTGGAAATCGCACGCCATGACCGGCAAGCACCCTGACCAGCGTCTCACCAGCAGCCAGCGAGGCGGCCAGGGTGCTGGCCGCATTGTTCTTGAGTTTCAAACCCATCATTCCACCCCTGTGTCTTGAAGCCATTGAGACGTGAGGCGCAGCCTCTCGCGCAGGATTGTCTCAGTGATTGCTGGTGGCCGCACGCTTGCGCCCTCCTCCAGCATAACGGAAATCGTTGTGACGATCTCGAAGTGCCAGAAGCCGAACCACTCGCCGGCGTCGGGATTGGTAGACCAGGTGTAGCGCATCGGCCCCTGTGTTACCCACAGCGACTCGATGTAATCCCAGCATCGCTGAATGAGTTCATTGAGCATGGTGGTGCTGCCGTAGCCTGATAGCTTCATCCACAGGCAAGCGCGCAACACAATGGCTGCTGCATGAGGCTCCTCATAGTTTGCGGTGGGCGAGGAGATGCGGGGATCGGGAAAGTCAGTTGGCATGCCGCGCACGGCACCGGAAAGGTTGGGCCAAGCAGCATTGAGCCAGTTCAACCAGGTCACAGCCATCTGACCGGCCATGTCGCGTGATGTCTTGTACCCTGCCCCGAAACGGGTAATCCACGTCAGACGGGCCAAGCTTTCCACGACCCGCGCCTGGTAGCCTGACCAGCGAGTATTCGGGTCGTCGTTGGTGTAGACCCAAGTATGAGGCGTCGGGTTGCCAAGCGACATCCTGGCTGGGGTGTTGAGCACGAAGGTATGCGCGAAAGGACCGAGCGCCCCGCCATCGAGTTGCCAGCGCTGCTGGGCATGCTTGAGGAAGTAAAGCTGCTGCTCCATCAGCATGGCCGCTTTCGGCTTGGGATAGCCATCAGAGGCGGTACCGGTAATGGGCGCATACAGTACACCCGTTGCTGGATCCGCAACGATGAGATCAGCAGGCTGCAAGCCAGGATGAACCGCCTCAGCCTCTGCGGCCAGCACGAACCAGTGATCCGGCAGCTGGTACCCGTGGAAGGGTGAGCCATTCCACCCGACAAACTGCTGAGCCACAGTGTCGGCGTTGATGGCGAACGGCATGGCGCCCGGGAAATATGGCATCTTCGATCCCTTCTTGGCCACCATTGTCGTGTCCTTCACCATGCGCATATTGCCGATCACGACAGAATAGCCGCCCGGGTGCTCGATGCTGATCCCGAAGTTCTCGAATAGGGTGCCTACCGGCAGCACCGCGTTGTCGCTGTCCTTGCGCTTGAAGGAGGTGCGCGGGATATAGAAGTCCACCAGCTGGCCAGCGTTATAGGCAGTCACCACCCCAGGCCAGCCGGCGATAGTTTTCAGGTCAGCGTACCAACGCTTGTTCGCGTCGTAGTTCTTGGTCCCAGAGACGAACACGAAGATATTGCCGGTGTACTCAACCTTGTAAGCCAGCGTCTCGGTAAGGGATTGACCCGTGGTGAGCGCTGATACAGCAGGATTCGAGGTGTTGAGCGTGAACTGGCAGTAGCCAGCAGACTGGATGACGAAGTTACCATAGGTTCCATCCTTGTCTGCTGCACCCGATACGAACGGGGCGCCAGTACCGTACAATCCGGCCAGCAGATCGCCGTCTATCACGTTCGCACTCACGGTTTTGCCGAAAGCAGTCAGGTCAAATCCGCTTGCGGTCTTCTTGATAACCACCGTCTTGGTGTGGTCTGCCTTGTACCCGTTGCTGCCAAGCAGGGATGACAGGCTGAGTTGCAGCCATAGGTAACCGTCTGCATCCTGGTAGCTGGTGGCATCGCGCCACTGGTCATTGAAGCCCCTACCGATCTGCGTCTGCACAGGCAGAGTGCCAGCAGGGACCGCGCCCTTGATGTTCCCGGCGCTGTTGCGCGACCAGAAGTTTGAGCCGGCCCCGCCCTGCCCTGCCTGTGCGGCCGAGTGGTTCGAGTAGCAGAACATGCCATCAGGATCACCGCTCACCGGGAAGACAGGAAGCCCAGCAAGGGGTTTCAGTACCTCCCTCAGATCGGTGATAGCCTGCCCACGCACACCAGACTTGCGCAGGGCCGCTCGCAGGGTTTGCCACTTGCTATCGGCAATGAACTTCATCGCCTCGGTGATGGCGATGTCGAACCACCGGAAGGTGTCGGGCGCACAGGCAGCATACCCATCGGCGATAGGCGTCCAGAAAGGATATGCCTCGAACCCAGCGCCCTGCTGGATCTTCCCTGTGTAGAAACCAAAGACCACTTTCCACTGCGATTTGACCGGCGCATCGGCCGGCACAGTGATGATGGTGGAGTTGCCTTCAATCACCCAGTCCTCGATGGCGACGGCGACAGAGTTACCGGCGCTGTCATAAGCGGGGCTGTACGGGCTCTCGTAGAGCAGATAGGCATCGGTGGGGTAGATCTGCCAGACGTTGTAAATGTCGTTGCGCGGGATCTTGATCTTGCCGTTGTCCACCACCCCCACGAAATCATAACTGGCAGCCTGGCCAGGGATGTCTCCCTTTGCGGCAAAAAGCCAGTGTAACAGCGTGATGGTGTCGGCGTTGATGGGGAACGGCTGGCGCAACATAGGGCCCTTCTTTGACCCGCTGCCGATGGCGTTGAGCAATCCTATACCCAGTAGGCGGAACCACTCTGCTGCGGCCTTATCCGCGTCACTGCCGGCCAGTAATACCCTTGCGGCGCGTAGCGAGCCTTCGATTGCTACAGACTGCCCCTCCGATGTGCCCGAATTGAAGTGGAAGTAATCACCCCGGCCATTCTGCTGGTCGTAGGCGTTGGTTATCAGGCCAGACCGAACGAGCGGCCCATTCACCAACGTAGGGATGAGATTGCACTCCCCTTTACTGTCAGAGATAACGGCACCGACCGGCGTGTCCAGCAGCACGAAGAAGCGGCGCTTGTTGTGGGTGTTGCGAGCTATCACGGGGACGGTGATGGTTTTGCTGGTTTCACCAACAGCAAAATGCAGCGCACCGGAGGAGGCAGCATAGTCCACTCCTGCGAGTGCGGTATCGTCCTGCGTCTCCCAGATAACCGACACCGGCTCGGTGCTTACCTTCGATAGAGAAATGAGTATGTCCATGGCCCACCACATTGCAGGTGTAGAAAAAAGCCCGTCGAAACGGGCTTCATATTGGTTATGACCCCTTGGTCAACTTCACGTTGTCCAGGCTTAGCGCCGTGGTGTCTACTGGAACGTTGTAGAAGGTGACCCCACCGGCTGGCGTGATAACCATCGTCGCCACTCCCACTGGCCCAGACACACCCAATGCCGGCACGGCGAGGTAACTCCAGGTGTTATTGCTCAGCTCTTTGGGGATGTTGATAACGGCGGTGCCTGCCGCATACCCAGACACGATAGCAACAGAGCCATTAAATTGCAGCTCGCCGTTATCGATGGAGATCAGCGGGGCGCTGCCTGCGGGATCCCGAGCCGCGGTGTACCAGAACGAAGGAGTGGCTACATGTTGTTTTTTGCGGTACCCGACCGGGTTGATAGCACCCATGATCGCCATGGCATTGCCTAAGCCCATCATGGCTCTACCGTAGGCGGTGGGATGAATGCAGTCCATCAGCACCTGGTCGATGGCGGATTTTCCGATGTAATCTGCTGTTATCTGCCCTTCGTGTCGGAGCGGCGCCATACTCACCAAGCCGCCATTTGCAGCGCAGGCGCGGATAGCAAGCGCCCGGTACTGCGCTCCATCAGCATTGTTCAGCGTGTTCTGGCCGCCCTGCCCCTGGGCGTTGGCTTCTGCCAGCGAATACCACAGCGTAGGAACACCAAGGATAAACTTTACGCCTTCGGCTGCGCAGCGGGTGGCAATAGATGCGATGTTCGCAGCCAGATTGGAAGCACCCACCCCGCCTTGAATGTCGTTTATGCCGATATTGGCAATACAGAAGTCAAAGCCTGAGATCCCTATGACGTTGAATGCTGCCAGCTGAGCTGATGATGTGTCTCCCGAGTTGGCAATGTTCTGGAAGTCGTAGATCTGCACGCCTGCCGCTGCCAGGAACTGGCGCATGTAGTCGTACTGACTGCACGGAATTGCGGGGTCAGATGTGGAATCACCAAGCATTAGCACGCGCAGGGCGCGAGCACCTGACACCATGCTGTTCTTGATGCGGTACATGCTGGCCCAGCCCATGTCGGTAGTACGGCCGAAGCCACCAAAAGCGATACCACTGATCGGAGCGCCAGCATCAAATGTGCCGAGCGGGATCCCGTTCACACAAACTTGGAACAGCTGATCACTCACCATCTTGACGGACAACAGAGCAGAGTTGAACTGATTGCGTGATACTACAGTGACCGGCTGACCTATTCCTGCCGGATCACCGTTTTTGTTAAATATGGTATCGCCGGTGTCCAGCACCTGCTCCACCAAGCAATATCCTGATGGCGTGATGACCCCAGCGCTCACAACTCCAACAACAGAGTCATTGATAGCGCCAACCTCGTCGCCTATTGAACACGGCACGACAGCGACATTGCGCTCTGTAGCAAGAGTGAACGGAATGGTAAAAGCGTCTGGGCTACCAGAGATAGCCAGCTCAGGTCTTGTGCCGGCTGTAGCTGCCAACATGTATCCGGTAAAATCGGTGTACGCCAGAGCTTGAGGTACCTCATAGGTTCCACTCAGTTGAGTGAGTGCAGACGGAATTTCAGCAGGGCGGCGGTACTGTCTGGGGCCGTGATAGAACGGATAGTTGATAGGCTGCAACAGGATCTTGATTTCCCGGTTTGCCTTGATGTTCTTGGTGATCAGCGGCGTCCAGCTGCCATTGACTACAAAGCTGACGCCCTGCTCTGCAATGATCTCGATGCCAGCCGCATCGGTGACAGAAGTGTCGCTGCCGTCGATGTAGTAAACACCGGTCGCGGTCTTCGGAAATAGGATTGCCCCACCGCCTTTCGCTGCCAGCTCGGCGAATGCCTGACTTACTGGGACCCGGTTGTTGGTGCCAGTGGTGCCGCTGTAGTCGTCCACCCCTTCAAACTGGAGAATGGAGACAACCTCCTTGTCCACGCGGGCGAGGTCAGTGGCCTTTGCTGCGTTATGGACCATCTCCACACCCTTGCCAGCCTCGGACGATGCGAGGTCGGAGCGGGTGCTTGCGCTGCCCACACTCACCCATGCTCCGGCAGCGATGCCGCCAGTGGTCAATGGGGTTGAACCTTGCGGCACTGTCTTGGGATAAGTGCCGTCCCAACGGAAGTAAGGACCCTGGCCGCCTGTGGCGCCCTCCCACAGCACTGCATCAGCAGTGCTGGTAAGCTGGCGGTGAGTGCCCTTTTCAAACGACCTCATTTTGTTGTAGGTAGAGCGCTCGTAGTGCTCGAAGACGTCACCCTCACGAGCGAACGGCTGTGACTTGCTGACCACATCGTACTGGGTCGCGTATAGCACATCACCAGCGACTCCCGCTTTGATGACCAGTCTTCCTACGGTGTTTATGTACCAAGAAGGCTCGAACATTGCGCCAGCGCGCAGAATCCGCGGCACAAAACCATTCGCATTGAAGTCGATGGTGTCACCGGTCAGATCACCGACAGCCAGTGTGTTCTCACCATCGGCAAGGCCAACGGTCGCAATCTTGGCTGCACCGACGTATGCCACGCGGCGGGCAACAGCCTTCACATTGGTGGCGTCAGGGTGCCCGAGGGATTCGGTACCCAGCGCGGTGAGTGTGGTGTTGCCCACGTCGATGAGCGGGGCCACCTCTGCGGCGATCTCATTGATGGGCGGTCTCAGTGAGTCGATGAAATCCTGCTCGGTGCCGGTGTTCCCCAGGTCAAGCCACACCTGATAGGCGCTCTTGCCCTCCAAACCGCGAGGACCGGAAGGCACGACGATGACCGTTACCGGCGTGCTGCCGGTGGTATCGACGTGAATGATGCACTCGCCAATGGAAGCACCCAGAATAGCGTTCACCGGAGGCAACATCTCAACAAAGAAGGAGCGGTCTTCACTACCAACAGCGCGGCCGTAAACGAGGATGGAGATGGCTTTGGCAGTTTCGCCTGGGGCGAAGGTGACAGTACCCTTGCCGGCCGCGAAATCGACACCCGCTTTCGCAGTGCCATCGGAGGTGTACCAGTCAACCAGCACCGGCTCGCTCACGGCCTGAGTGAGGGTGATCGTGAACTGCGCGAGTACAGAGCCCGTATTCATAGATAGTCCTTATTGTTGAAAACCAATGGTCGCAGTCGCGTCGGAAATATCGACAATGGGCACGGCGGTGCCGGTTCCAGATGTCTGGATGAGAAACGACTGCTCTTTTTGGCGACCTTGATCGGTGCCAATGCTGACGGTGACGGTGTACTGCACACCTTCCTCGCCCCCGGTGACCCAGACAGCCACCTGGTTCTTTGTGTATCCGACCCGAGTAATGATGAGCGTTGCGGCCGGAACGGTTATTGTTGGCGCGGTGATGATCGCGCTGGCCGAGTTGATAGATTCCCTGCCGACCAGGAACCTGTTGAAATCCACCGTGTAATCTAATGATTCACGGCTCTGCTTGCAGAAGTATTCGAGCATCAGCGGATGTCCCTGTTATCGGATGGCGCCACCATGCGGCGCTGTGGGTTCTGCGGTGCCGCCTCGATGGGGGCGCCCTGCACCCGTTCAGAGGAAACGGGGCTTTGTGCGGACTCTGGCACGTTGCTGGCCTCTCAGGTTGTCACGAAAATGGCGGTCACAGGCCTCGTCAAACATGGCCCGGTACATCATCGCCTGGTTCGGTTCGGCAAAATCGTAGCCTGGCAGCATCAGGATCTTTGCCAGTGCCCCAGCGGCGATTACATCTGGGTACTGCTCGACTATGTAGTCAGGGAGGGTCTGGGCTTGCTGGTCAGGCTTGAGAAACAGCGTCACCTTGATCTCGCCCGTGGTGAATGGGCAGACCCGCAGCGTGTTGGGAATGCGCTGGGTGAAGTACACCGGTGTGGCCTCACCGCCTTGCCAGTCGTCCACCTCTTCAAAGGACATCGGCTGCATGGGCTGCTGCCAGATAGACTGACCGTCCTCGCGGTACCGGACGCGCTCTATCTCGTGGACGATGGAGTCGCAGCAGGTGATCAGGTTGATGTCCTGCTCTGGGTCTGTGAGCTTGTAGATTTCCTCACTGCGCCAGCTGCGGGTACGGCGGCAAAACTCGATAGTAGCATCGCGCAGATACTGGATCATCAGCGGCTCTGGGCAGGTCGGAGCCCATGGCATCACATGTGGCGCCAGCTCGTAGAAGTCTCTCATTGGGCTATGTTCCCGGTCTGTTTATAGTTGGGGCTGTTCACCAGCTCAGCGTTGGCCCGGATCCCGAGCGACTGAGAGAACTGCTGATAAAAAAGCCCTGCCCGGTTGGCTGCCCCAGCGTTCTGCGCGTCCTTGCAGTATGCGCGGTATAGGGTGTAGTCGAGGATGGCGTTGGCGTAGACATCGATGACCCCTAGCGGGACGTCATACGACGCCAGCAATTCAGGATCCGCACCAGCCACCGGCTTGACTGCATCAGGGATGACAGAAACCACAGCCTCGATGTTGCCGGTACCGTCATTGCCTGGCCACACGTAGAAGGTCAGCGGGTCAGTCTCATCAAATACAAAGTGGCGGGCGTAGGGACGAAAGCGCACATACTGCCCGTCGTGCCAGTTAGGGTTCTGGCTATCCAGGCCCTGCCGCTCAACTATCGTGATGACACCCTTGCCGACCCTGTTATCGCCAACCACGTCTACGTTGCGAACGACGCGCAGCAGCTGCTGGCAGTTAGCCGGCAGCTGCTGGCGGGTCCCCTCTACCAAAGGCACGGTGATGTTCTTGCTGGTAGCCTTCGGCACTATGAGGGCGACTTCACGCAGCGCGTCAGTCAGCCATTCTGCCAGCTCGGTCATTGTCCAGCGGGTGTAATCCTCATCGAGCAGGATACGGCTGGCCCTGTGCATAATCTCACTGGCTTTCATGGTGGCCCCTAGTCTTCTTCGCTCAGCGCATTGGCGATGTCGTCAATGGTCATGCGGGTGGACGGTTGGCGGCCGAAACGCTTCTGGTACAGCACGGCCAGCTCTTTGCGCGGGAGGTCAGTCAGGTCTGTCGGCTCTGCCTTCTCTTCCGGCTTGGGCTGAACAACGGGATCCTGCTTCACAGTCTCCTGCTTTACCTGCTCGACAGGCTCTTGTTTGGCTGTCTCGATGGGCTGCTCATCTTCCACACCGACTTGCAGCTCCAGCAGGGTTGCGTCGATGTAGGCATAGCGCTCTTCATCAGTGGCTTCGTTCCACTGGTCATAGTCCAGACCGGAGTCTTCAAATGCCATGGCAACCAGGTCAGCCAGGGCAATCGTCTCGCCACCCTTGATCGAGTAGCTGGCGGAATGGATGTTGGAGCCGACCAGCTCTTGCTCGTGCTTGATCTGCTGCTGCGCCTCTTCCGGCAGTTCTTCACCAGACAGGACGCGATAGGCTTCACGGATCCGCAGCAGGCAGCGAACGTGGCTCTGCTCCAGCACATCAGCAACGTGAGGGTCTTCGTGATTGCCGGTTTCAGGGGCAAAGTGGTAGGTGCGTGCCGGCGCGTCCATGTCGATCACGGAACCGCCTTTGCGCTTGATGATGCATTCAATTTTCATGAGGTTACCCTTTCATGGGTCAGACAGGAAAAAAGGGAGGGCTGAGCCTCCCTTTCCGTTGTGCTGTTACTGGTGGTAGTACAGGAACAGATGCAGACGCTTGCCAGCGGCTGCCGCAACCGCACCGGATACCTTGACCCCGATAGAGCGCTCGTATTCCTGGGGAGCGAGCAGCAGAGGGTCAGCCTTGGACAGGGATGCCAGGCGCACGGTCAGATCGGCGTCGTCAAAGAACTCGGCGCCGCTGGTGCGGGCAGTACCATCCGGGTTCAAGTCAGCGCCCACTTCACCGGTCATCACGCCAACGTCGGCGGTAAGCCCGGTCAGGGTGCCTTCTGTCACCAGTTTGGCCTGGTCGATGCGAGCGTAAGGGGGGATGATCCCCAGCTCCAGGATGTCGCCAGCACCCAGCGCACCCTCTACACCCACATCGTAGGTGAAGTGGGTAACGTGGACTGCGCCAGCGGTTTGGGGGCGAATGGTCTGCTTGAGACCCTTCGCGTGTTGCGATTTCACGATAGCCATGTGCTCTTCCCCTTATGCGGCGTTCGGGTCTTTCGCTGCGGTATCGATAGACACCACACCGAAGTCACGCGAGTTGAACCGGGTCTTGGTGATCCCGATGATGGTGCCGGCTGCAACAGTCGGCTCGTTGCCGTAGTCGTCGGTTTCTTCTTTCCAGTTGAAACGCATGCCACCACCGCCGTTGCCATAGGCAATGACAGCAGCCTGACGACCCATGAACAGCGCACGGCCAGCGTGAACGTTCGAGCCAGCGCCGTAATCCTTGAAACGGATCGCGCTTTCGTGGGAGTGCAGCACCACGTTGTTGATCATGCCCAGGCCACCACGGAAGATGGGGTTAGCCTTGCCCTCGGCACCGGCAGCCGCTTTCTGAACTTCGAGCCAGCCACGTTCGCCGGTTTCGTTGCGCAGGTCGGTTTCCTGGTCGGGGGACATCAGCATCACGTAATGCTTCTCGGAACCCACGGTTACCGGCACGAGGCTGGTAGCTTTCGGATCGCGAGCCTGCATCATGCGGGCCTTGTTCACGGCACGCTCCACCAGGGAGCGGGACATGGTGTCAGTGGCGGTCAGGGACGCCTTGCTGGTAGCTGCGCCACCAAACATCAGGTGACCACTGTCAGGGGCGCGCAGCGGGTTGTCAGCGTGACCGGTGTAGTCAACGTCTTCATAGAAGTCTTCGTTGATGCCACGGGCGCCAGACAGGTAGATGAATTTCAGCTCATCCATGTACTTGGCCCAGTATTCGGACAGACGGTCCTTGGCCACGGTACGCAGGTCGTGCTCGGTGCGCTTGCGGGTCATACGACCACCAGCGGACACGGCATGACGCAGCTGGTCGATGATCACTTCATCGGTAAAGAACTTGAGCTGTTCTTCCTTACCCTTGATGCGACCATCGCCAGAGGTGGGCTTGCCACGGAGCTTGACGGAAAGGTCGAAGGAGATCCGGTCGCCAGCAGCAGATTCAATGTCAGTCTTGCGTTGAATGATGCTGTTGTCGCCAGTCCCTTCGAACTTGGTGAAGTAGGCCTGCTTGTCCGTCTCATTAAAGAGTCGGCCAGACCAGACCTTGACGGCTTTGGGGTCACCAAAGCGGATTACGGTTTGACCCATAGTGCTTGTCCTCAAACGTGCGGGTTGTCATTGACCGCACGTCATGCGCAGCACTTTCAAACGTTGTGATTATCAATCCAGTGTTGTCGAATTGCAAACACTGCATCCGTGACTAAACAGCCTCTTGCGGGGCTTGCCCCTCCTTTTCCTTCCGTTGTGACTTGGGAGTCCTTACCACTACATCATCCGGCGCGTCGATGATCAGCGAGCAAACCTGCCCTGATTTGTGCACCATCTTGATTTTTACACCGCCGATCCAGAGGTCTTCACCCAGCTTGAGGTCATGTTTAATCACGATATGTCTCCTATGCCCGCTGGGAGTATGCGTCGAGTTCAGCGGCTGAGAGCTTGCCCAGCGCCTCCTCGTAGGCCACACCTTCCAACCGGTCGAGTGCAGCCCAGCGGCCATCCTCTACCGAGTTACCGTTGGAGACAGGCAGCCCGCCCAGAGTAGGAGGCGCAGTGATCGACTTCTTGCCAGCTGGTGCTTGTTGCTGCTGCTCGCCGGCCGGGGTGAAGTTGAAGCGCTTGCACCACATACCATAGGCCTTGTCGATCTCGGCTTGGCCAGGAGTGCCGCCTGCTTCCATGACCGGGCCAGTGGTTGCCTTGAGGTAGCTGTCAAAGCCATCCATCGACACCTGGTCTTCTGCCAGCTCTGGGTGCTTACCCAGGAACGGCTGGATCAGGCCCTGCCAGTGGTTCATCAGCGCTTGCTGGCTGCTTTCCCGCGCCAGCTCGGCACGGTCCTTCATTTTCTCCAGGTCACGACTCTCGCGATCCAGCTTGCGCAGCTCTGCCCGCCATTCGGTATGGGAGATGTCACCATCGTCATACTTCTTGTCCAGATCCAGCAAGGCCTGCTCGTTGGTCTTCACCCGCTCTTCGAAGTCTTCCGGCAGTGAAGCATCAATCACACCGCGGGGGCGTGGGATAGCTGGGGCTGGCTTCTCTTCCACTGCAGCAGCCTCAGCGGCCGGTTGCTCTGCTGCCTGTTCGGCGGCTTGCTCAGTAGGCTTGGTAGCAGCGGCAATGGCGTCGGCTTCACGCTTGGCGCCAGCCTCGTCCTGCAGGCGCTGCTCATCAGGTGTAGGGTCCGCATCACTGCCCTCGCCATCATCCATCATCCCTTCGCGCTCGGCGTCGGTCAGGTCGTCCCATTGCTGTTGGGTAAATTCGTCCTGCAAAAAGTCCGGTACAGTGCCCGTCATGGTCATTCTCCGTTATTGCAGGCCTAACGCCTGCGGTTGTGGTTGGGATTCTTGGGGTGCAGCTTCTTGCTGCATGGCCTGTTGCTGCATCTGTTGTGCAGCCATGGCTTGTTCTGTCTGGGCGGCCACGTCCTCCTCTTCTGTGCGAGACACATAGCCAGCTTCGTGAAGCATACCATCTGCGACCCGTATTGCGCCTGGGGAACTTATCGCCATGAGTGCAGCCTCGATGGCCTTGGTCTGTGTGGCCACGTTCTCGCCGGCCAGGGTGCCCATGATCTGGCGTATGGTAGCCATCGTCTTCTGGATGTCTGCCTGGTCCTTGCCGGCCTTGGCCTCTTTGGCTGCAATGTCGGCCATGGCGGCGCGCATCTGCAGCTCTTGCTGCTGTGCTGCTGCCTGGTCCTTGGCGTCCTGCTCGGCCTGCTCTTCCGGTGTCAGCTCTTCCTGGTCCGGGTCTCTCATGCCGGTAACCTGGCGGATCCGCTTCACGATTTCATCACGGCTGGCGATGTCCATGCCTTCAACAATGAGGTCGAGCATAACCATAGCAACCTGGGGAGCGACTGGTGCGAGCTGTTGCAGCAGGCCGAACAGCTCTTCTGTCTGTGCCTGGCGCACGCTTGCTCGCCAATCCTGGTCACTGATGATGAAATCAGCCTTGCTGCGGGTGATGTCGTTCTCGGGTAGGCCGTCATTCACCTCGATGTACTCAGGGGTGCCGCGCATGTTTGTGATGCGGAACTGCTTGCGCTCACTGAAATACTGCTCGATGAGGGACAGCTCCTTTTGACCATGCACCTGCACGGCAAAGCGCAGGTTATCGAAGATCCCCGCAGTGGCCATGGCGCCCTGCTCTTGTCTGCGACCGATAGCCAGACCGCTGGTGGCATTGGTCTGGCGGCCCATGTTCTCATCTGTCACACCGGACAGGCTCTGGATCATGGATATGGAACGGCTCATCAGGTCGAGATGTGCCGGCGCCAGCTCGCGCTCGGCGTTGATGGTCATCTCGTGACCCTTCTTCTTGATGAGGATAGCGTCAGGCCGGCCGACTTCCTCCCGGAACTCATCCAGGTCATCGACTGCGCCCTCGTCCATGATCACCTTGTTGGTGGACAGGATGTAGAGCGCCTTGGATGCCCGCTTGTTGATGTCCTCCTGGATATCGCGCATGCCACGGATCATGCCGTAGGGCAGGCCGTCACGGCTGCGGCGGTAACACCAGATCGGGGTAAAGGGGAAATCGTTGTGGCGGTAAGGGGATTCGTCGAGGTAGAGCATGCCCACATCGCACAGCAAGGCGACGTGCATGCGCATCATGGTACGCAGTGCCGGTACACCCTCGCCCTTCTGAATGCTCTCCTGGTGGCCAGTGGCCGGGCTCTCTTCGTCATACACCTCGCCGGCAAAGTCGCCGCCGACCATCCGCATGACCTTCTTGGGCTTGCGGTACCAGATCTCCATCACCCGCACACGCAGGCGCTTTTGACCGTTGACGACTGCCATCTGCGAGGAATAGCCATTGAGGCTGTCCTCTTGGCTGTCCATGGCTTCATCACCCAGCTGGTCGAGGCCAGAGTAGTAGGCGCTGCCAGAGGCTGATGCCCGCAGTGTGCCGCAGCGGTCAGGGAAGATGGCCTCAGCGATATCGAGGTCAAGCCACTTGGAGCGAATGACATAGCGGCAGTCAGACAGGTCTTTTGCAGTGCAGGCGCTATCCCACAGCATATTGCGCCAGCTCTCGTAGCGCATGGTCACAGGCTCGCCGTCGTCCTCGTTCTGGACGCTGCTCTCCATCCAGCCCACGCCGACCTTTACGCAATCCTCGAATGCGCTGGAGCGATGGAACGGGGACATGTTCACATCACTCAGGTACTTCATCAGTTGGGTCTTGCGCTCGGCAGGCTTGGCGGCATCCTTGCGGCGGGGGAGGATCCGGTAATCAGTGCGGCCGCGCTTCTCGGTACCCAGCACCCAGTTAACGGCACCGGCTATGACGTTGTAGACCAGAGGCATCTGGCCACGGTCCCGCAGCTCCTTGGCGTCATCCTCTCGCCACTGGATGTTGTCATAGAAGTCAGCATCAACCGCCATATCGACGCGGTTCTCTGACTGTCGGTCCAGCTCATCCTGATAGATACCCAGCAGCAGCCTGTGCTGCTCGACCATCGCAGGGCTATCCAGTGGGTTGCGCTGCTCCTGCTCCCGGTCATCGCTTGCCTTTTCAAGGCGGGAGTATGGGTCACGACTGTCAAGCCGCCCCTCGGCAAAGTCCATGCCGGTGTTCTTATGCTCTGCATCAAACACGTTTGACAATCTCCTGGTGGGTGACCTTGCCAGTGTCTGTGTCAGTGCGGAACGCATCACCAACTACGACAGTCTTGAGGGGCTTGACCGGCATCTTCACCAGATCGCCCAGGTGGTCATGAATGAGGGACAGCACGCGCATGTGGGTGATGCCATTCACGTAGTCCATGCCGTTTGCCTGCAGGAACTGCATAACCAGGGCAGCGGAAGCGCGGGGGCTGACTTCGGGATCGTCAGGGTTCCAGCGGAAAGCGGAATCCAGCTCGACAACCAGCGGGGTGCCAGGCTTGAAGGCGGGCATAACGACAAGGCAGGGCCTGAGCCGTTCACCGTACCAGCTGCCGTACAGCGTAAGGTCGCCCCGCGTCTTCACGAAGTGCGATTGTGTCAGGTCCAAATCGAAGTGCGTCATGTGGTATCACCGCCTGTTGTCGTTATGCGCTATATGTTGCCGTTTTAGCAACAGATTAGCCAATATTTAAGCTGCCATGCCGGAGCGGTTGCGGCGCTTTGGCCTGCTGCCAGCCTTCGCGCCCGTCTGGTTGTTCACGAATGTCTGTGCTGCCTGTCGCAATGCGTCTGAGGCTTCTGAGTGGACATCGTGCTGCGGCTCATCCATCCAGCACTGGAGCACGGTATTCCATTTCTTCTTGTAGCTATCGAGGTGAACAATGCCCTCCTTGCAGCCTGTCTCGTCAATCCAGCACGAAGAGAGGAAGTCACGGGTAGCGGATATGCCGTGCTGTATCTCAGAGATCCGCGGGACTATCTCAATCTTGCGCAGGCCCAGGTTCTCCAGCATGACCCGTGGGGAGTTGTTGTTGATCTCGCCCTGCTTCTCGTGCGCTCCGTCGTGCGGCAGGTAGTGGCGACCCCACACACAACCGGTCTTGCGCTGGAAGTCGTCCATCTTCCTGACGTAGTGGGCGTAGGGCTCTCCCCAACCCTCCTCGAAGTGGATGAAGCGGTGCTGGGTGCCCACCTGCTGGTGGAACCAGATGGCGGTACCATCGCTATTGCCGATATCCCAGAAGGTATTGACCGGCACGCCAGGCTCAAAGGATACGGCGCCGATGCGCTTCTGCTTCCTGGCCAGGGCCATCTGGACAGCATAGTAGCAACCCTTGTTCGATACCTGAAAGGCTTCCCCTGGTGTGGATGGGTATTCCTGCCACATCGACTCCTCTTCGCCCGAGAAGTCGTTATCCCGGGTCGATACCCACCAAGCACGCTGCTCGATGTCGATGCGGGTACCCATCTCACCCTCAATCTTGTCGAAATACTCATCGTCAGCCGCACTGATGACCACATCGTCCGGGTCCATCCGGTAGTTCGGCTCCTGCCACCATGGGAAGAAGTGGAAGCGGTACTCCTTGGGTGTGAGCCTGCGCCCCAGGTCAGCAAGGCGCTGTGACTTCTCGGTCATGTTGTAGAAGTGCCCGCTGCGGCCCTCTGCGGTGGACTCTATGAACAGCATGCCGCCATGGGTAGGAACGGTAGGGATAGACCCTCGCACCACTTCCTCTGCTCGGTCAGGGCGCTTGGCGCATATCTTCCCGAACTCGGAGATGTGCAGGTAGTGCATGGTACCGGAACGCATGGACGTAGAAACACGGATAGAGCTGTTGTTGTGGGCAAACAGCAGCTCCTCTGCAGCGTCACGCTTGAGCGGCATCACTTCGCGCAGGGCTATGGGCAGTTGCTCATAAGCGAACTTCACCTTGTCTCGGAAGATTGCCCGGGCTGCGTCCTCTTCGTGGGCGATGATGCCTGCCCGGATGTTGTTGCGGAACAGGGCGCAGTCGAGGAAGAAGATGCAGATGAGCGTGGTAAAGCCGAGCTGTCGCGCCTTGAGGATGATATTGCGGCTGTGCATCTTCTTGAGCAGGCGCCGCTGTGCGCGGTTTGGCTTGAAGGGCACGACCAGGGCGTCATCACTGTCGTCGTTGTCGTCGCCCTTGACCATTATCTTGTAGAGCACCCCAGAGCAGATGCGCCACATGGGGTCAGATAGACACACAGCCAGGTCAGCAGCAGAGGTGGGCACAAAGTCGTGCGGAACCGGCACCGATACAGTGGCTGGTTCATCAGGGTCGAGGAATGAAGGCAGGCGGCCGGCAGTGGATGGCGCATTGAGCGCTTGCAGGTACGACGGGTTAGCAGCCAATCGCACCCCCAATCACCATGCAATGTGCAAATCTTGCGTAATGTGATAGGGTTTTACCGAGGTCATTACGAAAAATCTGCACAATGCGGGGTGATATATGAAAGGTTTTGAGCTGCGCCTTTGGCGTATCGGTATGGGGTGGACGCAAGAACAGGCGGCGGAAGAGCTGGGTGTAACCCTTCGCGGCTACCAGAACTGGGAGAAGCCGCGAAAGGATGTCAGCAGAACGGTAGAGCTGGCCGCAGGTATGCTGTCCATCCACAAGGTGTGGCCAGACATAACGCGCACCATCAACAATATCAGCCTGATTGCTGGGCATTAGTCATCCTCAACGGGCCTGAGCGTACTGCCAGGCAGACTCTTCAACAGGGCGACCAGTGGATTCTCATTGTCGCCCTTGAGCGTGAGCTTCGGATCCAGCATGCCCATATGCTGCATCATCAACCTGGCAACTGCGAGCTGATCGTTTACCTTCACCTCGATGCCGTTCTGAGTTTCCTTCACGCCAGCGTAGAGCATGCGAGCCCCAGGTGAGAGGAACCGGGTATCGTGGATGTGAGTGCGCCCATGGCCTTCACCGCCGCAGTTCGGGCAATCTGGGTGTGGTAGCGCGTGAGGGTCAAAACCAAAGCCGCCATCGGTAGATGGATAGGAAGCCTTATCCCCGTCAGCAGCGTCGATATCTCGACAGGTACGCTCGAACTCAGCCTCATCCTTCCACTGATACTTGTGGTCAATGCCATTGCACTGGCGGCAGTTCTCGCGCCTGTGCTCGACAATCTCACCCACATCAGCAGTCATCATCGAGAACAGCCGGTTGAACATCTGATCCTGGCTGTATTCCACGCGCCGCAAGCGGGCCTGCTCGCCCTCAGAGATGGCCTTTTGCACCTTAACGAGGCTTAACAGTCGGGAGGCTGCAGCTTCGCATGCCGCCTTGTTGGTTACGCGGTAGACGCGCTGGTAGGCCTTCCATGCGACACGACGCTCCATTGACAATAGTTCATCGACGAAAGCCTGCTGCTCAAAATTGAGGCCAGTGTCAGCCTTTGCACGGCTTGGGCTGCGTTTTGCTGCTGGTTTTGTGCGTGGTTTTTTGGCGTCTGCTGGTTTTTTTTGCATAGCTGCTTCGCATTCAGTGGATTGACTCCGGGGATCGCGCCGTACACACAGTACGGATCGCAATTGGTGCGATTTTAGAAACGGGGGTTCCTAATTGCAAACACTGACTGAGTTGGCGAAGGAAATCATCAGGTGGGAGAGAATAACCCTCTCCAGGGGCGCGCACCGGATAATAAACATGGTGGCGGTCGAGGCCGTGTCCATCGGCGGGTGCAAAGACTGCACTTACGATGAATTGTTCCTGGATGATTTGATTTCGGTCAAAGCCGCGCTCGGTTTAAGCGGTGGCGTGTGGTGCGGCCTGTCGTCTGGCAATGAGCCGCTAGTGGTCGTTCTGGCGCTGCGCATGGAGTAATTCAGGTATTCATTCAGCATTCCTTGCGGATATTGCATCTAAGCATTAATATCTAAGAGTAAATTTAATTTACTTTTACCAACGCAAGGATATACGAGATGGATATTACAGATGAAGTCAAGGAAGTCGCAGACCGCGCCTTTGAATTACTTGAAATGAAGAGCCCTCACCAGGTGGCTGTCGAGCTGGTGGAGCTGCAGCGTAAGCACAACATCGCCCTGAGCGCACAGAACAAGATGCAGGACCAGCGGGATCAGTTGGTTGCCCAGCTCAATGATTACTCTCAGCGTGGCGCAGTGGCGCCGGATGGCTGGCAGATAGTTCCAAGACTGCCAACAAATGAAATGCTCGCAGCCTTCCGCAAGGCTGATAGCGACTGGGAGGACGGATATGCCTTTGATGACAATGGCAACCGCCACGAGTCACCTGTTTATCAGTGGGTGGCCATGCTCGATGCCGCACCAAAGCCGGAGGACGCGCAATAATGACAGCCATACTCCTATTCTTGGTGTGCTGCCTGCTTAGCGATGAAAAGCCAGCGGCCTGATACGCAAACTTTGCGCTGCATTATCCAATTTTACCGGGGCGATAGCGAAAATATTGCATAGAGCCCCACAAAACTACCGGAGACTATATGGACAACAAAGAACTTGTGCAGAAGCTGCGCGAACATCTCGCAGACAAAGAAGGTATCGACGGAAAGGCAGCGCCTGCCCTGCACCTGATGCGCCACGCGCTGCTGGCACTTGAGCGCCCAGCTGTGACAGAGGTGCGCCAGGAGGTGCTGGAAGATACTGCGACTGCCGATCTGCTGGAAGAGCGCGAAGGTTTCATCTACGGCCTGCTTGGTGAGCTGCAGCTGATCCCCGAGGTGGATGGCGAGCCGGTAGAGACGCTGGCCGATGCCATTGCAGCTGACTACGAGATCCTGGAGTCGCTGCACAGCGAGGTGGTGAACCTGTTCACGCGCTGGAACGAGAGCCCAGATACGGCCAGGGACAGGGATGTTTTCATTGGCGCCGTCTGCAACCTGCTGCAGCTCAATGGTGGCACTCCGCTACGGGATGTGTGGAGCGCACTGGAAGCCAAGGCAACGTACCTGAACAGCCTGGTGCGCGGGATAGCCGAGCGAGATGACACCATCGCAGCCTTGGAGCTTGGCAAAATGGTAGAAGGCACGGATGCCGACGATCTGATCGGCCCAGCGCCTGACGTCAGCGCAACCTGGGCTGATGAAGCGCTGGATCTGGCGCACGCCGTGGTAAAAGACAAGAGCCGCGGCAACAGGGTGATGGCCAAGGCAGCTGCCATGCTCATCAACGACGCAAAGGGGATCCCGCTCAATGGGTAAGAAATCAGCCCCAGCCGGTGGCAGCGCACACAAGAAGCACCCCAAGGACTTCACCCATATGGCGGTGGCCTTCCGTGACCCGACCGCCATCAAGCGCTGGGTTAGCAGCAACTTCCCTCCGAAGGAGAGTGCATGAACGACGAAAAGAGAGAGCGCCAAGCCGGGTACGTGAAAACCTACTACGACAAGCGCAAGGCGAAAGGGGACGTGAAGACAAACGTCTGGCTGACCCCGGCAGCTGCCCAGGCCCTGGATGATGCGATGAAGAAAAACAAGAAGACCAAAGAGGAAACCATCAACCAAGCCCTGCTGGAGCTTACAAAGCAGTAAGTCAAACCACTGAATGTCGCCGCTGACGGGTCCATTTCGACCGCAGCGGCTTTTTTGTGCCTGCACCAATACCAGCGGCAGGGCAAAAAGAAAGGAGCGCTCTAAAGCGCTCCTATGTCATTTCACCTGAACCTCGTCACTCATTGCCCCTTGATATCCTCCCTCCAGCGATAACCGCCGTGCTTCTCCTGGGTGCCGTTCAGGCAAAGCGTGATGCTGTGCCGGCAGAAGCCACCGATGCGCTCGGCATCTGTGACGCTGGCGAACCTGACAACCTGCTCCTCCTCTTCGTTCTCACCTACCACCGGTGTCTTGTGCCACTGCGGATCCTGCACCAGGTCAACGAAAAGGCGGCGGGTGTGCCGCCCCTTCCCGTTCTCATCGCGTAGGCAGAAGTGCTCAATCCGGGTTGTGAAGCGTTTCTCTCGGTGGATCTGACTCAGTAAGACGCTGGCCTCGCTGACTGTCATGGAGAACTGCGCCGCCACATCCGCACTGATTGCGCCGCCTGGCCGAGCGTTTATCCACTCGGCCACATCTTGCACGATACTCAAGTTTCACCCCCAGCATCAGCATCCAATGCCATCTCTTCCAGCCTAGCCTGCGCTTCCTCAATTCTCTCTGCGGCCTCGGCCGCATTGGCAACCGGCATCGGGATGAATAGGATGCCGGCCTCCTGAAGCGCCTTGGCCATATCCAAAGACCTTCTCATGTCAACCGGACTGGCGCGATTCATGCCGTCCTCCCCTTGCCAAGCATCTTGCGGGCCTTGGTCTGTTTCAGGCTGTCTTTCACCTTGATCGGCGTCAGGCTGTGGTCGATGGCTTCAAGCTCTGCCAGCACAGTGGTGAGGCTGTCCATGCCTTCCGTCAGCTCCGGCCCCTTCAACACAGCCTGGCCCACATCAAACATGGCGCTCTCCCTGTACTGCTCGAACAGGTACTTCTTGACGTCCTTGGGGATGGCCTTGTGCTTGACGGTACCGATGTCGCCGTTTTGCAGCGGCACAGCGTCCCAGTGGTACCCTGCTGACGTTTCGACCCGGTAGATATACATGTGGTCGCGGCTGACCACCTCATCGCCTGTGGGCTTGAACGTTTGCGACACGACGCATGGGCGGCGGTACAAGTAGTAGTGAATCCCGGCTACCTCGATAATCTTCTCGGCCTGCAGCCCCTCCAGGATCATCTGGTGCTGGGTATGGGTGATTGCGTCCTTGGCCTGCACCACCCCACGAGCGGCGCGCATCAGCAGAGACTCGGTGCGCTGCAGCTTCATTTTGTCTTCGTTGTGCTCAGCCTCACGCTTGATGGCAGCCTCTTCCATGCGCTTGATGCGGGCTTTGGCCTTGTCCAGCTCTGACTTGAAGCGGCGGCCTTCGTCTGCGTCCCTCTTGTGAGCATCGCGCTGATGCACCAGCTGGGCGCTGGCTGCCTCGATCTTGCGCACCTTGTCCTCGTCGGCGCGGCGACCCTCTATCAGCCGCTCACTGACTTTCTTGAGGGATAGGTATTCTTTCTCAAGGAAAGCGTGACACCCCTTAGCGGCTTCAAGCTCCTCATCTCTGGCCTCCAGCAGGTCAATCAGCGCGTTCTGCTCATCAACCATGCCGTTGGATGCCTCGATGATCATGGTCATGTTAGCGGTAAGCAGGCTCTCAAAGCTGCCGATGGCGACCTTGGCCGGGCCGTCAGGCATCTGCAGGATGTGCCCGATCTGCGTGGACAGGGAGGTGTGAGCCAGGTTTGCCGCTTCGCCGGCTGTCAATTTGGTTTGTTCAGTCATCTTGTTTAGTCCGTAGTGATGGATTTGCTACCTGCATCATTTCGCTGAAATGGCGCTCGCGCATGGTCTGCAGGCGTCTTGCGTGCTGTTCGGCCGCGATCCGCTCTTCGGTGCGGTGACGGGCCTTCATTTGGGCGTAGGTCTCTTTCACTGGCCGCCCCTTTCCAGGTTTTCGAAATACTCGTTGGCTCTCTGCATGCTCTCAGCCCTGCGGCGCTCGGCGGCCAGTCGATCAGGCTCATTGGCTCCGTGCATCTTGGCAGCAAGCTCCTGCAGGGCAGCAGCTATCTTGGCGCGGTTATCCTCCATCGCGGCCTGTTGCTGCTTGGTTGGTGGCGGCAGAGCCAGCACCGGCGCAGGTGGGGGGAGCAGGCCCTCTGTCTGCGCCTGCCTGATCGCGGCCTCGTGCATTATCTTGTCTTCACCCGGTGACACCTCGTACTGCGGCTTTGCCCCGCTGTTCTTGGCGTTGGCCACCTCTCGCTCGTATGCAGCGATGAAGGCCATGCGGGCCCCCACCTTGTCGCCCGCTTCAATCATCGGCAGCGCCACGAACCAGGCCTGGCGAGCCTCGCGGGACCAGACAACTGTCCTGCTCTCGTCGGCTGCCGGCAAGGCCCTCGACCACGCCTCATTTGCAGCAAGCCATCCACCAGCTGGCGCCAGTAGTTCAATGATGCCTTTCAGCGTCAGCCGGCCGGACAGCTCTTTGCGGCACCGGTTCAAGGTGTTGGCCACCGCAGAGAACTCATATTCAGCCAGGTCGGAAACCATCATCATCACGGCAGCGGGTTTCAGCTCGTGCCCCATCACCTCAGCCGTCACCATGATCATATCCACCATCTGCTCCTCTTGCTCATGGGTCATTTAGCTTCCCTCCCGGTCCCTGCGGGCACGCAGCATGGCCTTGGCCTGTTCCGCGGCGTTCACGTTGGTTTGAGTGCTGTCTATCTGTCGGGCCTGCCCTGCTGTCATGGCACGGCCAGTCGCCCACTGGGTGCGGTAAGCCTCGGCCTTGGCCACCAGCACCCCCAGTTCGTGGCAATTGCGCACCACGTAGGTCTCGTTGATGTTGCGCACGAAGAAGTCAGCCACCGGTGCGGCCTCCTCCCCCAGTCGCTGCACCAGCTGCTTAACCTGGGCGTTCACCTTGGCGTTGCGGATCGGGCCGGTCTGGTAGCGGTCGAAGTACGCAGCCTTGTAAGAGTCCCAGCAGGCACGGCATTTGGCCTGGAAGACGGTTTCTTCCTGATCCACCTGTTTCTCTTTTGGCAACACTACAGACACGCCAGTACCTCTCGGGGCCGGTGCCGAATTTTCGGCAACGGATAAAGGTTTACTTCCTGGTTTATCTTCCTGGTTTAAATTACTGGTTTGTAGCTCACTGTGACCCCACCCCTCCCCCTCAGATTGAACCGACCCCTCAGCCTGCTGCGAACCCACCGTGCGTTTTTTACGGACTGGGTGGGGTCTCTGTGAACTCACCTCTAGGTGTAAGTGGTACTGGTTTGGTAGTGAGACGCCATCCTGTGATCTGCCCTCCACCGTCAGCAAGCCCAAACCCTCCAGTCGGTCGATGCTGCGCTTGAGCGTTGACTTGCTCATGCCGCAGTCCTTGGCCAGGTTCCGATGAGATGGGTCACACCGCCCAGTATCGTGGTTGCAGCGGTTGGCCAGCATAAGCAGGACCATCTTCTCTGCCGTTCTCAGGTCCTGATCGCAAGCCCATGTCATTGCCTGAAAGCTCATGAAGCCCTCCCGTCGTCCAGGTGGAACGCGCCAGACGCATCCTGCCGGCGCCAGTTCATCCGCACCACGTAGCGATAGGCGTTCATGCGCTTGGCTGGGTCTCCATCCAGGCCATAATCCATCAGGTGCTCGCGCAGCTTCGTGAAATACCAGTCGATCCCGGGCGCGGTGAAGAAGTCCCGCTTCCACTCCGTCTCGTTGATCAGCCAGTCACGGGCCTCAATGCAGGGCACACAGACCTTGTAGACCGAAAACTCCCCATCCCATTGGCCCTTGGTGCGCTCGTAGACGTCCAGGGGCTCTATGATGCCGCCACACTCACAGCACTGGTGCTGCTTGCGGGCTACGTGGTGAGTTACCTCTGTGAATAAGGGTTTGCTCATGCAGCACCACCTTGACGTGGGGCGAACACCAGTACCGCTTTCCACATGTCGGCGGGATCAGCGAAATAGCTGATGGATTCCACTTGGTAGCGGGTTTCGCCATTTCCATTCGACAGTAGGACAAAATTTCCAGCTTTAAGCCCGGCACCCCAGCCGGTGGCGCCAAGGCGGATTCCTTTTTCGTCCAGGGGGCGATAGGTGATGTCGTGACCAAAACCACGATGAGCGTTGGTGTAGTCGTGCGTATTGCTCATCTGTGGACCCCCAGTTTGTTCAGTTCATCAAGCACCAGGTGGGTGAGCTCATGGGCTATGCGGTGGGACAGCACCTCGCGTGGGTACCAGTGCAGGGCCTCCTCGGTGATTGCATAGCCCCAGCGGTGGTGCTTGTAGGTCAGGAATACGTGAGCCTCCTGGCGGTGGCTTAGCGGGCGCTCGTCCAGCTTCATGGTCATGGGGTGCGCATAGTTGCCGTTGCGCATGCGAACGGTGGCCATGGGGTCGTATTTGGTGGGCCCCAGTGCCTCCATGACGTTTGCACGGAAGGCGGGGTTATCCAGACCAAGCACAGCCTCGGCATCGCGCAGAGCGGCACGCAGGCGGCTGTTTTCGGATATCTGAGTGCCAGCCACTTCGATATGGGTTTGGTTAACTGCCTGCAGCTGCGCCAGCTCTTGCACAAGGCGGCGCTTCTGGTTGCGGCCAAATCGCTTGCTCATGATGCACCCCCTTCTGCGCTGGATATTGCCTTTCTGGCCTGGCGGTACGCCGCCGCGATTTCCTCGTCAGCAGAGGTGACCACTTCTATGTTGCTGGTGGTGGAGCCGTACTTGTTCAATACCTCCAGCAATACCTTGGTGGCTGCCAGCAACTCGTCGCGCTGCTGCTTGACAGTCTCCAGGGTTTCCTGCTGTGCCAGAAACTCGTCCAGCTGTTCCGGCTGGATGTAGGTCGTGCCGCCGTAAGCCAGCCTGCGGAACTTGTGTGTGGTTTCACCATGAAAGCGGTCTAGGCCAATGTACTCCACCATGCCGTTCCACCGGCTTTTGTACACGGCGCCTTTTTGAAGGGTGATCATGCTGCACCCCCTGCTTGGCTGGTGGCCTGCTGCGGGTCTGATTCAGGGCGCCGCTCAAGGGTTTCGCGCCAGTCTCCAATTACCTCGCCAACGCACCCCGTGCTTGAACTGGGGCCGGCAAACCGCTCAGTGGAGCCAAGCCAGAACCATTCTCCGCTGCGGCGCTGGGTAACTGATAGCGCCCAATCTGGGGCTTCATCCCAACCAGGCTTGTTCTGCAGCTCCGCCTTGCGCTCCAGGTACTCGGCCTTGGTGAACCAGTGATACTCGGCGTAGTTGGACAGGCTCGGCATCGAGGCGGGGCCTGTCCACACATAATCCTCAGCTCCATCCCTTGCGATATGGGTGCACTTCCCGAACCACTCTCCCTTCGTCTCGCGAACCAGCCAAGCGAGATGAGCGCGCAGTTGCGCCTCTGTCGGCGCGTGGTTGTCGTTCGCAGGGATGATAGCCACGCCGGGGCGCAGCTCGACTGAGTTTGTGGGGGCCTCGTTGCCCCAGTGGTCCCAGCCGGCCGCGTCACTGCGGCTGAACAGCTCGACGCGCTTCACGTCGCCGTACAGCTTTTCGATGGCTTCGCGGATTTCTGTCGGCTTTGCGCTGTGCTTGCCAATGGGCGCCATGATCATCTGCTTGATGTTTGCCTGCAGACGGGGAAGACCCTTGCCCTTTACGGCCACCAGCACGTTCTCGACGTTGCTGCGGGTGTAGTTGCCCAGGCCCATGCGGGTTTGCTCTGCGATGAGGGCGAGGATTTCGGCGCCGGTTATCGCGTAGCAGGCGGCGGCGTGGGCGGCCAGTTGGCTGTCGATGTGCTGCTCCGCCAGCTTGTTGAGCTTGTGCCAGGAGAACAGACACATGTTCTTGACCTTGAAGCCCCAGGCCTCCGCCAGCTGGATGGCCTCCAGCGGCATCGGGGGGACCCACCACATCGCGAGAACGGCATCATCAGCAGCCAGATCCCATACGGGCAGGCGCTTGAGTTCAGCCAGGGTCATTGTGGGGTAGTGGTTTTCGGCTTTCGCCCGGGATCCCTTGTTGTCGTATGACCAACTCGGGTCAGCGTAAATCAATGAATACTTTTCTGTCGGTTGCATAAAATGCTCGCATAAAAAAACCGCTTGCTTGCAGTGGTGACTCTCCACCCAGACCAAAATGGACTGAGAAGACACTGCAAAACAAAGCGGTTCGGTCTTCATTGTAGCTGGATGGAGTCAGGGAGTCACTCCTGCTTTGCCCACCAGCCGAATCAATTGTTGCTATCTTGGGCCCTGCGTTGTCGTTTTGGCAACAGTCAGGGCACGATTTCCTCGATTACCCAGCCGCCACCCTCAGCCTTTGACTGCGGGTACGCGACCTTGAACACAAACGGGTAGGTGTCAGCGGCGATCTTCATTTTTGCCCTGGCATCATCCGTGAAAAGCGCCTTCGCCCCCTTGACGTCGATCATGGTCAGGATTCCGGTGTCAGGCAGCACAGCGAAATCGACAGTCAGTGAGGTGTTCTTCGCCAGCATCAGCTTGACGCCCTCAAACTTCCACCACTGCACCCTAGCGGTGTGGCGCTCAAGCTCCAGATGCTGGGCAAAGCGCTCCTCTGTCTTGTTCATCTGGCCGGTTTTCAGTCTGCCCAGCGCCTGCATTCGCTGCGTGCTGGTGGGCTTGGGGGCCGTCTTGCGCTTTTGCAGGCGGGCGACATCCTCCTCCGTCCAGTTCGCCATTACTCGCGCTCCTCGACAACTGCCTGATCTACCCGCACACCTGCAGCCCGAGAGAACGCCACGCACTGCGCATAGGTCGGTTCGCGGGTGAAGTAGATCACGGCCTGGTTATCCACCATCGGCAGGGTCAGGCGCCAGGCTGCCCATCCCTCGTTGAGCCAGCCGTTTTCGTCAATTTCGCACTCGGTTTGCTCGGCACCTCGATTACTGCGCGCTTCGGCCTGCTGGCGCTCGTGGTGCATGTGCATGTGCATGGCCTCGACGCTCAGCTCCAGTATCTTCTGGGTGAGATCGTCAGGTACCCCGTCACCCATGAGGGCGTTGACCGCATCTATGGCCGGTGTGGTCAGGTCTTTCATATCAGGCAACCTTGCTCTGCACGACGGCGAAGCCCTTGATGTGGTGATAGGTGGCAAGCTCGTTGCCGCTCGGCTTGCGCGGCACATATTTGAAGGTCAGCTGACCGGTTTCGCGGTCGTAGTAGCGCACGCGATAGGCCATATCCGCTTGCTCCCAGCGCGGGTTATGCTCGGACCGGTCCTGGTAGGTGTTGGCGTAGTGGGAGGTGACGCCAACCCAATCATCGCGCAGTCTGTCCCACTCGTTCACATGCACATAGTGGGTGCGGTCGACGAACTTGGTGAAGTGCTCCTCGAACTGCTCCTGGGTGGGCTGGTAGGCGAAATGCACCACGTAGCTGTCACTGGGGTCCTTCTCGCGGGACAGGACGACTATCTGCCAGTCATAGCCCTGGATGTGATCGCGGCGACTGGTGGTGATGGGCTGGGCCACATAATCGTCAACCACTGCAGCTGCAGGGGCCTGGCTGAACTCTTCCGGCAAGCCCTTGAGAGGGGTCGCCTCAATTTGGTGGCGCATTGAAGCAATGGCTTCATCAAGGCTATGCCCTGAGCCAGATACGACGACAGCGCTATCTGGGCTGCTGGTCGTGGTGGACTGGTAACCCTCGGTCATGTCCAGCAGGTTGATGAAGATAGACCCCTCTTCCTCGGTCAGATCCTTGCCGGTCATGGTGTTGAACATGATGACGGTCTTTTTCAATGCTGTCTTAAATTCGCTTATCGCTTCCACAGTCCTTTCCTCAATTGATTCCAAGCTCTTGCTTGGTCCTCTCCAACAGCTCCAGCTCGGTACCGAACTGCGCCACAAAATTCAGCTTATCCAGGTGAATGCTGGCTATCTGCGGGTGCTGCTGCCCGCGGTGATGTGCAGGACACAGCGCAATGCTCATTGCGTGGTCTGCACGCTGCCCCCTGCCCTGGCCATCACGGATGTGGTGAACCTCCGCAGGTGTGCCCGGGGTGTCCTGCACCAGGCACGCTATGCAGCCGATGCCGGTGATTGCTTCAAACCATGCCTTGTCGGCCTTGGTTTTGTGTTTTGTGGCCATAGTTCCCCCTACCCGTGAATGGCCACAACAGGGCCATCATATCGCTCACTGAGTTTGGTGTGACTCACATCGCAAACATGGCAGACTGAACAGTTCATTTCGTCTTCTGCGTGGTCATGGTCTTGAAGCACCACCTCGGCGTTCTGCGGCATCTTTTTCAGCTCAGCTATCAGCTTTTTCACTTTCATTTCGCGTTCCTCGTTACAGGCTAAACAGTCGGTAGAATCCCCAGCCGATCATCACGGCCGATGTGAGCAAGGCTATCGTTGCAGTGACACCAGCCATCAGCCTGACAACGGCACCGGGGATGTCCTCGTAACCCATCGCCACATCCCGAAGGACAATGACCGGGTTGATTGCCCACAGCGTGATGGCCGCCTCTTTGCACCAGCCGCGCCAGGTCAATGGCTCCTTGCGACCGTTGCCGCTCGTATCAGCCGCCAGCGGGCCAATGATGAACAGCGCGAACACCGCACCGCCAATGATTGCTACCAGGGCGTCACTCATGGTCGATCCTCGCCAGGGCGTTCTGCATTGCACTGATGCTGCTCTCCAGGGCCTGGCGGGTATGCGTCAGGCTGGTAGGGTTGCTGGCTTTCAGTGCGGCTTCAAATTGCGCAAAGCGCTCACTGTCGATATCCGTTGGGATGCCTGCCACGTACTCAAGGTAGATGAGTCGGCGGGCTTGCTCTGGCAGATCGGTCCGGTCTGTCTCGTAAGCGCAGCCACGGGATGAGGTGTAACCCACCGCCCCCCAGAACTGTTTTAGAGACAGCTGTTTTTCCTTGCGCATCTGCCGCAGCGCCTGGGGGCTGAAATTCGCTCGTTTTTGCTGTTGCATCACAATCACCATGTTGTTATTTCAGAAACAATGTTTGCAAAAAAGGAATCATAAATCAACAACAGTCGTTGCCATTTCGCAAAATAAGCCATATCAAGCAGGCGGGGACACATGAGCAGGAGTTCAACCGTGCCGGTCAACAAGCGGTATTTCATAGATTTGATGAAGGATAGGAAGCTGTCACTTCGCGAGGTCGCACGCCGGATGGACGTGTGGCCAGCAGCCCTATCCCGATCCCTGGATGACAAGCGCAAGATGCAGATGCCCGAGGCGGTCGCCCTCGCCCGCATCCTCTCGGTACCCCTCACAGAAGTAATGGTGAACGCAGGGATTGAGCAGGCAGTTGTCACCAGCCGCCGCTGCTCCATCATCGGGCACATTCATGAAGATGGCCTCGTTGAGCCATTACCCTCTGGAGTGATTGAGCGGATCCCGATCCCTGACGGGCTGGATGACGACGTGGTTGCAGTTCAAATGCACACCGCAGGCACTGCGGCAGAGTTTACCGATGGCTGGGTGACATACCTGGGACAGCAGCGCGACCCGAGTGACTGCATGGGGTTCTACTCGCTGATGGCTATCGAAGAGGGTGAGTGGGTCATGGGGGTGCTCAGGCGTGGGTATTCGCAGGGAACGTATAACGTGACCTATCGCACAGGTGTTCATAGAAACAACGTCAGAGTGTCGTGGGCACGGCGCGCATATCTGACAACTCACTAAGAAAAAAGATTTGCATTTAAACAACTGTCGATTCTAAAATACAAATAAGCAGTGAGTTTTACTGCTGTGAGCGGTCACCATATTGCGGTGTCCGTGGAGCTGGCGACTTGTCAGCACATTCAGGCGCAAAGCGCCGCAAATCACTTTCATGGATGGTCTGGTGTGGTCGCCTCTCGGCGGCCAATAGCGAGCGCCAGCAGTCCATCAAGGAGAAAGGATGAAGCAATTTATTTTTGAAACCTTCAATCAGCATCGACTGGCACGAGGCGCAGATGCAGCTCGCGTCCTGGTGATTGATGAAGATGGTGACGAATGGTCACTCTGGATGAGTGAGGCAGACATTCGCGGCAATGTGCAAGAGTTTGGCCCGCATTACGGCCTGCTGGTGGCTGCACGCCACTACCACATGAAGGCTGAGCCGCTGGTGGCCCTGCACCTCTCAAAGGGGAAGAATAAGCACTTTCTTAAGCCTGTCACCCCGGCGCGAGACAGTGACGGTCTTTGGACCCACCCAGACTACCCTGCAGCCGAGGAGGGGCAGCTTACAGAAACCAATTTCAGCCAGTGGCTCCAACTTGTCGGCTTTGAGAGTCATGTCGAGGCGCCAGCATATTGCGCAAATTGCGAGAGTGATATTTCAGATTGGGAGCCAACGGCACCGGAAGGTGATGGGTGGTTTGTTGGCTCCATCCACGAAACCGAAGACGAGCCTTATGCGGTCTGCGTCTGGCTGCGCAAGCTGGAGGCAGCATGATGGCAAAGCGCACCCTCTGGAATTGGTTGTTTGGCCTTATGGCCAAACCCGAACCCCGCCAGCCTATGGCGGTACCGAACAGCCCAGCACGCGGCAAACCGATGGCTGGCGCAGTTTCGCTCTCTGCTGATGAGTGGAATGAACTTTGCTCCCGCAGTCCCCGCCACTACGACGGCGCGAGAGCCATGACCGATGCTGAGTTGCGCGAGCGCAGCCATAGAATGGCAGCCGGCGTAGTGGCCGGCGAACCGCAGCGGGACGTCCCCCGCAAATGGGAGCCAGGCATCGAGCACAACCAGCCTCACCCAGTCAAAGAAAACCCGGATGGATCGCTCTACTACAAGGGCAAGGTGTACCGGATGGTCGGCGAACGCCGCAACAACAAGAACAAGCGCCGTCAAGGCTAAGGCAATTTATGAACCTCCATGAAGCACAGGTGGCGCGTTACGCGGCCATCGCAAAGGCTGAGGAAGTGGTAGCGAGCAACTTTGAAACCGCCCTCATGCTGATGAAAGCCGGCAAGCGCGTCATGCGCCGCGGCTGGAACGGCAAGGGCCAGTTCGTTTGGCTGGCATCGGTCGGCACAATGCCGCAGGACTACGACACCAGCCCCTGCCGCGAGCTGGAGTGGTCAAGCACCCTGATGCTGCGCAATGCACAGAACAAGCTGGCCACCTGGGGGCCATCTATTGGCGACATCCTGGCGGAAGACTGGGACTTGTACGAAGAGCGGCAGGATCTGACTATCTCCGACCACCAGCACCAGGCACTTGAAGAGCTGGAGCAGATCACCGAGAAGCTGGCCAGCCTCACAGCCTTTATCAACGACCCTGGCTCTACCTTCTCAATGCTCAGCACAGATGAGCAGCACCAGCTGCGCATGAAGGCATCCTACCAGGAAGACTATGCGCGGGCTCTCAAGCGCATTGCGGACGGCTTGGGCGGTGAAGGGGGTTCTGTATGAGCAATTCAACAGCACGCCTGCAGCTTGGTTTCTCTCCCTTGAGCAAGACCATTCAGCTGGCAAAGATGCGGGACGTAGACGGCGGCAGGCTGCGCGTTGGTAACGAACCTGGCCGCAATGTCACCAATGAGGCAGCCCAGTTGGTATGGCAGCTGGTCATGGCCGAGGGCGGTGAAATAGCCTGGAACCTGGATGACGGCAGCCGGATGGTATTGAAGGCTGAAAAGGTGGAGCCAGCCGAAAATCAGACCAGCGAAGGGGGCTCGGTATGAAACCAGAAAACCTGCTTTACCTGCTGGACACTCTCGACAGCACCACCGCTGATGACGTTGATGGTGATGGGTTCGATGTGGTTTGGGAAGATGAAAACGGCTTTGAATACTGGAGCGAAGAGTCCATCACCGCTGTTGCGGGTGAGGCTGCAGCACAACTCAGAAACATGGCAAGCGCCTATGAGTTCCTGGCCGCCGAATACGGCAAGATCCTGCATCAAGCCGGGTTCAGTGAAAGCGCACTGGCTGGGCAGCAAGATGCCATGGGGTGGATAGCTAAGCGCCCCTCTGTTGATGAGGCCGCAGAATGACAGCCAAGCTCTATAACCACCGCGGCATGATGCAGGACCGCGTTGCCATCCTCAAACTCAAACTGCGCCAGCGTCGCCGCGATGAGATTGAACGCCTGAACCTGGCAAAGCAGTTCGGGATCGAACCCAAAGACTTGCGCTAGGCGCTATTACCAAAAAGGCGGGAATGCCCGCCTATTCCGAGGAAAGGAAATTGGAACAACCCAAAGACAACCCCAAGCCCATGGCCGTCTACCACTACACCGCTCTGGTCAGTAAGCAGTTCCATGGCCCTGTCCATATGGATGGGGTTATCACAATACCGGTTATTGCCGGATCCAACGACTACAACGCAGTCAAAGAGCTGATCGCTATGGAGTGCGGTGTAGATGACTCATTCAGGGTGCAGGTGAAAAGCCTGTCGCTTGTCGGTGAGACTGTGCCATCCACCAGCATCCAGGATCACGACGCTGATTTTATCGGGCTGGCCGGCCAGACGGATGAGCTGATCGACTGGCCGAAGCGCAAGGTGATCATCACCGCCACGCGAGAGACTGCTGGCGATGCCAGGTTCTGGCCGTTGATAGTAGATGCCATCAAGGAGTGTGGGGAGGCCGATCCCATGGGGTGCGAGGAGGACTTCACCTCTACGTATGGCGTGCGCCTGCGCTTCTCTTGGCCGAGGCGTGTTATATAAGACTGATTGCAGACGGTCACGCCAAACCCCTTTTCAAACCGTTTCGCTCCTGCTACCGCTGTTTCGATTTCGACAACACGGAGCACACAGTGAGCAAGCAGTATCTAACACAGGATGAAGTGGCCGAGCGGTACCGGGGCCTAATTTCAGTTCGCACTCTCGCCAACTGGAGAAGTCTAAGGATCGGCCCAAAGTACACAAAGGTAGGTAAGACCGTCCTCTACAGCGAGAACGAGCTGGATAAGTGGGACGAGCGGAACACCATCAACTGCGCCGTTACAGTGCGCGAATAGGAAAGGTATGAGCAGACATAATCTGGTAGCCGTGGCTGACCTGGAGACTCTGGGCAAGGGAGCTGGCGCGGTGATCGCCACCATCGGCGTGGTGGTCGTGGATGTGGCTCAGCTGCGGGTCGTGGATGAGTTCTACACCCGAGTTGACCGCTCTCAGGGGCGACTGGTTGACGACGGAACCCTGAAATGGTGGGAAGAGCAGAAGGCCAAAAACCCGGAAGCCTGGGTTGAGGTGTTCTCCAGTGGGGAACGGCCATCGCTGGCGACAGCGCTGGGGGAACTGAGAGACTTTCTGAGTCGCCACTTCGAACAGGTCGGCCCGGTGGAGCTGATGGGCAATGGCAGCGAGTTCGACAACGTGCTGCTGGCCGACGCCTATCAGCAGTGGGGCATTGAACAGCCTTGGCCCTACTACGGCAACCAGTCCCTGCGCACCGCCGTATGGATGGGGCGCAAGCTGCTGGGCATCGATCCTAAGTACGATCTTTCGTTCGAGGGTATCCAGCACCACGCACTACACGATGCCCGCCATGAGGCGAAGTACCTGCTTCACATCATGGGCGCCTTCAAGAAGGCTATCGCTGGGGAGGTCGTATGAGCAAAACCGACATCGAAGAGCAGGCTTTCGACGCTGCCAACCGCATCAAGCGGATGATCCAGGAAACCGCACCCAAAGATGTGGTGCAGCTGAATGAGTTCATCCTCAGCGTTATCACCGAAGTGCTGGTGGATACCGTAACAGCAAGCTGTGAGCAGCTGGTGGACGAGAACACCCGCATGCGCACCGCCATCGACCAGACCATTGCCTGGCAGCAGTCGGTGGACATCGGCAATACCGAGAGCGTGCGGCCGCTGTACGAGGTGATCATCCAGACCGAGAGCACCTGCGCGGCCATCGATGACCTGCGAGCGAAGGGGGTGGAGCTGTTCCGTGACACCTATCTCAGTGGTGTGGCAAAAGACCTGGCCACCAGCTTTGCCGATCTGGTGCGGAGGGGTGGGGCATGAACAAGCTCTTCACCATGGCCCGCCAGACCGGCCGCAACATGATGGCTCGTATGGCCGCCATGCTGGCAATGGGACTGGATGCCTACCCACTGCATGCGCCAACTTCCGTGTCAGTGCAGCAGTGGCCGGCACCGGATCACCGCAACAGCACGGCAGCGGCTGATAAGCGCTGTGCGCGGCGGCGCCGCAACATCGCCAAGCGCAGGGGGTGAGCGTGAAGCTGACCAAATCGTGGAGGGAAACCATTCTTGCCAAGTCTGGCGGCTGCTGCTGGTACTGCGGCACCAACCTTGCTGGTACGCGATGGCAGGCCGACCACTTCCATCCGATAGTGCGTCTCGGTAAAGGCTGCATGTATCCGCTGCTCGATACCGTCGACAATCTGGTGCCAGCTTGCGGGCCATGCAACCACTACAAGAGCGACATGTCGATTGAGAGGTTCCGCGACAACGTGATGCGCCAACGGGAGGCGACCTTGAAGGCCAGCACCGGACTTCGCCAACTCCACCGACTGGGGCGAGTTGAGTTCACTGATGATCCCGTTGTGTTCTGGTTTGAGCGGGATGGGCTGCAAGTTCCTGACATGATGGCTCTCATGGGGATAGGTGAAGCAGCCCAGTCGGTGGAATGGCGAGAGGAACGGTCAGAGCCAGGTTGTTTCTATGCCGATATCGGAGGGTTCGTTGTCACCGTCAGGAGACTGCGAGGCAGCCAGACCAACCTGTCAATCATGACCGGCGCCAACTGGCAGCAAATCAGATTCGAGTTTGATGGCGGGTGCATGACGCTGGTCGCTGCTCAGTGGGCGCTTGACGCCATTGCTCGCGGATGGGACGAGGGGCACAGGCAGCCTGACGAAAGCGCAGGGGGTGAGCATGGCAGGGCATAAGCCACACATCGAGCTGGTTCAGCTGGTCCAACCACGGATGTGGCGGTGCGGGGTGCAAGGTAAGCCGCACGGGTATGCGGAATCACCCCAGGCGGCATACCTGGATTGGCTTAATGCGAACTCTATGCGCTCGCTTGACCCTACCATGCACATCCTTGTGAGTGAGGTAGAGAGATCCCTGCGCATCGGATGGGCCGTCATAGCCTTAGCTGGTGGCGCCCTCATTCTCTACAACATTGGGCTTAAGTGCGGATGGTGGTGACGGTCTGTGACCGAGCGTGAACGTGGTGAGGGTTGAATGCAAACCCTCACCTATCACAGCCACCAGCCACCAGCGCATTCCGATTAACCACATTGAAAAGGTTACAGAAATTTGAAGCAAAAAGGATGATCCA
>Ga0194137_10000067_pt1 | contig 61757 bp, 55 predicted proteins | sample TARM_MetaG_T3_14_FD_134025 | JGI IMG/M metagenome (GOLD analysis project Ga0194137, IMG submission 134025) | Freshwater microbial communities from Pennsylvania, USA, analyzing microbe dynamics in response to fracking - TARM_MetaG_T3_14 (version 2) | ecosystem: Environmental > Aquatic >...
GGAAGCCCGCTTCCTGATCTGCTGCCATTGCGAGGGTTTGCTGCTTCATATGGCCTCCTGTGCTGAAGCACAGGCATGCAAGTCGTACGCCAGTCAGCGGACCTTTTTCAGTGCATCCCTAGGCCCGCACCTTACTCGCCCGGCCCACACTCAGCCATCCTCATACCCGAAGGTGAGGGGTAGACGCCCGCACCTCCCGCCCTCCTGATGGACGATGCTTTTGTGCATGCGGCGAGTCATGTACGCGACGCACCGAATCACCCAGGTGACAAGCAGGGCGGATCGGCGGCTCTTGACTGAAGCTGGACGAATCAGGGATACCCCCACAGGTAAACAAGACGCGTTCTCAACTTCCAATGAGAACGCCCTCTTCTTTACAGAAAATTACCAGCATTGACGTTGCGACGTCAAAAACAAATCATGTCGTCACAACAAAATAATGTGCATCGCGCACATTTGTGATCGCACCCCGAAAAGCACATGGACGGTGAACTGCATGGTTCAACGTCCAACGCGTCTAGGTGCTTGCATCACACACAACTTCCTTACTGATTCAACTCAAATTTCTTCTGAGGGTCTGATGCTCGTTTACCCACGCGTCAAAGATATCGCCAAATTCATGATGTCGATCAAATTGCCTCTCGCCACAGGGATAGGCATCGTGCTGCTTGCATCAAATGCATCGGCGCTGCCGGCTTTCGCCAGGCAAACCGGGCAGAGTTGTGTTGCCTGCCACGTTGGCGGACAGTTTCCTGAATTGACACCATATGGCCGCCAATTCAAATTAACTGGGTATACATTGGGCCAACAAACCAACCCCTTGGCCATCATGGTGGTTGCAGACTATGCCAAGACGTCGAAGAACACCGATAGCGCTGGCACCACGGTTTCGCCCTTATCAGGCAAAGCCATCGTCGACTATGCCAGCCTATTTGCCGGCGGCAGAATCACCGACAACATCGGCGCATTTGCACAAATCACATACTCGTTTCACGACCAACAAAGCAGCTCTGGTGCGTGGACAGGCCACTTGGGGTCGGACAATACCGATATCCGCTTCGCTGATCATTTGGTAGAAAATGATCAAGATCTGATTTATGGATTTACCCTTCACAACAACCCAAGCGTGCAAGACGTCTGGAACAGCGCGCCAGCTTGGTCATATCCTTATGTTGCTGCATCGGGAAATGCGGCAGCCACTGGCGCACCACCTTATTTGACTGCACTCGAAGGCGGCTTTGCACAACAGGTGGCAGGCCTTGGCGCCTATGCGTACTGGAATCACACCGTGTATGCCGAGTTGACGGCCTATCGCTCAACAACAGGCCCGTTGTCAGCACTGGCCATTGGCAATGCCACTGGCGATAGTGCGCACCCAAAGACATTTGTCGAGGGCTACAACCCTTATGTGCGGCTTGCCTACACAAAGGATTGGGGCAGCAACAGCGTCATGGTCGGACTGACCAGCTTCAAGATCGGCAGCTACGTCAATGACAGCAACAATAATCAACCCCAATACTCACTGGGCACCATCAAGCAAACCGATACGGCCTTGGATGCGCAATATCAGTATTTGTCTGAGCCCTACACGGCAACAGCCCAAGTTCGATGGATTCATGAGCGCATCAGCGACCCCAACAATCTGGCCTTGCAAGACCAAGTATCTGCGTCATTGAATTCGTTCCGCACCAAGGCTTCGCTCACATACAGATCTCAATTTGGCGCAAGTCTTTCATTTTTCAATGTCAGTGGCACCTCTGACTCCAGCTACAACCCAACCTCACCCTCGACCACCGCCGTGGCAAGCGCCACAAACTCCCCCAACACGCGCGGCTGGACGCCTGAGGCATTTTGGTTGCCAGAGCCAAATATCCGTGTCGGCCTGCAATACACCGCCTTTACCAAATACCTTGGCGAAAGCACCAACTATGACGGCGCGGGCAGAAAAGCCTCCGACAACAACACCCTTTATCTCTATGGCTGGTACGCCTATTGAATTCAGCCCTCAGGAATCCAAATCATGATGACCAGCAAAACAAAAGTCTTGATCTCCAGCGCGTTGATGGCTGCTCTGGGTGCTTGCGCCCCACTGGACCGATCACGCAGCCTTGAAAACCCTGATGTGTCGGGCAAGACGTTTACCCAGCAAGCCTGTGCGATGTGCCATCAAGCCGATGGCAATTCAACATCGCCCAATTTCCCAAAGCTCGCGGGGCAATCAAAGCAATACTTGATTGACCAGTTGACTGATTTGCGTGACCACAAACGCAAGAACGAAACCAGTGCGGCGTTCATGTGGGGCATGGCCAGGCTGTCAGAGTCCCAGATTGAACAGGTGGCCGATTTCTATTCGAAACAAACCATCACGGCCGAACCCTTGCTGGCCGACCCTGACACCTTGAACTACGGGAAAAAGCTTTTCCTCGAAGGCCAGGCCGACAAAGGTGTTCCTGCTTGCGCAACATGCCACGGTCGTGAGGGCGAGGGGCTCGGCCCCATTCCTCGCCTTGCTGGCCAGCACGCCAACTACATCATTCGGCAGTTGACGGTCTTCAAGACGACGGACGATCGCCCAAGAGGTGCGCCCATGAAGTATGTCGCGCACAGTCTCTCAGAGGATGACGTCAAGGCACTGGCATTGTTTTTACAGTCCAGCCCTGGAAAGACCTTGCAGGTAGGCACGGCATCCAAGCCATGAAGCAAGGCCAAGCAACTTGGCTTGGCCTTTCACCTTGACTGTTGCTGTCGCCGCCTTACTCAGTGCGCTCAAGGTCAGCGCACTCAACGTCGTTACTTGACGTTGGCGGCGACTTTTTCAGGCCACTCGACCTCGGCAGAACTGGTGCACTCGGCATCATTGGGCTTCATGTCGCAGCGGATGCGCTTGAGCATCTTGAGTGCCCGCTTGTCGTACAAGCCAGCTTCGGCGATGTCCACACGGCCATCGCGCAGCATCTGGATGTAGCGCTTGAGGTCGGCGGAAGGAATGTCCATCCAGACCTTGGCAGGCAGTTCGGCTTCAGCCTTGCGGATCATCGTCATCGTGGGCTCGAACTGGGTCAGCCAGTATTGACGGGCCTTGATGCCGGCGTTGGGCGGGAACTTGGTCTTGTTGATGATGATCTGGTAGGTCAGGAAGGTCACGGGCATGCGCGAGATGGCGCCCTTGGTGCCGATGCCCTTGTACAGCTCCAGCGGCTTGTAGGCCAATGCCGGCGCGAAGATCACGTCCACCAGGCCGTTGTTGAACTTGCTGGCGAAATTGGTGATGTCGGCAGGAATGGGCTGCGCACCGATGCGCGTGATGGCCATGTTCTGGACCTTGTCGACGTCAAACGCCGCGATGCGCTTGCCGGCTGCCGCCTCCACACTGTTGATCTTGCGGTCGTTCACGATGGGATAGGCCGCGCCCATGGGCACGATGCCGGCCACCTCGTACTTGTCCTGCACCATCATCTTGGCGGCGGCAGGCGAGGAGAAGATCTCGATGGCCTTGTGCAGGATCTCGTAGCTGGCCTCCATGTCGATCTTGCCATCGCGCTCCATGGTGGTGGCGCCCAGTGCGTCGACCGTCGCGGCAGCGAGGTTGTAGGGCTTGCTGCGGAAGGAAGTCACGGCCATGGCATCGCACTGGCCGCTGCGGAAGTCTTCGGCGGCCACACGCTCGTCGGTGTAGGCCTTGAGCTCGATGTCGATGCCCATGTTGAGCTTCTGCATGGCCAGGACGAAGTCCTTGGCAGCCGAGAAAGCCGGGCCATTGGTGCCCACGATGTCGAATACACAGGCCGTCTGGCCGGACCAGGCCGGGGCGGCGGCGAGCAGGCTGGCGGCGGTCAAAGCCAGCAGGCGGGAACAAGGCGAAAGGGAGCGAGCGCGCATCGAAAAGTCCATACGTCAAATCTGATTTGTCCAATCTATCAAATGCAGATCACGCCACAGGCAAGGGTTTCACCTGTCGTACCCAACGCATTCGAGGGCCCCGTGTCATGCGCACATCCTTTTGTCGCTGCATCACCCTCCTGCCAGCCAACCAGCGAGTTCGGCGGCCGATTTGACGCCCAGTTTCGAGAACACGCGGGCGCGGTGCACTTCCACGGTGCGGATGGCAATGTGCAACTCGTCGGCGATGATCTTGTTGAGCTTGCCGGCGGCCACGCGGTGCATCACCTCCTGCTCCCGCTCACTGAGGCTGGCCAGCCGGGCCTGGCGCTCTTGCGCCTGGGCGTTCTGCGCGCGTGACGCGGCCTCCACGGCCAGGGCCTGCTCGATGCGGTCGACCAAGGTGTTGTCGCTGTAGGGCTTTTCCAGGAAATCGAAAGCGCCCTTCTTGAGCGCCTCGACCACCATGGGGATGTCGCCATGCCCGCTGAGGAACAGCACCGGGTTGCGCACGCCGTGGGCCAACAAGGCCTCGTGCAGCATCAGGCCGGACAGGGGCTCCATCCGCACATCCAGCACGAACACGCCGCGCACGGGCTGCACCGCCTTGGCCAGGAAGTCCAGCAAGGCCGGGCCGCTGTCGAAGGCGTGCACCACCAGACCGCGCGAGCCCAGCAGGAACACCAGGGCGTCCCGCACCACGGCCTCGTCGTCCACCAGGTAGACCACCCCCCTGTCGGTGACGGGTGTCGTGCTCATGTGACCTCCTTCATGTGAGCTCCTCTTGGCTGACGGGCAGGCTGAACGAGAACAGCGCGCCGCCTTCGGGCGCCTCATCGGCGTCCAGCACACCATAGTGCAATTCAACGATGGAGCGGCAGATGGCCAGGCCCATGCCCATGCCATCTGACTTGGTGGAGAAAAACGGCGCAAACAGGCGCTGGCTGCTTTGGCCTTTGAGACCAGGGCCGTTGTCGGTCACGGTCACGCGCACGAAGCCGCCCGCCTGCCCCGCGCCCACCACGATGCGCCGCTCGCCTGGCTGTGCAGACAAGGCATCGCACGCGTTGCGCACCAGGTTGACGACCACCTGCTCGATCAGGACCGGGTCGGCCACCACCTTGGGCAAGTGTGCGTCGCAGCGGATGTCCACGTGCACATGGTGGCGTGACAGGTCCCGCTTGAGCAGAGACACGCCTGACTCGATCACGCCCTGAATGGCGCAGGGTTCGCGCTGTGGCTCGCGCCGCGTGAGGAACTCTCGGATGCGCTTGACGATGCGCCCCGCATGCGAGGCCTGCTCGCCCATGCGCTGCATGGCCTTGATGATCTGCGGGTCGATGTCGGGCCGCTCACCCAGTGCGTTCAGCAAACCGGCGTTGTAGCTGGCAATGGCCGACAAGGGCTGGTTGAGTTCGTGTGCCAGGGTCGAGGCCACTTCGCCCAGCATGGTCAGGCGCGCATGGTGGGCCATGGTCTCCAGTTGCTTGCGCTCGCGCTCTTCCATGCGCTTGCGCTCGGTGATGTTGAGGATGGAGGCCATCCAGCCGATCTGCTGCCCTTTGGCGTCCACCAGCGGCGCCTCGAACACCATCACCTCCACCACGCTGCCGTCACGGTGCTGCCAACGCGACTCATAACCTTCGCGTGGTGCCTGCCCCGCCATATTGCGCAGGTGGCGGCTCATGCTTTGCTCCAGCTCCTGCGGCACCCAATACGGCATGGGCGGCATCAGGCCGATCAGCTCATCGGGCTGGTAACCCACCATGTCGGCCATGGTCTTGTTGACGTAGACCAGCCGGCCTTGCATGTCACGCGCGCGGATGCCCACCGCCAGCGAATCTTCCATCGCCGAGCGCCAGGCCGCTTCCGTCCGCCAGGCCTCCTCGGCACGCGACACGCTGTGCATCTGCTTGCGCAGCATGAAGCTGGCCACGCCCAGCAGCATCACGAAGCCGCCCATCAAGGCCATGGGCATGGTGCGCCACCAAGGTGTGATGCGTTCGCGTGAACTCAGCTCCAGCCATGCATTGGGCATGGATGGTGTCATCGAGACCCTGTACCAGGCCTGGGTCGGCCGACGTGGCCCATCCACGGTCGACGCGATGACCTCGTCCGATTCATCCACCAGGCGGATGTCGTACTTGCTGGCCAGCCACCAGGGCACTTTCTGGCGCAGCAAGGCCCCGGCCGAATAGCGCGCCACCAGCATGCCGCCTGGATGATCGTCCTTGCCAGACAAGGACACCGATAAATGCCCCGCCATGCTGGCCTCGTCGATGTTGCGGGTGACGTCGTGGGCCGGCACGGTGTCCTCGGGCACGTGGGCCATGATGCGGCCATCGTCGCCCAGCCAGGTCACGCTGACCCAGAAGCGCCGAAGGCCGTCAAGCACCAGCGCATGTCTGGCAAAAACATCGGCGCTCAAGGACTTGGCTTCGATCTCGTTGGCCAGGGCGCGCAGCTTGGCGGTTTCATCATCCAGCCTGCTGGTGATCTGTGCTTCCAGCGACAGCGAATCCGAGATCAGGTCGGCGCGCTGCGCCTCACGGTCGGCCACCTCTTTGGCATGCAGCCAGACCATCACGCCGGCCACCAGCAGCACCGACAGCACCAGCGGCCAGGCCCACAAGGAGGGCATCAGCGCGATGCGCGAACCCAGCAATTGCAAGCGGGGCCGTGGCGGCACGGCCAGATCCGGCCGCGGTGGCACACGTATGCCTGTGTGAGGGTCTGGAGAGGCCCTGTTCGCTTGCGTCTGAGATGGCACCTGATTCGACATCAGCACAGTCTAGAACCAGTGTCGGCCGGGCAAACCCTGAGCAAACCACAAATGTGGAATCCCACAATTTGCCGGTCTGGCCGGAGAGGCGAACAATGCCCGTGTTCCACATCGTCCGGAGACACCACCATGTTCAATCGAATCCCCGCCTCACTGCTGCGCCGCAGCATGCTGACCCTGGCCGCTTCGATGGCCCTGCTGCCGGGCGCCTTTGCCCAGTCTCCCATCGTCATCAAGTTCAGCCACGTGGTGGCCGTAGACACGCCCAAGGGCAAGGCCGCCGAGTTCTTCGCCAAGCGCGCAGCCGAGCTTACCAAGGGCCGCGTCAAGGTCGAGGTCTACCCCAACAGCCAGCTCTACAAGGACAAGGAAGAACTCGAAGCCCTGCAATTGGGCTCGGTGCAGATGCTGGCGCCCTCGCTGTCCAAGTTCGCACCGCTGGGCGTCAAAGAGTTCGAGGTCTTCGATCTGCCCTTCATCTTCGATGACTACCCCTCGCTGCACAAGGTCACCAACGGCCCCATCGGCCAAAGCCTGCTCAAGAAGCTGGAGTCGCGCGGCATCACGGGCCTGGCCTATTGGGACAACGGCTTCAAGGTGATGTCGGCCAACCGACCCTTGAAGAACGTCGAGGACTACCGCGGCCTGAAGATGCGCATCCAGTCCTCCAAGGTGCTGGACGCAGAGATGCGGGCCCTGGGCGCCCTGCCCCAGGTGCTGGCCTTCTCCGAGACCTACCAGGCCTTGCAGACCGGGGTGGTCGATGGCACCGAGAACCCGCCCTCCAACCTCTACACGCAGAAGATGCACGAGGTGCAGAAAAACGTGAGCGTGACCAACCACGGCTACCTGGGTTATGCCGTCGTGGTCAACAAGAAGTTCTGGGATGGCCTGCCCGCCGACATCCGCGCCGCGCTGACCAAGGCCATGGCCGAGTCCACCAAGGTGGCCAACGACGTGGCCTTCCAGGACAACCAGGATGCGCTGGCCAAGGTCCAGGCCTCGGGCAAGACCACGGTCTACAAGCCTTCCATCGGCGAACGCTTCCTGCTCAAGAAGGCGCTGATGCCCGTGCACAAGCAGATGGCGTCGCGCATCGGCGAGGACATCATCCAGTCCATCTACAAGGAAACCAATTTCGACCCCAGCAAGATGTGATCAAGGTGGCACGACATGAAATGGCTTGACCACCTGGAAGAGTGGCTGATCGCATCCTTCATGGGCGCGGCCACGCTGATCATCTTCGCGTCGGTGCTGCACCGCTATCTGGTCGGTTTCAACACGCCGATGCAGAACTGGCTGCTGACGCTGAACTTCGCCTGGGCTCAGGAGGCCACCATTTACCTCTTCGTGTGGATGGCCAAGTTCGGCGCGGCCTACGGCGTGCGCACCGGCATCCACGTCGGGGTGGATGTGCTCATCAACCAGCTCTCGCCACCCAAGCGCAAGGTCTTCGTGCTGTTCGGCTTGCTGGCCGGCGCCCTGTTCACCGGGACTGTCGCGACCATGGGCGCGCGCTTCGTGTGGGAGAACGGCGCGCACTACGCCTTCCACCATGCCTTTCATCTGGACATGACCGACTTGATCGAAGGCCCCACCACACCTGATCTGGAGTGGCCGACCTGGGTGATCTACCTGGCGATCCCTTTGGGCTCCTCGCTGATGTGTTTCCGCTTCCTGCAAGTGGCCTGGAACTTCACCCGCACCGGTGAACTGCCGCACCACGACCATGGCCATGTCGATGGCCTGGACGATGAGGAGGCACAAGCATGAACGGGCTTATCCTCTTCACCGTGCTGCTGGTGCTGATGCTCACGGGCATGCCCGTGTCCATCTCGCTGGGCCTCACGGTCTTGACCTTCATCTTCGGCTTCACGCAGGTACCGCTGGAATCGGTGGCGCTCAAGCTGTTCACCGGCATCGAGAAGTTCGAGATCATGGCGATCCCCTTCTTCATCCTGGCGGGCAACTTCCTCACGCACGGCGGCGTGGCGCGGCGCATGATCGCCTTCGCCACCAGCATGGTCGGGCATTGGCATGGCGGGCTGGCGCTGGCGGGCGTGCTGGCCTGCGCCTTGTTCGCGGCGGTGTCGGGCTCGTCGCCGGCCACGGTCGTGGCCATCGGCTCCATCTTGCTGCCGGCCATGGCCAAGGCGGGCTTTCCAAACAAGTTCGGTGCGGGTGTGATCACGACCTCGGGCGCGCTGGGTATCCTCATCCCGCCCTCCATCGTGATGGTGATGTACTCGGTGTCGACCAACACCTCGGTGGGGGCACTGTTCCTGGCTGGCGTGATCCCTGGCGTCGTGCTCGCCGTGATGCTGGGCCTGACCACCTGGTGGCGTGCCCGCAAGTTCGGCTACCCGCGCCAGCCCAAGGCCAGCTTCGCGCAACGCTTCAAGGCGCTGAAGGACTCCTTCTGGGGCCTGCTACTGATCGTGGTCGTGATGGGCGGGATCTACACCGGCCTCTTCACGCCCACCGAGGCTGCGGCCATGGCCGCCGTCTATGCCTTCATCATCGCGGTCTTCGTCTACAAGGACATGGGCCTCAAGGACGTGCCGCGCGTGCTGCTGAACTCGGCCAATATGAGCGCGATGCTGCTCTATATCATCACCAACGCGGTGCTGTTTTCCTTCGTGCTGGCCAACGAGAACATTCCGCAGCAGCTGGCCGACTGGCTGGTGGGCATGGGCCTGGGCCAGGTCGCCTTCCTGCTGGTGGTCAACATCCTGCTGCTGGTGGCGGGTAACTTCATGGAGCCCTCGTCCATCGTGCTCATCATGGCGCCCATCCTCTTTCCGGTGGCGACCAAGCTGGGCATCGACCCCATCCACTTCGGCATCCTGATCGTGGTGAACATGGAAGTGGGCATGTGCCATCCGCCCGTGGGCCTGAACCTGTATGTGGCCTCCGGCATCACCAAGATGGGCATCACCGAACTGACCGTGGCCGTGTGGCCATGGCTGCTGACCATGCTGGTCTTCCTGGCGCTGGTGACCTACTGGCCGACGATGTCCTTGTGGCTGCCGCACCTGCTGATGAAGTGACCGGGCGTGCACTTTTCATGCGCCTGACCTCCGCATGCGGATAGCACGCTGATACACTGGCAGCTTGTCAGGAGAGAGTCGGCCCATCACGGGCAGGCCGCCGAAGGCGCAGGGCCACTCAACGCGAGTTGAACGCCCGAACGCTCAGGCAAAAGGACTGGCAAGCATGGTGGTCTGCGCACCGCCATGATCCTCGCTGGAGAGAGCCCGGAGACCCTGCCGTTCAAGCAAGGTGAGCCGGGCCACCGAAGGGGCAAGCCCACAACGCGACGGTTCAGACCGGTGCGAGGGGTCAATCTCTCAGGTAAAGCGGACAGAGAGGGCAGCACCGGACCTGGCGATCAACCTCACGTTGGCCACCCGGGACGGATCCACCAGATTGCCCTCAGCTGGCCTCGCGGCCGGCTACCAGACCATGGCCGCAGATTCGACCGATCCCCTGCTCAAGACCCCGCTGCACGCCTTGCACATCGAACTGGGTGCCAAGATGGTGCCCTTCGGCGGCTACGACATGCCCGTGCAGTACGCCAGCGGCATCCTCGCGGAGCACAAGCACACCCGCAGCGCCGCCGGCCTGTTCGACGTCTCCCACATGGGCCAGGTGCTGCTCAAGGGCGATGGCGCCGATGCCGCGCTCGAATCGCTCGTCCCCGTCGACATCGTCGACCTGCCCGTCTTGAAGCAACGCTACGCGCTGTTCACCAACGAGCAAGGCGGCATCCTCGATGACCTGATGGTCACCCGCCGCGAGAACGACCTCTTCGTCGTCGTCAACGCGGCCTGCAGGGCACAGGACATCGCCCACATGCAGCAGCACATCGGCCAGCGCTGCACCGTGCAGCCCCTGCCAGACCAGGCCCTGCTGGCCCTGCAAGGCCCGCAAGCCGTCACCGCGCTGGCCCGCCTCAATGCCGGCGTGAGCAAACTCACCTTCATGACCGGCGGCCACTTCACGCTCGATGGCATCGACTGTTTCCTGACCCGCTCGGGCTACACGGGCGAGGACGGCTACGAGATCTCCGTGCCCGCCGACAAGGCCGAGCAACTGGCCCGCGCTTTGTGGGCCCAAGCCGAAGTCAAGCCCATCGGCCTGGGCGCGCGCGACACCCTGCGCCTCGAAGCCGGCCTGTGCCTGTATGGCCACGACATCGACACCACGACCACGCCTGTGGAAGGCGCCCTGACCTGGGCCATCCAGAAGGTGCGCCGCGCTGGTGGCGCCCGTGCGGGTGGCTACCCCGGCGCCAGCGTCATCGACAGCCAACTGGCCGGTGGTGCCAGCCGAAAGCGCGTCGGCCTGATCAGCACCGAGCGCATGCCTGTGCGCGAAGGCGCCAAGGTGGTCAACACCGATGGCCAAATCATCGGCCAGGTCACCAGCGGGTCGCTGGGCCCCAGCATCAACCAGCCCGTGGCGCTGGCTTATGTCGATGCCGCCCACGCGGTGGTCGGCACGCCGGTTTTCGCCCTGGTGCGCGACAAGCGCGTGCCCATGACCGTCAGCGCCACGCCTTTCGTGCCCAACCGCTACTACCGCGGCTGAGATCGCCGTAAGCCACAAGGGCTGAGAGATACTCCCGCTCGTTCGGCAAACCACTTTTTTGTTTACAGGATTCCCACCATGACCATCAAGTACACCCCCGACCACGAATGGCTGCAGATCGAAGCGGACGGCACGGCCGTCGTCGGCATCACCCAACATGCCCAGGACGCACTGGGTGACGTGGTCTTCGTGGACCTGCCCGCCGTGGGCGACAGCTTCAACGCCCATGACGTGGCCGGCGTGGTCGAGTCCGTGAAGGCCGCCGCCGACGTCTACATGCCCTTGACCGGCGAGATCGTGGCCGTCAACGAAGCCCTGCGCGACGATCCCGCCCTGGCCAACAGCGACCCCATGGGCGCCGGCTGGTTCTTCAAGGTCAAGCTGAGCAACCCCGCCGATGCGAACGCCCTGCTCGACAAGACCGCCTACGACGATCTGTTGAAGAACGCCTGATCCCGCTGCTTCCCGCCCTGCCGCCGAACCGCCCGCCTCCGCCATGCTGAACACCTCACTGCCCACCCTCGCAGCACTCGAAAACGCGACCGAATTCCAGGCCCGTCACATCGGCCCCTGGGACGACGAGCAGCAGGCCATGCTCAGCGCCATCGGCGTGGCATCGCGCCAGGCCCTGATCGAGGGCATCGTGCCGGGCAGCATCCAGCGCGGCAACCCCATGGAGCTGCCTGCATCGCTGACGGAGGCGCAGGCGCTGGCCGAACTCAAGGCCATCGCGCAGCAGAACAAGGTGATGCGCAATTTCATCGGCCAGGGCTACTACAACACGCTCACCCCGGGCGTCATCCTGCGCAACATCCTGGAGAACCCCGCCTGGTACACGGCCTACACGCCTTATCAGGCCGAGATATCGCAGGGTCGCATGGAAGCGCTGATCAACTTCCAGACCATGGTGACGGACCTCACCGGCATGGCGATCGCCAACTCCTCGATGCTGGACGAAGCCACCGCCGCCGCCGAAGCCATGACCCTGGCCGCACGTGGCGGCAAGAGCAAGTCGACCCGCTTCGTGGTCTGCCACGACGTGTTCCCCCAGACCCTGGAGGTGATCCAGACACGTGCCAAGCCGCTGGGCATCACGGTGGACCTGGTGCATGCGGCCCAACTGGCTGAACACCTGCAAGGCAACGACTGCTTCGCCGCCCTGATGCAGTACCCCGGCGTGAACGGCCAGGTCCGCGACCTCCAGCCGCTGATCGAGGCCCTGCATGCCAAGGGCGCCCTGGCCATCGTCGCGGCCGACCTGCTGGCCCTCACCCTGCTGACCTCGCCCGGCGAGCTCGGCGCCGACATCGCCTGCGGCACCACCCAGCGCTTTGGCATGCCCATGGGCAATGGCGGCCCGCATGCCGCGTATCTCGCCACCAAGGACGAATTCAAGCGCTCCATGCCCGGTCGTCTGGTCGGCGTGAGCGTGGACAGCCACGGCAATCCGGCCTATCGCCTGGCCCTGCAAACCCGCGAGCAACACATCCGCCGCGAGAAGGCCACCTCCAACATCTGCACGGCGCAGGTGCTGCCGGCCATCGTGGCCAGCATGTACGCGGTCTACCATGGCCCGGTCGGCCTGCAGCGCATCGCCCTGCGCGTGGCCTCCTACACCGCCATCCTGGCTGAAGGCCTCAAGGCTCTGGGCCGCACGGTGATCCACACGACCTACTTCGACACCGTCCAGGTGTTGACCGAAGACCGCGAGGCCGTGCTGAAGGCCGCTTGCCAGCTGGGCATGAACCTGCGCGATGCCAGCGCCGACAGCGTGACCATCTCGCTGGACGAAACCTCCACCCGCAACGACATCATCGACCTGTGGACCGTCTTTGCCGGCGGCAAGGCCCTGCCCTCCTTTGCCGCCTTCGAGAACGGCGTGGCACTGGGCATCCCCACGGCCCTGCGCCGCACCAGCGCCTTCCTGAGGCACCCGGTGTTCAACACCCACCACAGCGAAACCGAGATGCTGCGCTACCTGCGCGCCCTAGCCGACAAGGACCTGGCCCTGGACCGCACCATGATCCCGCTGGGCTCGTGCACCATGAAGCTCAACGCCACCAGCGAGATGATCCCCATCACCTGGCCCGAGTTCGCGCAGATCCACCCCTTCGCGCCGCATGAGCAGCTCAAGGGCTACGAACTGCTCAACGAGCAACTGTGCGCGTGGCTGAGCCAGGCCACGGGCTACGCGGGCATCAGCCTGCAGCCCAATGCCGGCTCGCAGGGCGAGTACGCTGGCCTGCTCATCATCAAGGCCTACCACGAGGCCCGCGGCGAGGGGCACCGCGACATCTGCCTGATCCCAGAATCCGCACACGGCACCAACCCCGCGTCGGCCCAGATGGTGGGCATGAAGGTCGTGGTCACCAAGTGCGATGCCGACGGCAACGTCGACCTGGCCGACCTCCAGGCCAAGTGCGAGCAGCACAGCGCCAACCTGGCCTGCGTGATGATCACCTACCCGTCCACCTACGGCGTGTTCGAAACACGCGTGACTGAGCTGTGCAAGCTCGTGCACCAGCACGGCGGCCGCGTGTATGTCGACGGCGCCAACATGAACGCCCTGGTCGGCCTGGCCGCGCCTGGCCAGTTCGGTGGCGACGTCAGCCACCTCAACCTGCACAAGACCTTCTGCATCCCCCACGGCGGTGGCGGCCCTGGCGTCGGCCCCGTCTGCGTGGTCGAAGACCTGGCGCCATACCTGCCCGCCCACCGCGCAAGCGGTCTGGGCTCTGAGCAACAGGTAGGTGCGGTGAGCGCTGCCTCTCTGGGCAATGCCGCCGTCCTGCCCATCAGCTGGATGTACATCCGCATGATGGGCGCCGATGGCCTCAAGGCCGCCACCGAGGTCGCCATCCTCAACGCCAACTATGTGGCTGCCCGCCTGGCTGACCACTACGACATCCACTTCAGCGGCGGCAGCAAGGCCATCAAGGGTGGCGGCGTGGCCCACGAGTGCATCCTGGACCTGCGCCCCCTGAAGGACAGCAGCGGTGTCAGTGCAGAAGACGTCGCCAAGCGCCTGATCGACTACGGCTTCCACGCCCCCACCCTGAGCTTCCCCGTGGCGGGCACCCTCATGGTCGAGCCCACGGAGAGCGAGTCCAAGGCCGAACTGGACCGTTTCTGCGACGCCATGATCGCCATCCGCGAAGAGATCCGCCAGGTCGAACAAGGCCAGCTCCCGCAAGACGACAACCCGCTCAAGAACGCTCCGCACACGGCTGCCGCGCTCCTGAAGGCCGAATGGCCCCATGCCTACAGCCGAGAGCTGGCCGCCTACCCCGTGGCCAGCCTGCGCCTGCAGAAATACTGGTCGCCCGTCGGCCGCGTGGACAACGTCTATGGCGACCGCAACCTCTTTTGCTCCTGCGTGCCGCTGAGCGAATACCAGGGCTGATCCCCTCCTGCCCCGCAGCCACGCTCACTGGCCCGCCAAGGACACGCAATCCTGGGCGGGCCAGACTGTTTCCAGCCCCCAACACACATTGCCAAGCGCCCGTTTAGACGGTAAGGTACCAAAGCCGATCCGGGCCCGTCGGTCAGCTGTCAACTCGCCCCAACTTTCCCCAAAGAGCCCCGCCAAGCTTGGTACTGCCACCAACCGGCACAGTGCCTCGCCCACACATCAGAGAGGCTTATGACCACATCGTCGGAGTGCGCTGTGCCAGCTACCCGCTTCGTCCCCAATGAAGAAGGGCTGAAGATGGCCCTGGCCGCCGCCAAGGCCGCCTTGTGGGAGTGGCAGGTCGACACCGATGTCCACATGTGGTCCGACGAGGTCTGGCCTTTGTATGGCCTGCCCGCTGACCGAGACGCCAACACCATCACCTGGCTGGACAGCATCCACCCCGACGACCGGCAATACGCGCGCCAGACCATCACGGTGGCCAGCCAGTGCCGGGTTCCTTTCGAGATCGAATGGCGCACCAATCCCGCCAATGGCGTGGTCCGTTGGATCCTGTCGCGCGGCCAGCCCATCCAGGCACGCAACGAAGGGCAACTCACCTACACCGGCATCGTGATGGACATCACGGCTCGCAAGAAGAGCGAGTCCGAAGCCCTCAAGCTGACCGAGTCGCTTGAAGAACGCGTCAAGGACCGCACCAACGCCCTGAGCGAGCACGAACGCCTGCTGCAGAACATCCTCGATAGCGTGCCCGGCTTGGTTGGCTACTGGACGCGTGATCTGGTCAACCGCTTCGCCAACAAAGCCTATTGCGACTGGTTCGGCAAGACCGCCGACGAACTACGGCACAGCCACATCAAGGACATACTCGGTCCGGCCCTGTTCGCCCAGAACTGGCCCCACATCAGCGAAGCGCTGCAAGGGCGCCCCCAACGCTTTGAGTGCCTGCTGCCGGTGCCCAGCATGCCCGGCGAGCACCGTCACACCGACGTCCACTACCTGCCCGACATCGCTGACGACACCGTGCAAGGCTTCCTCGTGACCGTGCTCGACATCAGCCAGATCAAGCAGGCGGAACTCGCAGCCGAATCGGCCAACCAGGCCAAAAGCGAGTTCCTGGCCAACATCAGCCACGAAGTGCGCACGCCGCTCAATGCCATGTTCGGCCTGGCACAGGTCGGCGCACGCCAGGCCATCGGGTCACCGCTGACCAAGACCTTCGACCAGATCCTGGACTCTGCCCAGCACCTGCTCTCGCTGGTCAACGATGTGCTGGACTTCTCTAAGATCGAATCCGGCAAGCTCAACCTGCACTACGAGCGCATCAACCTCGGCCAGGTGCTGGAGCATGTGTTGACCCTCAAGGCGATTGGCGCACAGGCCAAGGGCCTGCCCCTGATCGTGCGCGAAACCCCGGCGGTTCCTCAGTACTTTCATGGTGATGCCACACGCCTGTCGCAGATCCTGCTCAACCTGATCGGCAACGCGATCAAGTTCACCGACATCGGGGCGGTCAGCATCCAACTGGACTATGTCGCGCCCGACCTGATTGTGGCGGTGAGTGACACCGGCATGGGCATGTCGCCCGAGAAGCAGGCGCAGTTGTTCAAGCCCTTCGTGCAGGTGCATGGCAACCACCCAGCCCAGACGGGCGGCACCGGCTTGGGCCTGGCCATCACCAAGCGGCTCGTCGAGATGATGCGCGGCCACATCCAGGTCGAAAGCCAGTCCGGCAAAGGCTCGACCTTCACGGTCAAGCTGCCCTTGATGCACCCTGAAAGCGGCGACATTCACGGCATCCGCCAAGTGGCCGTCGCCGGGCCGCCGACCGCCCAGCGCGCGGCCCTGTGCCAGGCTTTGTCAGACCGGGGATGCGAGGCCCAGCCTCACGACACCCTGCCCAAGACAGCCGATTGCACGGCGGACGTGCTCGTCGTGGCATCCGACAGCCTGACGGATGACGCCACCGAATCCATCCGCGCCCACCTGGCCGCCAACCGCACCGTCATCGTCAATGCCCCGGCCAGCACGGCTCTGGAGCTGCCTGAAGCCTTGCAAAACGAGCTGACCGTGGTCGCCGGCCCCTTGAGCCCGCTGCGCCTGCTCAACGTGATCAAGACCAAGCTCAGCAGGCCTGCCGTGATCGCCACGCAGCGCCTGTCCAACATCCGCGTGCTGGCTGCCGAGGACAACCCCGTCAACCGCCTAGTGCTGCAGCAGATGCTGGAACAGGAGGGCGCCCTGGTTACCTTCGCCTTCGACGGCGCCCATGCGCTGGAGCAGGTGCGCGTGCATGGCCCCGCCTGCTTCGACATCGTCTTGTGCGACATCCAGATGCCCATCATGGACGGCTACCAGACTGCGCAGGCACTGGGCCACATCGCGCCCTCGCTGCCGGTGATCGGCTTGACGGCCCATGCTTTCGAAACAGCCAAGCAGCAGGCTCGGCGCTCGGGCATGGTCGGCTATGTGACCAAACCCTATATGCTTGACACCCTGGTCGATGAAGTCCGGCGCTTTGCACGCAGACGCCCAGGCGAAGCCGCCAAGGTGCACCCTATCGACCCGAACGACAAACAGGCGTCCAACACAACTCCAAAAATGCCCGAGCAGACCATGCAGAAGGACATCACCGACTGGCAGGCCATGCAGCAGTACTTCCAGGCCCAGCCCCAATTGCTTGAGCGCCTGATCGGCATGCTGGGCGACACCCTCGTCGCCATCCAGCAGGAGCTGGAACAGGCCATCGAAGCCGGTGATCTGGTGACGCTGTCCAAGGTCGCACACAACATCAAGGGCACGGCGCTGAACCTACACACACCCGAGTTGGCGCGGCTGGCCGTCCAGACCCAGGAGCAGGCACGTCAGCAAGCCCCCGAGGCCCTCGGTACGGCTACGACCTTGCTGGGCAAGCTGCGAGAGTTCATTGAACTGGCCCAGGAGCGCCGCACTTGATATCGGTCGATCAGTACACCAGCCTGTCCGGGCGGATGTCGCGCAGGATGGTGGTGGCGATCTCCTCGATCGACTTGTGCGTGGACGACAGCCATGCGATGCCCTCGCGGCGCATCATGGCCTCGGCCTGCGCCACCTCATGGCGGCAGTTCTCCAGGGCTGCGTACTTGCTGCCGGGGCGCCGCTCGTTGCGGATGTGGCTCAGGCGATCGGGGTCGATGGTCAGGCCAAAGCACTTCTTCTTGTAGGGCTTGAGCATCGAAGGCAGAAAGCCGCGATCGAAATCTTCCGGGATCAAAGGCACGTTGGCCGCCTTGATGCCATGCTGCATGGCCAAGTAAAGCGAGGTGGGCGTCTTGCCGCAGCGGCTCACGCCCACCAGCACCACATCGGCCAGATCCAGACTGCGCGACGACTGCCCGTCATCGTGTTCCAGTGCGAAGTTGATGGCGTCGATGCGGTCGTTGTATTCCTGGTCCACACTGGGGTCACTGAAGCGGCCAACCCGGTGGTTGGACTTCATGTTGAACTCTTCCTCAAGCGGCTCCACGAAGGTCTTGATCACGTCGAAGACCTTGGCCTCGCAGCCCATCAGGATGGCCAGTACATCGTCATTGGCCAGGGTCGTGAACACGATGGGGCGCTTGCCCTCGCGCTGCCCCGTGGCATTGATTTCGCGCACCACCTGATGCGCCTTGTCCACGGTGTCAATGAAAGGCCGGCGCACATGCCGGGGTTTGATGGCGAACTGGGCCAGGATGGAATTACCCATGGTTTCGGCCGTGATACCCGTGCCATCCGACACGAAAAAGACGCTGCGGTCAGACATAAGCGCTACTTGAAGAAATGACGCCACGGAAGGTTTGCATGCCAACACCCGTTCGTGCGCCAAAGGAATTGGTTTTATGAACCCACGATCATAGGCCTGACCCTACAATCGGTCCATCTCGTGTTCACGCCTGTTGTCAGATACGCCAACAGACGCGCCAAGGCAGGTCCTATAACCACAAACACAGACCTGGCCGCGCCGTGAACACCACAAGATTTTTTTCACCATCCTGGAGCTTTGTATGACCAACCGATTTGAGCCGACCGCCCTGGTCGTGCCATTCGAGCAACTGAGAATGTCCGATGTCGAGGCCGTTGGCGGCAAGAACGCCAGCCTCGGCGAGATGATCTCGCAACTGCCCACCGGCCCGAACGGCGTGCGCGTGCCCACAGGCTTTGCCACCACCGCCCACGCTTTCCGCGAATTCCTCAAGCACGATGGCCTGGCCGACCGCATCAGCAAGCGCCTGGCTGCCCTGAACACCGAAGACGTGCGCGCCCTGGCCGAGGCCGGCGCCGAGATCCGCGGCTGGGTCGAAGCCCAGCCCTTCCCGGCCGACCTGGAAAAAGCCATCCGTGAGGCCTTCGCCCAGCTGGCTGGCGAGAACCTCCAGGCCTCGTTCGCCGTGCGCTCCTCCGCCACGGCCGAAGACCTGCCCGACGCCTCGTTTGCCGGACAACAGGAAACGTTCCTGAACGTCGTCGGCATCGAAGACGTGCTGCACAAGATGAAGGAGGTGTTCGCCTCCCTCTACAACGACCGCGCCATCTCCTACCGCGTCCACAAGGGCTTCGCGCACGATGTGGTTGCCTTGTCGGCCGGCGTGCAGCGCATGGTGCGCTCCGACCTGGGCGCCGCAGGCGTGATGTTCACCATCGACACCGAATCGGGCTTCCAGGACGTGGTCTTCATCACCTCCAGCTATGGCCTGGGTGAGACGGTGGTGCAAGGCGCCGTCAACCCCGACGAGTTCTACGTGCACAAGCCCGCGCTCAAGGCTGGCAAGCAGGCCGTGATCCGCCGCAACCTGGGCTCCAAGCTGATCAAGATGGAGTTCGCCACGCCGCAAGAGAAAGCCGCCAGCGGCAAGCTCGTCAAGACAGTCGATGTGGGCGTGGAAGCCCGCAATCGCTACAGCCTGAGCAACGAAGACGTGACCGAGCTGGCCAAGTACGCGCTCATCATCGAGCAGCACTACGGCCGCCCGATGGACATCGAGTGGGGCAAGGACGGCACAGACGGCAAGCTCTACATCCTCCAGGCCCGTCCTGAAACGGTCAAGAGCCAGATGCAGGGCAAGGTCGAGCAACGCTACAAGCTCAAGAGCACCGGCACCATCCTGGCCGAAGGCCGCGCCATTGGCCAGAAGATCGGCACCGGCCCCGTGCGCATCGTGCACAACATCTCCGAGATGGACACCGTCAAGCCCGGCGACATCCTCGTCACCGACATGACCGACCCCAACTGGGAGCCGGTGATGAAGCGCGCCTCCGCCATCGTCACCAACCGAGGCGGGCGCACCTGTCACGCGGCCATCATCGCGCGTGAACTGGGCATCCCCGCCGTGGTGGGCTGCGGCAACGCCACCGAGCGCCTGACCGACGGCACCCTGGTCACCGTGGCCTGCTCCGAGGGCGATACCGGCTATATCTACGAAGGCCTGCTGGAGACCGAGGTCACCGAGGTCAAGCGCGGCGAGATGCCCCACATTGGTCTGAAGATCATGATGAACGTGGGCAACCCGCAGCTCGCCTTCGACTTCGCCCAGATGCCCAACAACGGTGTGGGCTTGGCCCGCCTCGAATTCATCATCAACAACAACATCGGCGTCCACCCCAAGGCCATTCTTGACTACCCCAACATCGACACCGACCTGAAGAAGGCCGTGGAGTCGGTGGCGCGCGGTCATGCCAGCCCGCGCGCCTTCTACGTGGACAAGCTCGCCGAGGGCATCGCCACCATCGCCGCCGCCTTCTGGCCCAAGCCCGTGATCGTGCGCCTGTCGGACTTCAAGTCCAACGAGTACAAGAAGCTGATCGGCGGTTCGCGCTACGAGCCCGAAGAAGAAAACCCCATGCTGGGCTTCCGTGGCGCATCGCGCTACATCAGCGCCGAGTTTGGCGAGGCCTTCGCCATGGAATGCGAGGCCCTCAAGCGCGTGCGCAATGACATGGGCCTGAGCAACATCGAGATCATGGTCCCCTTCGTGCGTACCTTGAAGCAGGCCCAGCGCGTGACCAATATGCTGGCTGACCACGGCCTGGTGCGCGCCTCCAAGGGCGGCACGGACGGCCTGCGCGTCATCATGATGTGCGAGGTGCCCTCCAACGCCATCCTGGCCGAGCAATTCCTGGAGTTCTTCGACGGCATGTCCATTGGCTCCAACGACCTGACCCAGCTCACCCTGGGCCTGGACCGCGACTCCGGCCTGGAACTGCTGGCCCACGACTTCGACGAGCGCGACCCGGCCGTCAAGGCCATGATCTCGCGTGCGATCGCCGCCTGCCGTGCCCACGGCAAGTACATCGGCATCTGCGGCCAGGGCCCCAGCGACCACCCCGACTTCGCCGAATGGCTGGCCGCCGAAGGCATCGTCTCGCTGTCGCTCAACCCGGATACCGTGGTCGACACCTGGCAGCGCCTGGCTTCCAAATAAGGAATTTCGGACAAACACGGAGAAAACCTGCCATCCGAACCCGCAGCGCCACCTCCGGGTGGCGTTTTTCATTGCTATAATCGCAGGCTTTTCGTTCGTTGCTCAATTCTCTTTGAGCACACCTTGCCGTCCACGGGTTTGACGCTTCGTGACGGCTTCCATCCCGCTTTCACGAGCGGGGAACCCAAAAGGAGTCCCTATGCGTCACTATGAAATCGTCGTGCTGATCCACCCGGATCAAAGCGAGCAGGTTCCCGCCATGCTGGAACGCTACAAGTCCCTGATCACCACCACCGGTGGTCAGGTGCACCGTGTTGAAGACTGGGGCCGCCGTCAACTGGCATACCAGATCAACAAGCTCGCCAAGGCTCACTACCTGTGCCTGAACATCGAAACCAGCAAGGAAACCCTGGCTGAGCTCGAAACCGGCTTCAAGTTCAACGACGCCGTGCTGCGTCACCTCACCGTGCAGAAGGACAAGGCCGAGACCGCTCCTTCCGTGATGATGAAGCAAGTTGAGCGTGAAGAGGCCCGCAAGGCCCAGCAAGAGCAAGCCGCTGCCTGATTGATGCCGCAAGGCGTCTGTCAAGCAACGCGTCCGCCGAGCAGTTCATGAACCGTGTGCTGATCACAGCCCAGATCATTGAACGCAAGGCACTGAGGTACACCCCCGCCGGCCTGCCCGCACTCGACCTCGTGCTCCAGCACGAATCCGAAGTGACCGAGGCGCAGCTTTCCCGCAAGGTCAAGCTGGACATCAAGGCCGTGGCCATCGGTGAGATTGCATCGCAATTGAACCGTCAGCCAGTCGGCGAGCCCATCGGCATCGCAGGCTTTCTGGGTGCACCGCGCAACGGACGTGGCGTGCTGCTGCACATCACCGAACTCAACGACATCGTTTAAACACATCCATCCGGATACTGAGAGGTCACCATGCCCGCTCCTCGTTCCAAGAACGGCAAGTTCTCCAAAGATCGCAAAGGCAAGCGCAACACCCAGTCGCTGCTGTTCCGTCGCAAGCGCTTCTGCCGCTTCACCGTCGCTGGCGTCGAACAAATCGACTACAAGGACGTCGACACCCTGCGCGACTTCATCGCTGAAAACGGCAAGATCATCCCCGCTCGCCTGACCGGCACCCGTGCGATCTACCAACGTCAGCTGACCACCGCCATCAAGCGCGCCCGCTTCCTGGCCCTGCTGCCCTACAGCGACCAGCACCGCGTCTAATCAAGGAGAGTTCTGTCATGCAAATCATCCTCCTCGAAAAAGTCGCCAACCTGGGCAACCTGGGTGATGTGGTCAGGGTCAAGGACGGTTACGCCCGTAACTTCCTGATCCCCACCGGCCAAGCACGTCGCGCCACTGAAAAGGCCGTCGCCGAATTCGAAGCCCGCCGCGCCGAGCTGGAAAAGGTCCAGACTGAAAAGCTGGCCGCCGCTCAAGCCCTGGGCGAGAAGCTCAACGGCAAGACCATCTCCGTCACCCAGAAGGCTGGCGTGGACGGCCGTCTGTTCGGTTCGGTCACCAACTTCGACATCGCCGAAGGCCTGAAGGCTGCCGGCTTCGACGTGGCCAAGCAGCAGATCCGTCTGCCCAACGGCCCTCTGAAGACCGTGGGTGAGCACCCCGTGTCGCTGTCGCTGCACACCGACGTGGTCGCCGAGATCACCGTCGCCGTGGTGGGCGAAACCGCCTGATCCAGCGCTGATACATCAGCCTGGCGCCCGGTCCGACGCAAGTCGGGTTGGGCGGCAAAGCAAAGCCGGCCCTGTGCCGGCTTTGTGCTTTGCGGGGCATGTTGGCAAGACACCTTTTGGGGAGTTGAAAAACTTATCCCTCAATTTCCCCAAGATGCCCAAAAGCTACCCACAGACTTATCCACATATGCACAGCTTTGTGCACAAGCGCTGCGCCACGGCGCGCATATGATCCGTCACCATGGCTGCATTGTCCCCACCGTCTCTTTCCGTCGTCGGCGCCACCTCCAGTCTGGGTGCCGACGAGGTTGCCAAGCTGCGTGTACCGCCCCACTCCATCGAGGCAGAGCAAAGCGTGCTGGGCGGCCTTCTGCTGGATAACAGCGCCTGGGACCGTGCCTCTGACCTACTGACCGACAGCGACTTCTATCGCCATGAGCACCAGCTGATCTTCATGGCCATCCAGCAGCTGATCAACGCCTCCAAACCGGCCGACGTGATCACCGTGTTCGAGCAGTTGCAGATGTCGGGCAAAGGCAGTGATGTAGGTGGCCTGGCTTACCTGAATGCCTTGGCCCAGTCCGTGCCCAGCGCGGCCAATATGCGCCGCTACGCCGAGATCGTGCGCGAGCGTGCCGTGCTGCGCAAACTGGTGACCGTCAGCGACGAGATCGCCACCAACGCGTTCAATCCCAATGGCAAGGCCGTTGCCGACATCCTCGACGAAGCCGAAGCCAAGATCATGAAGATCGGCGAGGAAGGCAACAAAGGCAAGCAAGGCTTCCACGCCATGGACAGCCTCGTCGTCGACCTGCTGGACCGCGTGCAGGAGTTGGCCGACAACGGCTCGGATGACGTCACCGGCGTGCGCACCGGCTTCATCGACATGGACAAGATGACGGCCGGCCTGCAAAAGGGAGACCTCATCATCCTGGCAGCCCGCCCCTCCATGGGCAAGACCGCGTTTGCGCTCAACATCGGCGAGAACGTGGCCGTCAACGAAGGCCTGCCCGTGGCCGTGTTCTCGATGGAAATGGGCGCCTCTCAATTGGCACTGCGCATGGTGGGCTCGATCGGCCGCATCAACCAGCAGAACCTGCGCACCGGCCGGCTGAGCGACGATGAATGGAGCCGCCTGAGCGAAACAGTCGAGAAGCTGCGCACGGCCAACGTCTTCATCGACGAAACACCGGGCTTGTCACCCAATGAATTGCGGGCCCGCGCCCGCCGTCTTGCACGTCAATTCGGCGGCACCCTGGGCCTGATCATCGTCGACTACCTGCAGCTGATGAGCGGCTCAGGCGGGAACGAGGAAAACCGCGCCACCGTGATCGGTGAAATCTCGCGGGGCCTCAAGGCGCTGGCCAAGGAGCTGCAATGCCCCGTGATCGCGCTGTCTCAGTTGAACCGCTCGGTGGAAACGCGCCCTGACAAGCGCCCCATGATGTCCGACTTGCGGGAATCGGGCGCCATCGAGCAGGACGCGGATGTGATCATGTTCATCTACCGCGACGAGTACTACAACAAGGAATCAAAGATTCCTGGCATGGCCGAGATCATCATCGGCAAGCAGCGTAACGGCCCGGTGGGCAGTCTGCACCTGGCCTTCCTGAAGTCCAACACCCGCTTCGAAAACCTGGCACCTGGTACCTATGTCGGTGAGGGCGATCAATATTGACCCACACCATTGCGGCGGCAGTAGCTTACGGCGCCTCTCGGGGCGCCGTTTTTTTGATCAGCGCTCTCGATAGACGATCAGTCGTCGTTGCCGCCCAGTGCCATCAGCAGCTGCAGCAGCGAGGTGAAGACGTTGTAGAGATCCAGGTAGATCGCCAGCGTTGCCGTCACGTAGTTGGTCTCGCCGCCATCCAGCACGCGCTTGATGTCAAAGAGGATGAAGGCCGAGAAGACCACGATGGCCATGGTCGAGATGGCCAGTTGCAGCGCCGGCAGTTGCAGCCAGATGTTGGCCACGCCCGCCACCAGGATCACGATCATGCCCATGAACAGCCACTTGCCCAGGCCAGACACATCGCGCTTGACCGTGCTGGCCAGGGCCGCCATGCCCAGGAAGACCGCGCCGGTGCCACCGAAGGCCAGCGAGATCAGACGAGGACCATTGGACAGGTGCAGGGCGAACGACAGCAGGCCGGAGAGCATCAGGCCCATGAAGAAGGTGAAGCCCAGCAGGAGCAGCACACCCACGCCCGAGTTCTTGAACTTCTCGATGCCAAAGAAGAAGCCGAACGCGATGGCCATGAAGAGCACGAAGCCCATCAAGGGGCTGCCGGCAAAGAAACTGAAGCCCGTTGCCACGCCCAGCCACGCCCCCAGCACCGTGGGCACCATGGACAGGGCCAGCAGGGCGTAGGTATTGCGCAGCACCCGCTGACGGTCCACGCCCAGCGACGAGCCATAAACAACATCAAGGGGTTTGATAGAACGATCCATGTTTCCTCCAGAAAAGACAACTCTTGGAACCTTGGCAATGGCTCAGGCTCCGCGAGCCGATTGTAGAACGCCCCCATCAGATGAGGTGCTGGAAGGCGTCTTCAAGACCCCTCAGGCACCTTGTATTTCACATGATGAGAGGCGTAAAGGCCCAACGCTCAGACCGACAAGCGCCGGCGCATCGATTCGTACAGGCACACCGCCGCGGCCGCAGCCACATTGAGCGACTCCTCGCCGCCTGGCTGGGGAATGGCCACCTTCAGCTGACAAAGCTCCATCACGGCATCAGCAACGCCCTGCCCTTCGTGCCCCATCACCCAGGCGCAAGGCTCAGGCAGCGGCGCCGACGGCAGTAACTGATCGGTGTGCGAACTGGTGGCCACCAGCGGTACAGCCAGCTCGCCCAGATCCTCGGCACTGACCTGTTCCACCAGGTGCAGCGCGAAATGCGCCCCCATGCCGGCACGCAGGACCTTGCCTGACCACAGCGCGGCCGTGCCCTTGAGCGCCACCACCTGCTCGAAGCCCATGGCCGAGGCGCTGCGCAAGATGCTGCCGACGTTGCCGGCATCCTGCACACGGTCCAGCACCACCGAGCGTAGGCCAGCACGAATGCCCTGCGCCTCGTCAGCCGAGCGGGACAGCAGGAAGCCAATGCGGGCATGCGATTCAAGGCCACTGAAGTGCTTCCAGAGGCCCTCGGGCACCACCACGACCTTGGCCGCCTGACAGGCCAGATCGGACAACTGTTTCGCTGCGGCGTCGTCGCTGGCCGCCACGCCATGCTCGCCCAGCCAGGCTGTGTCCGCGATGAGCGCCAGCCCTACGGGGACCTGGCGCGCCAGGCAGGCCAAGCCCAAGTGGTCGCCCTCCAGCCAGACCTCGCCCAGCTTGCGGTAAGCAGCCGGGTCTTGCGTGTGCTTGCGCAGGCGCTGCAAAAGCGGGTTCTCGCGCGAGGTGATGAGCTGGGCTTTCATCATGTGGCGGCTCAACGAGGCTGGACCAGGGTCGGATCGGGCGCCAGGCCCAGAACCACCTTCACCGGGCCAAAACTGCGGCGATGTGCCGGTGTCACGCCATGGCGTTTGATGGCGGCCACATGGTCCGCCGTGGGGTAGCCCTTGTGGGCATCGAAGCCATATTGCGGATAGGTCTCGTGCAGTTGCCCGCACAGCCGATCGCGATGCACCTTGGCGAGGATCGACGCGGCCGAGATGGCCTGCACCTTGGCATCGCCCTTGACGATGGCCTGCGCTGGCACTTTGAGTAACGGCACCCGGTTGCCATCAACCTGCACCATGGCGGGCTTCAAGCGCAAGCCTTCCACGGCACGCCGCATGGCCAGCATGGTGGCCTGCAGGATGTTGATCTCGTCGATCTCTTCAACGGTGGCCTCGGCAATGCAGCAGCACAGGGCCTTGGCGCGGATTTCGTCGAACAGGCGCTCGCGCTGGCGGGCCGTGAGCTTCTTGGAGTCCGCCAAACCTGTGATGGGCTGCTGGTCATCGAGGATCACGGCAGCGGCTACCACAGGCCCTGCCAAGGGGCCTCGGCCGGCTTCGTCCACCCCCGCCAGCAGGCCGGCAGACGCGCTGGGCCACAACAGATCGAGCTGCTGCGGCACGACCAAGGTGTCGTGCGATGAAGAAGACGCCTTCTTAACGGCTTTCGAGGACTTGGGCGATGGCATCGCTGGCGGCCCGGGCGGTATCGCGCCTCAGGGTATGGTGAAGTTCAAGGAAACGCTGCTGGACGGACTGCACACGCGCCGGCTGGTCGAGCCAGGCCAGCACATCGGTGGCGAGTTGCTCAGGGTTGGCTTCATGCTGCAATCGCTCGGGCACGACGAAGTCCGACAGCAGGATATTGGGCAGTCCCACCCATGGCAGGTAGGCCATGCGCTTCATGATGGGCCAACTCAAGGCGCTGATCTTGTAGGCGATCACCATGGGGCGCTTGAAGAGGGCGGCTTCCAGCGTGGCCGTGCCGCTGGCGATCAGGGTCACGTCGCAAGCGGCCAGGGCCTCGTGGGACTGGCCATCGAGCAGCGTCAAGGATGTGGCATGAGGTGCATGCTCGGCCACCATCGGGTCGATCAAGCCACGCATGCCAGGCACCACAGGCAGCACGAAGCGCAGGTCCGGGCGCAATTGGTTCAGGCGCGACACAGTTTGCAGGAAGACCGGCGCAATGTGACGGATCTCGCCACCGCGACTGCCCGGCAGCACGGCCACGACCGGCGCGTCGGCGGGCAGGCCCAGCTTCGCGCGCGCGGCCTCGCGTGGCACCACCAAGGGAATGGTGTCGGCGAGCGGGTGCCCCACATAGCTGGCGGCAATGCCCTTGTCCTGATAGAGCCTGGGCTCGAAGGGAAACAGGCACAGCATGTGGTCCACCGAGCGGTGGATCTTGTTGATGCGGCCACCGCGCCAGGCCCAGATCGAGGGACTGACGAAGTGCACGGTCTTGATGCCAGCCGCTTTCAAGCGTGCTTCCAGGCCGAGATTGAAGTCCGGCGCATCGACGCCGATGAACACGTCCGGCCGGCTTTGCAGCAGGCGCGCGGCCAGTTGCTCCCGGATGCCCCAGATCTCACGGAAACGCCGCAGCACTTCCAGATTGAAGCCGTGCACGGCGAGCTTCTCGTATGGCCACAACGCTTCGAAACCATGGGCCGCCATGCGCGGGCCACCAATGCCGGACGAGCTCAAGGCGGGCCAGCGGGCGCGCATGCCGCCCAGCAGCAAGCCGGCCAGCAGGTCGCCGGACGTCTCGCCGGCCACCATGGCCACTCTCGGATCTGCACCCATCTTGCTCAATCAGCCCACGCGCTCAGCGCACGATGCCACGCTCGGCCCGAGCCAGAAAATCGAGCATCTTGTCGATATCGGCATCGGCCTCGGCGAGCTGGCCCTTCAGCGTGGCAATCTCGGCTTTGGCCGCATCCAGCGTCAGGCCCTTGCGGTAGAGCACCTTGTACATGTTCTTGAGCATGGTCAGGCGCTCGGCTGAATAGCCACGGCGACGCGGGCCCTCCTGGTGCACATTGCGCGCCTCGGCGGGATTGCCCTCTGCCACGACGAAGGGCGGCAAATCTTGCGACAGGCGCGTCTGAAAGCCCAGCATCGCGAAGTCGCCGACATGCACGAACTGGTGGATGCCACTCAGGCCACCAATCAAGGTGAAGTTGCCAACCGTGACGTGGCCGGCGAAGGTCGCGCCATTGGCAATCGTGTTGTGGTCACCGATCGTGCAGTCATGAGCCACGTGCACATAAGCCATGACCCAGTTGTCGCTGCCGATACGGGTGACACCCTTGTCCTGCACGGTCCCGGTGTTGAAGGTGCAGAACTCGCGAATGGTGTTGCGATCACCCATGATGAGCCTGGTGGGCTCGCCCGCATACTTCTTGTCCTGCGGAGCGGCACCCAGCGAGGCGAACTGGAAGATGCGGTTGCCCTCACCAATTGTGGTGTGGCCTTCGATGACGCAATGCGCGCCGACCGTGCTGCCTTCGCCGATGCGCACATCGGGGCCGATGACCGCGTAAGGGCCGACAGAAACCGAATCGGCCAACTGGGCCTTGGGATCGACGATCGCGGTTGGATGAATTTGGGCCATGGCGCGATCAAGTCACCTTGCGAACCGTGCACATGATCTGCGCCGACACGGCCAGCTCATCACCAACAAAGGCCTTTGCATTGAACTTGTAGATGCCCGCCTTGTTGCGGTCCATCTGCACGTCCAGGATCAGCTGGTCACCAGGCTCCACGGGGCGCTTGAAGCGCGCGCCATCGATGCCGACAAAGTAGTAGACCGAATCGTCATCGGCGCCCTCACCCATGGCATCGAACGCCAGCAGAGCCGCCGCTTGCGCCAGGGCTTCGAGCATCAGCACACCGGGCATCACCGGCCGCTTGGGGAAGTGCCCCTGGAAGAACGGCTCGTTGATCGTCACGTTCTTCAAGGCACGGATCCGCACGTTCTTGTCGATTTCCAGCACGCGGTCCACCATCAGGAAGGGATAGCGGTGCGGGAGCTTGTCGAGGATCTTGTGGATGTCCATCAGGATTTGAGCTGTTTCTCTAAGGTACGGATGCGGTCACGCAGGGCATGAAGCTGGCGCAGCGTGGCGGCGTTCTTTTCCCAGGATGCGTTGTCGTCGAAGGGGAAGACCCCGCTGTAGACGCCCGGCTGCTTGATGGAGCGCGAAATCAAGGTGCCCGAGGACACGTGCACATTGTCCGCCAGGCTGAGGTGCCCCAGGATCATGCCAGCACCACCCACGGTGCAATGCGCTCCGATGCGCGCGCTGCCCGCCACGCCCACACAACCGGCCATGGCCGTGTGCTCGCCGATGTGCACGTTGTGCGCGATCTGGACCAGGTTGTCGAGCTTGACGCCGTTTTCCAGCACGGTGTCTTCGATGGCGCCCCGGTCGATGCAGGTGTTGGCGCCCAGTTCCACGTCGTCACCGATGCGCACGGCACCCAATTGCTCGATCTTTTCCCAGCAGCCCTTGTTGGGCGCGAAGCCAAAGCCATCGGCACCGATGACCACGCCGCTGTGGATGATGCAGCGCTGGCCGATCACGCAGTCAAAGCCCAGCGTGACGTGGGCCGACAGCTTCGATTGCGCACCGACCCTCGCCCGCGCGCCGATGAAGCAATGAGCGCCGATGATGGCGTCGTCTTCGATGATGGCACCCGCTTCCACCACGGCCAGTGGGCCAATCGACGCGCCGGGACTGACGATGGCCGTGGCGTCCACCACCGCAGATGGGTGCACCCCGGCTGCGGGCCTCGGGCGCACTTGCTTGGCCCACCACTGGGTCAGGCGGGCAAAATACAGGTAGGGGTCATCCGTGACGATGGCCGCGCCACGCGCCAGGGCCTCGTCCTTCACCACCGGGCTCACGATCACGCAAGCGGCCTTGGTCGTGAGCAGCTGGCTGCGGTACTTCGGGTTGGCCAGAAAGCTGATGGCCTGCGTGCGGGTGGTATCCAATGGGCCGACATCGTGGATGGCCAGGTCGCGCTCGCCATGCAGTTCACCACCCAGCGCATCCACCAGGTGCCCGAGCGTGGTCTTCAAAGAAGGCAATACACGGTCGGGATGGGGTGGTGCGTCATGTACTGGCGACTGTCCGCTCACTTGATGGATCCACCATTCAAGGCCTTGATGACCTTGTCTGTGATGTCGACACGCGGGCTGGCAAACACGGCTTCCTGCAGGATGAGGTCGAATTTTTCCTGATCGAAGATCTGCTTGACCACCTTGTTGGCCCGGTCCAGCACGGAGGACAGCTCTTCGTTCTTGCGCTGGTTGAGGTCTTCCTGGAACTCGCGGCGCTTGCGTTGCAGTTCCCGATCTTGATCAACCAGATCGCGCTGGCGACGGACGCGCTCGCTTTCGCCCAGTGTGGGCGCGTCTTTCTCGAAGCGGTCAGAGGCAGCCTTCAGGCGGCTCTCGGTTTCGCTCAGCTCCTTCTCGCGGCGGCTGAATTCGGCCTCCAGTTTGGTCTGCGCAGCTTTGGCCGGCGTCGCATCACGCAAGACGCGGTCCAGGTTCACAAAACCGATCTTGAGTTCCTGGCTGTGGGCAGCCACCGCGCCCAGCAGCAAGGTGCTGGCGACCAGAGTCTTGAAAATCGATTTCATGATCAGAATGCCGTGCCGATCTGGAACTGAAGTTTCTGGATTTTATCTTGATCGAAGTAGCGGAAGGGCTTGCCGTAGCTCAGCTTGAGCGGTCCCACTGGCGAGACCCAGCTGATGCCCACGCCGGCTGAGGCGCGGAAGTCCTTCCAGCGGACAGGCTCATTTTCGCCCCAGACGTTACCCGTATCCACGTAACCGAAGAGACGCAGCGTGCGGTCGTTGCCCGCACCGGGGAACGGCACGTAGAGCTCGGTGTTGATGTTGATGCGCTTGTTGCCGCCCACGTAGGCGCCTTCGATGTCCACCGGGCCCAGCGAGCCCTGCTCGAAGCCCCGGATCGTGCCCAGACCACCACCGGTGAAGTTCTTGAACACGGGGTAAGGCTTGCCAGACAGGCCTGTGCCGTAGCCGAACTCGCTGTTGAAGCCGATCGTGTAGCGGTTGGTCAGGGGCAGGTATTGCTGGAACTGGTAGTCGCTGCGCAGATAGCGGGTATCGCCAGCGGCCCCCCATTCCAGGTTCACGCGCTGATATCGGCCGGAGTTCGGAGCGATCGTGCTGTCTCGGCCATCGCGAGCCCAGCCAACCGTGAGCGGCACCGAGAGGCTGCGTTCGCCGAAGATCTCGCGGTGCAACTGGTAGCTGACGGGCAGGCCCGTGGACCCGTGAATGGCCGTCTGCTCGGCACCCGCACCGAAGAACACGGTGTCGAATTCCGTGTAAGGCACACCGAAACGAACAGCTGCACCAGGCGTGACGATCTCGTAGTCACCGCCTTGGGAGCTCAGTGGGCGCGACGTGCGGTAGAACACATCGTAGGAACGAGAGACGCCGTTGTCGGTGAAATACGGGTCCACCGTGCTGACCACGATGGTGCGGTTGTACTTGCTGGTATTGAGCTCCACGCCCAGGTAGTTACCCGTACCAAAGACATTGTCCTGTTTGATCGAAGCCGTCAGGGTGAACTTTTCGGCACTGGAAAAGCCCGCGCCCAGCATCAGGTTGCCGGTGGGTTTTTCTTCCACGGTGATGGTCAGATCGACCTGATCGGCCGTGCCGGGCACCTCGGTGGTCTCGATGTTGACCTGCTTGAAGTAGCCCAGACGGTCCACGCGGTCGCGCGAGAGCTTGATCTTCTGGCCGTCGTACCAGGCGGCTTCGAACTGGCGGAACTCGCGACGGATAACCTCGTCTCGCGTGCGCGAGTTGCCCGCCACGTTGACGCGGCGCACGTACACGCGGCGCTGCGGCTGAGCCACCAGCACGGCCACAGCCTGGCCCTTTTCACGGCTGAGCTCAGGCTTGAAATCCACCTTCGCGAAGGCATAGCCGAACGCGGCGAAGCGGTCGGTGAAGGCCTTGATGGTGGAGGCGACATCTTCAGCGCGGTAGGCGTCTCCCGGCTTGATCGTCACCAGCTTGCGGAATGTCTCTTCCTTGCCGAGGTAATCGCCTTCGAGCTTCACGCCGGTGATCACATAGCGGGGGCCTTCGGTCACGTTGATGGCGATCGAGATGTCCTGCTTGTCGGGCGAGATGGCCACCTGCGTGGAGTCGATCTTGAATTCGAGGTAGCCACGGTTGAGGTAATAGGCCTTGAGCGTCTCCAGGTCGGCGTTGAGCTTGGAGCGCGCGTACTGGTCGGACTTGGTGTACCAGGTCAGCCAGCCACCCGTGGTCAGGTCCATCTGCGACAACAAGGTGCTCTCGGAGAAGGCCTGGTTGCCCGTGATGTGAATGCTCTTGATCTTGGTGACCTCGCCTTCCGTCACCGTGAAGGTCACGTTGACGCGGTTGCGCTCGGCCGGCGTGATGGTGGTGACGACCTCGACGCCATAGAGGCTGCGGGTCAGATACTGGCGCTTGAGCTCCTGCTCGGCACGGTCGGCCAGGGCACGATCGAAAGGCTGGCCTTCGCCAATGCCCACATCTTTCAGGGCTTTGACGAGGTTGTCCTTGTCGAACTCCTTGGTACCGACGAACTCCACGCGCGAGATCACGGGGCGCTCTTCCACCACGATGACCACGACGTTGCCGTCGATCTGGATGCGCACGTCCTTGAACAGACCAGTGGCAAACAGGGAGCGCAGACCGGCCGCACCCTTGTCATCGGTGTAGGTGTCACCCACTCGGAACGGCAGGGAGGCGAACACCGTACCGGCATCGGCACGCTGCAGGCCTTCGACACGGATGTCCTTGAGCACGAAGGGCTCGACGGCCCATGCGGCCTGGAACAAGGAGGATGCCAGCAAGGCAGCGAGCAGGGTCGGCTTGAACCGGACAGCAGTCATGGAAGGGATGTGCATGCGGAAAGGAAGGAACTCAGTGCGCGCCCATCAGGCGTGCCAGGTCGTTATAAAGGGCCAATGACATCATCATCAGCATGATGGCCACACCACCACGCTGCAGGCGCTCCAGCCACCGCTCGGAAACGGGCCGGCCCGTGACACCTTCGAAAAGATAATACATGAGGTGTCCACCATCCAAGACCGGCAGCGGCAGCAAATTGAGCACACCCAGGCTGACGCTGACCAGCGCCAAAAAGCCGACATAGTAGACCCAACCCAGCCTGACGGACTGCCCGGCGTAGTCGGCAATGGTCAAGGGGCCGCTGAGGTTCTTGATGGAGGCCTGCCCCATCAGCATCTTGCCCAGCATGTCCAGGCTCAGGCGGGACACCTCCCAGGTCTTGTCGAGCGCCAGTTGCAGGCCCTCCAGGAAGCCATAGCGCACCTCGATCGCAGCGGGCAGGCCGCCCAGTCCGGCTTCGATGCGCGAGACCTTTTGTCCCTGTATGTCCTTCATCACAGGCGTCACGACCAGGTCCATGACGGCCTGGCCACGCTGCACGCGCAGGCTCAGTGGGCGCGCCACATCCTTGTCGTGGCTCTCACGGATGATGGCGCGAAGCTGCGAGGCATCCACGGGAACCTGGCCGTTGACCAGCAGGATGCGGTCGCCTTGACGCAAGCCTGCTTTCTGGGCGGGGCCGTCGTCGAGCAGCAAGCCGATGGTCGGTTCGCCGTAGGGGCCGGTCAGGCCGATGCGGTCCATCAGCTCGCCATCGACCTCGGAGGGCTTGACCTGGCTGAGCTGGAGATGCAGCTCGCGCTCGCCACGCGCAGGCTGGTCAGCCGCAACTTTGGACTGCACGCGCAAGACGACGTCCTGCCCTTTGAGTGCGGCTTGCGTCAGGCGCCATTGCAGGTCGTTCATCGAGCGCACGGCATACCAGGAAGCTGCATCTTCACCTGAACCGGAGGCGGAACCTGAGGCGGTAACGGGCTTCAGCGCCACGATCTCGTCTTGCGACTGCAACCCCGCCTTGTCCATCAGGCTGCCGGTCTTGGGCTGCCCGAACCAGGGGCGCAGCTCCGACACACCCGCCCAGTTCACGCAGGCATACAACAGCACCGCCAGCAGCAGATTGGCCAGGGGCCCTGCCACCACCACGATGGCGCGCTGCCACACGGGCTTGCGGTTGAAGGCCCGATGCAACTCACCGGGGTCGACCGTGCCTTCGCGTTCGTCCAGCATCTTGACGTAGCCGCCCAGGGGCAAGGCCGACACGACGAACTCGGTTTCGCCTTTCGTGCGAGACCACAGCACACGCCCGAAGCCCACCGAGAAGCGCAGCACCTTGACGTCGCAGGCCACCGCAGCGCGGTAATGCCCGTATTCATGGATGACCACCAGCACCCCGATGGTCAGGATGAAAGCCAGCACGGTCGTCAGCATCGCACTACTCCTTGGCGAACTACGCAGGACACTGTCATGGTGACAGCCGATGTCAGGGGGCGGACGCGCGCTCAGCGTGCCAGCCCCGCCACCACCGACTCTGCCACACGGCGAGCCAGCTGATCCAGTGACAACAACCCTTCCACTGAATCCACTGCACCGGATGGCACGACGCAATCCGACAAGGACTGCAGGTTCACATGGTGGATCTGATCAAAGCGGATGCGGCGCGCCAGGAAGGCCGCCACGGCCACCTCGTTGGCCGCGTTGAGCACACAAGTGCTGCCCGGCACGCCTCGCAGTGTCTCCCAAGCCAATTGCAAGCCCGGGTAGCGGGCGGCATCGGGCTCCAGGAAGGTCAGCGCGCCCAGCTTTGCAAAGTCCAGCAAATCCGCGCCGGACTCGATCCGCTCGGGCCAGGACAGCCCATAGGCGATGGGCACACGCATGTCGGGCGTACCCAGTTGCGCCAGCACCGAGCGGTCACGGCAAACCACCATCGAGTGGATGATGCTCTGCGGATGCAACACCACCTTCACCTGCTGCGGCGCCAGGCCAAACAGCCAGCGCGCCTCGATGACCTCCAGCGCCTTGTTCATCATGGTGGCCGAGTCCACCGAGATCTTGCGGCCCATGACCCAGTTCGGGTGGGCACAAGCCTGCTCGGGCGTGATGTCGGTAAAGGTGGCTGGATCGCGATCCCGGAAGGGGCCGCCCGAGGCCGTCAGCACGATGTGATCAATACGGGCAGACCAGGTCGCCGGGTCTTCAGGCAGGCACTGGAAGATGGCCGAGTGTTCGCTGTCGATGGGCAAAAGCGTCGCGCCACCCTCTTCCACAGCCCGCATGAACAAGGCGCCGCCCACAACCAGGGCCTCTTTGTTGGCCAGCAACAGGCGCTTGCCGGCGCGGGCTGCGGCCAGACAAGGCGCCAGACCGGCTGCACCCACGATGGCACCCATGACCACGTCCGCATCAGGATGCGCGGCGACATCGCACAAGGCCTGCTCGCCACTGAGCACCTCGGTGTTCGCGCCTGCCTGGCGGAGCTTGTCGCGCAACTGCAGCGCAGCCGCTTCGGCCGGCATCACCGCGAATTTGGGCTTGAACTTCAGGCACTGCGCCAGCAGATCGTCCACCCGCGAGGCGCCCGTGAGTGCCCAGACCTCGAAACGCGTCGGATGTCGGGCAAGCACATCGAGCGTGTTCATCCCGATCGAGCCCGTGGCACCGAGGATGCACAGCCGCTGCGGGCGTTTGCTTGGGGAATCAGCCATGGCACAAAGTCATCAAAGCCAGCGAGAGGGGCAAGACTGGCAGCAAGGCATCGATGCGGTCGAGCACACCACCGTGCCCGGGCAGCAACTGGCTGCTGTCCTTGGCGCCCGCCTGGCGCTTGATCAGCGACTCAAACAGGTCGCCCACCACGCTCATGCCGGTCAGAAAGGCCAAGGCCACCAACATGCCCAGTGGCCCCAAGCCCAGCAACAGCCGACTGTACAGGCTGGGAGAATCCACCCCCAGGTTGCGGTCAAGCCAGATCCACAAGGCCGACAGCAGCGCCACGGCCAGCATGCCCGCCCACACCCCTTCCCAGCTTTTACCGGGGCTGATCGAAGGCGCCAGCTTGTGACGGCCGAAGGTGCGGCCGCCAAAGTAAGCGCCGATATCGGCCGCCCACACCAGACAGAACACCGACAGCAGGTAGTTGAGTCCTTGCGCCTTGCTCTCCACCAGCGCCAGCCAGGCCAGCACCAGCACGGCCAGGCCCAGCAGACGGCGCAAGAGCTGGGGCGATTGTTTCCAGTACAGGTTGCCAAAGCGCAAGGCAATTACCCCACCCAACACCCACACGACCAAACCGATCATCCAGATGCCAGCCGGCGTTGAAAAGCCCACCAGCGGGTGGCCCCAGCCATGCACATGGCCCTGCGACTCGGACACCTGCGTCGCAGCCTCGCCGCCAAGCAGTGCCAGGCCCAGTTGCCGTGCGAGCAGCACGCAAGCAGCCGCGACAGCCGCACCCAGGATCAGCGCCCTCAACCCAGGCGCCTCGTTGAGCCGGGACCATTCCCAACCCGCCGCCGAGATGAAGACCAGCGTGAGCGCCGCGAACGGCCAGGTCGCCTCTGCCGCCAGCGTGGGCAGCAGGATGGCCACGAGGATCAGTGCCGTGATGACACGTTGCTTGAGCATCGGTCAGGCCCCTTCGCCGCTGAACTCATCCCAGCTGCCACCGCTGCCGATAGCACCCACTCCCTCACCCGAGGCGCCCACGTCGCCAAAGCGGCGTTCGCGCTGGGCGTAGCTGGCAATCGCCTTGTCCAACTCCACGCCATCAAAGTCGGGCCACAGGCAGTCGGTGAAGTAGAACTCGGCATAGGCGCTCTGCCACAGCAGGAAGTTCGACAGGCGCACCTCGCCGCCCGTGCGGATGAACAGGTCTGGATCCGGCGCGTAGTTCATGGCCATGAAGCGCGACAGCGCCGCCTCATCGAGTTCGCTGGCCGGCACGCCCGCCTCGATGGCCTGACGACAAGCCTGCACGATGTCCCAGCGGCCACCGTAATTGAAGGCCACGGTCAGGACGACACGGCTGTTGTGCACCGTTTCATCCTGGGCTTGCAGCAAGGCGTTGCGCACCTTCTCGGACACATTGGCCAGATCGCCCACGATGCGGATGCGCACACCGTCGGACTTGAGCTTGGTCAGGTGCTTGGACAGCGCCACGATCAACAGGCTCATCAGGCCGGAGACCTCTTCCTCCGGACGCTTCCAGTTCTCGGACGAAAACGCAAACACCGTGAGGTAGCCGATACCGCGATCGGACACCGCCTGCACCGTTTTCACCAGCGCATCGACTCCCGCCTTGTGCCCAATACCCCGGGGCATGAAGCGTTTTCGCGCCCAGCGCCCATTGCCATCCATGACGATGGCCACATGGCGGGGAACGGTATCGGCAGCGGGAGATTTGGCCATCGGCGCAGGAGATTGGAGGGTGAAGCCTTCGGGGCAAAGGCGGCGCCCTGACTGCGGCGCCTCAGAAACACAGCGAGGCGGCCAAGCCGCCCCGGACTGCGTCGGGATTATGGCAACAAGCTCAGCTCAAACGGCCAGGACTTCGGCTTCCTTGGCAGCCACCAGTCTGTCGATTTCTGTGATCGTCTTGTCGGTCAGCTTCTGGACATCATCCTGCGAGCGACGGTCTTCATCTTCGGTGATGATCTTGTCCTTGAGCAGCTTCTTGGCCTGCTCGTTGGCATCGCGACGCAGATTGCGCACGGCCACCTTGGCATCTTCACCGGCGCCCTTGACCACCTTGGTCAGCTCCTTGCGGCGCTCTTCGGTCAGCGGTGGCATCGGCACGCGGATCAGGTCACCCTGCGCCGACGGGTTCAGTCCCAGGTCGGATTCGCGAATGGCCTTCTCGATCTTGGCGCCCATGCCTTTTTCCCATGGCTGGACGCTGATGGTGCGCGCATCGACCAGCGCGACATTGGCCACCTGGCTGATCGGCACGAGAGAGCCGTAGTAGTCGACCTGCACCTGATCCAGGATGCCAGGATGGGCACGGCCGGTACGGATCTTGGCCAGCTCGTTCTTGAACGCTTCAACGGACTTGAGCATTTTCTGCTCGGCGTTTTTCTTGATATCTGCGATGCTCATGGAGAACTCCGTGCGAATGTTTTACAGCCTGACAAACGCGTGAGTGACAAAACGGGACGACAAAAGAACGCGCAGCTCAGACGTGGACCAGCGTGCCTTCGTCTTCGCCCAGCACGACACGCTTGAGCGCACCGGGCTTGAAGATCGAAAACACCTTCAAGGGCAGATTCTGATCGCGGCACAGGGCGAACGCGGTGGCGTCCAGCACCTGCAGGTTCTTGATCAGGGCCTCGTCGAACGTGATGCTCGTGTAGCGCGTTGCCGACGCATCCTTCTTCGGGTCGGCGGTGTAGACGCCATCCACCTTGGTGGCCTTGAGCATCACCTCGGCACCGATCTCGGCACCTCGCAGCGCAGCGGCCGTGTCGGTCGTGAAGAAGGGGTTGCCGGTACCGGCCGCGAACACGACGACCTTGCCCTCTTCAAGGTACTGCAAGGCCTTGGGACGCACATAGGGTTCGACCACCTGGTCGATGCTGATGGCCGACATGACGCGGGCGGTCATGCCTTCCTGGCGCATGGTGTCAGCCAGGGCCAGCGAATTCATCACTGTGGCCAGCATGCCCATGTAGTCGGCCGTGGCACGGTCCATGCCGACGGAGCCACCCGCCACGCCGCGGAAGATGTTGCCGCCGCCGATGACCACCGCCACCTGCGTGCCCAACTCGGTGACCTCCTGGATTTCCTTGACCATGCGGACGATGGTCGCGCGGTTAATGCCATAGGCATCGTCGCCCATCAGGGCTTCACCAGAAAGTTTCAAGAGGATGCGCTTGTAGGCGGGCATGCAGACGTCCTTGTTTGATGACTTGCGGCGAGTTCAAAGGTTAGCTCAACTTTGAACCGCCCAGACCTCGTGGTCTTGGAAATTCCGACCGCGTGATGGTTCCCCGGTCTGCGGTCATTCTTGTGTAAAGCGCTCACCTGCGGGGTGAGCCGTGGCGCATAGCACAAGGGGGCCGAAAGCCCCCTTGTTTTGCGTCGGGTTACTGACCCTTTGCAGCGGCCACCGTGGCGGCCACCTCGGCAGCGAAGTCGTCTTGCTTCTTCTCGATGCCCTCGCCCACAACGAACATCGTGAACGACTTGACCGTCGTGTTGGCCGACTTCAGGTACTGCTCAACGGTCTGCTTGCCGTCGGCAGCCTTCACGAAGACCTGATTCAGCAGCGAGACTTCCTTGAGGTACTTCTGCACAGCGCCTTCGATCATCTTGGCAGCGATGTCAGCAGGCTTGCCGGACTCGGCGGCCTTGGCCGTGGCCACATTGCGCTCGATCTCGATCAGGCTGGCAGGCACATCGGCAGACGACAGGGCCACGGGCTTCATGGCGGCGGTGTGCATGGCCACGTCCTTGGCGGCGACTTCATCACCGTCGAACTCGACCAGCACGCCGATGCGGGCACCGTGCAGGTAGGCGGCCAGCTTGCCACCACCGGCGTAGCGCTTGAAGCGGCGGATGGACATGTTCTCGCCGATCTTGCCGATCAGGCCCTTGCGCACTTCTTCCACGGTGGGACCGAAGCCGTCTTGCGACAGGGGCAACTCGCCGATGGCGGCCACGTCAGCCGGGTTGTTCTTGGCGATCAGGTCGGCCACGGACTTGCCAAAGGCCAGGAAGGACTCGTTCTTGGAGACGAAGTCGGTTTCGCAGTTGATCTCGACCAGGGCGCCGGTCGTGCCGTCCACGGCAGCGGACACCACGCCTTCAGCCGTCACGCGCGAAGCAGCCTTGGAAGCCTTGCTGCCCAGCTTGACGCGCAGGATTTCTTCAGCCTTGGCGAAATCGCCCTCGGCTTCGGTCAGGGCCTTCTTGCACTCCATCATGGGGGCATCGGTCTTGGCGCGCAGGTCGGCAACCATGCTGGCGGTAATAGCAGCCATTTGCTTTCTCCGTTTGGTTCAGGGGCGGTGTCATCACCGCCTCACAAGAAAATCTGTTGAAAAAAAAGGGCTGATCGGTCAGCCCCTTCTCGTTAAGTCAAGGCAGCCTTGCTCAGCTTCAAGCGGCTTCGTTGACTTCCACGAACTCGTCGTCGCCACCAGCGGCAGCCACCACCTCGTTCACGGCATTGGCCTTGCCTTCCAGCACGGCGTCAGCCACAGCCTTGGCGTACAGGGCCACAGCCTTGGAGGAGTCGTCGTTGCCGGGAATGACGTAGTCGATGCCCTCGGGCGAGTGGTTGGTGTCCACCACGCCAATCACGGGGATGCCCAGCTTCTTGGCTTCGGCGATGGCGATCTTGTGATAGCCGACGTCGATCACGAACAGGGCGTCAGGCAGGGCGTTCATGTCTTGAATGCCGCCGATGTCCTTTTCCAGCTTGGCCAGCTCACGCTGGAACAGCAGGCCTTCCTTCTTCTTCAGGTTGTCCAGACCGGTTTCGACCTGAGCCTGCATGTCCTTCAGCTTCTTGAGCGAACCCTTGACCGTTTTGAAGTTGGTCAGCATGCCACCCAGCCAGCGCTGGTTCACGAAGGGCACGCCAGCGCGTGCGGCTTCTTCAGCGATGGTGTCGCGGGCTTGGCGCTTGGTACCGATCATCATCACGGTGCCGCGGCGAGCCGACAGCTGCCTGACGAACTTCAAAGCCTCTTCAAACGCAGGTTGCGTCTTCTCGAGGTTGATGATGTGGATCTTGTTGCGATGGCCGAAAATATACGGGGCCATCTTGGGGTTCCAGAAGCGGGTTTGGTGACCGAAGTGGACACCGGCTTCCAGCATTTCGCGCATGGATACGGACATGGAGTGCTCCAGAGGTTGATTCTAGAAGCCGACAGCGATCACAACAGGCTGCACACGACCTTGAAAAGGTCAGGAACCCGTCGAGACACCTTGGGAATTGCCGGCCTCGCGACTAAGTGGCGCCAAAATGGCACCAAGCTTGCCCAAACCATTTCGGGCAAACTCAATGATTCTAGCACGAAACTCAGCGTTTGCCCTTGCCGCTCTTTCGACTGGCCGCTTTCTTGCCTGCGGTTTTCGCAGCACGCTCGACGGGCGCCGAACGGACGGAACCATTGTCCGCATGCTGGATGCGCGCATTGGCTCGGGTCGGCTTGCCGCCTTTGCCCGCTGCCTTGCCAGCGCGCTTGACCTCGCGGTCGGCCTCCTGGATGTCGGCCAACTCCTCCTGAGCCGACACCTCGCCCGCCCAAGCCGTGTCACCACCGCGCCCCTTGCGGCGGGCACCACCTGCCGCACCGCTGGAACGCAGCTCCGCCCCCTCTCTCACCATGCGGAAATCGATCTTGCGCGTATCGAGGTCGACCCGGCTGACCTGCACCCGCACACGCGTGCCGACGCTGTAGCGCACGCCGCTGCGCTCACCACGCAATTCCTGGCGCGCCTCGTCAAACCGGTAGTATTCGCCGCCCAGTTCGGTGATGTGGATCAGCCCCTCCACATACAGGCCATCGAGTTGCACGAACAAGCCAAAGCTGGTTGCGGCCGTCACCGTTCCGCCGTATTCCTCGCCGAGGCGCTCGCGCATGAACATGCACTTGAGCCAGGCCTCCACGTCACGCGAGGCCTCATCGGCACGGCGCTCGTTGGCGCTGCAGTGGATGCCGGCGGTCTCCCAGGCCGCCAGCTCTTCTGGCGGCAGCTTGATGCGCGATGTCGCCTTGGTGGGCGCCACCGGCAGCCCCTTGGTCACCATGCCGCCCTTTGCACCAGGCTTGCGCTTGAAATTGCCCACGGAAGACTGCACCGGCGGCAGCTTCAGGCCGTAGCGGTCGCTACCCAGCAGAGCCTTGATCACACGGTGCACCAGCAAGTCCGGATAGCGGCGGATGGGGCTGGTGAAATGGGTGTAGGCCTCATAGGCCAGACCGAAGTGCCCACTGTTGACGGGTGTGTACATGGCCTGCTGCATCGAGCGCAGCAGCATGGTGTGGATCTGCGTGGCGTCAGGCCGGTCCTTGGTGGCCTGCGCGATGGCCTGGAAGTCGCCCGGCGTGGGCTCCTCGCCCAGACTCAAGCCCAAACCCAGCGCCTTGAGGTAGTTCTTGAGCAGCGCGCGCTTTTCAGGCGTCGGCCCCTCATGCACACGGAACAAGGACGGGTGCTTGGCGCGCGAGATGAAATCGGCCGAGCACACATTGGCCGCCAGCATGGCCTCTTCGATCAGCCGGTGCGCCTCGGTTCGCACACGTGGCACGATCTTGGCGATGCGCCCATTGTCATCGCACACGATCTGCGTTTCGGTGGTGTCGAAATCCACCGCACCACGGCTGGAGCGCGCGCGCAGCAAGGCCCGATAGACCTCGTACAGGTGCAGCAGATGCGGCACCAGTTCACCCCGTTTCTGGGCCTCAGGGCCACGCGTGTTACCCAGGATGGCGGCCACCTCGGTATAGGTGAAGCGGGCATGCGAGTTGATCACGGCCGGATAGAACTGGTAGGCATGAACCTCGCCCTCCTGATTGACCAGCATGTCGCACACCATGGACAGACGCTCGACCTCGGGGTTCAGCGAGCACAGCCCATTGGAGAGCTTTTCCGGCAGCATCGGGATGACGCGGCGCGGGAAGTACACCGAGGTCGCGCGCTCATAGGCGTCGCGGTCCAACGGCTCGCCAGGCTTCACGTAATGACTCACGTCGGCGATCGCCACAAGCAGGCGCCATGCATTGGGCGCCTTAGAGCGGCCGATCGTGGCGGGCTGGCAATACACGGCGTCATCGAAGTCGCGCGCATCCTCACCGTCGATGGTCACCAGCGGCACATCGCTCAAGTCAATGCGGTTCTTCTTGTCAACCGCACGCAACTTTTCGGGCAGCTTGGCCGCCTGCGCGAGCGTGTCTTCGTTGAAGCGATGCGGCACCTCGTATTTGCGCACCGCGATTTCGATTTCCATGCCCGGGTCGTCGATGCCGCCCAGCACCTCGGTCACACGCCCGACGGGCTGCGCATTCAGCGACGGCGCCTCCGTCAACTCGACCGCCACCACCTGACCAGGCTCAGCACTGGCCGTGGCCTTCGCGGGGATGAGGATGTCTCGGCCAAAGCGGCGATCTTCAGGGGCCACGAGCCAGGCACCGCCTTCGTGCAGCAGACGGCCAATGATGGGCGTCTTACGGCGCTCGACGATCTCCAGGACCAAGCCTTCAGGGCGACCTTTGCGATCGAATCGCACCACGCGAACCTTCACCCGGTCGCGGTGCATGACCGCGCGCATTTCCTGTGGCGACAAGTAGATGCTGGCATCGCCCTCATCGGGCTGAACGAAGCCATGGCCATCCCGATGCCCTTGCACCGTGCCAATGACCTCGCTCATGAGGTTTACGAAATTTTGAGTGGGTGTTGTCATAGTCATCATTTTGATGCTAGAATCTCATTCTTCGTTGTTGACGACTGCAGATTTATTTGCAACAAGCGCTGGAAGAAGCGGCGACTTGAAAGCCAAAAGCTGAAAGATCGATGCAAAGGGTTTGCAATGGGTTTGGCAAATGCCTTAGTGGATTTAGCGCCAACAGCGTCATGAGTACCTGCCCAGGTGGCGGAATTGGTAGACGCACTAGTTTCAGGTACTAGCGGGTAACTCCGTGGAGGTTCGAGTCCTCTCCTGGGCACCAATTGAAAAGCCGCTTGATCACGCATCAAGCGGCTTTTTTCTTGCCTGATGCACCAAATGCCTCGGGCGTCCTGTCCGACACCTGCCAGCGAACCCAATCGGCCATCGACAGGACCGCCGATCAGGCCACAGGCCAATGCACTGAAAAATTCGCCATACAGTTCGCGAAGCGCATTGCCAGGACGCAAGTCAAAAAAGGAAAAGCAGCTGATCATCAAATACGCCAGTACCAAGCCAGCGTACACCGTTTCGCATATAGAAGCACGCCTTGTGGCGCATCTCGTACAAGGTACTGACTGAGTCAACACCCTGCGCAAGCTGGGCATCCAAGCCCAATTCAACTTTTTTGATACGGTTGCCGCACCCAGGCAAAAGCATCAACAAACCATGCTATAGTCATGGACTCGATGAAGCGTTGACAACAACGCCGATTCAAAAAAGTACCTGCCCAGGTGGCGGAATTGGTAGACGCACTAGTTTCAGGTACTAGCGGGTAACTCCGTGGAGGTTCGAGTCCTCTCCTGGGCACCAATTGAAAGGCCGCTTGATCACGCGTCAAGCGGCTTTTTCTTTGCCCACATGCTCCTCCAGCAGCACCACAGGCCAGAAAAAAGCAGCCCGCAGGCTGCTTTTCGCCCATCGGCCAGTTCGCCGATCAGACCTTGTAGCGCTTGAGCAGCGCCTCGGGCCTGAGGGTGTCGTATTCCTCGAAGGGCTGATGGATCCAGGGGCTGGTCGGCAGCGTGTCCACGAAATAGTCCGGCGTGTAGCTGCACACGCCTTTCACCCAGATCACGGCCGAGCGCAACTCGGTGATGGCCGGCATGCTGCGCAGGCGGTCCACCACGGCACGCAAGGTCACGCCGGAGTCAGCCAGGTCATCGACCAGCAGCACGCGGCCAGCCAGCTCGCCCTTGGGCATGGTGATGTACTTGGCCATGTCCAGGCGGCCCTGCAGCGTACCGCCCTCATCGCGGTAGGAGCTGGTCGACATGATGCCCAGCGGACGGTCAAAAATGCGCGAGAGCACGTCGCCAGGACGCATGCCACCACGAGCCAGACACAGGATCTGATCGAACTCCCAGCCCGAGGCATGAACCTTCAGAGCGAGTCGCTCGGTGAGCTGGTGATACTCCTCCCAGGACACGTACAGGTGCTTGCCGTCGTCAGTAAGCATGAGAGATTCCTTCTTGCTGGATTGCGAGAGATGGCTGTCAGCCCTTATAGGGGTGACGCAACAGGATGGTGTGATCGCGATCAGGCCCGGTGGACACCATGTCGATCGGTGCGCCGATAAAGGCCTGTACGCGCTCCAGATAGGCACGCGCGTTGGCGGGCAGATTGTCCCACTCGGTGATGCCGAAGGTCGTGCCCTCCCAGCCAGGGAAGGTTTCGTAGATCGGTTTGCAGGCCGTGATCTCATCGGCGTCCAAGGGCAGGATGTCAATGCGCTGGCCGTTGAGCATGTAGCCTGTGCAGACGTTGATGTCCTTGAGGCCATCCAGCACGTCCAGCTTGGTGATGCACAAGCCGGAAATGCCGTTGATCAGAACAGAGCGCTTGAGCGCGGCCGCATCCAGCCAGCCGCAGCGGCGCGCACGACCGGTCACGGTGCCACGCTCCTGGCCGACCGTGGACAGGTGATAGCCAACGGTGCCCTCCGTCTCCCAGTCCAGCTCGGTGGGGAACGGACCACTGCCCACGCGGGTGGTGTAGGCCTTGGTGATGCCCAGGATGTAGTGCAGCTTGTCAGGCCCCACGCCCGAGCCAGCTGCGGCATTGCCTGCCACGCAGTTGCTGGAGGTCACGAAGGGATAGGTGCCGTGGTCGATGTCCAGCAGTGTGCCCTGCGCGCCTTCGAACAGCACGCTGCCACCGGCCACGTTGTGGCCATGGATCTTCACGCCGACATCAGCCAGCATGGGCAGGATCTGCTCGGCGGCCTTCATGGCCTGGTCATAGATGGGCTGGAACGCCAGTGCTTCGGACTTCAAATAGCCATTGAGCGCAAAGTTGTGCAACTCCAGCAGATCCTTGAGCTTGGCGGCAAAACGCTCTGGGTGCTTGAGGTCCTGCACACGCAGGGCGCGACGGGCCACCTTGTCTTCGTAGGCTGGGCCGATTCCCTTGCCAGTGGTGCCGATCTTGCCGCTGCCGCTGGTTTCGCGCAGCGCTTCACGCGCCTTGTCCACCTGCACGTGGAAAGGCAGGATCAGCGGGCAAGACTCACTGATGAACAGGCGCGAACGCACGGTCAGTCCTGCGGCTTCAAGACGCTCGATCTCGGACAGCAAATGCGTGGGGTCCACCACCACGCCATTGCCGATATAGCAGGCCACGCCGTCGCGCATGATGCCCGATGGGATCAGCTGGAGCGCAGTCTTCTTGCCGTTGATGACCAGAGTGTGGCCGGCATTGTGGCCGCCCTGGAAACGGACGACGGCGGCGGCATGGTCGGTCAGCCAGTCAACGACCTTGCCCTTGCCCTCGTCACCCCACTGGGTGCCAACGACCACGACATTGCGGGCGGATGCGGTGCCGGGACGAGCCGACGCACTGGTGGACACGGTATTGCTTTGCATGGCGGATTCCTGTTTGCAAGGGAGCGGCCGGGGCGCTTAAAGCGCGCGCACCGACCAGCGTCCATCGACCAACGCGAGTTCGCGATCGCAGTCGAATTCCTGGACGTCGTGTTCATGTCCGGGCAGCACGCACACCACGGTGTGGCCCTGCCCTCTAAGCGCGCGCACAGCCTCGCGCAAGGCGGGGTCTTCACCCCAGGGCGCCCGCACGGCCGAGCGCACAGCCAGACCTTTGAGGCCCGCCAGCAAATCGGCCAGGATCTTCAGATCAAGGCTGAAACCCACGGCAGGACGGCGGCGGCCGAACACGGCCCCCACCTCGTCGTAACGGCCACCACGCACCAAGGCATCGGCATGCCCCAGCGCGTAGATGGCGAAGCGGGTGCCGCTGTAGTAGGCGTAACCGCTCAGGTCAGACAGATCGAAGCCCACGCTGACCCCTGGCTGAGCCTGGCACAACTGGGCAGCCAGCCAGGCCAGATCGTTGAGCGCGGCATCCACCAATGCGTGCCTGGGCAGCACACTGCGGGCCTGCGTCAGGATCTCGTCGCCGCCATACAGCGCAGTCAGTCGCACCAGCACATCGGCCGCGGAGGGCACCCTGGCCAACTCGCCCTGCGAAGCCAGTTCGCGCAGCGTGCCCACGTCCTTGCTCGTCAGGGCCGCGACCAGGGCATCGTGCGTGGCCTGATTCAGGGCCGGCACACCCAGGCCAGCCAGGACGCCATTGACCAGGCGCACGTCGGCCAAGTCGATCACCAGGCCGCTCAGGCCGGTGGCACGCAGGCCATCCAGCGCCAGCTCGGTGGACTCCAGGTCGGCTTCCAGGCCGGCATGACCGTAGATTTCTGCCCCCAGTTGCAAAGGCTCACGGCTGGCGTGCGGGCTGGCCGGGCGCGTGTGCAGCACCGGGCCGCAGTAGCACAGCCGGGTCACGCTGTCGCGGTTGAGCAGGTGGGCATCGATGCGGGCCACCTGCGGTGTGGCGTCGGCGCGCACACCCAGGGTACGGCCGCTCAGCTGATCGACCAGTTTGAAGGTCTTGAGATCCAGGGCATGGCCGGTACCGGACAGCAGCGACTCGATGTGTTCGAGCAGCGGCGGCATGACCAGTTCGTAGCCGTAGCTGCGGGCCGCATCCAGCCAGACGCGCCGCAACTCTTCCACGCGACGCGCCTGCGCAGGCAAAACGTCAGCAATATGCTCTGGCAACAGCCAAGCAGACGACATAAGAAAACGTGTGGGGGTTAAAAACGAGATTCTACAGGGGGATGGCGTCGGATTCGCAATGCCGAGCCGATCCGGGCGCACTGGCCGCGTGAAACAGCACCGGTATGCCGCGCCCTAACCCGGCTGCAGCAACCAGAGCAAAATCAGGCCAATCACCATGCTGATGAGCCCGATTGTGCGGACCTGCTGGTCACTCAGGCGCAGCAACTGCTCGAACATCCGCCGCCAGCCGGCCGGGTTGATGGCCGGCATCAGCCCTTCGAGCACCAGCAGCAAAGCCAATGCGATCCAGATGGCGTCGGACATGGACGGCGTGCCTTGGGCCTTCTTGCGCGCGAACCAGCTTATTTGCGCGCAGGCGCAGCGGCCGGCGCGCTGCCACCACGCATGGCCTTGAAGAACTCGTTGCTGGGGTCCAGCACCATCACATCCGACTTGCTGCGGAAGGTGGAGCGATAGGCCTCCAGGCTGCGATAGAACTGTGCGAACTGCGGATCCTTGCCAAAGGCTTCTGCATAGATGGCGGAAGCCTTTGCATCACCATCGCCCTTGATTTTTTGCGCGTCGCGGTAAGCCTCGGCCACGATGATTTCACGCTGGCGATCGGCATCAGCACGGATCTTCTCGCCCTCGGCCCCACCCGTCGAGCGCAATTCGTTGGCCGCGCGCTTGCGCTCCGACTCCATGCGGCGGTAGACCGACTCGGTGATGTTGGCAGAGAAGTCCACGCGTTTGATGCGCACGTCCACCACCTCGATGCCGAAGGACTTGGCGTCATCAGCCAGGCGACGGATCACGCCTTGCATGACCTTCTCGCGCTCGGACGACAGCATGGCACCCACTGTACGCTTGGTCACCTCCTCGTTGAGGGCGGCCTGCACAATGGGCGACAAGCGGTTCTCGGCATTGCGCAGGTCCACGCCATTGTTGCGGATGAACTGCTTGGGCTCGACGACGCGCCACTTGACCAGCCAGTCGATCACCAGCGACTTCTTTTCGGCCGTGAAGATGGGGCGGGATTCGGGGCTGTCCAGCGTCTGGATGCGGCGATCCAGGAAGACCACGTTCTGGAACGGTGCCGGTGCCTTGACCTTCAAGCCAGGCTCGCCGATCACCTCCTTGATCTCGCCCAGCGCGTAGACCACCGCGAACTGCCGCTGATCGACCACGAACAGGGTCGATGAGGCGATGATGATGGCCAGCACGATGCCGACCAGGATGATGCCAATTCGGTTCATTGTCAGGTTCCTTGCCTGTCCTTACTGTCCGGCTCAGCGGCCGTCACGGTCACGGCTGCGCAAGCCATCGCGGGAGCGCGCGTCCTGATTGGAGGCCACCGGGCTAGATGGCGTGGGCAAATCGGCACCGCTGTTGCTGCTGCTACTGGGCGCGGCAGGCGGCACGGGCGTGACGGGCGCAGCACCACCACCGGAGGAAGACAACTGCATCAGCTTGTCCAACGGCAGATACAGCAAGTTGCTGCCCTGCTTCGAATCGACCATCACCTTGGTGACGTTGCTGTAGATCTGCTGCATGGTGTCGATGTAGAGTCGGTCACGCGTGACGCCAGGCGCCTTCTGGTACTCGGCCAGAACGGACTTGAAGCGCTGGGCATCACCTTCGGCCTGCGCCACCACACGCGCCGCATAGCCGGCAGCTTCTTCGCGCAGGCGCGCAGCCGTGCCCTGGGCCTTGGGGATCACGTCGTTGGCGTAGGCCTGGCCTTCATTCTTGAGGCGCTCACGGTCGGCGCCGGCCTTGAAGGCATCGTCAAAAGCGGCCTGCACCTGCTCGGGCGCCTGCACACTCTGCACGTTGACATTGGCGATCGTCACGCCGGCCTTGAGCTTGTTGAGCTGATGCTGGATGGACTTGACCAGCTCGGTCGCGATGGCATCGCGCTGCTCGTACAGGACGGAATCCATGGTGCTGTTGCCCACGATCTCGCGCACAGCTGATTCGGCGGCCTGCAAGACAGCCTCGTCGGAACTGCGGTTCTCGAACAGATACTGGCGCGCATCAGACAGACGGTATTGCACCGTGAAGCGGATGTCGACGATGTTCTCGTCGCGCGTGAGCATGGACGAATCGCGCAGCCCCGTCGCCTGCATCACCGAGTTGCTGCCGACATCGATCGAGCGCAACTGAGTCAGGTTGACCACTTCATGGCTTTGAATCGGGAACGGCGCACGCCACTGGAAGCCTGCATCGACCTTGTGGCTGTAGCGTCCAAAGGTCGTGATCACGGCCTGCTGGCCTTCCTGAACGATGAAAAAGCCGCTGGCCAGCCAGATCACCACGACCAGCCCCACCACCAGCCCGACACCGATGCCGGCGCCGGTGGGATCAGGCGTCATGTTGCCGCCAGGGCCGCTGTCGCCACCGTTGCGACCAGAGAAGATGCCGCTGAGTTTGCGGTTGAGATCGCGCCAGAGCTCGTCCAGATCGGGCGGGCCGTCGTTGCGCTCGCTGTGCATGCCTTGGGGGCCAACCAGGCCAGGGATGGCCTGCCGCACGGCTCGGGCAGCCAGCGAGCCCAACCTGCGTGTCAGGCCCAGGGCAAAACGCACCACCAGCCACAAGGCTTGGGGCAGGCTGCTCATCACCCAGGCACGACCTTGCTCAGGCTTGGCGCCCGCTTCCAGGGTTTGCATGTTCATGTTCGGAGTGTCGGAAAGTCAGGGCGCACCGGATTGGACGCCTCTGCATCGATGGGATTGTGCATGTCGAAACGGGGATCTGGCGTGCGATTGGCATCAGGAGCGTCCCCCAGGCCATGCAAAGCGGCCTGCGCGAGTACCGCACGCAACACATCCAGGCCTTCGCCCTGAAGCGCGCTGACGAAAACCCGCACGCAGCGGCGTCCGGAGGGCAATTCGTAGAAATCACGCTGGTGGCGTGGCTGCTGGTGCTCTGGCAGGCAGTCGCTCTTGTTGAACACCAGCACCTGGGGCAGGTGGCCTGCCCCGATGCTGTCGAGCACGCGCAGCACCTCGTCGATCTGCTCGTGCAAAACCGGGCTGGCCGCGTCGACCACGTGCAGCAGCAGATCGGCCTCGGCCGCCTCCTGCAAGGTGGCTTCGAAAGACTCGACCAGCGAGTGCGGCAGATCGCGGATGAAGCCAACGGTGTCGGACAGGGTGACGCTGCGCTGCGCCTCGGCCAAAAAGAGCTGGCGCGTGGTGGTGTCCAGCGTGGCGAACAACTGGTTGGCGGCATAGCTGCCGGCCTTGGTCAAAGCGTTGAAGAGCGTGGACTTGCCAGCGTTGGTGTAACCCACCAGGGACACGCGGTAGGTGCCCGTTCGCTCACGCGAGCGGCGCTGCGTATTGCGCTGCTTCTTGACCTTGATGAGACTGGCCTTGAGCGACTTGATCTTGGCGTCGATCATACGGCGGTCCAGCTCGATCTGGGTTTCGCCAGGACCACCGCGATGCCCCACACCGCCGCGCTGACGCTCCAAGTGGGACCAGCGACGAACCAGCCTGGTCGACAGGTATTGGAGACGGGCCAGTTCGACTTGCAGTTTGCCCTCATGACTGCGGGCACGCGCACCAAAGATTTCGAGGATGAGACCGGTGCGGTCCAGCACCTCGACACCCAGGTGGCGCTCCAGATTGCGCTGCTGAGCAGGCGACAGGGTCTGGTCGAAGATCACACCGTGTGCTTGGTATAGCCCCACGATGGATTTGATCTCGTCCGCCTTGCCCGAACCAACGAACAGGGCCGCATCGGGTGCGCGGCGTTTGGCTGTGACCTTGGCCACAGGCGTGTCGCCGGCCGACTCGGCCAGCAATGCCAGTTCATCCAAAGTCGGGTCGAAGGACGACCCGGGGCCAAAATCGACCCCGACCAGCACGACCCTGGGATCTTGAAGGGCATTCACCGCGAACGTTGAAGAGGATGTCGTCAAAGCGTCGGGGCTTGGGTCGGCTGCTGGTTGGGGACTGCGCGAAAAGCTTCTCAGCTTTCCGGCGACTCACTGGCGTGGAAATTCACCGCACGCCCAGGCACGACCGTGGAGATGGCGTGCTTGTAGACCATTTGAGTCACGGTGTTGCGAAGCAGCACGACGTACTGATCGAACGACTCGATATGGCCCTGGAGTTTGATGCCGTTGACCAAGTAAATGGACACCGGTACATGCTCTCTGCGCAAAAGGTTCAGGAACGGGTCTTGTAGAAGTTGCCCTTTGTTGCTCACGATATGCTCCGTGTTGAAAAGTTTCGGATCTGTCACCTTAACACAGTCCCCGCTGACTATTCAGACTGGCTTATGTGATCGATGACGCTGACTGGGGTTAATTCAAGCGCGCAGCTTCATTGTTCCTTGTCGGCAAACGGATTCTGCGACGACCTGAACTCGATGCGCAAGGGCGTGCCGCTGAGTTTGAAATGCTCGCGAAAGCGCCCTTCCAGATAGCGCTTGTAGGCATCGCTGACATGCTCCAGCGAATTGCCGTGGATGACGATGATGGGCGGGTTCTGGCCGCCTTGGTGGGCGTAGCGCAGCTTAGGGCGGTAGGCCCCTGCGCGCTTGGGCTGCTGGAACTCGACGGCCTCTTGCAACAGGCGCGTGAGCACCGGCGTGGGCAGCTTCTTCGTGGCCGACGCCCAAGCGGCGGCAATCGCCTTCCACAGCGGCCCCAGGCCCTGACGCTTGATGGCCGAGATGTTCAGCACGGGCGCGAACTTCAGGAAGGCCAGACGCTGCTCGATGGAGCGTTGCAGCATCTCGCGCTGGTAGCTGTCGACCGCGTCCCATTTGTTGACGGCAATGACCACGGCGCGACCGGACTCCAGCACGAAGCCGGCGATGTGGGCATCTTGTTCGGTCACGCCCTGCGTGGCATCGACCAGCAGCAGCACGACGTTGGCGTCTGAAATAGCCTGCAACGTCTTGACCACCGAGAACTTCTCGATGGCCTCGAAGACCTTGCCCTTGCGGCGCAGGCCGGCCGTGTCGATCAGCTCGAAGCGCTTGCCGTCGCGTTCGAAGGGCACGCTGATGGCGTCACGCGTGGTGCCGGGCATGTCGAAGGCCACCAGGCGCTCTTCACCCAACCAGGTATTGATCAGCGTGGACTTGCCCACATTGGGACGGCCGGCCACCGCCAGGCGGATGGGCTTGTCCAGGTCCATCTCACGCCAGTCGCGGCCATCCAGTTCATCGTCTTCCTCCTCTTCGGGGAAGAAGTCGTCCAGCGCCATGTCGACCAGGCTGCGGATGCCCTGGCCATGCGCGGCTGACACGGGGATGGGGTCGCCAATGCCCAGCTCGTAGAACTCGGCCAGTTGCGGCCCATCTTGCATGCCTTCGGCCTTATTGGCCGCCAGCAGCACCTTCTTGTTGGCCGTGCGCAGGTAGCGCGCGATGTCGTGGTCCTGGGCGGACAGGCCATTGCGCACGTCGACCACGAAGACCACGGCGTCGGCCTCGGCCACGGCCTGGCGGGTCTGCTTGGCCATCTCCTTGAAGATGCCGGAGGTGCAGTCAGGCTCGAAGCCACCGGTATCGATGACGATGAACTCGTGCGAGCCCAGCTTGCCTTCGCCGTAGTGGCGGTCGCGCGTGAGGCCCGCGAAGTCGGCCACGATGGCATCGCGGCTCTTGGTCATCCGGTTGAACAACGTGGACTTGCCCACGTTGGGTCGTCCGACCAAGGCAATAACAGGCTTCATGAAATTCCAGGCAAAAGATCAGTTGGCACGCAATGCATATAGCGTGCCCTTGCGCGTCACGACGAGCAGGGTCTGGTCGACCACGACAGGCGCAGCCACCAGGGCGCTGTCCAACTCGGTGCGGGCCAGGGTGCGGCCGTTATCAAAGGCCAGCAGGTGAAGGTAACCGTCATAGTCGCCCACGACGATGCGCTCGCCCCAGATGGCTGGCGCGCTCAGGTTGCGGTAAGTGAAGCGGTCGACACGCCACAGCAGGTCGCCGTTCTCGGCCTTCCAGGCGCTCAGGCGATCGGCACCGTCGGCGCCCACGACCAGGCGCTCGTTGGCGGCCACGGCCTGACGCCCGGCTTGCGGGCGAGACCAGCGCACCGAGCCACGGTTGAGCTCCAGGCAGGACACGGACAGCTGGAAGGCGCGCACGCAGGCTTCGTCATCGGCGCGGGCAATGGGCCCGACAAGGTCAGCCAGACGCTCGACTTCATTGGTGCCGCGGGGCGTGCCCACGTTCACATCGAAACGGACCGTGCCCTTGAGCGGATCCAGCCCGATCAGGCGCGCGCCCTGCCCAACGAGCAAGGTATCGCGGAACGGCGCCACAACGCCCGATGTGGCCAGCGCCAGCGGCTCGCCACCCGGACGCTGGTACTGCCACAGCCAGCGGCCGTCCAGCACGTCATAGGCACGCACGCTGCGATCAATGGCCTGCACGAAGACGCGCTCACCGGCCACCAGCGGCGCCGTGGTCACGCGGCCCGGCAGGCGCTCGCGCCACAGCAGCTTGCCCTGATCGAAGGCCAGCAGTTCATTGGCTTGCGTCACCACGGCGGCATAACGGCCATCGCTGCCCACTGCGGCGGACAAATCGGCATGCGCCTGCGCGCGCCAGCGTTCTTTGCCCGTGGCCAGATCGAACGCCACAATGTCGCCATCGGTACTGGCCGTGGTCACGATGCCATTGGTGACTGCGAGTGTCAGTTGCCCTTGCACCGATCCAACACGCTGGGACCACACCGTCGAGATGCGTGTCGACGACGCGCTCAGCGATTCCAGGGAGGCCGGCGAAGGCTTGCTGGACCCGCACGCCACCAGCGCCGACACGGCGGCACAGGTCACGACCAGCTTCACGAGACGGAAAGCAGCGGCGGGGGTCAGGTTCACCAGTTTGGCGCGGGTCAGGGTCATGTAGGCTTCCTGGGAAGACGTCCGGGTTGATCGTTCAGGCTGAGACGATAGCAGGCTGGAGGCAAAGCAACCGCCCTTACTGTGCCGACGAGGCGGCGCTTGGCGGCGGTACGGGCGACTGGCCCAGCGCTGTCAGCTTGCCCTCGACGAAGCGGCGGTATTCGACGCTGGCGTCCATGGCCTTCCAGGCAGCGGTGTAGGCCTTGGCGGCTTCGTCCTTCTTGCCCTGGGCCAGCAGGATGTCGCCGCGACGGTCTTCCACCAAGGCCGCGAATTCCTGGGGCATGTCGGCGCCCATCGTCTTCAAGGCATCGTCATACTGCTTGGCATCCATCTGCATGCCAGCCAGTCGCAGGCGGCCGATGGCCACCAGGTTGGCGTTCTTGCCGTTATCCACCAGCCATTGCAAGGTGGCCTTGGCTTGGTCGGCCTTCTGGTGTTCTGCGGCCACCTTGGCTGCCAGCAAGGCACCCTGCTCCGAGAAGGTCGTACCAGCGTACTTGCCTTTGAGGTCTGCAAAGGCCTGGAGTGTCTTGTCCACATCGCCGGTGCTGCCTGCTCGGTCGAGCTCTTCATACAGGCCGCCCGCACCGATGGCGCGCTGTTGCTGCCAGTACAGATAGCCGGTCCACGCAGCATAGCCGCCCAGCACCAGCACCAGCACCCAGGTGATCAGGTTGCCGTACTGCTTCCAGAAGTGCTTGACCTGGTCAAGCTGTTCCTGTTGTTCGAGATCGTAGGTCGCCATGGCGGTTCCCGTTGGTGTGTATGGTTGTAGGGTTCGAAGCCGAGGATTATGACCGGGCTGCGGGCAGCAAGGTCTCGGCCCAATCTCCAGTGGCCGCCAGCGAACGCACAAGCTGCTCGCCGCCGTCACGCAAGGGCTTGATGGCCACCTGCCCTTGCGCCACTTCGTCTGGTCCGAAGATCAGGGCGTAGCGGGCCCCGCTGGCATCGGCCTTCTTGAACTGCGACTTGGGACTGGCCGGGCCATCCTTGCCGGCGGGGTTGAGCACGACCTGCACGCCCTTGGCACGCAGGGCCTCGATGGCGTTGAGCACCGCAGGCAAAGGCGTGCCGGCAAACACCACGGCAAAGGCGTCGGGCGCCGTCGAAGGGGCGTCGATGCCCACCTCCTGCAGCAGGAGCAGCAGGCGCTCCATGCCCAGCCCCCAGCCCACGGCCGGTGCAGGCTTGCCACCCAGTTGCTCGACGAGGCCGTCGTAGCGGCCACCGCCGCAGACCGTGCCCTGCGCGCCGAGCCTGTCGGTCACCCACTCGAACACGGTGAGGTTGTAGTAGTCCATGCCACGCACCAGGCGCGGGTTGACCTGATAGGGCACGCCAGCCGCATCCAGCACCTGCTTGATGGCGGCGAAGTGTTCCAGCGAGGCCTCGCCCAGGAACTCGATGAGCTTGGGCGCGCCTTCAACGAGGGCCTGCATGGCCGGGTTCTTGGTATCCAGGATGCGCAGCGGGTTGCTGTGCAAGCGACGACGAGCCTCTTCGTCGAGCTGCTCGGCGTGCGATTCCAGGTAGGTGATGAGCGCGGCGCGGTGGGCCTTGCGCTCATCCGGCTGCCCCAGGCTGTTGAGCTGCAGCGACACATCGTGCCCGACCTTCAGGCCCAGCTGGCGCCACAAGGCGGCGGTCATCAGGATCAGCTCGGCATCCACATCGGGGCCGGCAAAGCCCAGTACCTCGGCGCCCACCTGGTGGAACTGGCGATAGCGGCCCTTTTGCGGGCGCTCGTGCCGGAACATCGGGCCGATGTAGAAGAGGCGCTTGCCACCTTCGTACAGGAAGTTGTGCTCGATGATGGCGCGCACCGAACCGGCTGTGCCTTCAGGGCGCAGCGTGAGCTTGTCGCCATTGAGGCTGTCTTCGAAGGAGTACATTTCCTTCTCGACGATGTCGGTCACCTCGCCCAGGCCGCGCACGAACAAGGCCGTGGGCTCGACGATGGGGGTGCGCATGTTCTGGTAGCCGTAGCGGCGCATCACCGTGCGCACCACGTCTTCCAGCCACTCCCAGCGCGCCGATTCCGGCGGCAGGATGTCGTTCATGCCTTTGATGGCTTTCAAGATCTCGGCCATGTCTGTCTTCTTGTTCGTTCTTGTTCGACGGTCTCGTGCGAATGGTTCCTGGTTCAGGCCTGAGCGGCCTGAACCGTTTCAGCGGCCTTCTCAAAGCGCCGTGCGATGTAGCCCTGCACGATCTGCTGGAACTCTTCGGCGATGCGCTCGCCGCGCAGGGTCAGGGCCTTCTCGCCGTCGATGAACACAGGCGCCGCAGGCGCTTCACCCGTACCCGGCAGGCTGATACCGATGTCGGCATGCTTGCTCTCGCCCGGTCCATTGACGATGCAACCCATCACGGCCACCTTGAGCTTCTCCACGCCGGGATACTGGCTGCGCCACACGGGCATCTGCGCGCGCAGGAAGTCATCGATCTGCTTGGCCAGTTCCTGGAAGGTGGTGCTGGTGGTGCGGCCACAGCCCGGGCAGGCCGTGACGCTGGGCACGAAGGTGCGCAAACCCAGCGCCTGGAGGATCTCCAAAGCCACCACGACCTCTTGCGTGCGGGCTTCACCCGGCTGCGGCGTGAGCGAGACGCGGATGGTGTCGCCGATGCCTTCTTGCAAGAGGACGGACAAGGCCGTGGCCGAGGCTACCGTGCCTTTGGTGCCCATGCCGGCTTCGGTCAAGCCGAGGTGCAGCGGGTAGTCGCAACGCGCGGCCAAGCCACGGTAGACGCTGATGAGGTCCTGCACGCCGCTGACCTTGCACGAGAGGATGATCTGCTCGGGCGCCATGCCCAGCTCGCGCGCGGCCTGCGCCGACTGCAAGGCCGAACTGATCAGGGCCTGGTACATGACCTGCTGCGCATCCCAGGGGTCGGTGCTGCGCGCGTTCTCGTCCATCATCGAGGCGAGCAACTCCTGATCCAGGCTGCCCCAGTTGACGCCGATGCGCACGACCTTGTTGTAGCGCATGGCCACTTCGATCATCTGGCCGAACTGGCGGTCTTTCTTGTCGCCCTTGCCAACGTTGCCGGGGTTGATGCGGTACTTGGACAAGGCCTCGGCGCAAGCCGGGTACTCGGTCAGCAGGCGGTGGCCGTTGTAATGGAAATCGCCCACCAGCGGCACGTCGATGCCCATGCGGTCCAGCTGCTCGCGCACATAGGGCACGGCCTGCGCCGCCTCGGGCGTGTTCACCGTGATGCGCACAAGCTCAGAGCCCGCCACCGCCAGTTCCTTGACCTGGATGGCCGTGGCCACGGCATCGACGGTGTCCGTGTTGGTCATGGACTGCACGCGCACCGGGGCATCGCCACCGATGGTGACCACGCGCGAGCCCCACGCGACGCGGGCTTGACGCGAGCGACGCGGCGCAGGACGCGCCACATCAATCAGGGAAAGGTTTTCCAGGGTCATTTCAATTCCACACGCGCCACGTTGTTGCGCGTCAGGGGCTTGAGGTCCACGGCCTGCCCCCTGTAGCTCACCTGCACACCAGGTGCGTTGCCAATGCGCAGGCTCAAAGGCGCAGGGCCGTCCAGGTTCAAAGTTTCACCCGCCGTGACGTGGCGAGACAAGAGCTTGCCCCCCTTGCCATCACGCACTTCGATCCAGGAGTCTTCGCCGACCGTCAGCACCAGAGGGCCATCCGAAGCAGAAACGCCGGATGCCCCAGGTGCTGTTGCCGTGTTCATGGCAACCGGCGTGTTGGGCAGGGCCGCAGGCGCAACCGGGCTGGACACTGCCTGAACCAAACGCGGATCTTGCGCGGCGGCTTGAACAGGCGCAGACGCGCTGGCATCCGCCGAATCAAGCACCAGCGACCCGCCCACACCGCCAGACGCCGACAGTGCAACAGACGCCGGCACCGAGGCCGCGCCCGCCATTTCCACCGCCGACGCGGCAGGCGGAACCACTTGCGCATCGGATGCCACGGGCTCGGGCGCTGCAGCCTCTTTGCCGTGAGACACCGATTGGGCCAGCTGCCCCAGCCAGCCCGGCAGACTGGCCGACTCGGGCACCAGATAAATAACCGCCGCAGCCAGAAGCAAGACCAAAGGCGCCAGCCACTTGAAGCTCAGAAAGGCCGCCCAGTTCAATTGGTGATCGAACAGCGGCGAGCCACCGCGCACGTCTTTGAACGGCTGATTCAGCGGCGGCTTGCCTTCGGCCAGGGCCGTGGGCTTGGCTGCAGGCAGCGCCGCGAGTACCTCGGTCGGATCCAGCTTGAGCGCCCGGCAAACCGTCATCGCCAGCGCACGGGTGAAATTCGCGTCCGGCAGACGATCGAACTGTCCCTGCTCCAGTGCTTCCAGCTTGGCGGTCGTGACCTTGATGTTGGACGCCAGCCCCTCCAGCGTCATGTTCTGCGCCTCGCGCGCACGACGCAGGATCTCGCCCGCTCCGCGGTTGCCGGCATCGGGCGACGACAGGATGATGGGTGTCGGCTCAGTCATCGAACTTCCCCAGCTCCAGCGCCGTGGCCTCGCTGGATGTCGGGAATCGGCTGCGCAGTTGCGAAGCCAGCTCGTCACGCCCGTTCATATTGCCCAGGCGGTGCTCGATGCGGATCGCCAGCCACAGCGACTCGGCCGTGACCTGGTTGGGCACGCTGTTCACGCGGCGGATGTAAAAGCGGGCCCGCTCCAGCTCGCCACGCCGGTACAAGACGGACGCCAGGTTATAGGCCGTGGCCGGGTTGGACGGGTCCATCTCATAGGAATGCGACAGCGTCTTTTCCGCTTCAGGGTACAGACCAGCACTGATCTGGCACACGCCGCGCGCCAGCAAGGTCTTGCTGGTCGCCACGGTTTGAGGCAGAGACGCCGCACGCTCAAAAAGCGCGTCGGCCTCTGCGAACTGGCGCTTGCGGCACAGATACCAGCCATAGTTGTGCAGCACACTGCCATTGCGCTCGTTCAGAGACAAGGCCTGCTTGTAATTGGCTTCGGCACGGTCGCCGTCCCCCATCGCGTCGTAGATCAGCGCGCGCATTTCGTAGGCGTCTGGCAGGGACGGATCAATTGCCACAGCCTGCTTCAACTCATCGAGCGCGGTGGTGTACTGACCTTGTGCGTAATAGGTCGACGCAAGCTCCATGCGGATGCGCGCCCGCTTGCGGACATCACCTTCATCAGACGCCGTGGCGATGTCACCAGAAGACGAATTCATCCTCGGCACAGGCCCACCGGCACACCCGCTCAATTGCCCCAGGAGCCCCAGCGCCATCAAACTGGCACCCAGCCAGCAGGCTGTCAGCATCACCGAGCGAAGCGTCCTCATTCAGCAGTCTCCTATCCTCTGGAAATGGGCCCAGTGTAGAGGCTATGAAGCCCTCACCGCGCTCAGTGTGTCTGGCGGTGACGGTCGCCCGGCTTGGGAGACGCCACCTTGACCTCGACAGGTTGACGCAACATGCGGCCACGCGCATTGGTGCGATCCTGCACTTCACCGGCCAGCTGGCCACACGCCGCATCGATGTCGTCGCCGCGCGTCTTGCGCACGGTGGTCACGATGCCCGCGTCCGCCAGCAGGCGTGCAAAGGCCTGAACACGCGCCGTTTGCGAGCGATGCAGGCCCGATTGCGGGAAGGGGTTGAAGGGAATCAGGTTGAACTTGCAGTTGATGCGCCCCTTGACCAGGGCGATCAGCTCGCGGGCATGTTCGTCGGTGTCATTGACGCCGTCCAGCATGCAGTATTCGAAAGTGATGAAGTCACGCGGCGCGGCCGACAGATAGCCATTGCAGGTATCCAGCAGTTCCGCGATGGGGTACTTCTTGTTGATCGGGACCAGTTCGTCACGCAAGGGATCGTTGGGCGCGTGCAGCGACACGGCCAGCGCAACGGGGCAATCCTGCTGAAGGCGCTCGATCATGGGCACCACGCCAGACGTGGACACCGTGACGCGCCGGCGCGACAGGCCATAGCCGTGGTCGTCCAGCATCACCTTCAAGGCCGGCACCAGCGCGTTGTAGTTCTGCAGCGGCTCGCCCATGCCCATCATCACCACATTGCTGACGATGCGGTCCGAGGTGCCCAGGCGTGCGCGCAGCGCATGCTCGGCGTGCCACAACTGGGCCAGGATCTCGCCCGTGCTCAGGTTGCGGCTGAAACCCTGGTGACCTGTCGAGCAGAAGCGACAGCCGACGGCGCAGCCTGCCTGCGAGGAAATGCACAGTGTGGCGCGATCGTCTTCGGGGATGTAGACACTTTCGACGGCGTTGCCACCGCCCACGTCGAACAGCCACTTGATCGTGCCGTCAGACGAGACGTGCTCGCTGATGATGGGCAGGCGCTTGAGGGTGGCCACACCCTGCAGCTTGCCGCGCAGCGACTTGGCGAGATCCGACATCTGGTCGAAATCGATCGCCCCTTTTTGATGGATCCAGCGAAACAACTGGGTGGCGCGAAAACGCTTTTCCCCCAGCTGTTCGCAGAACGCAGCCAACCCGTCAAGGTCGTAGTCAAGCAGATTGACGGCGTCCATACTTCTTCAACAACAACACTCGCCGCGAATCAGCGGGCGTAGACGTTCAGAGCGGGGAAGAAGAAAGCGACTTCCACGGCGGCGGTTTCAGCAGCGTCCGAACCGTGCACGGCGTTGGCGTCGATGCTGTCGGCGAAGTCGGCGCGGATGGTGCCGGGAGCAGCCTTCTTGGGGTCGGTGGCGCCCATCAGGTCACGGTTCTTCAGGATGGCGCCTTCGCCTTCCAGCACTTGCACGAACACGGGGCCGGAGATCATGAACTTCACCAGGTCCTTGAAGAAAGGACGCTCCTTGTGCACAGCGTAGAAAGCCTCGGCTTCAGCTTGCGACAGTTGCACCAACTTGGCAGCGGCGACCTTCAGGCCAGCCCCTTCAAAACGGGCGATGATTTGGCCGATGACGTTCTTGGCGACGGCGTCGGGTTTGATGATCGAGAGGGTGCGTTCGATAGCCATGTAGTTCTCCTAAATCGACAGATGCTGAACGGGCTTCCCACAGAAAAAGAGAAAACCCCGTTGGATTTGACAAAACCCGATATTGTACCGTGCGCTAGGGATACGCTGAAGAAGTAGCCGCATTTTCGGGTCGGCAGACACCGGCGCGACCCAGAGCAATGAAGTTCGTCACTTGGCGCATTTACCGCTGATTTTGCGGCTTGGCGCCCGCATCTGCGCCA
>Ga0194137_10000072_pt1 | contig 60872 bp, 52 predicted proteins | sample TARM_MetaG_T3_14_FD_134025 | JGI IMG/M metagenome (GOLD analysis project Ga0194137, IMG submission 134025) | Freshwater microbial communities from Pennsylvania, USA, analyzing microbe dynamics in response to fracking - TARM_MetaG_T3_14 (version 2) | ecosystem: Environmental > Aquatic >...
CCACATTGCCGGCAATGTGGCACATGTAGTAGCGGCCGACCTGGTCATGCTCATTGCCAACGCCTTGCGGGTTCACATCTCGCGAGGCCAGCAGCAGTCGCGCCACTTCGATGCCGCCCGTCGCCAGCACATACTGGCACGCACTGGCCGTGAACTGCTTGCCATCGAGGGTCTTGCACACCAGGTGTTGGACGGTCTGCCCATCCGGCGTCAGCTGGATGTGGGTCACATTGGCATGCAGCAGCACCTCGATATGGGGTGCCTCCTGCAGGCGATGCCGGTAGCGGCGCGCAAAGTTAGTCGGGCAGCTGAAACGCTCCAGCTGGTCACAGGGCACAGCGTCGCTCTGGTAGCCCTTGATGACCGGTGGTGCGTCGGGCAAGGCACTGCGCGCGCTGTAGTCGAAGACGCCTGCCTCTACCAGGCTGTTGGCCTTGGGGTAGTAGGGGGCCAGATCGTTGAAGGTAATGGGCCAGCCGCTGTGCGGGATGTAGTCACGTGCTTCGAAATCGATCGGGTCAAAGGGCATGCTGCGTCCGCCCCAGATCGTGGTGGAGCCGCCAAACACCCGCTTGCGGTACTTGTCGGGCGGGCTGTGCAGGGCTTCGTCGGCCACCTCACCCGCATACAAGGCCTGTGTGGCCTCCTCATCGGCTTCGCCTCCCGACTCCAGCAGCAAAACCCGCAAACCGCGATGACGCAAGGACAGCGCCATGGTGATGCCGGCGGCACCCGCGCCGACGATGCAGACATCAGCCTTCAGGGATGCGCTCGCTGGCACGTTGCGCGCGTCGGAAATCATTTTTCAGTGGCGTGCGTGGTGGCGGGAGCGGCGCAATGACCAAACTGCTGCTGGTGGATGCGCGCCACATTCCGGAAGAACACATCCATGGAGAACTTCTCCGCGTAGATGGCAGCCCCTCCCGCTTCGAGTGTGCTCAGCAATTGAGGATCGTCCATCAGGCGGCACAAGGCGCGGGCAATTTCATCGATTTTGCCCGGCTGAACAAACAAGGCGTTCAGGCCATCCGTGAGCACGGCTGGGATCTCGCCAACCGGTGTGCAGATCGCCGCCACGCCCTTGGCCAGCGCCTCCAGAATCACCAGGGGCAAGCCTTCATCATAGGAAGGGAGGATCAACACATCAGCCTGAGCAATCAGATGGGCGGCTCGGGCTTGATCGGCCCAGCCCACGAATTCCACGCAGTCCGGCGCATTCAAGGAGGCGGCCAGCGCCTTGTAATGGGGCACGTCGCCCCCGCCGGCGAAGCGCGCATGCCACTGGCCCCGGCGAGATGCCAGCTCGGGAGAGGCCAGTGCCTTGAGCAGGTCTGATACCCCTTTGCGCTCCATGAGGTTGCCCAGAAACAGGATATTGAATGCCTGGCCATGCCGGCGAATGCGCCGTTCCACGCGGTTGCCTGGGACGCCATTGATCAGTACCTGTACGCGGTTACCGGGCACCCCCAGTTCGTCAATCACGAACTTTCGGGCCTGTTCGCCCAATACGACTACCACGCTGGCGCTTGCAAAGATGCGCCGCACAAGAGCCTGGAGCACACGAGGCAGGCTGCGGTAGAAGTGGTGCAGCTGTGCTGCGTGAAGGTGCAGCACCACCGGCAAGCCCAGCGCTCTGGCGAACAGCACCACCGCCCCTTTGCGGAAAAGGCTGAGCCGCTCTGCCATGTTCACGTGGACGCCAACCAAGCGGCCACTCAGCCGCCCCCACAGCACCTTGCAAAGGGCCAGCAGCAGAACCGGCCACGACAACACGGCACGGCCACCACCGCGCGTATCGAGCACGCGCAGATCAGCCGAGCCAGCACCCAGGCGCTGGGCCTGGATCAGGTAATCGACAACCTTGTACATGCCGCCGCCCATCGGGGCCCAAGGGCATGCCAGGTAAATGAAATGATTGTTATTGGAGTTCTCTCGCATTCGAACGCGAACAATGGTCAGTGCCGCGCTTTCATGGAGAGGTACTCCTTGACCACAAGCCTGGGAAACACGACGGCGTCGTGAGCATAGCGACCAGCCAGACGCTTGGGTTCCTGATAGATGCGATAGGCCCATTCCAGGGCCAGGCGACGCAACACGCCAGGCGCGCGCTTGCGCTCACCGGCCAGGAAGTCAATGGTGGCACCGACGCACAGCGCCACACCCGCGTTCACATACTCGCGATACTGGTTGATCCACAGTTCTTGCTTGGGCGCACCCAGACCCAGAATGAGGATGTCCGGGTTGGTGGCCGCAATCATGCGGGCCAGACGCATGCTCTCGACAGGGTCGGTGTCAAAGCCAACTTCAGGGCAGTGGGTACCCACCACCTTGACGTCGTCTCCCCAACGTTCAGCGATTTTCTGGGCGGCGCGATCGGCCACACCGGGGCCTGCACCAAACAGGAACACGGTAACAGGGCGCCCAGTCTCCCAGGCCCGGTCAAACAGCCCAGGCACCAGATCACTGCCTGGCACCACGGCGGGCAAAGGCTTGCCGAACAAGCGGGAGGCCATGACAACAGGCTTGCCGTCTGCCACCACCATGGAGGCGTCCTGGTAGGACTTGCGGAAGCGCGCATCAAGCTCCAGCTTGACCACGTGATCCACATTGGGTGTGACCACATAGTGGCACTGGCGGCCACCCGAGCGAATCCAGCCCAGCAGGGTGGAGACGGCCTGGTTCATGTCGATGGCATCGAACCGAATGTCAAAAAGCTGCACTCTGTTGTTCATGATGACGACGTTTGTGGGGTGGCTGAACAGGCTGGTTCCCTACTAGGGAAGGGGGCTTCCCCTACACAATCGGTACAAATTGATACGACTAATGAGCGTGAATTGTATGCACCAGATCGACTTAGTGGAACCACGCAAATGAATGTGTTACAGACCCAAGCAAACAACGGGCCATCAGCCGTTGGTTAAGTGCCGCACGATGGCGTCCTTCAGCGCCAAGCTTCTCTTCTCGATCAGGATCCATGAGAGGTAGGCCAGAATCCATGTCATGAAAAGGGAGCAGGCCAAGTACTGTCCCAAGGTCAGCGACGGGAGGGTGGCCATCAAGCCTTGCTGAACGGGGAAAGCATAGATGTAAGTACCGTAAGAAATGTCTGGAAGCTTGTTGTAGGCCTTGATCGCCTGGATTGGTGCGAACGCCGCGCAAATGACGAGATAGGGTGCGCCAAGGAGGTATGTCACCCTGAATGCCTCGTGCGATAGGGCTGCGGTGGCGGCCAAGACCGACAGAATGGCTACAGCGAACCCCAGCTTGATGGGAATCCTGTCTTGGGCCGCCTTGAGTGAGGCCCCACTGTAGAACATGTATATCAGCCAGAATGCCTTATTCTGGCTGTGCAAAATCGCAAGCGCAGCAGCACCACAGGCCGTGACATATAGAACCTGTTTGGTGCCGATACGTGCGTGAATCACCCGCGTGAAGAGAAACCAGATCGTACCGAGGGAGATATACATCCAGACCTCATAGGGCATGGTCCACAACGAACCGTTGACCGCTGCCCGGTACGGGTTGCTTTCGAATACGCCAGGTAGCTGGAAGCCGGCTCCGCCCACCAGGGTGCTGCATTTGATGATGTAGACCCAGGTCTTGGTGCTGGCGAGGAAGCTGCAAAAGGACAGCGTAGAGAAAAAAAGCCCGCAAATCAGCGTGGAAATCAGGATCGCGGTGATGAGGCCAGGATATATTCGAAGTATGCGGGCAAGCGCGAATTCGCGCAGATTGTTCTTGGCAATCAGGCTTGCTGTGACCAGAAAACCGCTGGCAACAAAAAAGAAATCAACCGACATGGCGCCCAGCGTCATGCCCAGCGATTTTCTCAGGGGCTCTGCGTCGCCCGAGCCATAGTACAAGGCAAAACAGTGTGTGATGAGCACGGCACTGGCTGCTACCATTCGTATGAGGTTGAGATTATTGTCTCGACCTTTTGCCAAATCTTTGAGAAGCATGTTGGGCAGCTGAAGTGAACTGGACTAAGTGGTGCGCAAATGCGGTTTGACTGCCTTGTTGAGGTAGGTAGACAATGGGCTTTCAATCAGCTTGTAGGAAAAACTCCCGATGACCGTCGATGAACCAACGGCGACCAATATGAGAAGGGCTTCGCTGTCCATGTGAAGTCGAGAGAATAGTTGGGATATGGCCGGAATGGCCATGGTATGCAGCAAGTATATCGAGTATGAGGCTGCCCCCATATTTTCGAGCGTCGCAATGTATTTGGATTTGACGATGAGCTTCTCGATCGAGATTGTTCCCATCACAATCAACAGTGATGGTATGCCCCACTCGATGGGTCTGGAAAAGCTGAGATGAGGCATAAACCAGAATATGGCGAGGCAGCCGATGGCAATGCTGCACAGGCCCAGCCAGTTGGGGATTTGTTGAATCGATTTTCTGTGGCGGCCTAGCAGAAGCCCAAAGCCGAATTCCAGGATGATGGGGTTTCCCCAGAATGTTAGCTGGGCATTTCGGTCAACCTTGCTGGCAAGGTATATGGCAGCCAGCAAAGCAAATATGGTAAATAGCCTTCGGCCTCCCATGAGGATGGAGGCTGCGCAGAATGCATAAAACATCATCTCCAGATTCAATGTCCAACCCACCGGAACGAAGGGCACCGTGTCACCTCTGGGGCTCACCCAGGGGACAAAAAAGAACGATGCCATGAGATGCTTGAAGTCAATGGTATTGCCGACCGCAGCAAGCGGTGCCACCATGATGATCGCCAACTTGACCAACAGGGCGATCCAGTAAAGGGGCACGATCCGAATGAGGCGCTTGATCAAGAAAGTCAGGCTGCTGTGGCGGCCGTCCGGCAGAGCCTCTGATGAGGTGTACATGACAAAGCCGCTGATGACGAAGAAAATGTCGACGCCAACAGTTCCCGTGTGCCAATAAATATCGGGTCCCAGCTTGGTGATATGGATGTTGAAGGCCTGAGTGGTATGCGAGATGACCACCAGTATGGCGGCTATATATCTGAGGGCCTGAATGCCCAAATAGCGATTCATGGGGTGCTGCTCTCGTGGGGGGTATGCTTTTCCCCTTTGATGAGTTCTGAATAAAGTAGCGTGGTCTGTTGGGCGGCGTAAGCCCAAGAGAGCTGATGATTGGCCAATTCTCGGGACGCCAGTGCGAAAGCCCGACTCTTATCTTGATTCGTGACCAGCTTTTCGATCGCAGCGGCGAGATCTTCACTGCTGCTTGGCTTGACCAACAAGCCGTTGACCTGTTCAACACACATTTCACCCAGTCCGCCCACGTTGCTGGCGACCATGGGGCGGCCTCGTCCAATGGCGTAGGCGCCAACCCCACTTTGTGTGGCATCCAGGTAGGGCAAAACAACGAGGTTGGCGCGATCGAATTCGCTGATGACCTCGTCCGGGCTCAAGAATTTTTCTTGCAATTCGATATGGGGGCTTTGTGAAATGCGCTGGCGATATTGTTCGAGATCAGAGCCTCTTCCAGCAATCACGCCCTGGATGGGCACGCCGCGCTTGACCAGGATATCGAGGGCGTCCAGGAATATGCCCAAGCCTTTGTATGCTTCGATCCGGCCAAAGAAGAGGCAGCGTCCAGCTTGCCAATTGTTGTTGATGGCGAGGGAAGCGTAAATGCCGAGTGGCCCGTGAGGGGCTACAGCAATTTGGGCGTGCTGCAATTCCTTGAATGAAGCGGCTTCCTTCAGCAGGCGGTCGCTGTGGATAACAATGCCTTGGCAAGACCGGCGCAGGAAGGTTTCGTAGAATCGGCGCCTGGAAAATTTGAGCTTGCGCGTATCGTGCCCCGAATGAGGCTTTGGATCGTGGATGGTCAGAACTTTGGGTGCCGACGGCAGGAATGGCAATGCACCGATGAGGTAGTCTTTCAACTCCTCTTGGATATGGATCACATCCGGCTTGAATTCCCGGGCCAGTGTGGTAATTCGGACAATATTTTCAATGAGCACAACCGGGCTCAGTTTGTGTCTGAGTTTGAATATCTCCAGCCGCCCTTGGGTGTCGGGGATGGGCCAGTTATCGATTTCATTGTCAAAATTGGGGCCGTTGACGATCAGGCGCACCGAGTGGGTCCGTGCCAGCTCAAGGGCGAGGTTGGTGGCGTATTCTGCGAAGTGAACGGCAATGACTAATATTTTCATTGGGGCTATCTAGAGGCTTGCCTGGACGAGTTCGCCGCCATGATGGCCTGCAATTGATAGGCCATGGGCCCGTCGAAAGTGACGCTCCATTGACGCTCTTGCGGCTTGAAGTCATATACCCACAGCGCCGCGTATTTGGCGTTGGTTTGCATGACGGCCTCCAGCAATTCCTTGAATTCAGCTTGGTCACGATCCTGGTCACCCGATTGCGGTACACCGAATTCGCCAATGAACCAGGATTGGTTGCGCTTCTCAAAATACTGGTTGATGGGGGCAAGCAATTGCTTGTAGTTGATGTAATCCTGGCCAAACCGGGCCTTGCGGCGGTCCGGGTAGAGGTGTACTGAAGCGAGGTCGTATCCGGGAGGGGTCAAGGACTCGATGGAAGACACCAGATCCTGTGGCTGGTCCAGACCCTTTCGCCGTTTGGCCCCGCTGAAAGCGTCTGACCGCGGGAAATCATTGCCGGTGGTGGTACGCGCATTGGGGTCGGCTGCTTTGACGGCCGCCAGAAATTGCTGCTCGGCGGTGAAGACCATGGCGGTGGTGAGTCGATCGTCGTCCGTTCTTTCGGTCGGCGTGCCTTGGGCGGGGTTGAGCTTGGGCCACCATTTGACGGCGTCAGGCCAGTCCGCGTGAGAGCTGAATTCGTTGCCGAATTCCCAGCACAGCACGGGTGAGCTTTGTTTGTAGCGGCTCACGATCCAGGCTGTGTGCTCACGCATGAACTGCATGGTGGCCGACTTTGGATCGCCCCAGGCGGCCAACCGTTCACCCTTCCAGTAGTTGACCGCAGCCGGGTACCAGAACAGGGATGGAATCAGTCCCACCTTGCGCTTGGTGGCTTCCTCCATGATGTCGTCCAGGATGCGGGCAAACCGGTCCTTGTCGCCAAGGCCTTTGGCCCATTCATTTGGCCAGAACGGGCTGGCCGCAAAGCGGATGAAGGGAATGCCATGGTCGGCGAGTTCTTGAATCCGGGCTTGAGGGCTGCGAACGTTCGGATGTCGCCCCAAGGGCGCATAGAACAGATCAAAACAGTTCACGCCCAGCAATGGGCCGCCAACCCCCTTCTTGCGATCTGCGGCGAAAAGGTTCATGGGGCAGAACGCACCTGTACCGCTCAGCAATGAGCCGACCAGAGCGCCATTGATGAAACGGCGTTTGGAATTGATCATCACAATGTCACCTTGCCTTTCAAGCCAGTAAGGCCATCACGAAAAGCACGCCAGGTCACCTTGCCCAGCGTGGTCTCTTTGGATACCGTGAGCAACACGGCATCACGTAGCACACGTGTCATGGCAACCGGCGCCAGCATGGGGTGGAAGCGCCGATAGAAGTGAATGAGGTTTCTGGACAGGTAGTACTGGGACAAGGGCGAACGCCGGGTGCGGCTGGCCGTTCCGATGGATGCACCTTCCTTGTGAAAGACGAAGCTGTCGGTAGCGGTGACCAGCTTCCAGCCTTTGCTGACGGCCCGGCTGCACCAGTCAATCTCTTCAAAATAGAGAAAGTAGTCCTCGGACATCAAGCCCACGTCGCACAGCAACTCTGCCTTGACCAGCAGCGCGGCGCCGGCAATGTAAGTCAGCTCGTGCTGACTAGCCACGGCATTCAGATCGGCAGACGTGGGGTTCAGGCCTTCGCCGATCTGCTCGCCCCGGGCCCGCCGGATGAAGAACTCCACACCGCCAACGGCCTGGATGCGGGAGCGGTCGTCAAAGTAGACGAGAACCGAGCCACACATGCCTGTCTTGCTGTCTGCCTGTAGGCAGGTCACGGCTTTGGCCAGGGCCTCGCCATCGACTTCCGTGTCGTTGTTCAGGACCCAGACCATGTCGGCCCCATAGTTCAAGGCAGCCTGAATGCCCTTGTTGTTGCCCTTGGCAAACCCGCCGTTTTCGCCGGCCTGGATGTAGAGGATTTGCTTGTGCAAGCCCACCGGCACATTGTCAGGCGTGCTTTGAACGGCCTGAATGTGGCGCTGGATCCGTTCCTCGGAGTCGTCTGCGGACTGGTTGTCCACCACAACGATGGAGTAGTTGTCGTAGTGCTGAGCCAGCAGGCTGTCGATGCAGGCACAGGTGTCTTTCCAGCCATTCCAGTTCAGCAGGACAACGGCCACATGCCCAAGCCCTTCGTGCGCCTTGCTCACGTTGCCGCCTTTTTGGGAAAGGTGGTGGCCAAGATGCCGATGGTGAGAAATGCCAAAGACATATTGTCCGGGGTTGCCAGAATGATCCGGAATATGAACAGGCTGATCAGGGCAGCCGAGCATCCATATATGGTTGTGTGGTTCAAATCAGGATGGGACAGCGCGTTGTTGATGCTGATCCAAGCTGTACCCAAATAAGCGAAGACAAATAAAATCAGCACGGGTACGCCGCTGTCAATGCCAATTGCCAAGAGATAGCTGTCAAGCGTCAGGACATTGTTGCCTCCGAGTATGCCTGCAATGCTTGGTGCAGTGCCGGGCCCAGTTCCCAGTACCGGATGTTGGACGATGGAAGGCAATCCTCGTTGAACCATGATTTGACGCGCAGCGCTCGAATGGCGTTCGCTGACCGTTTTTCCAGACGAGAGCAAAGTTACCGCAGGAATCGACACAACGATGGCTGCAGAGGCCAGCAGTACAAACATCAGGCGCCTGCTTGCCGCTTCGCGTTGCAACGAGCAGATCCAGGCGATACCGATGATGCCGACGCCTGCACCTGTGGCCAAAAACCCCGTTCGCGAGCCGCTAACATAAACACAGAGGCAGCCGGAAAACAAACCGAGCAGGCCGATGTAGCGTGACAAGGCGCGCTTGGAGAAGAAAATCATGCTCGCCGACAAACAGGCCAGAAAGGCGCCGAATTCGCTGAGCAGCAGGGGGTGCGCGAACGTGCCCTGAGCGCGAAAGGCCCCGTCTCTCCATCGGGAAATGGCTTCCCCGGCAAAGAAATCGGCATTCTCTGGAATGCGGGGGGCTATTTTCATAAAAAAATTGATGGTGCTGACGCGCTCAAAGGCAGCGTAAAACCCCTCAATGATGCCCAGGGAAATCAACGTGACTCGAAACAGCTCTTGCTGTCTAGGTGTGTTGAAAATGAAAAGGGCCACATAAAACATCGAATAGTAGTAAACCACCTCCCACATGACCATTATCAACGAGGCCATGGGGGCTTGCGTGGACGTTATGGCCGCAGCGATGCGCAAGAGGGTCAATATCCCGATGGTCCATGCCAGCAATTTGGTTTTTGTTGGATACTCCTTCCATGTCTTGGCGAGGTCTGATCGACTGATCAGAATAAAAATCAATACCGCAATGCCGCCACCCGCCATGAATTTTCTGGGGTCGATGGTCGGCAGGCCGCCGATTTTGGCCATGAAATAGGTCGGCCACAAAATCAATATGATGACCAGCAGAACCAGCCAGCGACCCTTGAATTTGTCGGTCAAGGGAACGCTGTTGCGCGACAGGAGCCCGATCGACAGGATGATGGGCAGGATGAAGATTGGAATAAGGCGCGCGCTCAGTTCGGCCGAAAGGCTCGTGATCGCCGCCAGCACGAAAATGAGCAGCCCCAAGCCCAGCAACCCAAAGGCTGTCTTCATCCACTGGAGCGCGTTGGTGGACTTGGCCATGGTCTTCACGCCGCTGCCTTGAGTGCCGCCATGACACCCTGCTCATACTTGTTGAGCCGGTCCCTGGCGATCAGGTTGCCCTTGTCCACGCCTGCTTTCAGCTGCGCCAGGTTCTGGATGCCTTCCAGCACCTTGCGCGTCGCTTCATCGGTGTTGTCCTTGCGGCCGTCCACGATCCAGGGGTACTCGAGGGTGTTGAACAAGCCGTTGAACTTGCGGCTGTAGGCGAAAGGTACCACTGGTACGCCCGCTGAGAACGCGCCGATGCAGGCGTGCATGCGTGCGCCGGTCAGGAAGTCCAAGCCGGAGATGAAACTCTTGGCCGCACTTGGGCTGGTGAATTCTGGCGCCACGTTCACCTGCGGAAACTCGGCTTTCAGCTTCTTGATGGCTTCGCGGTCGTCGTCATTGGGGATGTCGTCAGGGATGACATGTGGCACCAACCAGAGCTCTGTATCAGTGTGCTGTTGCAGGGCGGTGATCAGCTGGCGCACGTGCTTGGGGTAGTCCACCGTCAGCCCGAACTGGTTGCCGCCCTCATATCCGCCAGCAAACAACAGCCCCGACACATTGATGCCGATGCGGCGTCGTGTCTTGGGACTGGTGTCTTGTGTAAAGGGCAATTTGAAGGCCACATCGATCACCTCGTCGGCCGAGTTCACGCCCAACTGCTTGAGGTAGTCCGCCGACATGCCGTCGCGTGCATACACCTTGGCTGCCTTCTTCATCACATAGGTGGCGATCAAGCGCGTGTACCACTTGTCAAAGGGGCCGATGGTCTGGGGGCTGAGAATCAGCGGCTTTTTCTTGGCAATGACGGCGTACTTGCTGGCAATCAGGAAAATGAAGCGCTTGATGCCGTAGATGTCGGCGAAGCTGTCGCCCTCGCCGATGTCCAGTACCAGATCACAGCGTGAGACCTCGTCCAAGAAGGGCGACTGCCCTTTGAGCATCTGTTTGATCGAGATGCGGCTGCCGGTTTCGATGTCCAGGTGGGCAGGGTAGTAGTGCTTGCCGCCCGCTGTGCCGAAGATGATGAACTTCAGCTGCACCCCCAGTTTGGCTGCGGCCACGTTGAGGATGGCCAGTTGCGATTCAGTCAGCGCCCCCACGCCCAGATTGTCAGACGTGAGCGAGTGCCAAAGCAGGCCGATGGTGAGTGTCTTCTTGGTCATGGGATCACATTCAGGCAATTTCACCCTTGGCTCGGCGATAGGTGCCGGCTGCATTGCGCAGCCATTCGATGGGCTTGGCTTGTGTCGAGGCCTTGATCAGGCCAAGGTGTGCGTATTTTGGTGCCTGGCCCAAGCGCAGCTTGGTGGCGATGGCACGGCCCAGCACCATGGTCTTTCGATTGAGCTGATAGGGCTGCATTTGCGCGAGGTCGGCAACAGGCAGATCGCTCATGACGATGGCCTGAGCCTTGGCCGCAGCCTGCACCAGGGCCTCGCCCTTGGCCGTGCGGCTGAGAATGAGGCTGCGGCCATCGCGCTCGGCGAAATCGGGGTAGCCGTCCTTGCCATACCAGGCATCGGCGCACACCACGTCGGCGAACTCGCCTGTGCCGTCCGGGCAGATCTTGCAGCGGAACTGGAGATGCTGGTTGAGCACGGTGCCCCAGGAGGAGGCGTAGTCCATTTCCGCGCTGCGGCCGTCTTGGGTTTCGGCCTTGGCCATGCCGGGCCAGCCGTCGCCCCGGTAGCGGAACTTGACAACCTCCTGAGGCTGAAAGCCCAGCTTGCGGATGACCTGATGGGTGCCCTTGAGGCTGGGCGTGCCTGCGCACATGAAGGACAGCAAAAAGGGAAAGCTCGCTTGATGTTCGGGGCGCTGGCGGAGGTACTGGCGCAAGGCGGCCACATCGCAGGGCTTGCCCACGAAAGCGTAGCGTTTGCCGGTCTGGATCAGCTCGTTCAAGCGGGCCAGCGGCGCCGCAGGGGCATAGCGCGAGCCAGCGCCGCGGATGACGTCTTCGCGGTTGGCGCTGAGTTGCAGCTCGTTGCGCAAAGGGTCTTCATTACTGACGGCGATGTGGGCGGCGAAATCAATTTGCCCGGTTTGCAACAAGTGGATGAGCAAGGCCGAGATGCCACCACCCGAGGAGCCCTGGTGGCGTACCTCGGTGTCGGTCGAGTAGCCGGTTCGGCATGCCTCGATGGGGCCCCAGATGGGGTGGTAGGGGGTGCTGGCGCGCTGGTGGGCCACCACCATGCCGGGGCAGGCGGCGTCTATGTCCTTGTTGGCGGCAGCGGGTACCGGGGCGACGATTTGCGGGCGCAGATAGCCGGCATCGGTCATGCGCATGCGGATGCTGTCTGGCGCGATGCCCGCACACAGGCCGCAGCCCGTGCACAGGCCGTTTCGTACGATTTGTTCGACGCTGTTCATGAGTGGGGCCATGTGAGCCATGGCAGGAAGGTGCTGACGCCAACAAAGGCAATGGCCGCATTCAGCAGCGAGAATCTGACCATTTTCTGGGCACCAGCAAAATAAAAGCCGATCAGGACGAGGTTACCGACTGACAGGGCAACAAGCCATCCCGTATTCTGGTAGCGCGGAATGAGCACCAAGGCCAGGAGCAATATCAATACCCAGTGCACGAGATTGGCCTTGGTCCGCAAATTCTGGGCGCCCGCAGCCGTGAGCAGGACCCCGAATGCCGAGGCCACGAAACGCAGGAAGAACAGCAGACCGAACCAGGGCAGCAGGGCGGCCAGAGGGGCATATTGCTGGCCGAACATCAGGTGCGTGATGGGCTTGGCGCCGATGGCCAGCGTGAGCCCGAAACCCAGGCCAGCCAGCAAATAGGCCGATTGCAGCAGGCCGCCTTCCCTCTGGAGCTTGGCGGGCTCCTTGGTGGCATGGGCCAAGCGTGGAATGAAGACGTTGCCCAGAATGGTCGACATCTGATTGCCGCCCAGGAACAAGCGCATGCCAGCCTGATGCATGCCCACGGCCACAGGGCCCATGTAATGATTGAGAATGGGGCTGTCGATCAGGCCAAGCAGGCTTTGCAAGACGAAGTCGCTGGCATAACTGACGGAGGCTCGCAGGTGTGCCAGCCCGGCCTGGATGCTGCCTGGCTTGAGCCCGGGCATGTGGCGGCGCTGATCGACCCAGGTCATGACCAGCACGATGGCACGTGCGCCCAGCAAGGCGGCCGCCGCGGTGGTGGTGCTGGGCCAGTACCAGGACACGGTGACGACGATGGCGAACTGGATCACCGATGAAATCGTGGCGATGCGCGTTTCACTTGCGAAACGGTTGGTGGCGCGGTAGCCCACATTGAGGTACTCAGTGATGCTGTCGGCCAGCTGCATGCCCATCAGCATGCCAAATGCCCTGCGCGACTCGCCATCCATCCAGATCAGGCTGAAACAGGAAAGCGTGACAGCCAGAGCGATCACCATGAGCTTGGCACTCAACACGTCTTCGATCAGGGTCTGGGCATGGTCACGCTGCAGGCCGATGGCGCGCAGCACATAGGGGCCAAAGCCAAAATTGGTAGCCAAGGCAGCCAGCGTGGCCACCGACAGCCACAGCATCAAGGTGCCGAAATGCGTGGGACCCAGTTGGCGGGCCAGCACGGAGAAGGTGACAAGGCCGAATACGAGACGTATGCCGGTGCTTGTCGCCATGAAAAAGATGTTCTTGAGCGGCGACACAGCAGGCTAGTAGATTTCGGTGGCTCGGTAGGCGTCGTTGTGCGTGCCGGCAAGGCGCTTTGCCGTGGCGGGCGACACGCTGTTCAGGAGATCCCTGATGAATTGGTTCTGGGCGATCCAGGCTTGCGAGGTGTCGGGGCCAATGGTCGACACCCGGAAAAGCAGGCCGTCAGGGATCACGCCCTTGAAGCCATAGCGCAGACGAACGAGCTTGCCACTGATGTTGTTGCTGATGACCTGGTCGCCGACTTCAACCCAGTAGGTGATGGGCTCGGTTCTGTCGCTGCGTTGGGTAACGAGCCGGGTGACGGCGATGTCGCGTTGACGCGTGCTGACATGATCGGCTGTAGAGCTCAGGATCTTGAAGCCTTGCGCCGGGTAGCAAATCTCGGGGAAGTGCACGGTATGGCCATCGGCCTGGGCGCGACCGTAGGCGATGGCGAGCATGACCCGATCCCCTGCGTCATTGATGTAGGTGCGCGAGAGGTTGTCCGTATAGACGGTCTTGAGAAAGGCGGCCGTCGAGGGGTTGATCAGCAGCGATTCGGAGGCCGGGTCGATGTGCCATTTGCCAAATGCCTTGGGAATCGAATCGCCAAGTGCAATGGGGGGCTGGGTGTCCGCGAGGTAGACCGTCGGGGTGAGGCGTTCCGCCAGCATATAGCTGGCCACCATGGCGGCGGCGAAGAGCAGGCCCTTGGCGGACATAAGGCGCATCCCCATCTTCAATGCTCGTTGAAAACGGCTCCTGCGAATTGGACCTGGCTGGAGGGCAGTGCATCAATGAGCTTCTTCATGTCGCTCATATTGGTGGAGTTCTTGCGACCCACAGCCAATGCCGCACCGCAAGCGGCGGCGATGACGCGCGCGTCTGCGCCGTGGCTGGCTGCGGGGGTATCGACAATGACATAGTCGAATGAGTTGAACACGTCCTGCATCAGGCGGGGCAAGACGGGGCGCTGGCACAGCTCCAGCGGATTGGGGGGGGTGGTGCCCACGGGCAGCAGGTAAAGATTGGGCAGGTCTTCCGTAGGACGCGAGACATTGATTTCACTGCGGCCCGACAGCACATTGCTGAGCCCGGCGGTCACTGCCACGCTGAAGATATCTTGCTGGCGCGGCGTGCGCAGGTCGGCATCGATCAGCAAGGTGCGGGCGCCAAGCTGGCTGAAGGCAATGGCCAGATTGGCTGCGAAGAAGCTCTTGCCGTCGCCCTCGTTGGGGCTGATGACAGCCAGGGCCGATCGCTTGCCATTGGCCTGAAAGACGGTCTCGATCAACTGTGCGCGCAGACTCCGAAAGGATTCAGCAATGGCGCTGAACGGTGCATTGGCCACCACCAGTTCAGAGGACAGCGTGTGGATGCTGCCTTGGCTATGCGGGTATTGAAACTGCTGCGACAAGGCCCACAGCACGTCTTCCCGTTTGGCAAAGCCCAGGGCAACGGCAGCCTCACCAAACTTGAGGTTGTGCTGCTTCTGGTATGCAAGGATCTGCTCGACCTGGGTAATGCTCAGATTTTTGTTATCGCGAATGATTTCGCCGATGCTCTTATCTGCTGGAGTGGGGTCGGTCATCAGTGGTGTCGATTTGCGTGTGGCGGGCCACGGGTACTCAGTTGCCAGGCGCAGCGAGCTTAGGGGTTTGTCGGTTGGACGCCAAAAGCAGCCGCTTGGGCTTGTTGGCTATTTGGCTCAGGCCTGCATCGGGCACGACAGCCAGGAGCTTGATCTTCAGGGTCTCTGAGAGATCTTCAGGTGTGCGCAGCCTGCGGTTGGCGAGCTCCATGCCTTGCACGACACCAAGCGCCAGAAGGCCGCCCAAAACGATGGACAGCGCTGCGTTCAAGAGAATCTTGGGGCCAGAGGGTTTGGCAGGAGGGGTGGCGGGGGTCAGGACGGCAATGTCGGTCTGGTTTGCCTGGCTTTCCAGATTGGTTTGGGTCAGGCGGGACTGGACAGCGTCATAAGCCGCACGTGCGGTATCGACTTCGTGGAGCAACACCATGGCAGCATCACGTTGCTTTTTGAGCATCAAGACCTTCTCGCGTTGCGCTTCCAACTCTGCCTTCAGTTGTGCCACGCGCGACAGGTTCACCGTATTGTTGACGCTGTTGCTGTCAGCCACACGCTTGGTTTCTGCGCTGATGGCATGACGCAGTTCATTGATATTTGCTTGCAGCTCCACAATGGACGGGTGGGCCGCGCCGTAACGTGCCGTGGTTTCCTGGAGCCTGGCTTCCTGGCGCGCGAGGTCGGCCTTGAGGCTGGCCACTACGGGGTTGTTCAGCACTTCCTGCGTGTTGTTACCCGACTGGGCTTTGCGGCTCATGGACTCCTGGCTGAGGGTTTGAACAGCAACCAATTGGGTGGACAACTCGGCCAAGCGAGCGTTCTCGATGTCCATGTGCTCATCGGTGTCGATCAGGCCGTGCTCGCGCTGATAAGCAGACAGCTTGGCTTGCGCTGCTTCGTATTTTTCCTTGAGCTGTTTGGCTTGTGCACCAAAGAGCGAGCCGTATTGCTTGGCAGGTTGGGTGCGCAATTCCAGCGCCGTGTCGATGTAGGCCTTGACAAAGGTGTTGGCGATGGCGGCAGCAGCCCGGGCATCTTGCGCCGTGTAGGACACCTCGATGACATTGGAGTCACGACCGGGTTTGATATCCAGCTGCTTTTTGAGCTTGGAGGCCAGCCAGACCTGGATATCACCTTCTCCCTCGGTGTCGTCCATCCAGTCGTCCCTGACTTCGGGGTTGCGATCGAGCCCCAGCGCTTTGACCACTTGAACCGCAACGCGGTCACTCTCGATGATGTCGACCTGCGTGCCCATGTAACTGTTGACCATCGCGCCTTGGAGCATGATGCCGGCGATAGGGTCCGGCGTCTTGACATCGATCACCACCTCGGATTTGGCGGTATAGCGCTTGGGAAGCATCAGGCTCACGACGACGGTCAGCAAGACCGTGGCAGCCATCACGGCGGTAAAAACGATCCAACGGGCCTTGATGATCGACAAAAACTGGTTAAACGACATGTATGGAGTCCGTGAGCGCGGTGTTCAATACGGTGGAAAGCAAAGAGTGTGCCCTTGATTCGTGACACCGCAAGAAGTTAGGCAATCCACGCTTGCAATTTCGCTGGTGTTGAGTGTACAGATATGCTTATGCGCTGTGGGCAGAAATGGTGCGGGCCTCCCTTGCTCGGGTGTACTCCTACCCTTAAGTCAAGGGGTGTTGACTACTTTTACATTTTTGTCATCTCGAGACGGTTTGCAATCAGTTAGCCTCGGTCAGCTGGGTGACAAGCTGCGTCGCATTTCTATGCTTTCGATCCGACGGTAATGCGTAAACCTGATACTGAGTGTAAATAATCGATTTATATAGCGTGATGTAATTCACGTTGGACCGCTTCGCCATGGGGTGGCATGGAAGGTGCGGTTAATTGGCGACACGGTCGCAATATCAAGCGTGTTGCAGGGTAAATATTGATGAAGAACGTTGTTGTATTCAGGGCTCAATCGATAAACGGTCATTTGACCTGGGGCGGCGTGAGCCTGGCCGCTTTGTTGCTGGCCGGCTCCTTGGCGCTGACCGGCTGTGGTGGTGGTGGCAGTGGCGGCGACTCCGCGAGTGCCACGGCGCAGCCTTCGGCGTCCGAGTCCATGGGCATGGCGCAAGCCGAAGCCGTGACAGCCACCACATCCTCGGCATTACCCAGTCGCGCGGAAGCTTTCCGGTTCCTCGTTCAAACCACGTTCGGGCCAACTGAAGCCGACATCCAGCGCGTGATGAGCATTGGTTACTCGGCCTGGCTGGATGAGCAACTGGCCGACACCATGCAGCCGGCCATGACCTACCGTGCGTTCTGGGCCAAGCGGGTCGCCGACCAGAGCATTGAAGACCCCTTGCCGACGGGTGGCACTTACACCAGAGACATGGTCAATGGGTTCTATACCTTCGCGCTGACAGACCGTGCTCAGCTCAAGCACCGCGTGGCGTTGGCCTGGTCGGAAATCATGGTGGCCTCTCTGGCTGACGGGTTTCTGGCTTTTGACAAGGATAAATTCGCCAACTACATGGACCTGCTCGCCAAATATGGCACCAGCGATTACCGCACGCTGCTGGAAAAGGTGAGCCGTTCGCCGGCCATGGCGAATTACCTGTCCTACGTGCGCAACCAGAAAGAGGACACGGTGACCGGCCGTGTGCCGGACCAGAACTTTGCCCGTGAAATCATGCAGCTGTTCTCGATCGGCCTGTACAAGCTGAATCAGGACGGCACGCTCATGCTGGGCAGCAATGGCGACCCGCTGGAAACCTACACCCAGGATGACATCGTGGGCCTGTCCAAGGTGTTCACCGGCTGGGGCTATTACAAGGGCGCCGCTTACGCTGGCGTGTCGGAATCGGATTGCTTCTGGGGAACCAGCAAGTGCCTGGACCCCGAAGGCTCTTACCAGCCCATGCAGGGCTATGCCAGCTACCACTCGACCTCGGCCAAGTCCTTCCTGGGCGTGACGATCGGGGTTCAGCAGACGGCCAACCCAGAAGCCAGCATCAAGACCGCGCTGGACACGGTGGCAGCCCATTCGAACGTGGCGCCTTTCATCAGCAAGCTGCTGATCCAGCGCCTGGTGACGAGCAACCCCAGCAAATACTACGTGTCCCGTATTGCCTGGGTTTTCAAATCGACCAATGGTGACCTCAAAAGCGTCATCAAGGCGATCTACCTCGACTCTGAAGCACGCAGCGCCACCAGCCTGGTCAACGCCAATACGGGCAAGGTGAAGGAGCCGGTGCTGCGCCTGACGCAGTTGCTGCGTGCCTTCAAGCACCGCTCGGATTCGATGTCGGTGTCGGCCTCGCCCATGTTTGCCTCGTCGCCCCGCATGCCTTTCTATGCCATTGGCACGACGTCCGATGCCGCGACCTCGCTGGGGCAGACACCGTATTACTCGCCCTCGGTGTTCAATTTCTTCCGTCCGGGTTATGTGCCGCCTCAGTCCCAAACGGCAGCCAACGGTATGGTTGCGCCCGAGTTGCAGATCGCCAGCGAAACGGCAGTGGCCGGCTATGTGAACTCGATCAAGTCCTACTTGGACGTGGGCCTGGGTGAGTGGCGCGTGTACGACGCCGACGGCAAGTGCGGGATCATGAAGAAGGCCAACGCCAGCTACCCAAGCTGCGCGGTGGACACGGCTTCGCGCTATGACGTGCGGTTCGACTACACCAATGAAAAGGCCGTGGCTGGCAACGCCACGAACCTCGTCACCCTGATTGCCGACAGGCTGCTGGGTGGGCAGATTTCGTCGGGCTTGCGCTCGGTGATCGAGGCGGCTGTCAACAGCATTGCAGTTCCGGCGCTGCGTGCCGATAAATCGAATCAATCAACCATTGACACGATGTTGGAGCGACGCGTGAAGTCCGCCATTTTCCTGGTCATGATTTCCCCAGAGTTTCTGGTTCAGAAGTAAGAGGGGGAAGCCATGAAGCATTCATCTCGTCGCGATTTCCTGCGTTCCCTGACAGCCGCCTCCGGTCTGGGTGCAGCTGCGCCCTGGGCCCTGAACCTGATGGCCATGGGGGCGGCCTCTGCGCAAACGGCTGGCGACTACCGTGCCTTGGTCTGTGTGTTCCTCAAGGGCGGCAACGACGCCTACAACACCGTGCTGGCCACCGACACGGCATCCTGGACGGCCTACGCGCGCATGCGTGATCCCAAGGTGACCGACCCCAAGGCCGCCACGCTGCCGCTGGCATTGAGCCAGGCAGCCTTGCTGTCCGTCGGCCACAAGAACACGGCTGGGATGAACACCGGTCGCACCTTTGCCCTGCACCCTAATTTGCAGAAGGTCCGCAGCTTGTATTCAAGTGGGCGCGCGGCCATTTTGGCCAATGTGGGGCCTTTGCTTGTGCCAACCTCCAAGAGCCAGTATTTCGCCCAGTCCGTGCCCCGCCCGGCCAAGCTGTTCTCGCACAACGACCAGCAGTCGGCCTGGCAGGCCTTCGGTTCGGAAGGTGTCACAGCAGGCTGGGGCGGCAAGCTGGTTGACGCCTTGTCGTCGGCGAACAGCAACGCCATGTTCGCCAGCATCAGCGTGGCGGAAAGTGCGGTTTGGCTCTCCGGTAAGAAGACGCTTCAGTTCCAGTTGGGGACGGATGGTGTGCATCAACTGGCCGGCAGTGCGGGTACCGTTTACCAAAGCGCAGGGGTCTACAGCGCGATGAAGACCATCCTGGGTGCGAATTACCGCGGCGACATGCTGGGTGCGGACCTCGCCAAGGTCGGCTTGCGCGCCCAGCAGGCCGAGGCCACTTTGCTGTCTGTTGTGCCCGCCATGGACAACGCGGCATGGGGCACGCCGGGCGTGACCAACCAGACGCAGGATCCCAAGCTGATGTGCGTGCTGCCTTCGTCTGGGGTTGCCACGTTCAACCCGCTTGCGGCGGAGCTGCAGATGGTGGCGCGCATGATCGCGGCACGTACCAGCCTGGGGGCCCGCCGTCAGGTCTTCTTCGTCGAGCTCGATGGCTTCGATACGCACATTGATCAACTCAGGCGTCATGGTGATTTGATGGCGCAGCTTGATCATGCTCTGGGCTTCTTCGATGGCGCCCTGACCGCCATGCCGGGTGGCGACATGAGATCGCAGGTGACCACTTTCACCGCATCGGATTTTGGTCGTACCTTCACCAACAACAGCGGTGGCTCTGACCACGGTTGGGGCGGTCACCACTTCGTGATCGGTGGCGCTGTGGCCGGTGGTGACGTTTATGGACGCTTCCCCACCTATAGCGCGGCCGATGCCAGCGGTGCTTACAGCAGCGCTCAGCAGGTGGGCAACGGTGTGCTCTTGCCCGAGGTGAGCGTAGATCAATACGCTTACACGCTGGGTCGCTGGTTCGGTGCAGCCGACTCGGACCTGGTCGGGGCATCTGGTTCGGCAGGCATCCTGGCGAACATTGGCAACTTCGATGCGTCGGTTCGCAATCTGAAGTTCATGCTGGCATGACGCGGGCGGGGGTCGTCAACTGGCGCTGGCGCTGGCGCCGGGTGACGCGTTCTTCTTGCTTGTGAAGAAGAGCCCCAGGATCGAGTCCACGCCAATGGTCAATGCCGTCGCGACCATGAACAGCAAGATGCCAGCAAAGCTGTGCACAAAGCCTTGGCCGGCCTCGTCACCAAAGTAGTAGGTGATCAGAACCAGGGTGATCACCCGCAGCACGTTGGAGACGAATGAAATCGGGATGATGAGCGTGGCCAGTGCAATGCTGCGCCCCTTCTCGTTGTGCTGAACCACGCTGAGGTAGAAGACACCGATGGCCTCCAGCGCGAAAATGGAGTTCAGCCCCGCGCAGGCGTCGGCCACCAGCAATTGATACTGCCCGATGGTAAGCGTGACCCCGCTGCGGCCGATGGGGTAGCCCGCCTTGTAGAGAATGAACTCTGCGGCCGTGGACACGGCGGCCTTGAGCGGACCGGTAGTGGCGTCGACAACCGGTGCCGGCAGCGGTATCAGAAAGAGCATGAAAAAGAGCGGGAACCACATGGCCTTCAGCCCCGGTCTTCCCCAGTAGGACAGCAGCAGCCCCGACAGCACCAGCAGTTGAGAGCTGGTTTCCAGCATCAGAACCTGCTGCGAGCGGCCCACCACATAGAGAAGGAGGCCAATGAGCAGCAGGGGTAGACCGGCCAGAACCTGGCCTTCGCTTTTCAGCTTGGTCAGCGCCGGCCACCTCTGCCAGGCCAGCCAGACACACAGGGCCAGAATGACGGGGCCATGGCCCTGGCCAACGACGTTCCAGACCTCTCGGTCCAGGGTGATGTAGGTGGGCAGGTACATCACCACCAGGCCCACCACGAGCAAAAGGAGTTCGTGAATGGGGATGGTGCGTTGGCTGCTGGTTGGGCTCATTGATACGGCTTGGCCAATCGGGGCAGTTCAGGCAGTCATGCTGCCATATCTGGTGAGGAAGTCTTTGTACGCCAGTTCGATCCCCTCGTGCAGGCGGGTTCGAGCCTGCCAGCCCAGGCCACGCAGTCTGGAGACATCCATCAACTTGCGCGGCGTGCCGTCGGGCTTGCTGGTGTCGAACGTGAGTTCGCCCTGGAAGCCCACGACCTTGAGCACGGTCTCGGCCAGCTCGCGGATGGTGACGTCCGTGCCGGTGCCGATGTTGACCAGCGGGCCCTTGTAGCCCTGCTCCATCAGGTAGACGCAGGCGTCGGCCAGATCGTCGGCATAGAGGAACTCGCGCATGGGCGTGCCCGTGCCCCACACGACCAGGTTCTTGTCGCCGCGCAGCTTGGCTTCGTGCGCCTTGCGGATCAGCGCGGGCAGCACGTGGCTGTTGTTGAGGTCGTAGTTGTCGTTGGGCCCGTACAGGTTGGTGGGCATCACGCTGATGTACTCACGGCTGTACTGCGCATTGAAGGCATCGCACAGCTTGATGCCGGCGATCTTGGCAATGGCGTAGGGCTCGTTGGTGGGCTCCAGCAGGCCCGTGAGCAGGGCGTCTTCGCGCAGAGGCTGGGGCGCCATCTTGGGGTAGATGCAACTCGAACCCAGGAACATCAGCTTCTCGACGCCGGCCTCGTGCGCGCCATGGATCAGGTTGGCTTCGATCATCAGGTTCTGATAGATGAAGTCGGCCCGGTACACGTTGTTGGCCTGGATGCCACCCACCTTGGCGGCAGCGATGTAGATGTAGTCGGGCTTCTCGGCCTGGAGGAAGGCGTGCACGGCGCGCTGGTCGAGCAGGTCCAGCTCGCTGCGGCTGCGTGTGGTGACCCCGGTGTAGCCAGCCGATTGCAGGCGCCGCACGATGGCCGAGCCGACCATCCCGCGGTGACCCGCCACGAAAATCTTGGCGTTCTTGTCCATGATGATGGTCCTGCCCGTGGCTTACTCGTGGTAGTCGTAAGCCTGGAAGCCGGCTTGCTTGACGAGGCTGTCGCGCTTGGCAGCGGTGTAGTCACTGGTGACCATTTCCTTGACCAATTCAGGCAGCGTGATCTTGGGCACCCAGCCCAGCTTGTCCTTGGCCTTGCTGGGGTCACCCAGCAGGGTCTCGACTTCGGTAGGGCGGTAGTAGCGCGGGTCCACGCGCACGATCACGTCACCCACATTGCACTTGGCCAGGATTTCGTCGTTCACGGGTTCGATGGCCGTCACGCGGCCGACCTCGGCTTCGCCTTCGCCTTCGAAGGTCACGGTGACACCCAGCTCCTTGGCCGAGAACTCGACGAACTGGCGCACACTGAATTGCACACCGGTGGCGATGACGAAATCTTCAGCCTTGTCTTGCTGCAGCATCAGCCACTGCATCTCGACGTAGTCCTTGGCGTGGCCCCAATCGCGCAGGGCGCTCATGTTGCCCAGGTAGAGGCAGTCCTGCAGGCCCAGCGCGATACGCGCGATGGCGCGGGTGATCTTGCGGGTCACGAAGGTTTCGCCGCGCACGGGGCTCTCGTGGTTGAACAACACGCCGTTACAGGCGTACATGCCATAGGCTTCGCGGTAGTTGACCGTGATCCAGTAGGCATAGAGCTTGGCCACGGCGTAGGGGCTGCGCGGGTAGAAGGGGGTGGTTTCCTTCTGGGGGATTTCCTGCACCAGGCCGTAGAGCTCGGATGTGGAGGCTTGGTAGAAGCGCGTCTTCTTTTCCAGGCCGAGGATACGGATGGCTTCCAGCAGGCGCAGGGCGCCGACGCCATCGGCGTTGGCCGTGTACTCGGGTTCTTCGAAGCTCACGCCCACGTGGGACTGGGCCGCCAGGTTGTAGATCTCGTCAGGCTGGACCTTCTGGACGATGCGCACCAGGCTGGTGGAGTCGGTCAGGTCGCCGTAATGCAGGATGAAGTTGCGGTTGTTGACGTGCGGATCCTGGTAGAGGTGGTCGATGCGGTCTGTGTTGAACAGGCTGGAGCGGCGCTTGATGCCGTGAACCTCGTAGCCCTTTTTCAGCAGGAACTCGGCCAGATACGAGCCATCCTGGCCGGTGACGCCAGTGATCAAGGCGACTTTCTTATTCATTTGCATGCTCCGAGGGAGGTGTGAGTGAGCGTCAGGTCGAATGCTTTTTAATCTTGTTGATCCAATCAAACTTTCGTGACAGCACGAGAGGTTGCTGTGGTCGGCGCAAGTAAGTGGGGGCTCATCGTAACAGGTGTGTATGTCTCTAGCGCAGGAGGCAGTTGCCCAGATCGTTTGTGCAAAAATCGCCCTCCACCAACGCGGGTGGGGCTGAGTTTGTCTTTTAAAGGATTTGACGTGGGGAGCGTGCTCAGAATAGGCGTGGACTTCCATGCATTTGACGGGAAATTCCAGGGGTCGAGGAGCCACTTGATTGGCCTGTACCGAGCCATGGTGAGGTTATGCCCCGATTTCGAGTTTGTCTTCTTTCTGGGCGACGTCGAAGGGCTGCGAAACCTGGCAGGTTTCGATCTGCCTAATGTCGAGGTGGTGTACATGCCCCCTGCCAATCCGCTCAAACGCCTGGCTTGGCAGTTGCCCATCCTGCGACAGCGGTACCGCATCGACATCTTGCATACTCAGTACATCGTGCCGCTGTGGCCCGCCAAGGGCAATGCCGTGACGATCCATGACGTTCTGTTCGAGAACTACCCGCAATTCTTCACACCCTTTTTTGTCTGGCGCTCAAAATGGCTGTTTCGGCGCTCGGCTCGCGTGGCGGACATTGTCATGACGGTGAGCGAGTACTCGCGTCAGGAAATAGCCACGCGGTATAAGGTGCAAGCCGACCGGATCGGCTTATTGCGTAACGCTGTGGATCCCCTTGTGTTTCAACCTGGGGGGGGGGCAGACGAGCAAGTGCTGACCAAGCGCGGATTGTGCAGTGAGGGCTATTGGATGACCGTAGGCCGCATCGAGCCCCGGAAGGATCACGCCACGCTGATGCGCGCCTACCACAAGCTTGGCGCTGGGGTGCCTCCACTGGTGATTGTTGGGCAGCGTGATTTCGGCTATGGCGAGTTCGACGCGGCACTCAAGGCGTTGCCGGCCGGCAGCGACGTTCGGGTGTGGGGTGATGTGGATGACAAGGAACTGCCGGTGCTGCTGCGTCATGCGCAAGTGTTCATCTATCCCTCTTTGGCGGAGGGGTTCGGCATGCCGCCCCTGGAGGCCATGGCCTGCGGTGTGCCCGTCATCACGTCTGACGCAACGGCGTTGCCCGAAGTGGTCGGAGACGCGGGATTGCTGTTTGCGCCAGGCGATGCAGACGGGCTTGCTCGTCAGCTCGATGCCCTGATGCGCGATGCGACGCTGCGCCAAACCCTGGCGCGCAGGGGTGTCGAGCGTGCCAAGACATATTCTTGGGACGAGGGGGCAAGGCAGCTGCGGCAGGCCTGCCTTCGGTGGCGTAGCGCAAACGGATAAGCAAGTTACCGCTCGCAGCAATCTGCGGGTAATTGCTCATGAGGGCGGCGTTTGCGATGCGGAACTAAAGGTCATTTCGTGGGACTATCGATGGCTCTGCTTGATTGTCTGGTTGATCGAAATTTCATGGCTGAATCAAAGAATGAACCCCTGCCCGAATGGCCTAGACGGTCGCTGGGGCTGCTGCTGCTAGGTTTGCTGGCGTGCTATGTGCCAACTTATATGGCATTTGCGAACACGGTTTGGACGAAAGATGACAGCGGTCATGGCCCCATGATCCTGGCCTTGGCGCTGTGGCTGATGTGGCGTGACCGGAATACTTTCCTGGCCTTGCGCTCGGGGCCTCGTCCGGTTGCGGGTTTGGTGACCTTGGTCGCGGGCATGTTGACGTACATCCTCGGTCGCTCCCAGGGCATCGACTTCCTTGAGGCGGCGTCCAACATCGTGGCCTTCATGGCATGTTTGCTGCTGCTGCGTGGGTGGGCCGGTGTGCGGCTCTTTTGGTTCCCCCTGTTTTTCATGATTTTCATGATCCCCGTGCCGGGGGTCTTGGCGCAGGCGCTGACTTTGCCCCTCAAGTCGGCCGTGTCTTACTGTGCCGAAGCTTTGCTCTACTGGGCGGGTTACCCGATGGGGCGCTCCGGTGTCACCTTGGTGGTGGGCCCCTACAGGTTGTTGGTGGCTGACGCGTGCGCAGGGTTGAATTCTATTTTCACACTGGAGTCACTCGGGTTGTTTTATATGAAGCTGATGGATTACAAGTCAGCGAAGCGAAATATGCTTTTGGCGATCATGATTTTGCCTATATCTTTTGTGTCAAATACGATTCGGGTTATTGCCCTTGTCTTGGTGACTTATTATCTTGGGGATGAGGTGGGGCAGGGTTTTGTCCATAATTTGGCAGGCTTGGTCCTATTCTCTGTTGCATTGCTTCTTACTTACGGGCTGGATCGTATCCTGTCCTATTTCTTCGATGAGCGCGATCATGCTTTCCAGTAAGTCCGTCGATCGAGTACCTGCCTCGATCTTTGCGGCCTTCATCTTGTTGCTGATCGGGCCAGTGCTTGCCCATCTGCTGACGCCCAGGCTGCGCTTGGCCGAGACGTTGCCGCCCATCGTGCTGGCCCAGCAGGTGCCAAGTGCATTTGGCGATTGGCGTGAGGATGTCTCGGTGGCTCAGGTGTTACCCGACCCCACCGTGCAGGCGCAACTCGATAGCCTCTATTCCCAGGTACTGACCAGAACCTACGTCAATAGCAGAGGGCAACATATCATGTTGACTATTGCCTACGGCAGCGATCAGAACTCCGAAGCCACGGCTGCGCATCGTCCGGAGTTCTGTTATCGCGCACAGGGTTTCGTGATTCAGGATCTGGGCCTGTCGCGCTTGTCGATGCAAGGACATGAGTTGACGACCCGCCACTTGGTTGGTGTTTTGGGCAATCGGGTGGAGCCCATCAGCTACTGGGTCACCTTGGCAGACAAAGCCACCTTGCCGGGGATGGGGCGCAAACTGTCCCAGATCTATTACGGGCTGAGAGGCGAGATCGCTGACGGTATGCTGGTGCGCGTTTCCTCCATTTCGGAAAATCAGGGGGAGGCTTTTGTGCTGCAGTCGCACTTTATCCAGGACATGGAGGCAGCAATGACGCCTGGCTTCCGTGCTCGCTACTTCGGGTCCTAAGCCATGGCTGCGCTGACAAGGTCGTTCAGGCACTGGTTGGCGGTGATCTTGTCGCTCCTGTGCACAGGGGCTGGCGCGGCATCCGGGGGGGGCTACACCATCGGTGTGTATTACTTTCCTGGATGGACGGATGGCGCTCCTGGCCTAGAGTTCAGGGAACCCTGGAAACCCATCAAAGCCTATCCCGACAGAGAGCCTCTCTTGGGCTGGTATAGCGACTCCGACGCCAAGGTGCTGCGCCAACAAATCCAGTGGATGACGGATTACGGGATCAAGTTCGTTGTTTTCGACTCGTACTGGAAAGACCGTGAACCTTTTCTCGATCACGCGCTTAAAACATTCAAGCGCGTCAAAAAATCAGGGCAGATTGGTTATGCGCTGTTGTGGGCTAATCATTTCCGATTCGAAGGTGGCGCGCAAGGTTATGACGATCTGGTGAAGTATTGGGTTTCTCAGCATTTTACTGATCCAGATTATCTCAAGGTCGATGGGCGCCCGGTGCTCTTTATATTCTCCCTGGAAGAGTTTTCGGAGATGGCTAAAATTCTGAAAAAGGAACCAGCGGAATTGGTTCGCAAGGTGGATCAGGCGGCCAAGGCTGCGGGTTTCCCTGGGGTGATGATGGTCGGGGCTACGCCTGGTTTGGCTCACTGGGTGAGGGGGGTTGCGCCCAAAGCAGGGTTTTCTAGCTTGTCCGCTTACAACTATCACATAGGATACAGCGGAGAGGCAGAGACGGCGACGCCTCGTGCAACCAACTTCGGTGCACTCAGGCAGGCATATAGAACGAATTGGAACTGGATTCTCGAAAACAGTTCGCTTGACTTCATTGTTCCTATCTCTGCGGGTTGGGATGACCGTCCTTGGGGAGGCAGGTACCCTGCTTCTGAGCAGCAGCAGGCCAGCCTGCAGACGTTCGAGGAGCATCTCAGGGAGGCCAAGGCACTGATGAATGCCTATCCCGCCAAGACCAGGAAGATGGGCGTCATCTGCTGTTGGAATGAATTTGGTGAGGGCTCTTATATTGAGCCTACAAAAAAAGACGGTTTCGGCCGATTAGAGAAGATCAAGACAGTGTTCGGGGCACCATGAAGTCGATGAAACCGGTATTGCGGATACTTGGAATCCGTGGCATTCCAGCCAACCATGGGGGATTTGAGACCTTCGCGGAGCAGTTGGCGCTGTACTTGCGTGACAAGGGGTGGCGCGTGGTTGTGTATTGTCAGGAAGATGGGTTTGGTGAGGAGTTCGAGGACGAATGGCAAGGCATTGAGCGCGTCCGTATTCCTGTGGCTCAACCCGGCGCACTCGGCACCATCGTCTTCGATTGGAAGTCGATTGCTCACGCTAGCCAATTCAAAGACCTGTGCCTGACTCTGGGCTACAACACGGCTGCTTTCTGCGCCAGGTTGCGACTGCATGGCATTCCCAATGTCATCAACATGGACGGGATCGAATGGTCTCGAGCGAAGTGGGGCAAAGTTGCCAAAACCTGGTTCTGGATGAACGATTGGGCCGGTTGCTGGCTGGGCGATCATCTGATCGCAGACCATCCTGAAATCAAGCGACATCTGACCAGCCGCGCACCAGCAGACAAGATCGAGATGATTGCATATGGTGCGCCCGAGGTGCTGGATGCACCAGTAGAGCCTTTGCGCTCGCTTGGCCTGGAGGCTGGCCGGTATGTCACGGTGATTGCTCGGCCTGAGCCTGAGAATTCGCTTCTGGAGATCGTCAAGGGCTTCTCGTGCCGGCCCAGAGGTATGAAGTTGGCTGTGCTGGGCAAGTACGAGCCCGACAACCGTTATCACAACGCGGTTCTGGCTGCGGCGGGGGAGGAGGTATTGTTCCTTGGCGCCATCTACGACAAGGCAGTCTTGAAGTCGCTGCGATTTCACAGCGCTTTCTATCTTCACGGGCATCAGGTTGGGGGTACCAATCCTTCGCTGGTGGAGGCCATGGGCGCTGGCAATGCCGTGGTCGCGCACGACAACCGATTCAACCGTTGGGTGGCAGGTAGCGGGGCACGCTTTTTCAAATCGGCCGATGATCTTGACAGTGTCCTCTCTGCATTGATGACCCACCCCGGGGACATTGAGGAAATGCGGCGCAAGAGCCGTAAGCGTTTCAACACGGACTTCACCTGGGGGCGGATCCTGGAGCAGTACGAGTCGCTACTGACCCGTTTCCTGCCCAAGCCTAGTGTGATGCTGAAGCCGGCAGCCGGGCGCCCCAACTAAGGCGGCTGCACGCCACGCAGCAAGGCACGGTGCCTGAATGCCGCGGCAGCCAGCATGGCCCCCGACAGCGCAGCGATGATGGCGCCATCCAGTACACTGGATATGGGCTGATGCAGGGCGTGGCGCAAGGCTTGGTAAGCAGTCCACCCTAGTCCAAAGACAAGCATCGCACCCGCCGTGCCAATAAGCAATGAGGTCGCCGCCCGTTTGCTCAATTCTGCCAGGTGCTTGCCCGTTGGCGGTACGATGGCCAGGCCAGCCAGCGCGTAGGCAATGCCCGCGACTGAGGCATCTCTGAAAAACAGGCCTCCTGTCATGGTCAAGACCAAGCACAGGATGGCACGCACCATTGCGGCTGTCGATACCGAGACATTGGGCTCGGTAACCTGAATCAGGATGGTAGCCAGATAGAGCTTGGTTCTGATGATCAAGGCCAGGCACAAGAAGGGCATCAACCCATGCAGCACAGACCATTTACTGCCAAGGACAGCCGGGATCATCTGGTAGCTCGACAGTGCCAGGGCAAAGAACAAGCCCAGTGTGGTTGTACTCAATAGCGCTTGGTAGCGCTGGTAGGTGCCAAGCAACTGTCCCTGGTCTTGTCGTCGGCGACCAAACTCGCCCCATGCCGCATCCAGACTGGGCGAAGCCAGGAAGGTGAACAGCGTCTGGGCGACACGGCTGGCATAGGATAGCGCGCCTGCGGCCGGAAGACCCATGCATTGAGCTACGACGAGCTCAAGTCCCTTGGACTCCAGGAAGTCGGCGGCCTTGGGTTGCCCGTTGACGAGCATCAATGTATAGAATGCCCTGGCGTCCCGCCAACTGGGGTTGAGCAGAATGTCATTTCCACGATGTCGCAGGATCCAGTAGCTGACGATCTGGTAGGTCAATGACAGTGCCACGAGCGCGTGTCCTCCACCTTGAAGCACGCCCACGACAATGCCGGCAACACCGCCTGCGATCGTGGCCACTGCGGTTCTGCGTGCAAGGGTCTTGTAGTCCATGGCCCGTCGGTACAAGCCGATCGGTATGGCATTCATGGCAATCAGAATTGGACAGGCCGCCAACTCCAGTGCATACCAGGCGATGCTGACTTCGGTAGCTTGAGTTGTCTGAAAAAAGAAGAGGCTCATCACTACGCTGCCGAGCGCACAAAGCGATCCCAGCAGCAGTGCGATGAACCGCAAGGAGCCCAATTGCTGGGGTGTGGGGTCCGGGAGTTGGATGACCGCCTGTGCCATGGTTTGCTCAACAAACATCTCGGACAGCACGACAAAGGTAGAGGCGACGGCGAAGCTGCCGAACTCTGCGGGCTGCAGGAGGTAGCCCAGGGCCATGTAGATCAAGGCGGAGGCGCCCTTGCCCACCCATGCTTGCGCGTAAGCCCAAGCAAGCGATGTGCGTGAATTGACGTCGCTTGATCGAGTCATGCCGTCAACAGGGCATCCTTGACTCGGTTCAACCAAGTCTGGCCATTGAGGCGATCTTGCGCTGCCAGGTTGGCTTGCGCTTGCAGGTGTTGCCGAAGTGCAGGGTCGGAAAGCAATTTTTGGATCTGCGCGACAAAGTCTTCTGCGGAGTTCGCGAGCAGAAAGTGCCGTCCATGTTCGATGTCCAGGCCTTCCACGCCGATGGAGGTCGCCACGAGTGCCTTGCCATAGGCGAGGGCTTCGGCCACCTTGATCTTGATACCACCACCGCTGAGCAGGGGGGCGACAACAAGATCGCAAGACGCATAAAAGTCTGGCAAGGAGTCGACGAAACCCAAGAAGCTGACGTTGCTCGGTGCTGACGAGACAAGGGCTTGCGGTGGGTTGCGTCCGGCAATCAGGAATCTGAGTGAAGGGTGGGTGTGTTGAATGCGTGGGGCGATCTGCTGGTTGAGAAACATCAGGGCCTCCACATTGGGTGGGTGTCCAAACGAGCAGATGAAGCCGACGCAAGGCCCATTGTCGGGGTTCGGAGCTTGTTGCGAGATCAGAGGGGGCAAGGAGGGGGCTGGGGTATCGAGTGGCAGCCCCATCACGATGGGGTTCAGGCTGGGCGAATAAGCACTCAAGCCGAACTTGTCCTGGGCACTCAGGGTCCAGACCTGATCAGCCGAGCTGTAGTGTTGGCGCTCATACTGTATCCAGCCGAGCCATTGCAAATAGGCATAGATTTTTGTCAGACTAGGCCCGCTTGTGCATGCACGGCGAAACCAGGAAACGGAATAGGCGTCCTGGACATCCACGATCTTCTTGTAGCTGACCTCGTTGCGGGGCAGGTATTGCGCCATTTGCGGAAACTGATAGATGACGAAGTCAGGTCGAAAGCGGTCGATGGCGCGGTTCAGTGCCTCATGCATGGCCGGGACGTTGAAATAGTGTGTGTGCTCAGGTTGAAGCAGAAGAGACAGCAGCTTGGCTCGTGCAACCTTAGGTTTGGTGATGCTCATCGGTACGGATTCGAAGTGAGCCAGCTCGCCTCGCAATTCATTCTCGGCGCGCCTGTCTTCGGTGCTGCCCATTGAAAAGCAGACCATGCCGACATCAAATGCCTGTCGAAGCAAGGCGAGGGACCTGGCACAGACAGTGGCTCCGCCTTGCCCTGCAGATTCGGAATAGGGGAAGGGAGCAACAAGGAGGACGCGAGCAGTGGCGTGTGAAGTCATGTCGACACCCGGCTGTCGTGCATCAAACCAGATAGCGCATACAGATAGGCGAACACGATCAGAGCGTCTGCGCCAAAGAAGTAGGGTAGGAATTGGGAGCAGACAAAAAACCCCCAGAAGGCAGCGTATTGCCGGCGTTGCTGATGGAAGTGGCTCAACGTGAGGCCCCACCCAAGCAAAAAGAAGAAACCCAAGAAGAAGCCCATGTCGTAGATGACACCCAAGATGGTGTTCTCCACGTGGTTGATGGACAAGGTGAAGAAGATGGCGTTGGGGCCGACCGTGCCCTTTTCAAAACCATGGAGGTAGTACTCAGGTAGTCGCTCCCATGCCTCCTTGAAGGTCTTGATATGACCTTGCATAGAAGGGTCGTCGCCCGAAAGATTCAACTCGATCCAGTGTGAGACGTTGTCTGCGATATCAGGGTTGACCGCGACGATACCTGCTATACCTGTTGCCAGAACGATGGCGCCAACAGTGCCAGCCCAGCCCCAGGTTCTGGCTGGAATGTGGATGTCCTTGAAGACAAGCAGCAGGGCCAGCGCGACCAGGTATAACAGCACGCTGCTGCGAGAGAAGGTGAGCAGCAAAGCGAGGAAGGTGAGTGCAATAGCGTAAGGCAGCATGCGCTTGAGGATGCCATCAACTCTGCGTGCAGCTACTGTACAGAAGTAGAGGTTGAGTGCGAGTATCAGGCCCAGGTTATTCGGGCTGGTCGCGGGCAGGCCCATGCGCATCCAGGTCCCTCCCGAGATATACCAAGAGTCGGCCAGTAGCACGGCGTCCTCGCTGCCGACAATCAACTTGCTCGCGAGGCCCTTGTCGGCCAGCATGACACCATACAGTACGATGCTGACGATCACCGTGACGAGGTTCAACCACAAGGTCGCTTTGATGAGGCTGTCTTTGTCTCGTGGTGTGGCCTCATACAAGCTTCCGGCAAGTGCCATCATGAAGAAGACCGGTAGCGCATAAAACCGCGCGTAATACAGCCCCGGTAGGTATTGATCTTCGTAAGCCGAAATGGCGATGTAGAAGAAGATGCTACCCAGCAGGATGACGACGCCCCATAGCAGCCGAGGCGATTGCAATGGATTGGCGCGCACGATGCCGTACAGGCCCAAGCTGATGAGCAAGAGGTCTCGCAGGGTGGACGTGTAGTTCGATTGTCCGGCCAGGGTCAACAGCGTCTTGCTGAGCGGGCTGTACACCGTCAGGCAGACGATGAAGAAGACCAGGGACGGAAAGATGCTCATGGCAGTTTGGGAGGCTGACCACAGCTTGCGCTGTGCATCAAGGTTTTGCCAGCTTGATAGAATGCTCCGGCCTTTTCTTTGAAAATTCGCCGACGGTTAGCTTCGGAAGCGATGCCCGACATGAAGTGGAAGGCAAGCGCACGCAGCAGGAAAATCACGCTCAGCCCGCAGGCCATCAAGCGGCTAGAGGCGAGCCCGAAATGTTTGGCGACATACAGGGTGTAAGAGCGGGTTGTTCGCAAGAGCGCGTGACGGCCAATCCATTCTTTGCCAGCGCCTTCGTAGTGTGTGATCCTGACCTGGGGAAGGTAGGAGATGGAAAAGCCCTTGTCGCGTACCCTGCGACAGTAGTCGACGTCTTCGCAGTACATAAAAAAGGCTTCGTCCAGGCCTTGAAGCTGTCGCCACAGGACAGTTCGGGTCATCAGGGCGGCGCCAGATACCCAGGCTAACTGCCTATGGGGGCGCTCATAGAAGCCAATATGGGTTTCCAGGCGTCTGAAGAGCGTAGGCAGCCGCGACCATTTTTCGACGCCCAGCCAGGAAAAGACGACGCGCAATGGCGTGTGTTCGTGCCCCGTCGAGAACTGAATCCGCCCGTCACCGTATCTCAGTTGGCAGCCAACGACACCAACGGCAGGTTGGAGCAGTTCTTCAATCATGGGGTCCAGGCATGTTTCAACACGCGTGTCGTTGTTGAGCAAAAAAACGATATCGCCCTTTGCCGCCTTGACGCCAATATTGTTGCCACCTGTAAAGCCGGTATTCACAGGAGATTCAATATACGTGATGCCTGGGTAATGCCGCAGGAAATCTTGGCTCCCATCCGACGAAGCGTTGTCCACCACGATGATTTCATATGGGTATCGCAAGAAGGCCTGGCTGGACAGCGTGCTCAGGCACTCACTTAGAAATCGGAGACCGTTGTAGTTGACAATGACAACCGATATCAAGTGCTGAATGGGTTCAGCACTGGCCTCAGAACTCATTGATGACGGTGCCAATCACTTTGGTGGTGCCTATTTTGGCAGTGTTGACCATGTACTGAATGTCATCCAGTCTGCTGTGATTGCGTCGAGCAATCAGGATGGCAGCCCCACATTTCGCCGCGATCACGGCGCCATCCGACCCCAAGGTGGCAGCCGGCGTATCGACGATCACGTGGTCAAACTTGGTCATCAGTTCTCGGATCAGCAGGCCGAATGCAGGGCGCTCGACCAGTTCCAGTGGGTTGGGAGGCGTGGTGCCCACTGGCAGTACAAACAGGCTGGGTAGTTGCTTGACAGGACGAATGACATTGCTGGCTGCTCTACCCGACAAAATGGTGGATAGACCAGCACTCGACTCAGGCAAGCCAAACAATTCGTGTTGACGAGGTGCCCTCATGTCTGCGTCGATCAACAAAGTACGGCCAGACAACTGCGAGAAGGCCGCAGCCAAGTTGGCAGCGAAATAGCTTTTGCCATCGCCCGTGTTGGGGCTAATGACGGCCAATGCGCTCTTGGGAGTCTGCGGACCACTGAACATGCGCATGATCAGGTGGCTGCGCATGCTCCGGAAGGATTCGGCCCGGGCCGAGAAGGGTTGTGTCGCCACCACCACTTCGCCTGGGAGCGACTTGTTGACATCGCTTTCTGGCGAATAAGGGTAGTGGAATTGCTGTGCCAGAGCCCAGAGGACGTCATCGTTGTTGGCCAACTGCAATGCAACCGCAGCCTCGCCAAAGCGCACCCCGTGCTCGCGTTGATAGGCCAGGATCTGCTCAATCTGCTCTGGGCTCAGATTGTTGGCCTGACTGATGATTTCCCCGATGGAGCGCTCGTTATCCGCCTGAGTCTCAGGAAATCCGACATTAGGCCCACCCAGGGCAGACGCATGGAAATGAGGGTTGGAACTGGGCTTCATACTTACCGCCTCAGGAGGCGAGACTCCTGTCATGCCTGACGGGTTGGATGGACGACGAGAAGTAGCGGTTCAATTTGGCGCTATCGAGGCCCTTGTCATTGCGGATGCGCGCGGTGGGTGCCAGCATCACGCCTAACACAGGCGTATCGGGGATCTGGCGAAGATCGTGTACGCCACGGATCCGGCGATCACGCATTTCCACACCAATGCAACCGAGCACAGCGAACAGCAACGCGGGGAAGAAGGCAATGATCATGTTGAGCACGACACGAGGCGATGCGTGCTCGGCGGGCTCCGTCGCTGGGCTCAGCAGATAGATGTTGCTCTGGCTGCTGTTGCTTTCCAGGTTGATCTGGCTTAGTCGAGACTGCAGTGCCTCGTAGATCTTCTGGGCACTGGTCACCTCTTGCTCCAGGACAGCCAATTCCGTGCGCTGTTCCTTGAGCTTGAGCAACTTGGCGCGCTGATCGTCGAATGCAACCTGGACGGCAGCTTCGCGGCTTTGGGCGATGTTGTCATTGACCGTCATGCTGGCTTGAACCTTGGAGGTTTCGGCGCGGATGCGCGAATCCAGTTCCTTGATGTTGGCCTTGGTTTCAATGATCTGCGGGTAGTTGTCGCCATACTGAGCTTGCAATTCTTGCAACTTGCCCTGAAGCCTGGCCATATCGGCCTTCAAGCTACCCAACAGCGGGTTGTTTAGTACGTCGGACAAGCTTTCCGCTGTTTTCTTAGCCGCAGTGTTGCGGCTGGAGGATTCTGCCAACTGAGCACGAGACAGCACCAACTGAGCACCCAATTCATTGAGCTTGGTCGTTTCTACATCCAAGCGCTCATCTGTGACGATGATGCCTTTTTCTCTTTGTGCCTCAGCCAGTTTTTGCTGCGCCTTCTCCAGCTTGTCGCGTGCGATGCGGGAGCGTTCTTCAAAGAAGTCTGCGTAATTGCGTGCTGGATCCACCTTCATCTGGATGACGGATTCGATGTAAGAGCGCGCATAGGCATTGGCCAAGGCCGCAGAGAATTTGGCATCGGCCCCTTTGTAAGTGATTTCCAGGACGTTGGAGTCACGGGACGGCTTGACGACCAGTCCCTTGCCAATACGTTCACCCAGCCAGGCTTCGTAATCACCCTTGCCCTCTGTTTCGCTCATCCACTTTTCCCGCATCGCACTGTTTTCTTGCAGGTGCAGCGCATGGATGACGCGATTGGCCACGTTGGCGCTCTGGATGATGTCCGCCTGCGTGCTGAGGTAGCTTGTCTGGGTCGAGATGCCAATCTGCGACAGTCCGGACACGGGGTCTGGTTTGATGTCCGCAACGACAGTGGCGGTGGCCTTGTATGTCTTAGGAAGTACCAAGCTGATGATGAGCACAAACAGCAAAATGGAGGCGAATATCAGGCTTGCCAGCTTCTTTCTGGCTGCGAGTATTCGAAATAGATGTTCAAAAGTCATACAACGTCCCGTGCGTACCTGATACTCGACGCAAGCTTGGGGCCAGATTGAAACTGACCTCAAACTTGCGCGCAAGCCATCACTTCAGACCTGAAAGGCCCTTGTTCAGTGCGTTGGCGTCAATGCCTGTGCCTGATGCAGTATCGGCCGGAGCGGAGGCGGCTGTAGGTGCGGCCACGTTTTCAGGTGCAGAACTTGCCGCAGGGCCGGAGGCGGCTTTCTCGGCAAACTTGCCGATGTATTCGATTTTTGCGGCAGCGCGCAGGTTCTTGAGTTCCTTCTGCGCGAAATCGCGGCGACGCTCGACGGTGAGGTATTGCTCAATCGCGGGCTTGGCCTGATCGAAGCTGACAGGCTGGCTCTTGCTGGCGACCACCAGCACGGCCTTGAAGCCATCCTTGGCAGTCACGTACAGCGCCTCGCCATCGTTGACCTTGGCGAGTTGGTCCAGGATGCCCAAGGGCAGGCCTTCGGCAGCTTGGGTGGTTTGATTGGCGCTGAACTTCAGGCCGCTGTTCTTGAGAACCTCAACGAAATCGGCCGGGGTCTTGGTGGTCTTCAGCTTGTCGATGGTGGCCTTGGTCTGCTCAGGCGTAGCAGGCACGGTGAACTCTTGCAGCGCGTAGACCTTGCGCTGTGAGAACAGAGCGGGCTTGGCGTCAAAGTACTTGCGGATTTCGTCGGCCGTGGGTGTGCCGGCACCGGCTGCTGCCGCCTTTTCCAGATAAGCACGGGCCAGGATGCTGCGGCGGGTGGAGTCCAGCAGGGCTACGATTTGAGGGTCACGGTCAAGCTTTTGTTCTTCAGCCTTGGCCACGGCCAGTTGCTGGTCGATCAGGCCTTCCAGCGCCTGGTGGCTGGCGGCTTCGGCCTGCTCGGGCTTGAGGCCTTGCTGGCGCTCCAGCAACTGGTTGATCTGGTGCACGGTGATCTCGTCGCCATTGACACGGGCGGCGGCCTGGCTGGCCTTGCCCTCGTGTTTGGACTTGTCGCCGCAGCCGGCAGCCAATGCTGCGGCGACGACGATGGGCAGCAACGCCATCAGGCGGATGGAGCGTTGACGGGCAATGGCTTGCAGGCGGGTTTGCATGGTCTTGCTGGTAGGTTGTGTCAGTTGATTTGTGCACGGACCGGATTGGGCACCCGTGCAAGATTCTGGAAGCAGCCCCAAAGTTCCCCAGGGGTTTACTCGGGGTGCTCAAAGGAGTGTACGAGGCTTGCGTGTCAGTCTTTTCACACTCGCCGTCTGCTCGGTAACAGACGTAGTGAGATATAGAGAGCTGCGCCCGCGACCGCGCCGCTCAAATGGGCCCAGGGGGCCACATTTATATCCGAGGCCATGCTTCGAATCAGAACGTGTTGCCAGGGGTTTTCCATGATTATTTTCAGTATCAGGCCGATCAGGAGTATCCAAGCCGATATTTTTTGATGTCGATCGATTGGCATGGATGAGGAGGTCGGGGCCGATAAGGTGCCCAAGACGACGTTCAAGGCGATGATGATGGCACCGGAATGTAATGCACCCGACATTCCAATATAGGTATGCAGGGGTTGGTTCAGCATGCCTATATGGGTCAGTGGCCAGGCGAGCAGCCAGGCCAGCGCCGCACGGGCATCAACACGCAGGCTGATGCCAAACGGGATCAGCAGCAGCAGCGCGGCCAGGTTCTTGTAGAGGTGAGTGGCGCTGCCGTGCAGCCAGGCGCAAGTCCAGAGTGCCTGCGGTGACAGTCCAGTCCAGCCTTGATCGGGGTGCAGTGCCCATGACCGCGCCCAGGCGGGCCAGGCGCTGTCGGTGTGATCCAGTGGCACCCAGCCAGCCAGGGCGGCGGGTACACCCAGCGCAAGGCCGACCAGCAGCCAGGTCCAGGCGCCGGTTCCCATGCCTGGGCGCAGGGGGGCGTCACGCTTGGGCGGGTGCTGCTGGGTATTTGACAAACACATCTGACCAAAGTGTCAGCACGGCGTCCCGGTACGGCACGAGGCTGGGCATGGCCTCCAGCTCGAAGCGGGTGGGGGCGTCATCCAGGCGGGCGCGGTGCTGGATGCGGCGCAACTCGCGGTAGGCCTGGCCAGCCGCATGGCCGACGCCTGCGGGCAACAGCCCGACGTGTTCGGCGCGGTCCAGCAGGGCGATGTTGCCCTTGTTGTCCAGGAGTTCGGGGTGCAGGCGGCTGTAGGCCAGCACGAGGTACTGAATGGCGAATTCGACATCGATCATGCCGCCGGGGCTGTGTTTGATGTCAAAAGCCGTGGGCGGGCAGGGGTGGGCCTCGCGCATGCGTTCGCGCATGCTGACCACTTCCTCGCGCAAGGCAGCCGGGTCGCGTTCGGCGCTGAGTACGGCGCGGCGGGTGGTCTCGAAGCGCTCGGCCAGGGCGGGCTCGCCGGCACACCAGCGGGCGCGGGTCAGGGCTTGATGCTCCCAGGTCCAGGCGGTGTTGCTGCCGCGCTGACGCTGGTAGTCGTCATAGGCGTGGAAGCTGGTCACCAGCAGGCCGGAGTTGCCGTTGGGGCGCAAGGCGGTGTCGATATCGAACAGCTCGCCGGTCGAGGTGCGCAAGGTCAGCCAGGTGACGAGCTTGCGTGCGAACAACATGTAGGCGTCGATGGGGCCGGCTGTATCGGGGCCGGCGTCGTCAGGCTGCACGTCCTGGGTGTCGTCATACAGGAAGACGACGTCCAGATCGCTGCCGTAACCTAGCTCCTTGCCACCCAGCTTGCCGTAGGCAATGACGGCGAAATGCGGCTGGCGGCCCACGGCATAGGCGCCTTGCTTGCCGGGCCGTTGCTGCAGATGGCCCCAGGCCCACTGAATGGTGGTGTTCAAGGTGGCGTCGGCCAGGGCAGAGAGGTCGTCGGCGACTTCTTCGACGGTGATCAGGCCTTCGACATCACGCACCAGGGTCCGGAAGACCTCGGCATGGTGGGCGCGGCGCAGGGTATCGAGCAGGGCTTCTTCATCGGCCTGGTCCCGCGCGGGCCAGGCGTCGTGGCGCTCACTCAGTTCTCGCTGGTAGGTGGCGGCGTCGAAGCGGCCCTCCATCAGCCGCGGGTCGGCCAGTTCGTCGATCACGTTGGGGTGGCGCAGCAGGTAGCGCATGGGCCACTTGGCCAGGCCCAGCAGGCGCAGCAGGCGAATGAGCACCTCGGGGCGCTCGGCCAGCAGGGACAGGTAGCTGTCGCGGCGCAGCAGGGGGTTGAGCCAATCGATGAAGTGCAGCACGGCGTCCGGGCCCAGGCAATCGGCTTCGCTGGTCTTGCCATCGCGGCCGAAGGCGGTCATCGTGGCCCGGCCGATCAACTTGGCCAGGCGCAGCTTGGCGTTGTCGGGCAGCATGGCCACCTTGGGTTGGGCGGCGAACTCGCGCACGCGCGCGGCCACGGGCTCGGGCAGCTTGGCGGCGAATTCCTCGCTGTCGACGGGCAGGGGCGGGCCACCGCAGCTGCGGCAGCCGCCTTCGGTTGGGCCCGGGCTGCGGCCGTCGTGAAGGAGGGCGTCGAATTCGGTGGCCACGAACTCGCGCACACTGCACAAGGCATCCAGCAGCTGGCAGGTGCCGCTGTGGCAATCGGGGTTGAGCGGGGTACCGAGTTCGCGGCCTTGCAGGCCCAGGCTGTCGGCGATCCAGGCCAGGTCGCGGTCGTCCGTGGGCAGCAGGTGGGTCTGCTGATCGTCCAGGTACTGGATGCGGTGCTCGATGCGGCGCAGGAAGATGTAGGCCTGGGCCAGCCAGTCGGCTGTCACCCGGGGGATGAGGCCGCGTGCGACCAGGCGGGGCAAGGCGCGCAGGGTGGAGCGGGTGCGGATCTCCGGGAACTGGCCGCCTCGTACCACCTGCAGCAGCTGCACGGTGAACTCGATTTCGCGGATGCCGCCGCGGGATAGCTTGACGTCGTTGGCGCGCTCGGGGCGTCCGGCGGCGCGGCGGTTGGCCTCGTCGCGGATCTTGCGGTGCAACTGGCGCAGGCCCTCGAACACGCCGTAGTCGAGATAGCGGCGGAAGACGAAGGGCATGACGATGTCACGCAGGCCAAGGGCGCGGCGGTGGTGCGCGCCACCGGGCATGGCGCGGTGGGGCGCGACGATGCGGCTCTTGAGCCAGGCAAAGCGCTCCCATTCACGGCCCTGCACCAGGAAATACTCTTCCAGCATGCTCAGGCTGACCACAGCCGGGCCGGAGTTGCCGTTGGGGCGCAAGGCCAGGTCGACGCGGAAGACGAAGCCGTCCTCGGTGTTGTCGCCGATCAGTGTGGACAGGCGTCGGGCCACCAGACTGAAGTATTCATGCAGCGAGACGCGGCCTTTGACGAGCCCGGTATCGTCTTGCAGGCCCGTGGTGTGGCCGTCTTCTTCGTAGACGTAGATGAGGTCGATGTCGGACGAGACGTTGAGTTCGCGCCCGCCCAGCTTGCCCATGCCCACGACCCACATGTCGACGCGCTGGCCCTGCTCGTTGAGGGGCTGACCGTGCTTCTCATCGGCCTCGGCTTCGGCTGCGGCCAGAGCGTGATCCAGGGTGACTTCGGCCAGCTCCGTCATGGCGGCGGTGATGTCGAGCATGGCGGCGCCCTGTTCAACGTCCATCACGGCCAGGCGCTCCAGCACCAGTTGGCGGGCGACCCTCAGGGCGGCACCCAGTTCGCGTCCTTGCGACCGGAGGTGGGCGATCAGGGCCGATATCTGCGCCTTGCGGGGCAGGCCAGGCGCGGCTTCGGCAAAAGCGGCCAATTCAGCGGGATAGCGGCGGCGGATACGTTGAACGTACCGCGATCGCTCGGCTGGGGCCGTTGTCTTTACAGCGTCAAATGGGAAATCAAGCATGGAACCAAGGGGCCGACATGGTGGTCTGTGCTAGGGTTATCGGTTGTCGATCCCTGGCGCTGCACCGCTTTTTGGCATGGTAGAGCACCAGAGTGGCCTGAAATGTAGGTGGTTCGACGGATGATGGCCTTGTTTCATGTCTTCGACCCCCGAATCGTCTCCTCAACCTCAGGCTGCCACCCGCCGCCATCAGCGCGGCATCGTGCGAACCTCCATCCTGCACCTGGGGCGTGCGGGGCGGCGGCTCGTGCTGCTGCTGTCGGTGCTGGCGGGCGTCGTGCTGGTGCTGGGTGCCTTGGCTTGGGGTGTCTTGCTGTTTCAAATTCTGCCCCGTATCGATTCCTGGCGATTTGATCTGGCCGAGCAAGCCACTAAAGCAATAGGGGTGCCCGTGCGCATCGGGCACGTGGTGGGGCGCTCTGATGGTATTTGGCCGATCCTGTCCTTGCGCGAGGTGCAACTGCTGGACTCGGCCGGACGCGTGGCCTTGCACTTGCCGGAGGTGACGGCGCGGGTGTCGCTGTCGACCTTGTCGCCGCGGGCGCTGGCCGATGGTGAGTTGCGCCTGGACCGGCTCGTCGTCGTGGCGCCGGAGCTGGATGTGCGGCGAGATGCGGCCGGGCAGTGGCATGTTGCGGGCCTGAAGATCGACCCCAGCGGCGGCGAGCGGGGCAGCTCGGCAGCCGTGGACTGGTTGCTGTCGCAGGCGCGCGTACAGATATCGCAAGGCACCGTTCGCTGGACGGACGAGTTGACCGGTGCGCCCACGCTGGCGCTGCAACAGCTGGAACTGACCCTGCGCAACCGGCCCGGACTGGGGCGGCGGCTGCACGATCTGGTCGTGGAGGCCACGCCGCCAGTGGAATTCGGGCGGCGCTTCAAGGTGATGGCCAGCATGACCCAGCCCTTGTGGATGGCCTCGGGCGTGCCCTTCAAGGATGGCCAGGCGGTGCCCTGGTGGCAGCGCTGGGAGCTCGATGCCACGCGCCCGAGTCAATGGCAAACCTGGTCAGGTACGGTCAGCGCAAGCCTGCCTTATGTCGATGTGCAGCGCCTGAAGCGGCACGTGGCCTTGCCGTTTGATGTGGAGGGTGGCAAGGGCTCGGTCTTGTCCGACCTGAGCCTGAGCCAGGGCCTGCCCAGCGAGCTGAAACTGGACGTGGGCCTGGAAGATGTGCATGTGAGGCTGGCCAAAAACCTGGCGCCCCTGGCCTTCAGGCGGCTTAAGGGGCGGCTGGAATTGACTCATGAAGCGGAGCAGTCTTCGCTGGTCTTTCAGCAACTGGCCTTCACGCTGAGCGATGGCCTGACCTGGCCGTCCAGCAGCGGCAACCTGATCTGGCGTCATGCGCCCTGGAAGGAGGGCTTGTCTGATGCGGTGTGGGGCCTGACCCGTGGCGGCGAGGCGCAGGCTGATCGGCTCGACTTGAGCCTGCTGGCCCAACTGGCCGACCGCCTGCCGCTGTCACCCAAGGTGCGTGCCACCCTGGCCGATGTGGCGCCGCATGGCGTGGTCGAGCAGTTGCAATGGCGCTGGGATGGCTTGCTGGAGTCACCCGTGCACTACAAGGCCAGTGGGCGCGTGAGTGGCCTGGCCTGGGCGCCGTCCGACAAGGACAGCCGGCCCGGCATGAGCCAGGCCAATGTGAACCTGACGGCCGATGAGTCGGGTGGTCATGCCGAGCTGGACGTCAAGGATGGCTGGATCGCCTTCCCCGGTGTGTTCGAAGAGGCACAGATCCCGCTGGCCAAGTTGCAGGCCCGGGTGGACTGGCGCATCACGCCCTCTGCCACCAGGGGTGCACCAGCCGATTTCAAGGTCGATGTGAGCCAGGCCACGTTTGCCAACGACGATGTGAGCGGTCAACTGGAAGGCAGTTGGCAGACGGGCTCGGGTCGCTCCGTGATCGATGGCAAGGCCGTGCCGCGCCTGCCGGGCATGCTGAACCTGACGGGGCGCCTGGACCGGGCCGATGCCACCAAGGTGTGGCGTTACTTGCCGCTGACCATTCCCAAGGCGCCACGCGACTATGTGCGCATGGCCTTGCGCAGCGGGCGCGGGGAAAAGGTTTCTTTTGATATCGAGGGCGACCTCAATGAGTTCCCGTTCAAGGACGACAAAGGCGGGCGTTTCCGTGTCCAGGTGCCGCTCCACGATGTGGCGCTCGACTATGTGCCCCAAGGTTTGATGGGTGTGCAGGCCGTTGCCAAGCCGGTGAGCTGGCCGCCGTTCACGTCGCTGGAGGGCGTGTTGCTGTTCGAAGGTCAGCGCATGCTGATCAAGGAGGCGCGCGGCCGACTGGGGGGCGTGGGCTCGGGGGCGTTTGGTCTGCACGATGTAGAGGGCCGCATCGAAGACCTGGGTCATGTGGATCCTCACCTGACCATCAAGGGTCAGGGCGAGGGACCGCTCAATGACATGGTGCGCTTCCTGTCGGCTTCACCCATTGGGCGCTGGACCAGCAATGTGCTCGGCGCAGCCCAATCCAGCGGTACCGCCTCGATGAAGCTGGCCCTGGACATTCCATTGGACCACGCCGATGACACGCGTCTCAAGGGGGCTGTGACCATGATGGAAGGCGACGGCGCCAGCTTGCGCCTCAATCCCAATGTGCCCCAGTTTGCAGCCTTGCAAGGCACCATTGCCTTCACCGAAACCGATCTCAATGTGAAGGCCAAGGCCCGTGTGTGGGGGCATGCCGTTGACGTGGATGGCCGCCGGGCTTCAGATGGCTCGACCCGCTTCCTGGCGCAGGGCGCGATGTCGGCCGAGGGCTTGCGTCAGGCGCAGGAGATCCCCTTCCTGCAAAAGCTGGCCCAGCGTTTCGTGGGCGAGGCGCCCGTGAATGTGGTGGTGTCGATGGGGCATGTGGATGCGCAAGGCAAGCGCATGCTGCCCGAGGTGCAGATCAGCTCCAGCCTGCAAGGCATGTCCAGCAACCTGCCGGCACCCTTGAACAAGCCTGCCCAGGCCGTCTGGCCGCTCAAGGTCACACAGAGGCAGGAGGATGCGCAGGGTTTGAGCGATGCCATCATCGTGGAGCTGGGTGGACCGGAAACAGCCTCATCGGCCTTGGCGAGCCCATTGGCTCAACAAGGTGTGGATGCGGCCATGCCCTGGCTGCGCGTGGATCTGCGCCGCGACACGGGTGCCGATCAGGCCAGGGTGCAGCGCGGTGCCATCAGCCTGATCCAGCAATCGGGCGTGGCCGATGCGACGGGTGTCTTGTCCTTGCCGCTCAGGGGTGTGTCGGCGCAGGTAGTGGTCCCGGCGGTGGACCTGGATGCCTGGTCGTCCGTGCTGGCCTTGTTCAAGCGCAAGCAGCCTGAGGTCGCAGGCAAGCCGTCCACATCGGCAGCGAGCGATGTCACCGAAAGCTATCTGCCCGACAGCGTGAGCATGAAGACCGGCGCCCTGACCTTCCAGCAGCGCACTCTCAAGGACGTCTCGGGTTCGCTGGCGCATCCGTCGCCAGGCGTCTGGCGGGTCCAGCTCGATGCCCAGCAGGTGGCCGGTCTGATCGAATGGGTGCCCGAGAAAGCGCCGCTGGCAACGGGTGGCAGCCGCGTCGTGGCCCGTCTGTCGCGCCTGTCGGTGCCGGCGGCAGAAGCCCAGGCGTTGGAAGACAAGGTCACCGAGCAGATGCTGTCGACCGAGCCCAACACCACCTTGCCCGCGCTGGACGTGGTGATCGACCAGTTCGAATGGCGTGGGCTGCCTCTGGGGCGACTTGAAGTGGAGGCCATCAACCGCCAGGTGCCCATGGTGGGTGCAGCCCCGGTGCCCGAATGGCGCCTGACCAAGCTGCACATGACCACACCGGAGGCGCAACTGAACGCCAGCGGCAACTGGACGGCGCTGGGTGCGCAGAGCCCGAATCGCCGCCCAGGCACGGCCGGCAAGCTCAAGCCCCGTTCGGCCTTTGCTTTCACGCTCGACTTGCAAAACAGCGGTGGCTTGCTGACGCGCCTGGGCCTGCCTCAGACCATCAAAGGCGGCAAGGGCAAACTGACCGGGCAGGTGAGCTGGCTGGGCTTGCCACTGGAGCCTGATGCGCTGTCCATGGCGGGTGACATCAATGTGCAGATCAGCGAGGGGCAGTTCCTCAAGGTGGACCCGGGCATCGCCAAGTTGCTGGGCGTGCTGAGCCTGCAATCGCTGCCACGCCGCTTGACGCTGGACTTCCGCGACATCTTCCAGCAAGGCTTTGCTTTCGATGGCATCGATGGCGATGTGAAGATCGGGCAAGGCCAGGCAACCACGCGCAATCTGCGCATGCGCGGCGTGCAGGCCGTGGTGCTGATGGAAGGGCAGGCCGATCTGGCCAACGAGACCCAGAACCTGCATGTCTATGTGGTGCCCGAGGTGAACGCGGGTGGCGCCTCGCTGGCCTATGCCGCCATCAACCCGGTGGTGGGCTTGGGGACCTTCATCGCGCAAATGCTGCTGCGCAAGCAGGTGGCCAATGTGGGCACCCAGGAGTTCAAGGTCACCGGGCCATGGGCGGACCCTCAGGTCGAGAAAGTCACGCCCACGCGGGCCGATGCGGCTGCGGCGGCGTCCGAAGCCGCCAGTGCCGCAGCAACTACAGGGCCCCGAAAACCTTCTTGAGCAAGGCGCTGCCTGTGCCCACGGGGTCCTTGCGGATGCGGCGCTCTTCCTCACCGATGACGAAGTACAGGCCATCCAGCGCGCGTTGGGTGACATGGTCTTGAACGGTCACGGCCTGGCCCTGAATCAAGCCCAGCTTGCTGGCCTTGGCCGTCAGGTCGTTGTATTGGGTGGTGATCGAGAGCTTGTCCAGCGCCTTGCCGACCACTGGCTGGAACTTCTGCCCCAGCGGCGCGCGTGTCTTGCCGGCGAAGTAGTCCGTCACGGCGTTGTCGCCGCCCTGCACGATGTGCTGCGCGTCCTGCAAGGTCATGCTCTTGATGGCCTGAAGCAGCAAAGGCTGGGCGAGCGAGACGGCGCTTTCGGCGGCATGGTTCATCAAGGTCACCAGCTCATCTAATTGGGCCCCACGGCCCACCGTGCGCAGGATGGGCGCGGCTTTCTCCAGGACCTCGGGCAGGCCGATGCGGACCTTGTCATTGGACAGGAAGCCGTCCTTGGCGCCCAGTTGCTGCACGGCCACACGGGCACCGCGCTCCAGGGCCGCTCGCAGGGCCGAGCTCGCGTCGGCCTGGCTGAAGGCGGCGGCCCACCCTGTCGATGGCAGGGCTTCGACCACCAACAGGCCAGCCAAAGTGCGCCAGGAGGACGACAATACGGTGCGACGATTCATGTTCATTTCCATCAGACATCTTTCTCTTTTGGTGCCCAAGATGCGTTTGACCCGCCGAATGATGACACTGGCGCTGCCTCTTATGCTGGCCGCCTGTTTTTCCGGTTCTCAGCAGGCCGTGCCCAATCTGCCTTTCACGCAGCTGGATGGCAGCCAGCACACCATCTCCGACCTCAAGGGCAAGGTCACGCTCATCAATTTCTGGGCCACCAGTTGCAGCACCTGCGTCAAGGAGATGCCGCAGATGGTTGCCACCTATCAGAAGTTTCAAGGCCAGGGTTTGGAAACACTGGCCATCGCGATGGAGTATGACCCACCTTCTTACGTGATGCAGTTCGCGCAGTCGCGTCAGCTGCCTTTCCGCGTGGCCATGGACCATTCAGGCGATCTGGCCAAAGGCTTCGGCGACGTGCAACTCACGCCCACGACCTTCGTGGTCAACAAGAAGGGCCAGATCGTCAAGCGCTATGTGGGCGAGCCCGATTTTGCCTCGCTGCACACCCTGCTGGCTCAATTGCTGGCTGAATCGGCCTGAACAGCATCGGATGTAGTTCGACGAGGCTACATCACGCGGGACAGCTCGTACACCAGGGCCGAGGGCAGGGCGGTGGCAATGCCTTCGCAGCCCACGCGTGCCATGCCGGTGGCGCTGATGGTCGAGATGTCAAAGGTGCGGCCTTCGTTGACCAGCTCGACGAACACGAACTCGGGCACTTCCTGGCGGATGCCGCTGGCGAGCTGTTCGAACGGCAACGAACGCAGCACGCCTTCGAACACGATGGCGTGAGGCAGGCCTTCGCGGCAGAACTCGATGGCCTCGCGCACCGAGCTGACGAAGTCCAGCACCAGGCCCATGGACTTGAGCGCTTCACGGATCTGCAGGCGCAGATCGCGCCGGGCCGCGATCACCAGCACGTGACTGCCGGCCAGGGGCTTGGAGTTGACGGAGTCGATAAAGCCATGGTCTGGCGTTTCGGGCTCTTGCACGTGCGACATGTCCTGCACGGTGCTGGGAAACTCCAGATGCAGGTACACATGCGAGGCATCGACCTGCCTGTCAAAGACGAGGCCCAGGGTGCGCGCCGTTTGCTCCAGCAGATGCCAGCGCATGGTGTTGACGCGGTTGTGGACCATGTCGGCCGTCGGTGCAGGCTGGTCGAGCGGGTGGTGCGCGAACACGCAGTGCAGCTGCGCACGCACCGGCCAGTTGCGCGTGTCCACACGCAACTCGACCGTGCCGTGGGCGCAGTCCAGCCACCAGTCGACCAGGGCATTGAGCAGGCCAAACAACATGGAGGCATCGAGCTGCACCTCGATGGGCAGCAGCGACTGGGTCAACTGGATGCCGTGCGCATGCATTTCGCGGGCGCGGTAGGCCAGCACGCTCTGCACGGTGTTGGTCAGGTGCACGCGCTCATGGGACTGGCGGATACGACCCGAGGCCAGCCGTGCGATCTGCTGGCACCAGATGCCGGCCTGGCGGGCGCGGTCGATTTCATCGCGCAGCGCACGCAGGCCCATGCGGTCGATGCGGCCGGTGGTGGTCAGGGTGGTGACACGCTCCAGCGCTGTCGTCAAGGGCTCGGCCAGCTCCCGGCCGACCTGGGCCAGCAACTCCTGCCAGCGCGCCAGTTCCTCGTCACTGATGGCGGCCTGCTCGCCTGGTGGCGTGTTCTCGGGTGTCGTGGCCTCGCCGTACTGGCGCCCCAATCCCTCTTCCAGCTCGGCCAGGAGGCTCTGCGGCAAGAGGGTTTTCGGGTTAACGGCGCTGTTCATGGCAGGGGCTCTGTGATAGTGGCCGCAGTCTTGATCTCGGTGAAGCGCTTGTCCATCCCATGCATGGGTGAGGGATGTGCGCAAATTTGCATAATGAGCAAATGGACCGCGATTGTCATGTTCGTGCCGCTGATCCCCCCCTGGCTGTGGTGTTGGGGCTCACCTTGTCTCTGCTGGTGTCAGGCTGTTCGCCCGACCTGAACTGGCGTGAGGTGCACCCGGCCGGCGCGGATGGTCTCACGGCCTTGTTCCCCTGCAAACCGGATGCGCATGAGCGCGTGGTGCCCTGGCCGGGCATGCCGTCGGGCGCCACCATGCACATGCTGTCCTGTCAGACCGATGCCGGAACCTGGGCCCTGAGCTACCTGACCTTGCCAGACGTGGCCTTGCTGGCGCCCTCGATGCACGAGCTGACCATGTCGACGCGGCGCAATCTGGGGGCGGCCGCAGCCATGTCAGGTACCGGGCCGGGCTTGTCGGAGCAGGACCTGGGGCCGATCAAGGTGCCAGGCATGACGCCGATGTTGCAGGCCCGTGGCTGGCGCTTCCAGGCCCAGCGGCCCGATGGTTTGGGGCGTCCGCTGGAGATGGATGTCCAAGCGTGGCATTTTTCCCACGGAATGACCGTGTTCCAAGCATCTGTCTGGCGGCCCGCCGAAGCGGTCAAGGCGCAAAGCGGGGAAGATGTGGCGGAAGCCTTCTTTCACGGGCTCCAATTTCCCGGTTGAATGCCGATAATCCCAACTGTATGGCTGGCCTTTTCATCATCGCGCATGCGCCGCTTGCTTCCGCCCTGAAGCTGGCCGCGCAGCATTGCTTCCCCGAGGCGGCTGAGCGCATGCAGGCTTTGGATGTGCCCTCGGATCTGCCCGCGGACGAGGTCGAAGCGCAAGCCCGCTTGCTGTTGGCACGCGCGGTGGAGGGTGATGAGCGCGGCGAGGCGCTGGTCCTGACCGATGTGTTTGGCGCCACGCCCTGCAACTGCGTTCAGCGTCTGGCCGATGGCGTGCACGTGAAGGTCGTCACCGGGGCCAATGTGCCCATGCTGTGGCGGGCGCTCAACTATGCGGGCGAGCCGCTGGAAGCCCTGATCACCCGTGCGGTGGCCGGTGGGACGCAAGGCGTGATGCAGATCGCCACGAGCCGGCCCCACAACCAGCCCAGTCAACCCTCTTCACATGATCAAGACCACCGTCACCATCAGCAATAAGCTTGGCCTGCACGCGCGCGCGTCCGCCAAGCTGACCAAACTGGCCAGCAGTTTCCCCTGCGAGGTCTATATGAGCCGCAACGACCGCCGCGTGAATGCCAAAAGCATCATGGGTGTGATGATGCTGGCGGCCGGTCTCGGGGCCACGGTGGAGCTGGAATGTGACGGCGCCAAAGAGGAAGAAGCCACCAGGGCGCTGGTTGCCCTGATCGACGACAAATTCGGCGAAGGCGAGTGAACCAGGGTTCCCGGATCCCTGATTCAGGTGGGAATCTTTCACGCAGCCCCCAATATCGTGGTGTTTTGTGTCGTTTGACCACGACAGAGCGTCCCCATTCCCATTTGATGCAAGGCAAAGTATGCGTCCCGAATGGGGTATTGGCTTTTCTGGAGCCCATGACATGACCCCTGCCAATTTCGAGTTTCAAGGAGTTGAAATGGACCGCCGCAGCAGTTGCTTTATTTCCGCATCGACCGTCAAGGTGTCGGCCCTGGTGCTGGCTGTGGCGGCTGCCACTCAGGCCATGGCCGCCGAAAACGGTTTGCAACGGTATTCGCCCGGTATTGGTGGCAGTGACATGACCACGCCGCTCGTGGCGGGCTGGTATGTGCAGGTGCCTATGGTGGCCTATCACGCCAGCAAGCTGAAGGGTAATGATGGCAATACGGAAGTGAAGGCGACTCCTGGTCCGGGGCCTTATGCCGCGCTGCGTTCTGAGGTGAGTGTCAAGGCAGATACCTATGCTTTGCTGCCGCGCGTGACCTACTTGGATACCAAGCAGGTGCTGGGTGCCAATATCGGCTTCACCGTGATGCTGCCTCTGGTCAAGCGCAAGGCTGTTTTCACTGCCAATCCTCTGTATGGCCAACTTGGCTTGCCCGCCAACAGTGCACTCACTACCAACATTCAATCTCACTTCAGCCAGTTGAATGGTTCGGAAATGGGGATTGGAGATGTTGAATTGGCACCTCTGATGCACTGGGAAATTGGCGATCACCAAGCGGTCACCTTTGCGCCCACCATCGTTTTACCTACTGGGGATTACAACGTTGGGCGGCGCGTGAACCCGGGGTATGGCAATTTCGTGACGTTCCGTCCATCGGTGCAATATGCCTACATCGGCGACGGGTGGGATGTGGGTGGACGCGCCGTGTTTTCGTTCAATACGCGCAATAAGGACAACGGCTACTACTCCGGCAACATGTTCAACCTGGACTGGCAGCTGATGAAGTTCGTCAGTGACGACGTCCGTGTGGGTCTGCAAGGCTACTTCGTTCGGCAACTGACCAAGGACACCCAGGATTTGAGCGGCTTCTCCTCGACTCAGCAGGCCGCGCTGGCTACCACCTCAGACTTATCCAATGGCAACAAGGCCAGCGTGAACGCGGCAGGCCCTGCCATTGGCTGGCTCAAGAACGGTGGCGAGATGCTGCTGGAGGGCAAGTTCCTCAAGGAATTCGATGCCCGCAACCGCACGGAAGGCCAGGCTTTCTGGCTGACGGTGTCCAAGCCCTTGTGATCTTGCCCGGTCGGGTTGGAGGCAGTTTCCATGTCTGACAACTTGAATCTTGACGACGACACCGTGGATACCCGCCGTCGCCAGTTGCTGGCCGGTGCGGCCGCATCCACCTTGCTGCCCTGGGTGACGCCGGCGAATGCCGCTGTCGAACTCGAAGGCGTGGAGTTGGCCGAGAGCGTGACGGCCTATGGGCACAAGCTGGTGCTCAATGGCGCGGGCGTGCGCAAGCGCGGTTATTTCAAGGCCGATGTGACGGCCTTGTACCTGCCCGAGAAGCGAACCACGGCGGAAGCCATCTACAAGCTCGATGGCATCCGTCGCATCCAGCTGAACATCCTGCGCGAGTTCACCTCGTCGACCATCACCCGCATCTTCCTGGCTGACTTCAAGCAGTCTGCAACGGAAGAGGAGTTCAAGCGGCTGATCGGCCCGATTGGGCAGATCGGTGCGGCTTACTCGAACGTGAAGCGGGTCTCCAAGGGTGATGTGGTCAACCTGGACTGGGTACCGGGCCTAGGCTGGATGGCCACCCACAATGGCAAGGTCTTGACGGGCGATGGCGGCGCGACCATGGCCATCAAGGACGAGCTGGCCTACCAGATCTACCTGCGCATGTACATCGGGCCGGCTGCGCCGGAAGAACTGCGCAATGGCCTTCTGGGCCTCACGCGCCTACCCAAGGCGGGTGCCCGCGACAACAACAGCGACAACTGACGCAGCGGTGCGTCCACGCCACAGGCCGCATCAGGACTTGGGGTAGTGGGCTTCCAGCATGGGTGGCAGAGGCGCGTCGATCAGGCCGGCCACCAGGCGCAGCGCATCGGCGGTCTGGTCCGACAGCACCCCGTGCTCGCTGTGGTTGACGGCCTCCTCGACCCAGGCCTTGAGCAGCAGCGGCCGCATCATCCAAGACAACTCCTGCACGCCTGCCAGCGCATGCATCAAGGCATCCGCGTCGGGTGCTTGGCCAGGCTGCATGTCAGTTGGCCTGCCGCATCGGCTCATCACCCCATGGAACCAGGCCACGCTGCCTGGAGACAGCCCTTGCGGGCCTTCCTCGGCCGGAATGAAGCGGGCCAGATAGGTCGTCAGCGCGGTCACGTGCACCATGCTGTCAGGCGTCATGTGGTGCAGTTCGTGGCCTTGGCCCGTTGTCGGGCGTGCATAGGCTTGCCGGTTCTGGCGGTCATGGAGGCGGTGGCGAAGGGCCAGCCACCACAAACGCTCTCGCGGGCTGACGCGGCCATCGGCCCGAAGCAGGTCTCGCGCATGTTCGACCAGGGCGCGTCGCTGCTCGATGGGCTCGCTGGCGATCGAGGCCGTGAGCCGCTCGAACTCGGGGACGCGGCGGTTGGCTTGCAAGGCAGACACGTCCTCCAGAATGCGGTGCGCTTCATGCACGCCTTCGGCCAGGTGGTGCCACAAGGCCCGCTCGGGCTCATTGTGGACATTCATCATCAGCGCCAGCGTGATCAGTCGTCGTTCGGTAGGGCCGACCAGGCCATGCAGGTGGATCAAGGCTTCTCGCGCGGCCGCCTGCTTTTCCAGCCGCGCCTGCTCGGCCAAGATCTCCTGGCTGGGTTGGGTGCTGGGGCCGCTGATGGGCGGCACGCTGTCCGGCGCATGGCGTGGCTCGACGATTTCAAGGCGAATCAGCGGGGCGGGCATGGGCGGCAAGACCATGCCGCAGACGCGACGGATGCGCTCTGACAACTTGGGGTGATTGGACAGGCAGCCGGCCGCGCCCGGTTCGTGCAGCAGCAGGTAGGACACCATGCCCGCAGCCGGATGCCGCATGCGCCCCGCCAGCACCTGCTGGTCATGCCACAGCTTGCGCAGCACATTGCCCAGGCCGTCACGGGAGCGTGTGAACTGGATGGCGCTGGCATCGGCCAGAAACTCTCTTTGGCGCGACACGGCGGCTTGCAGGATGCGACCGGCCATCCAGCCCATCCAGCCCACGATCGAGAAGACCAGGCCGACCAGCCAGGACAGCGGGCCGACGTGGCCCTTCTCGTCGGGGCCCATCAGCGTCTGACCATAGCCATAGACGAGCGACAGGCCCCACACGAGTGCCAGCACCCGCATGGACAGCGGCAGGTCGTCTTCCTTGATGTGGCCAAACTCGTGCGCGACCAGGCCTTGCAGCTCGGCGCGCGTCAGGCGGTCGAGCGCACCGCGTGTCACGCACAGCACGAGGTCTTGCGCACGCCAGCCGGCGACGAAGGCGTTGATCGCGTCCTCTCGCGTCAGCACGAACACGCGGGGCACGGGCTGACCGCTGGCCAGGGCCATTTCATCGACCACATTGAGCAGGCGCTTCTCGGTGGCGTCGTCGGGGTTGAGCACCTCGCGGCCGCCCAGCCAGCGCGCCACGCGCGGGCCGCCACCTTCACTCAGACGCTGGGATTCCACCATGCAGCCGCCCAGCACGAACAGCAGCACGAGGCCCGTGTTGGTTTCGAAGAAGAGCTCGGGAAAGCCGATGCTGAAGGGCATCAGCAGCTTGTAGGCCAGGGCCAGCGAGAGGTTGATCAGGCAGATCAGCCCCAGCAGCATCAACGCAAACAACCCCAGCAGCCGCGCTGTGCGGATATGGGCTTCGCGCTGGTGTTGTCTGAACTGCATGACACGCTGGCGATGAAGGGCTCAGAAACCAACCTTGACGGCGCTGCGTTCGGCCTCGTTGCTGGTGGCCTGCAGCATGGGCGCCGTGCGAAAGCCGAACAGGCCGGCCACGACGTTGGTTGGGAACTGGTGGGCCGCGTTGTTGTAGCTCAAGCTGGCGTCGTTGAACAGCTGGCGCGAGAAGGCCACCTTGTTCTCGGTGTGAACCAGCTCTTCGCCGAGGTCGCGCATGCGCTGGTCGGCCTTGAGCTCGGGGTAGGACTCCAGCACCGCGTTGAAGCGGCCCATGGCGTTGGACAGCACGCCTTCGGCCATGCCCAGGCTCAGGATGGGGCCGGGCTGGTTGGGTTTGGACTTGACCAGATCGGTGGCGGCCATGACCTGGGCCCGCGCGGCGGTGACACGCTCCAGCGTCTCGCGCTCGTGCTCCATGTACTTGCGCGCAACCTCGACCAGATTGGGGATGAGGTCATGGCGGCGCTTGAGTTGCACGTCGATCTGCGCGAAGGCATTGCTGATCTCGTTGCGCAGCCTGACCAACCGGTTGTAGGCACCCACGACCCAGAACAGCAGCACGCCGGCAATGACCAGGAGGATGAGGTTGGAGGTGTTCAAGGCACGGCTCTTTACGCTGTTCTCAGGGGGCTGTTGACTGTACCGCCAATCAAGCCTCAAGCAGGTAGTCTGAATGACTCATATCCTTCCTGGCGAAGCTGGCAGGCCGGGCAGGTGCCACAGCCGTATCCCCAGGCATGGCGTTGGCTGCGGTCACCCAGATAACAGGTGTGGGTGTGCTCGATGATGAGTTCGTTGAGGGCTTCACCACCGAGATCCTGGCTGAGTTGCCAGGTCTGGGCCTTGGTCAGCCACATGAGCGGGGTCTCGATGGTCATGGGGCTGTCCAGGCCCAGGCTGATGGCCACTTGCAGGGCCTTGAGCGTGTTGTCGCGGCAATCCGGGTAGCCGGAGTAGTCGGTCTCGCACATGCCGCCGATGAGCACCGAGGCCCCCCGCCGATAAGCCAGCGCCGCGGCGAAGTTCAGGAACAGCAGGTTGCGGCCGGGCACAAAGGTGTTGGGCAAGCCGTTGGCCTGCATCTCGATGGCACGGGACTCGGTCAGGGCCGTGTCGGAGATCTGGCCCAGCAGCCCGAGGTCCAGCATGTGGTCCTCGCCCAGGCGCCCGCCCCATTGCGGGAAGGCGCGAGTCAGTTCGGTGCGCACCTGCTGGCGGCAGTCGAGTTCGACCCGGTGGCGCTGGCCGTAGTCGAAGCCGATGGTCTCGACGCGGGCGTAGCGGGACAAGGCCCAGGCCAGGCAGACGGTGGAGTCCTGCCCGCCGGAGAACACGACCAGGGCGGTGCGCGGGTCTTGGGCGGCGGTGGGGTGGGGCGTGCTCATTTTCAGATCGTGAATGGATGCAGCCAGCGTGAAGCCAAAGTCGGACGCAGGCAAGAGGGCTTGTCGAGGATAGCGGAGCAAAGTCCCCGCAGAAACGGGGCCAGGCGGCGGTGTAAGCAAGTTATGGGCGACAATATAGGGTTTCCGTCAGGCATACCCGGGTCGAAAGCACCCGCAGGACACTTTCAACATGGCCGCGTTTAACCAAGAGACCGTCACCCACGTCCATCACTGGAACGACACGCTGTTCAGCTTCAAGACCACCCGTGATCCGGGGCTGCGCTTTGCCAGCGGCCACTTCGTGATGATCGGCCTGGAGGTCGATGGCAAGCCGCTGATGCGCGCCTACTCCATTGCCAGCGCGAACTACGAAGAACACCTGGAGTTCCTGAGCATCAAGGTGCAAAACGGCCCGCTGACTTCGCGCCTGCAGCATCTGAAGGTGGGCGACAAGATCCTGGTGAGCCGCAAGGCCGTGGGCACCCTGGTGGTCGACGACCTCAAGCCCGCCATGAACCTCTACCTGTTCGGCACAGGCACCGGCTTGGCCCCGTTCATGAGCATCATCCAGGACCCCTACACCTACGAGAAGTTCGAGAAGGTGGTGCTGGTGCACGGCGTGCGCACGGTCAGCGAGCTGGCCTACCACGACTACATCAACGAAGAGTTGCCGGATCACGAGCTGCTGGGCGACTTGATTCGCGAGAAGCTGCTGTACTACCCGCTGGTCACGCGCGAGGAATTCCGCAACCAGGGTCGCCTGACCGACCTGATCGTCAACGGCAAGATGGCGGCCGATCTGGGCATGCAGCCCTTGAACCCGGCCACCGACCGCGCCATGATGTGCGGCAGCCCCTCGATGCTGACCGACCTGTGCAAGATCCTCGATGACCGAGGCTTCAAGATCTCGCCTTCGCAAGGTGAGGCTGGCGACTACGTGATTGAACGCGCGTTTGTAGAAAAATAAACGGGTCGATTGCGGTCGATCAAGCACAAGAACAAGATGTACGGGGTGCCTCTTTCAAGGGGCACCCCGTTTGTTCATCATGAGCCGGCAAGGCCACAAGAAGGAGACATGCCCATGAATGACCGGGTGCGGGTGCGCGTGGAAGACGCGGTTGCCGTGGTCAGCCTGAACCGGCCTGACAAGCACAACGGCATGGACTTTCCCATGCTGGATGCGATGCTGGCGGCGCAAAGGCAACTGCGGCGCAACCGTGCCGTGCGGGCCATCATCCTGCAAGGCGAAGGTGCTTCGTTCTGCTCCGGCCTGGACTTCAAATCGGCCATGAGCCAGCCCGTTCGCACGCTGCTGCGCGCCACGCAACTGCTGTGGCCCTTCGCCAACCAGTTCCAGCGCTGGAGCGTGGGCTGGCGGCGCGTGGGTGTGCCGGTGATTGCGGTGATGCATGGCAACTGCTTTGGCGCCGGCCTGCAACTGGCACTGGGCGCAGACATCCGCATCTGCCACCCGGATGCCCAGCTCTCATTGCTGGAGGCCAAGTGGGGCCTTGTGCCGGACATGGGCGGCATCGCCTTGCTGCGCGAGCTGGTGCCCATCGATGTGGCCAAGGAGCTGACCTTCACCGGCCGTGTGATCTCGGGCCAGGAGGCCCATGCCATGGGCCTGGTGACGCACCTGAGCGCCGAGCCCATGGCCCATGCACGGCAACTCGTCGCCGAGATCGCCACGCGCTCGCCCGACAGTGTGGCCGCCGGCAAGTTCCTCTTGCAGCAGGCCTGGCGTGCTGGCGACCACCTGGCCTTGCGGGCCGAGCGCCTGTGGCAGCGCCGGGTGATGGGGCGCGTCAACCAGCGCATCGCACTGGCACGTGAGCAGGCCCGGGGCAAGGCCACTGTGGACAAGGCGCCGCAACGCCAGCCCTTCAAGTCTCGCCAGTTGTAAGCGACCTGTTCAGACCCGCGTGATTTGTTGGACACTGGCGGGCGTTGAGGAGACATAAACAAATGCACAGCAAGAAGAAGCAAGCCGGCAAGCTCAACGGCCTGGCTTTGTGGGCGACCCCTGCGGTGGCCCTGGTGGCCTACCTGACCTTGTGGCCCACCCCGGCCGACCCGGTGGCCTGGCAGCCTCCCAAGGATGCGGGCTATACCGGCGCCCATGCCGCCAATGACAAGCTCTCTGAACTGCAGCAGTGGCCCTTGGCCAGCGGGCAGGAAGGGCCGGAGTTCATCGTGGCCAGCGCCGGTGTGCTCTACACGGGGCTGAACAACGGTGATGTGCTCAAGGTCAACACCGATGGCCAGCAGCCCGAGATCATCGTGAACACTGGTGGCCGCCCCTTGGGTCTGGACGTCGATGACCAGGGCCGCTTGCTGGTTGCCGACGCCATGCGGGGCCTGCTGCGTGTCTCGGGCCGGGGTGCCGAGGCCAAGGTCGAGACCTTGCTCAACAAGATCTCGCACCCCGTACCCGATGACCGCATCCGCTTTGCCGATGCCGTCAAGATCGGGCCTGGCGGCGTCATCTGGCTGACCGATGCGTCGCGACGCTTCGGTGCCAGGGAATGGGGCAGCACTTTCGAAGCCAGCGTGCTGGACACCCTGGAGCACAGCTGCACCGGCCGTGTCATCGCCCAAGACCCGACCACGCTGGTGGCCCGTGTGGCGATCGCCGGTATGTGCTTCCCCAATGGCATCGAATTCTCACGCGATGGCAAGACCATGTACGTCTCCGAGACGGGCACCTATCGCATCCTCGCGGTGGACCTGGCCAAGCTCTCGCTGGTGCGCACGGCCGAGGGCAGCAACGGTGTGCCCACGCTGGAGCAGGCCATGCAGCAAGGGGCGGTGCGCGTCTTTGTCGACAACCTCCCAGGCTTTCCCGACAACCTCACACGCAGCGCGGGTGGGCGTCTGTGGGTGGGCCTGACCAAGCCGCGCAGCCCCGTGATCGATGCGGCCGCGCAGCATCCCTTCGTGCGCCAGTTGACCCTGCGTTTGCCGCGCTTTCTGTGGCCGGTGCCCAAGGCCTACGGCCATGTGATCGCCTACGACGAAAACGGCAAGGTGGTGGATGATCTTCAGGATCCATCCGGCGCCTACCCGGAGACGACCTCGGCCACCGAAGCCGATGGCAAGCTCTTCATCCAGAGCCTGCATGCCCACACGATTGGCTGGATGCCCTATGTGGGACCGCAGGTGCCGCGTGCCGAGATGGAAGGCTATCTGGAAGGGGCGGCTTCGCGTTGATCAGGGCGGCCAGGCGTCCCAGCCCGTCTTGAGGATGAGGGCGCCGACCACGATCAGAAAGGCCGCGCGCACGAAGCCCGCGCCATGCCGCAGGGCCAGGCGCGTGCCCACCGCGCTGCCGGCCACATTGGCCACAGCCATGGGCAGCGACAAGGCCCACACCACATGCCCACCGGGGATGAAGCACATGAGCGCAGCCACATTGGTGGCGAAGTTCAAGCGCTTGGCACCCGCGCTGGCATGCAGGAAGCCCCAGCCCAGCAGACGCACCAGCGCGAACACGAAGAAGCTGCCCGTGCCCGGGCCGAAGATGCCGTCGTAAAAGCCGATGGCCGCGCCAATCGCCGTGGCCAGCACGGTTTCGGTCCGGTGCGACCAGTGCGGCGCGTGATGACGCCCCATGTCCTTGCGCCACAGGGTGTAGAGCCACACGGCGCCCAGTACCAGGGGCAGGGCCGTTCGAAAGCGCGAGGCCGGTATCTGCATGGCCAGCCATGCACCCAAGAGCGCGCCCAGCATGGCCGCAGCGAGGGCGCCCAGCAATCTGGAGGAGGGCAGCCGCACCTGCTTGGCGTACTGCCAGGCCGACCAACCCGTGCCCCATATGGACGCGGCCTTGTTGGTACCCAGCAGTGTGGCCGGCACCGCCTGCGGGAACAGACCAAACAGCGAGGGCACGATGATCAGCCCGCCGCCACCCACGATGGCGTCGACCACGCCGGCACCGGCTGAAGCGAGCAGCATCAGGCCGATGTGGAGCGGGGTGAGGTCAAGCACGTGATGCGGCGTTCAAGAAAAAGCCCGGCGCGAAACCGGGCTGGTGTCGAGGTCCTGCCAGCAGGGGTTCAGCTGCGCACTTCGCCCTGACCCAGCACCACGAACTTCAGCGAGGTCAGGCCTTCAAGGCCCACGGGGCCGCGCGCATGGAACTTGTCCGTGCTGATGCCGATCTCGGCGCCCAGGCCGTATTCGAAGCCATCGGCAAAGCGCGTGGACGCATTGACCATCACGCTGGCCGAGTCCACCTCGCGGATGAAGCGCATCGCGTTAGGGTGGTTGGTCGTGAGGATCGAATCCGTGTGGTGCGAGCCATACTTGTTGATGTGGGCGATGACCTCGTCGAGCGAGTCCACCACCTTCACGGCGATGATCGGGGCGAGGTATTCCTCGTACCAGTCCTGCTCGGTGGCATCCACCACCTTGGCGCCGGGCACATCGCTCAGGATGGCCTTGGCGCGGGCATCGCAGCGCATCTCCACACCTTTGCCGGCAAACACCTGGCCGATGCGCGGCAGGAAGGCTGCGGCCTGGTTCGCATGCACCAGCAGCGACTCGGTCGCGTTGCAGGGGCTGTACTTCTGCGTCTTGGCGTTGTCCGTGACCTTCACGGCCAGATCCAGGTCCACCTCGGCGTCCACATAGGTGTGGCAGTTGCCGTCCAGGTGCTTGATCACGGGCACGCGCGCTTCCTTGCTGATGCGCTCGATCAGGCCCTTGCCGCCTCGGGGGATGATGACGTCCACGTACTCGGGCATGGCGATCAGCTGGCCGACGGCAGCGCGGTCGGTGGTCTGCACCAGTTGCACGGCCTCGGCAGGCAGTCCGGCCTGGGTCAACGCCGCTTGCACCAGCTTCCACAGTGCCAGGTTGGAGTGGATCGCCTCGGAGCCACCACGCAGCACGCAGGCATTGCCGCTCTTGATCGCCAGCGAGGCGGCCTCAATGGTCACATTGGGGCGTGATTCGTAGATCATGCCGAACACACCGATGGGCACGCGCATCTGGCCTACCTTGATGCCGGTGGGACGGCTGCGCAGATTGGTCAGCTCGCCGATGGGGTCAGGCAGGGCGGCGACCTGCTCGCAACTCTCGGCCATGGTCTCGATGACCTTGTCTGTCAGGCGCAGGCGATCGACCATTGGCGCGGCCAGGCTATTTTTCTCGGCGGCAACGACGTCGGCTTCGTTGCGGGCCTTGAGTTCGCCGGCATGGGCGCGGATCTGGCCGGCCAGGGCGAGCAGGGCGTTGTTCTTGGCGGCGGTTGACGCGGCGGCCATCAGGGCGGAGGCTGCGCGGGCAGCCTGGCCGACCTGGCTCATGTACTGCTCGACCGGCAGATTGGCAGCCTGGTCGGCGGCCGAGGAAGAAGTCGCGGTGTTCATGGCCGTGATTGTCTCAAACCCTGAGGCGTGTTGCACGGCTGTTCCGGTGATCGCCGCGAGAGCGCCCATGGCATGCTGCATGCCGATGCAGCATCAGGTCATCCATATTCACCCTGAAGCGCCCGCCAAACCGGCCTTGGGCGTGCCGTGCAACGGCTGCGGGGTGTGCTGCCTGGCCGAGCCCTGCCCGGTGGGCGTGATCGTCAGCCGGCGGCGCCACGGCGCGTGCAAGGCGCTGGTCTGGTCTGATGAGGTGGGCTGCTACCGCTGCGGGCTGCTGGCGGTGTCACCCGGTGAAAGGGGCAGTTGGTGGCGGCGCTGGGCGCGGGCGCTGTGGTTGCGCTGGGCGCGGCGCATGATTTCAGCCGGCAGCGGCTGTGATGCGAGCCTGGATATCGTGGCAGCACCCGGCCGCAGCGACTCCGAGGCGCCCTAGCGGGAACCTGTAGCTGGAAATAGCGGCGGATTGTCGCGCGTTCTCGGCTCATGGCGCAGGGCGGGATTTCATAGCATGAAGGCATCCCGAAACTGGAGCCAATCATGCGCAAGAAGCTGCTGCAAAACACCCTGTTTGCCGCCATGGCTGCATGGGCGCTGTACATGGCCCAGTCGCAGACCGTGCCCGAGATGAGCCAGGCCAGCGAGCTGTCGCTGGTCTACGTCGCCTCGCGCTGAGCTTGAGCGCTGTCTTGGCGCTTCCTTAGCGCCTTACCGCCAGCCGAACATCATCGAGCGGGCCACCAGGCGCTTGACCGGGCTGAGTGCGCCTACTGCCCCCATCCCCAGACCTCGCAAAGTGGCCAGCACCGGTGCTGGCCA
>Ga0194137_10000073_pt1 | contig 60700 bp, 55 predicted proteins | sample TARM_MetaG_T3_14_FD_134025 | JGI IMG/M metagenome (GOLD analysis project Ga0194137, IMG submission 134025) | Freshwater microbial communities from Pennsylvania, USA, analyzing microbe dynamics in response to fracking - TARM_MetaG_T3_14 (version 2) | ecosystem: Environmental > Aquatic >...
CGCGGTCGGGGACGAGCTGCTGCGCCAGTTCGCGGAGCGGGTGCGAAGCATCGTGCGGCCCGGTGATGCCGTGGCGCGCATGGGCGGCGACGAGTTCGCCGTGGTGCTCAACGACGTGCGCACGCAGACTCATGCAGATGCCGTAGCCGACAAGATCGTCGAGATCGCACGGCTGCCGTTCACGATCGGCGACGTGCAAGTCAAGGTGAGCGCCAGTGTGGGCGTGGCGCACGGCCTCGATCCCGGCAAAGGCTGGCAGGGCCTGGTGGACGACGCGGATGCGGCGGCCTATCGTGCCAAGGGGGCAGGCCGCGACCGGCGCGCCTGACCGCGACGCCCGGCCGGGGCTAGCCGGCGAGGTGTTCGTAACGGTCGACGGCAGTTGGTTCCCGACGGCCTTCGGTGCCGGGACTACTCGCAGCGTTGCGGGCAACTGCAGCGGGCTTGGCGCGTGCGCGGCAGCTCGATGGTGCCGGCTATCACAGAGTAGGGATCCTGCGCCAGCAGGCTGATCGTGTCGACCAGCCGGTCCAGGTCCTGCCCCTTGTCGTAGAAGGCGTCGACGCCCGAGCCGGCGCAGTCGGCACCGCAGGCGCCGTTGCCGCCCGCGACCATCGCGTAGGCGGTGCCCTGGAACCCGGCACTGCGCAGGCGCTCCAGCGCCGAGCAGCCCGTGCCGTCGGCCAGTTGAGGAGCGATGAGCAGCACGTCGGGCCGGCTCAGCGCAGTGACCAGGACGGTCTGTTCTTCGCTGACGGTCGTGCCCACGACGATGGCGCTGGGCACGTCGCTCAAGCGCTCCTGCAATTCCTCTCTAAAGGCGTCGGAGGCATCGGCAAGCAAGATTTTCATGGCGGATCGGGTCTTCGGGGAGACATTCTCCGAAGCGCACTACCATGGGTCTGCGGGCGGACCGCGCCGGTGTTGGTGGTGAATTCGCTGCAACCAGCGTAGGCAATTTACCTACACGCGTGGACGCCCGCGCCGTCGCTGCACCGAAGCCCTCGCGGTGCGGCGGCGCGCATACAACCCGTGGCCCACGCCGCCTGGCCGACTGCCGAGCAGAGCGTCCCCCGAAGGTGCTTCGCCGTGCGGCGAGCGCATCGGGAGTGTCCCGGGGAGTGCGCGGGGGGCAAACCTAGAATGATTCGATGGCCGATCACGCTTTCGCATCGACTTCGGCGGTCAGCCCGCCACGCCGCAAATTCTTCGCCAGTATCAGCGCGAAACTGCGCGGGCTCGTGGCGCTGATGGCCTTGTCCTCGCTGTTGCTGAGCGGCTTTGCCGGCTACGCGGTCTTCAAGGCCGAGAAGGAGTCGACGGTGCATGCGGCGGGCCAGACGGCGCAGGCCCTGGCATCCGTCGTGGAGCGGGAGTTGGCCGTGCGGTCCGCACTGCTGACCGGGCTGGCCGCCTCACCATCGCTGCGCCGCGGCGAGCTCTCGGTGTTCTGGGACGAGGCCAAGCTGGTCGAGCGTGATCCGGTCGACGTCATCGTGCTCACGGATGCGGACGGCAAGGACCGGCTCAGTACCGCCTCACCGCCGAACGAACAGCAACTGGGCCCGACCCGCTTTGCCGCTGCCGGCGGCGCCAACAAGAACGTCTCGGACCTGCTGCCGGCCGCCGAGCGCCAGGGCGCGGCGTTCGGGGTGAGGGTGCCGGTGGAGGTCAACGGACAGCCGATGTACCTAGGGCTCTACAGCAACGTCTCTCAGCTGCAGAGCCTCTTCAAGGAGCAGCCGCTGCCGGACGGCTGGCTCGGGACGGTCATGGACAGCCGGGGCTATGTCGTGGCCCGCACGGTCGACGCGCAGCGACGCATCGGCCAGCGCATCAGCGAGTACACCCGGACCGCGGTGGCCACGGCACGCCAAGGCGTCGTGAAGACCAACAACCTCGACGGTGAACCCGTGTTCGGCGTGTTCAGCAAGGCGGCGGGCTCGGACTGGCTCGTGATCGTGTCGCTGAGCCGGTCGCGCCTAGCCCAGGGGGCGTGGCTCGCCTTCGGCGTCACGCTGGCTATGTCACTCGGCTTCGCGTTCCTGACGCTGAGCGTGGCCCGTCGCATCACGCATTCCGTCCTGTCGCCGCTGCGGGAGCTGTCGAAGCAGGCGACGCTGCTGGGCGAGGGCCACAGCGTGCCGGAGTGCTCCACCGGCATCCCGGAAATCGATCCCGTGCAGTCCGCGCTGGCCCGCGCCAGCCGCGAGCGGCAGGAGGCCGACCAGCGGCTGCGCAGCGAGGTCGAGGCCGCCGTAAGCGCCTCGAAGGCGGTGCAGGAAGGGGCCGTGAGGAGCCAGAAGCTGGAGGCGCTGGGGCGCCTCACGGGTGGCATCGCCCACGACTTCAACAACCTGCTGCAGACCATGACCACCGGTCTGCTGCTGGCGCGGCGGCTCAGCCAGGATCCGCGCGGCAGCAAGGCATTGGAGGCCTGCCAGCGCGCCACGGAGCGCGCGGCGCAACTGACCCGGCAACTGTTGTCTCTGGGGCGGCGCAAGGGCGGCCACCAGGCGGTGGTGGATGTGGAGACCGAGGTGGACGACCTGGTGCCGCTGCTGCGCGGCGCCGCGGGCAGCTCCATCGAGCTCGCCTTCGAGATTGCCAAGCCGCTGGGCACGGTGAAGACCGACCCGGTCCACCTCGAGCTCGCCGTGCTGAACCTGGTACTCAACGCGCGCGACGCCATGTCGGGCAAGGGTCACATCACCATTGAGGCCAGTGTCCACGGGCCGGGCGAGCTGCCCGAAGGCCTTGTCGATCAGCCTTTCGTCCGGCTGGCGGTGGTTGACGACGGCGAGGGTATGAGCGCCGAGCAGGCGTCGCGGGCGTTCGAGCCCTTCTTCACGACCAAGGAGGTCGGCAAGGGCACGGGCCTGGGGCTGGCGCAGGTCTACGCCTTCGCTACCCAGTCCGGCGGGACGGTGACGCTGCAGAGCGAACCGGGGGAGGGCGCGCGGGTGACGATCTGGCTGCCGCAGTCGTCGAGCAGCGCGGACGCGGCGCCGGCGAGTCCCGCTGGCGGGACCGCACCCTGCATCCAGTTCAGTGGGAGCGTGCTGCTGGTCGAGGACGATGACCTGGTGCGCGAGGTGACGGCCCAGGCACTGGCCGAGCACGGCTTCTCGGTGACCACGGCCACGACGGCGGACGAGGCCCTGGCGCTGCTGCAGACGGGCGTCGATGTCGACGTGCTGCTCTCCGACATCGTGATGCCGGGCACGCGCAGCGGCGTCGACCTGGCCCGCACCCTCGCCGTCTTACGGCCGGCGCTGCCCGTGATCCTGGCGAGCGGCCATCCCATCCGCATCGAGGAGGCGCCCGACGTCGTCTTCGTGCCCAAGCCCTACGAGATCGACCGCGTCGCGCGCCGCCTGGCGTCGGCCATGGATACCGCCCGAGCTAGTTCGGACTCTGGTTTCGCTAGCCTCGACGATGCGCCTCGCCCTGGACGCAGCGCCAGTTCCTGAGGGCAGGGCGGCCCAAGTTGCGGCGCAGATGCGCCCGTGAGTTGATCAGGATCAAGCCCTCCGGGCAGCCTGTATCGACAATAGGTGCATTGCAAATGCATGTTCTTGTTGCGGGTGCTGCTGCCCAAGTGAGCGGCCCGTGGCGCGACGTGCCGCCAGCCCACGACATGCCCACCGCGCTCATCCCTGCTTCCGACATACGGGCGCTCCTGACCGAGGAGTTCCTGCGCAAGTTCGACACCCCCGGCCCCCGCTACACGTCCTACCCGACGGCGGATCGCTTCGGCGAAACCTTCGGCCCCGGCGATACCCTCCAGGTGCTGTCGGATCTACGCGCTCGCAGTCCCAGCGCGCCGCTGTCTCTTTACATCCATATTCCGTTCTGCGAGCAGCTCTGCTACTACTGCGGCTGCAACAAGATCATCACGAAGCACCACGAGCGCGCGGTTCAGTACCTCGACATGCTCGAGGCCGAACTGGCGCTGGTGGTCCGGTCCCTCGGCGTGGGTCGGCCGGTGTCCCAACTGCATTTTGGCGGCGGTTCCCCGACTTTTCTTTCCGACGACGAGCTCGCGCGCGTGATGGCCGCGCTGGGGGCCGCCTTCCGGCTGACACCGACCTCGGAGATCTCGATCGAGGTCGACCCGCGAACCGTCACGCCGCAGCGGCTGGCGCACTTCCGCAGCCTGGGCTTCAACCGGCTGAGCTTCGGCGTCCAGGACTTTGACCCGGAAGTGCAGAAGGCCGTCCATCGAGAGCAGTCCTTCGACATGGTCCGCGGGCTCATGCTCAGCGCCCGGGAACTGGGCTACGAGTCGATCAACGCGGACCTCATCTACGGACTGCCCAGGCAAACGCCCGAGAGCTTCGCCCGGACTATCGAGCAGATCAGCGAACTGCGCCCCGACCGCATCGCGCTGTACGCCTATGCGCACCTGCCCGAACGGTTCAAGCCGCAGCGGCGCATCCACGAGGCGGACCTGCCCGTGCCGGCACACCGCATCGCGATGCTGGGAGGCGCAGTCGAAGGGTTCCTTGCCCGCGGATACGACTACATCGGCATGGACCACTTCGCGCTGCCGCAGGACTCGCTGGCCATCGCCAAACGGGAAGGGCGGCTGCATCGCAACTTCCAGGGTTACAGCACGCAGCACGACTGCGATCTGGTCGCGCTGGGCGTATCAGCCATCGGCCGGGTCGGCTCGGCGTACTACCAGAACGCGAAGACCCTGCCCGAGTACTACGAGAGCATTCAGCGAGGTCAACTGCCCGTAGTCCGGGGCTACGCGCTGAACCCGGACGACGAATTGCGGCGCAGCGTCATCATGGCGCTGATGTGCCAGGGACGCCTGGAGTTCGACGAGGTGGAGCGCCAGTTCAGCGTGGTGGTCGACGCCTACTTCGCGAAGGAACTGGCCGCGCTGCGCGCGATGGCAGATGCCGGCCTGGTCGAACTTGAAGCGCGGGCCGTGCAGGTGACCGTCGTCGGCTGGTTCCTCGTGCGCGCGGTGGCCATGGTGTTCGACCGGCATCTGCAGGCGGCGCAAGACCGCCGGCGCTTCTCCAAGATCGTCTAGCCCGATGAAACTGCCTGACTTCTTCGACGAGATTCCCCGCCTGCGGGTCCAGGATCCGCTGGCGCGCGTCTTCGGCTGTGCCGAGGATGGCGTGCTGGAGTACAGCTTTGCGGACGCGGTGCGCATTGCGGGGCACGGATGCCCGACAGTGGCATCGGCCTACTGGCTCACTTTCCTCGCCCTGGAGCGCCTCTACCCGGACGCACTGCCACAGCGTGGCGGCATCAAGGTCGAGTTCCGCGACGATGCGCGCTCCGGCAGCAGCGGCGTCATCGCGACGGTGGTCCAAATGCTGACCGGCGCTGCCGGGGGCTCGGGCTTCAAGGGCCTCGGCGGCCGGTTCAGCCGGGCCGGCCTGATCCGCAGCAAACCCGAGCTGCTGATGCCGCTTCGTTTCACCCGCTTGGACACGCGGGAGGCCGTCGACGTCGGGGCGGATCTGTCCGTCATGCCCGACGTTCCCGAGATCGACGGCTTGATGAAGCGAGTCGCCGCCGGCCGAGCGACGGCCGAGGAGGAGCTTCGGCTGGGCTCGATCTGGCGCGACCGGGTACGCTCGTTGCTATTGGAGTTCGGGCGAGACCGTGCCGTGTTCATGGTCTGCCCGGTCGATCACCCGGGGCACAGGCCTGGCGACCTGCAGGCCGCCTGACTCCGAACAGGAAGGCCGCATGGCCAAGCGCTTCCCCATCAAGCCCGCCAACCCCGAGCGGATCTGCTGGGGTTGCGACCGATACTGCCCGGCCGACTCGCTGCAGTGCGGCAACGGCAGCATCGCCACGCCGCATCCGTCAGAGCTGTTCGGCGACGACTGGATGGCCTGGGGGCTCGATGCACAGCCAGCGACGGGCAGTGGCGACAGGGTCGCGCAGCCTCAGGTTGCGCGCCTACCCGCCGGAGCGGAGCAAGGCGATCGTGAGCAGGGCGCTGGAATCCTGGACCGCTGAAACCTTGTGCAGCGCATCGCCCGGCAGGAACAGCAACTGGCCCGCGGCGAGGCGTCGATCCTTGCCTTGCGCTTCGACGCGCAGTTCCCCTTCCAGGCATTGCAGCGTGATGTCGCCGGGAACCCGGTGCGGCGGCAGCACGCTGCCGGCGGCCAGCACCAGTCGGATGACCTCCAGGTGCTCAGCCTTGAACAGCGCAGCGGTCTTGGCGCCTGACAGTGACGCCCCCAAGGGTTTGATATCCCACGGCTCGCCGGGGGTGACGTGCTGAAGTGCCATGATGATCTCCTGTGCTGCACTACCTGGTGCTACGGGGGCGCCGCCGCTCAGCCGCGTTCGGCCAAGGACTGAAAGTGGCGATCTACTGTCTTTGCCAGCCGGTGCATGTGCACCAGCGCCAACCGCGTCGTCAGGTCGGCTCGACCTCCCGCCGCGGACGCGTCGATCGCGGCAATCACCATGCGGACTTGGCTGGACGCCGCTGCCACTTCTGGCACCGGCTTGTGCAGCAGCAGGGTCAGCCGTAGCACCTCCACGCAACCATCCGCGTTCCGCAGTTGCGCGGTCAGTTGCCGGCCCCAGGTCTTGTCGGCGGGCACGGCCTTGCGAAGGAGCACGACCATTTCGTCCAGGTCGTTCAGCTTGGCGGCGATGTCCTCGGGGAGCAGGACGGAAGGCCTTTCGGCGGGGGCATCGGTCATCATGGGTAGGAGTGAGGCGCCATTGTCCCATCGGCCCCGGGCACCGCTGCAGCGTTGACGGCGACCTCGCGCGTGAAGTGTGCAGGCCGGACCGTGGCACGGGCGTGACGCGCGGTCCGGAGTCGGTGGCGGTCAAGCCACCGCGGAGAACGGCATTCCCGGCAGCGTCAGTGCGGGGCAGAGGTAGTCTGGCTCCCCGTTCGGTATCGATGCCGGGCGGTCGCTGCGCTCCAGATGCTCAAGTTTGACGAGCAGCGCCTGCGCATGGGCAAGGAGTTCGCCCTCAAGCGAGGGCAGGTCGGCGCGGATCTCTGCGGCCTGCCGGCGCAGCCAGCCCGCGCAAGCCCGTGCCGCTTGGTCTTCGATCGCGATGAGTTGGTCGAGGTTCAGCATGTTGGCTCTCCATCAGGTTGGATCGTTGGCGGCTTCGGCGGGGCACCGTGTAGTTGACGGGCTGCCCAGGTAGCACGAGGTCACCTGCAGGCGGTTGTGTCCGAGCAGACGGGCGGCGCGCTGACGCGCGGCTTCGTCGCCGGCCGCTCGTGACGTCGCGCCGCGCACCGGTGAGGGCGCGCCCGCGTCGGCCTCGAAAGCGTCGTTGACGTGTTGATGGCGCAAACCGTGGGCCACGACGCCGAGCTGCTTCTTGGAGATCCCGCACTTGCGGATCACGTAGTAGAAGCGGGACTGGGACTGCTGGGCGGTCATCCCTGGCCGGCCGACGTACATGCCGGGCGCCACGGACGCAGCCACACGCTCCAGCAACTCGCGTTGCGCGTCTGTGCGTATCGGCACGTCGCGCGGTCGGCCGCCCTTTGTGCCGTGCACGATGCGCAAGAAGGCGTTGCACTCAGGGAAAGCCGTCGCATCACGGGGATTGGCTGCCTCGCGCGCGATCACGGCGCCGTGCAGCCGGAAGTGGCGTGCTTCCTTGCCACGCATGCCGAAGGCGGCGCAGAGCTCGACCTGCAGGCCGACCCAGCTGTCGAGCGCCGCGATCTCGGCGATCTTGGACGCGATGTCAACTTCGTGCGCGCTCCAGCTGTGGTCACGAGTCGCAACTTGGCTGCGGTGCGCATGCTGCGACTCGCTGCCGACGTAATGCTGCGGCTCGCGCACCATGCCCGGCTTGCCGATCCAGCCGGCGAAGGTACGCAGGAAGCTCAGGTAGTTGTGGATGGTCGCGGTAGCCAGCTTGCGTGCGAGCCAGCGCTCCAGCATTGCCTCGATGTGACGGTTGGCAAGTTGTCGCGGGTCCACGCGGCGGTACTGCGTCGTGCGCCGCAGTTCGCGAAAGAAACTCACGAGAAAGCGCTCGCGATCGCGCATGGTCTTGAACGACACGCCCTTGTGCTTCGCGCTGTGCTCATGGTTGTGCTTGAGCAGGATGGCGCCTAGCACGCGCACGTAGTCACGCGTGCCCATGGGCAGGCGGGCCAGGATGGCGTCGGGATCGCGGGCCGAGCCGGCGGCGTGGCGCCGGGCATGGCCTCCGCCGTCGGGGCCGGGAACGGTGCCGGCTCGCGGCACTTGCTTCACAGTCATGTTGCAACTCCAGAACAGAGGCCGCTTGAGCCAGGGCGGCCGTTGAACGGGGTGGGACGTGGAGGGCACAGCGCAACCGCGCGTCGACGTCCCGACGTGCGCGGTTGTTTCGAGGTCGAGCAAAGCCATCGGCGTGGGCGACCTCAAGGCCACGTCGATGCGTCCGGGTTTGCGGCCAGGCTGGCCACTGGTAGGGGCGTAAAAAAAACTACGCATGGCAGACCGCGCGCGTTTCCGCGCGGGGACTCCGGTGCACCTTGCGGTGCGGGCGGCGACGTCTCTGTGGACGGCGCTCGCCATCCCAGGCTCAGGGCCTGGGCTCATAGGTGATCGTGGTTCCCGGTGCTTCCCGACGGACGGACGCTCGCCCTACCAACGGCGAGATCGGGGCCGCGTCATGGCACCGGCGGTCGCGCCTCATGGGGGCGACGGCAGCCGGGCGCCCTCACAGGGGCGGTTGACGAAGGCTCGGGGGTTCTGCGCGGCTCTGCGGCTACGCGGACGGGGGCCAGCATGCTCATAGGCACGCGGGCAGGTCAGGGGATCGCCTCAAGGGCGGATCGCAAGGAGGAAGGGGGTCACCGCGTCAGGCGCGGCGGGCTCCAGCGGAGCGAGATGCGAGGGCGGGTCACGACCGCAAACGACTGCCTCTTCGTGGCGTGAGAGAAAGGCCACCGGAACACAGCGTCCGACCTGCGATTTCGTGGCAGGCACACAAAGCTCGACGCCAAGTTGACACCACCCACTCCGCTGCTGTCAAGCGCGATGCCGAGGAATTCAAATGTGTTGACACACGGCGTCTAGATGCTAACTCCCAGCTTGAGGGCGATGCTCTCCTCGGGTTGACAAGCAATCCGGCCGACCTCTGGTTTGGCTTCCGGTTTCCGGAACCTGCGGCGCGCCTCTGCCGCAGGCTTGGACGCGCTGCCGATGGGGCTCTTGCGGGACCCGAGCGGGGACGCGCCGCGGCTTCGGCGACGTGGCGAAAGTGGCGACGGTCCTCGTGCAGGCCCGCCACGGGACCCGACAAGGGCCCTGGGACTCGCTTCTCGATGGCTGGAGGCCCGGATTTCCGATATGCGCGCGTTGATCGCGCCGGACATGCTCGGCGCCCAAGACTCCAGTGAAAGGCTCTATCCATGGCTCCCATCATCCGTGCCATCGACGTCGGCTTCGGCAACACCAAGTACGTCGTGGCCTCGACGCCTGGCAAGATCGACTGTGCCCAGTTCCCCTCGATCGCCTACTTCATGTTCGGCGATGCAGCACAGGACGCGATGGGCACGAAGCGAAAAACGGTCGCCCCGCATGTCGACGGGCTGTACTACGAAGTGGGACCGGACGTGGAGCTTGCTTCGGACCGATTTCGTGGGCGAAATCTGCATGACGGATTTTCTGAGACGCCCGAGTACCGCGCATTGCTCGCCGGCGCGCTGCACTTCATGAAGGTCGACAGGGTTGACTTGCTGGTGCTGGGCCTGCCGGTGGCGCAGTACGTTGCCAAGAAGGCAGCGCTGGAGAAGTTGTCGGGCCTGACGTTGGACGTCGGGCGCAAGCGCAAGGTCAGTCTCGGACGTGTGATCGCAGTCGCGCAGCCGCAAGGCGCACTCTTCGCGTACGCGACGCAGCTGGGCGCGCCGAGTTCCGTAGCCCAGGGTCGCAGCCTGGTGGTGGATGTGGGATCGCGGACCTTCGACTGGCTGGTGACCCATGGCATGAAGGTGGTGACGAAGATGAGCGACTCAGTCACGCGCGGCGTGTCCGACGTGCTCCTGGCCATCGCGAGGGAGATCGGCCGCGAACTGAAGGAGGACTACCGAAACCTCGAAGCCATCGATCTGGCATTGCGCAGCGGCAAGAAGTTGAGGGCCTATCAGCGCGAGTACGACCTGAAGCGCTACGACACCATCGTGCAGAAGGTGGCTGACCAGGCGGTGGTCGCGATGGTGCAGAGCCTCGACGGCAAGGACCAGATCGAAAACATCGTCCTCGTTGGTGGCGGGGCGCAGCTGTTCCGCAAGGCGGTCAAGAAGCATTTCCCGCGCCACGAGATCCACGAAGTGAACGAGCCGATCTATGCCAACGTGCGAGGCTTTCAGCTTCTCGGCGAGCTCTACGCCCGCGAGAAGCCTGACCTCGCCCACGAACTGGCAGGATCTGCGACAGCTGCGACAACTGCGACGGAGGCGCGGCCATGACTGCCGCAGCCGGCGCCAAGCTGCAGATGAAGCTGAGCCTCGCGGCGGATGAAACACCGGATCTCTTTCATGCGCTGTCGGCGGTCAAGGACGCGAAGCGTCGGACCGGACGCCTGAAGGACCTTGCCGCCAAAGGTCTGTTGCTCGAGCGCTCCGGCTCGCTGGCCCTGGCGAGTGCGCCACCTGCGCCGATCAGCGGCCCGCAAGCCGAGCACGCTGCAGGACACGATGACGCTCTGACGCGGCACCTGCCGCCGGGGGTGACAGGCGGCAGTCTCGTAGCAGCCTGGGAGCAACCTGAAGGAGACGCAGATGCGAGGAAGGCGTGACGATGCTTTCGTGAGCGCCAGCGAGTTGGCGCAGATGGCCTACTGCGAACGTCAAGTGGCGTTCGACGCTGCGTTTGGACAGCAGCCCACGCCTGAGCGGCGCGCTGCCCAAGCGCGCGGAACGCGGGCGCACGACGAGTTCTACCGCGAGAGCCAGCGCATCGCCCGGAACAGCGCGCGCAAGGGATATTGCTTCGTCGCGACGCTAGCGCTCGGCGAATGCGACGAGACGCGCGCACTGCGTGCCTTTCGGGATCTCTACCTGAGGCGCACGGCGGCGGGTCGCTGCTTCATCTACGCCTACTACCGACTGTCCCCGTCGCTGTGCGATTGGATGCGCCTGAGGCCGCGCCTGGTGCGCGCCTGCCGAGCGCCACTACGCCTGCTGTCCGCGATCGCAACGATGCTCGTCGAGAAGGCGCTGGGAGCTGACCATGCATGACGCCTGGGGTGCCATCTTCGTTTTGATGCTGTTCGTGGCGTCGGCCGTACTCTTCGCGCGGCTGCGCAATGGTGCGGGGGGCGGCGACGAGCGCGGGCTACCCCGCGAGTTGGTCGGCGCCGAGGTTGCCTTTGCGGAGCAAACATTCCGGTCGGCGCGCAACGGACTGATCGCCAAGCTGGATCGCGCCTATCGCCTTGAAGGCCAGCTCAAGCTGGTCGAGCTGAAAACGCGCCTTTCGGACGTCGTCTACATGGTCGACGTGGTCGAGATGTCGGTGCAGCGCCTTGCTCTGCAGGATCAGACGGGCGAGCCGGTATCCATGGACGCGTGGGTGGTGGTCCAAAGTTCCAACACCGGCAGTCGGCGGCCGCACCGCGTGCGCTTGCTTGGTCGCGACGAAATCGACAGCATGGCGAAACGATACCGCCAAATCCGCATCGGCAGGATCAGTGACCCGACGCCTGCACGCTCGAATGCTCAATGCAAAAGGTGTTCTCACTGTGACCGCTGCGCGGCCACCTTTCACGATCGATGAGTCGGCAAACTCGCCGGGTTCAGTTCTCACCGCCGGTGCTGGACTTTCTGGCATAGAACACCGCGACTTCCTCAATCTCGGCGTCCGTCATGGGGATCGCGATGCTGCGCATCTGCGCCTGCGAGTCGTTGCGGCGCTCGCCGGATCTGAACGCCTTCAGCTGCTGGACCAGGTACTCCTTCGGCATACCTTCGATCCAGGGCGCACCCAGTTTTTGATCGATCCCGCCGTGACAGGACACGCAGGGAGCGATGTTGCGCAGCGGAGCTCCTACGCGCACCAGGGCGGGCAGGGACTCGTCATAGGTCGTCGGCGCGGTTCGCGCCTTGGGAAGATAGGCGTAGTAGGCGGCCAGGTCGTTGATGTCCTTCTCGCTCAACCGCTTTGCCAGGGCCTCCATGATCGGACTCCCTCGCTTGCCGCTCTGATAGTCCTTCAACTGCTTGATCACGACTTCCGGGTACTGCCCCGCGAGGTTGGGCGCGTCGGACTTGCTGGCTCCCTGGGCGCCGTGGCACATCGTGCAGTTCAGCGCCAGCGTCGCGCCGCGGCCAACGGCATCGTTGCTCCCTTCACGGGTCATCGAGCGATCGAGCACGACATTGGTTGCCGTGGGCCTTGCCTTTGCGGCGCTGTCGTTGTTCCAGTTCGTCGGGACACCAGCGGCGCGACAAATGCTCGCCCATAGACCCTGCGCACTGAAATCTGCCTGCGCACTCGGAAGCCAGATGAAACCCACCAGCGCGGACCCGAGCGCGAGCAGGACAAGGCCAACGACACTTCGTCGAACGATGGGATTGGACCAGCCAAAAGTGCCGCTCTCGCGCATCATCGACTCCCGATTGGAATGACCGGGACGTAGGCGTCCGGGAGCAGTGCCAACTGAACGATCGGGTAGCCGTAGTTCACCAGCGTCAGCGCCACCATCATCGCGACCCACAATCCCAGACCGTTCAAGGCGACCGGCGTGTGGCCATGGGGGTGTGCGGGGCGGCTGAATTCGAACGGCTCCACGATCTTGGCTCTGTGCCGAGCTGCGGTCGCCAAGGCATAGATCAGCAAGACGCCTGAGGCCAGCAAGATGAAGCCACCGATTGCCGAGGCGGTGACGGTCCAGGCCTGCGGCGCGATGTCAGGATGGCTGTAGTCGTAGTACGCCATGCGGCGAGGCATGCCCAGCAGGCCCACCAGGTGCCAAGGCATAGACAGGATCATCATGCCGACGAACCAAAGCCAGATCTGCGCCTTGATCAGGCCGGGCGAGATCGGCGCGCAACCCGTGAGCTGCGGCCACAACTCGTAAGCCGCCATGAAGTACATCAGCACGATCGCACCGGCGAAGATCAGATGAAAGTGCCCGGTGACCCACTGCGTGTTGTGAATGGTCTCGTTCAGCTGGTAGCTCATGTTGATGATGCCGCCGGCACCGCCGAACCCGAGCATCACGAACGAGAAGGTCACGGCCAGCATCATCGGGTTGCCCCAAGGCAGTGTCTTCACCCAGCCGAAGAGCCCCTGGCCCCCGCGCAGCCGCCCGGCTATCTCGACGGAGGCCACGATGGTGAAGACCGTCAGCAGCGTAGGCACCGAGACCATGGCGGTCATCACCGCGTGGACGAACTTGAAGCCGGCACCGACCTGGGGATCTGCGAACAGGTGGTGGATGCCGATCGGCATCGAGAACACGAGGAACAACGCGAAGGACGCGCGACCCATGGTGTCGCTGTAGAGCCTGCCGCCGATGGCGCGTGGCACGATCGTGTAGAACACGATGTACGTCGGCATCAGCCAGAAGTAGACGATGGCGTGCAGCGTCCACGAGAAGAAGACCCGCGCGAGCCCCGCGTTGATGGTGTCCGTCAGGCCCAGCGACGCCGGCAGGATCAGTACCAGCACCTCGATGGCTGCACCGAGCGAGGTCCAGGCCCACAGGAAGGCACCTGCGGTGTTGCCGTACATCGCCAGCGGCACCGAAGCGCCGGGGTTCTCCTTCTTCCACGCACGCAGGTTGATCGCCATCAGCGCGACCCAGATCCATGAGCCGACCACCACCAGAACGACGCCGAGGTAGTAGAACGGGCTCGCCAGCATCGGTGGGTAGAACGTGTAGAGCACTGAGGCCTTGCCCAGGCCCATCGTCACGGCGGCGACGGCAGTCCCCAAGACGACCAACCAGAAGCCGCCCCAGGCCCAGCGAAGCCCGATCAGCGGCCGTTTGAGCGCCAGCTCTGTGATCGCATATCCGAAGCCCATGGCGACCAGCGTGGGCAGGACATAGGCCATGACGGTGCCGTGCGCGGTGACCGAACGGTAGTAGTGCTCCGGGTTGTTGACCCAGGTGGACAGCGGGCTGCGGATGTACATCTGCCATGCGCCCAGGACGAGGGCGCCGAAGAAGGCGATGAAGGCGACCCAGAAGTGCGCCAGGACAAGCTTCTTAGCGTGGAACACAGCTCATCCTTTCACCACCGCGGGACCTGGCCAGGAACTCGTCGCGGGGCAATACCTGCACTCGGGCCCACATCGCTTCGTGTCCTGTCCCGCAGTATTCGTGGCACGGCATCAGTTGCTCGCCGGCCTTCGGGAAGGTCGCAGTGAACGTGGCCACGAAGCCAGGAACGAGCATGGTGTTGGCGTTGGTCTTGCCGACGACGAAACCATGGATCGCGTCGGTAGCCGTTCCCCTGAATGTCACCGGCATGCCTTCCGGCACCACGATGCACTGCGGGACGAAGGAGTACTGCTGAGCGATCAGTCGCACCGTGACTTTGCCGTCAGGCCCGAGCGCGGTGCCCAGATTGCTTTCGACGAACTCGCCCTTGAGGTGTACCGTCTTCACGTCGATCGTCTCGACGCGCGAAGGCGGCATCGAGGCCCAGTGGAGGCCCGTCACGACCATCATTGCACCGAGCAACGCAATGATGCCCAGGACGATGATCGCCCAACGCCGCTCAGCGGCGACGGCAATCGCCTCGCCCTCACTTCCGGGCAGGGCGGCGCTCACTGGACGGCTCCCCGCGGGAGGAACGCGAACAGGTAAAAGGCGAAGTAGATCGCTACGACGATGGCGGTCGCGATGCCGGCCACCGCGAACGCGCCTGACGGGCCCTTGCGGACAATCTCGTCGACTCGACGATCCTCTTCCTCAAGTTGTTGTTCCGTCACCTGGTCTCCCTTCATTCGGGCAGCAGTCTGCGCAGTTCATTGGCCTGGGCCGGGGTGACCGGCGTGCCGCTGTTGTCCCATGCGACGCGGATGTACGTCACCACCGCGGCGACCTCTTCATCGCTGAGGATGTGGCTGAACGGCGGCATGCCGTGAGGCCTGGGGTTCTTTTTCGTGCCCGGGGCGTAGCCGCCATTCAGCACCATGCGGATCGAATTGACGGGTGAGGCCATGGTGATGGATTGGTTGCCGGCGAGCGGTGGATAGGCCGGCGTGTGCCCCTTGCCCTCGTCGCCGTGGCACATGGCGCACTGCGTCGCATAGACCTTGCGCCCCATCTCCATCACCCCGGGGCTGACGAGCCGGGCCTGGCTGGTGGGAGGTGGCTCCGAGTCCCTCTGGGGCAACGCCTTCAGGTATACGGCCATCGCCTTCACATCCTCGTCGGAAAGGTACTGGAGGCTGTTGTAGACCACCTCGGCCATCGGACCGTAGGTCGTGCCCCTGTGCGAGACCCCAACCTGCAACAAGTCGACGATGTCCTTGATGTCCCAGTTTCCAAGGCCCGCTTCGCGATTGGAGGTGAGCGAAGGGGCGTACCAATTCTGGTTCGGGATCATGCCGCCCTCGAAGGCCTTGGACTCGCTTGAGCCACCCAGCGCGTTGATCGCGGTGTGGCACATCGCGCAATGGCCAAGGCCTTGGACCAGATAGGCGCCGCGGTTCCACTCGCCGGTCTGCCTCGGGTCCGGGACGAACTCGCCTTCCTTGAAGTAGAGCGTGCGCCAACCGAGGAGCAGGTCGCGGTTGTTGAACGGGAACTTCAGCTCGTGTGGCCGGTTGCGTTGCTTCACAGGCGGGACGGACATCAAGTACGCATAGATTGCGTCGGAGTCCGTTCGCGTCACCTTGGTGTACGAGGCGAACGGCATCGCCGGATAAAGCAGCGTCCCGTCCTTGGAGACGCCCGTGTGCATCATTCGATAGAAGTCGTCCGCGGTCCATTTGCCGATGCCCGTCTCATCGTCGGGCGTGATGTTGGGGACGTACAGGGCGCCGAACGGCGTGGGCATCGCGCGGCCGCCGGCGAAGGCCTTGCCGTTGGCCTCCGTGTGGCATGCCACGCAATCACCTGCGCGCGCGAGGTACTCTCCCTGCGTAATGATCTGGGTCGTCGCGCTGACGGCGGGACCTTTCGGTCCCTCGGGGAGGGCGCCCGGATGCAGCCACATCAGCACGCCGACGCCCAGCAACGCGAGAACGCCGAGCGCAAGAAGCAGGCGAAGTGCACGTCTCATACCACTCACCGCTGCTGGCTGCCGCACGCGAAGGGCATGCGCACGAGGTTGGAGGACTCGGGCGCTGGATTCTTCGGCTCCGGTTGCTGTGAAAGCCAAGCGGCGACCGCCGTGACGTCTTCGTCTGACAACCGCATGGCGACTCGCTTCATGCAGTCTGGCTCAGCCGCATGTCTCTCGCCGACCCGCCATCGCGTGATCTGCGCGACGATGTAGGTCGGACGCAACCCCACGAGGCCCGGGATGCCCGGCTCCATGCCCGTCAAGGCCGAGCCATGACATGCAACGCACGCTGGGACGCCCTTGGTCGCGTCACCAACGAGGATCAAGGACTTGCCGCGGCCCAGCGTCGCGTTGTCGACGGTGGCCGTTTCCTTGGCTGCGAACGGAGGGCGTTGTTGTGCGAAGTGCTCGGCGATCTCCTTGAGATAGGCGTCAGGCAGGTAGGCCACCAGATAGTTCATCGGAGCATACCTTCGCCTTCCATCGCGGAAGGCAGCCAGTTGGTTGTAGAGGTAGCCGGCGGGCTTGCCGGCGATGCGGGGAAAGTAGCCGTTGTTCGTGCCTTGGCCGCTTTGTCCGTGGCAGGTTACGCAGCCCTGGACGCGGGCTTCGATCGAATCCACCGACTTGAACGAGGGGATGGCATCGGTCTGGGCACAGACCACGTTGCAGATGCCGAGGCCTCCCGCGAGCAGCACATATCGCATCGCCGCGCGAATGGTCGGCGCGCTCGTCACTCGTCGACTCCAGATACTTGCCAGCGAAGGCCGGCCGCGTTGGGCGCGGATGCTGATACGGAACAACGGAAGTACATCGGTGGCTCCCTGTGCATTTGTCGCGCCTCTGGCCGACGGCAAAGAAAACCTGCCGCCTGTCGAGTCGCGAAGCCGTCGATACCTGCTTGCTTGCAAAAATCCTAGCGCTCCAAAGCGGTGCATGCAACCAGCAGCTTCCTACAAGTCCCTGGAGCCGTTGTAGGCTCAAGCAGCCGTGGTGTTGAGAAATCTTCTCGGCTCTCGGCTAGGGCCGAGGCCTTTCCCCGGCGTCGGTATCAAAGGCAGCGCGTTGAGGCTCGACAATCGCGTTGCGGCTCGATCGTCTGTGCGCAGATCGCACAGGACTCCAGCGTCAGCCGATGAGAGTCCGATGTCGTGGTCCGGCGGCGGACAATGAGCCGGAGGCATCACAGGGGCCGGTATGAACAACCGATTGGACGACTTGAAGACGAGCGGCTTGAAGGCGACGCTGCCGCGCCTGAAGGTGCTCGAGGTTTTCCAGCGGACGGGCGAGCGTCACCTGACCGCGGAGGACATCTACAAGATCCTGCTCGCCGATGGGGCGGATGTCGGTCTCGCCACCATCTACCGAGTGCTCATGCAATTCACCGAAGCAGGCCTACTCAACCGCCTGCACTTCGAGGGCGGGCGCGCGGTCTTCGAGTTGAATGAGGGGCAGCACCACGACCACATGGTGTGCCTGCGGTGCGGCAGGGTGCAGGAATTCTTCGATCCCGTCCTTGAGCAGCGTCAGCGAGAAATCGCCGCAGAGCGAGGATTCCAGCTTCAGGAGCATTCTCTGGCCATGTACGGCCTGTGCGGTTCGCCGGACTGCCGAAAGCCTTGACGCTTCGGCGCTCGTCGTGGGCGCGGACGACGCCCAAAGTTGCCCACATCTGCTGTGGATAACCCTGGGGGCAACTCGTGCCCCATGAACCTGCCCGGCGATTCGATCGGGGTTCGCGTCGCGCGCAGGTTCCCTGCCCAACAAATGGGCAATCTTGCGGAAGCCAGCGGGGCATAGCAGGACTATCCTGGACGCGGCGTCGCGAATCGAGAGTCATCGCCGCGGCAGTGATGCAGATCGGTCTACGGAGGCGAAGATGCCGATCCACGTCGAGCAGGACTTTTCGACACTTGCCGAGTGTCTCGCCCATGTGCAGGCTACCTATGGCGGAACGACTGCGGTGCAGGCGCACGATCGGCGCGGGCAGACAAGTCTCGGCGTGGTGCGCGTGCCCAGTTTTCTCTTCCGCGGCGAGGCATCGCAGTACTCCGCGACGACGGCCACGATGCAGCGAATTGCCACTGACCCGACTCTTTCGGAGCGTGCACGCCAGTTGCTGCCCAAGATTGCCCGGATGCTGGAATGCCAGATTCGCGAATTCATACCTATGCCGATGATGGATTCGGCCGGATATGCGCAGCACTATGGGTTGCCGACGGAACTCATTGATCTGACGAGCAGCGTTGAAGTGGCGGGGTATTTCGCGAGCAGCGGCGCAGTTGGCGCTCAGGGCTATGTAGGCGTGTTCCCGACCGCCTCGCTGGTTCGCTCTTCGATTCTCATCGACCTGCGAAATCACGATCTCGCGCACCGACCACGCCGACAGCATGCGTTCGCCCTCTACAACCACCGGCACACCGACATCAAGGCAGACGCATGCACCGAGGAGTTGGGTTCACGATGGGTTGGCTTCACCCTTCAGGCTGACGACAAGGTGCGGTTCCAGACTTCGCGAGCGCTGTTGGCGACCGCCACGGACCCTGCCGCTGGGGCCCTGCAGCTCGCCGTCGATTCCATGGTCCAGGAGCATGGCAAGCTACCCGATGAAATTGCGCTGTGGCTCTCGCGTCATATTGCTCCCGCCCCGTTTGTCACGAAGGTGAGGGAGGGGAGCTCGCCCGGGCAACTCAGCGAGGTCGACCTGATCCCTCTGGCCGCAGCCGAGGCCTTCTTCGACGAGGCTGCTGAACGGGAGCACAGCTACCGCTACTGGTCTTCCCGTTTTGCCGTTTCGGATCGGTGCGCCGGCATGTGGATGGCGACCAGTCAGTAGAGCAACTCCGCCGCGCCCTTCGGCCGCGTTGCCAGCTTTTGGTCACATCCGCGAGAGGCGCGAGCTATTTCATCCAGAGCTCATCGATGCCTCGGAAGCCCCACTTGGCGGGGTCTTCGGGGCCGACAATGCGGTCCTTGACGCTGGACGCTCCCAGGTCGATGGTCTGTACCGGGATCTGCTCCTTGGACTTGAGCGAGAAGAAGACCCGCACGACGGGAGAGAGGAGCGATTCGGTACCGGGCGCGATGACGATGGCCAGGCGCTGCGATGCCAGCTTGACGAGCGATCCAACCGGATAGATGCCGACCGACTTCACGAAGGCGTTGAACAGGGCCTTGTCGAAATGACCCTCCCACTTCGCCATCTGATGCATCGCCGCGGCGGGGTTCCAGGGCTCCTTGTAGGCACGCTGGGAGGTCACTGCGTCGTAGACGTCGCAGATCGCGCCCATGCGCGCCAGTTCGGAGATGCCGTCACCCTTGAGCTTGTGCGGGTAGCCCGTGCCGTCGATCTTCTCGTGATGATGAAGAGCAATGTCGACAACGTCCGGGCTCGCGCCGTTCGCGCGGAGCATTTCCGCACCGGCGAGCGGGTGGCTGCGCATCACGTTGAACTCCGCGTCTGTGAGCTTGCCAGGCTTGTTGAGCACATCGAGCGGCATCGCAGCCTTGCCCAGGTCATGCATGAGACCGCCGATGCCGGCCAGGCGCGTGCGCTCTTCGTCGAAGCCAAGCTGCCTGGCCATTGCGATCATCAGCGCACACACGGCCACCGAATGCATGTAGGTGTAGTCGTCATGGGTCTTCAACCGCGCGACGCTCAGCAGCGCGACGGGGTGTCGCTCCACCGAAGCGGCGATCTCGCGAACCAGCAACTGCGTCGTGTCCGAATCGATGGCCTTGCCTAGGCGGGCTGCTTGCAGCATGTCCTTGACCTGCGACTTCGCGGACAGGCAGATGCGTCGCGCGCGCTCGATCTCCTGCACCAGGGCTTCTCGACTGTCCGCAGGTTTGGCGACGGCTGCAGGAGCAATTTCCGCGATGGCGGCCGGCGAAGGCTCGGCGGCGAGAATCTGCCCGCCTTCAGGTCCCGAAGCAGCCTGCTGTGTTGCGGTCGGCATCTGCCCGAGCCGTGGGTCGATCCACACCTCGTTGATGCCGCACTCTCGTATTGCGGCGAGGTCACGCGCTTCGGTAAGTAGGAAGCTGCCTCGCATGAATGGATGCTTAAGCCAGGACCCTCCTAGCTTGTGGATGTACATGCCGAGTTGGAGGTCGGTCACGGGAATTCGCGTCTTCAAAATATCCCCTCATGTATGTTGTTGTCGGCACGCCTTCCGCGCGTTTTCGTGCTCGGTGCTTACAGCACGGCGCTTCGATCCATCAACACTTTGGTCCGGCACAGCCCGCGACGGGCCGAGTCGTGGCCCAGCTTGACCAATATCAACCTTCTGCCTCTTGAAGTGAACGGCTTTTCTCCGCGCCATTCGACGTTCTTTGATCTGACGCAATCCGTTGCTCGATATCGCCTCGCTTTGCGTCGTACATCAGGCGGTCGGCGTGACGCAGCAGTTCGTCCGCCGTGCTGCCGTGTTCGGACGAAAGGGCGTAGCCGAAGCTGCTGGAGATCGGCACGCGATGTCCACCCATCATCGCGAAGGGGTTGGTCAGCGCAGCCTTGACGCGGGCGACGGCGGCGTCTGCGTTGCGATGGCCGCTCACTTAGGGAAGAAGGATGGTGAATTCGTCGCCGCCCATCCTGGCCAAGGTGTCCTGTTTGCGGATGCAGCGTGAGACCCGGTCGGCGACCAGCCTCAGCACGGCGGCCGCATCCATGCCGAGAACCGCGAGGGCGGCGGCGCATGCTTCCACATCTACCTGCCACCGCGGCAATCCGGCGAAACGGCGCCGATGACGTTGATCTGAGTTCGCTGCGGGGCAGGGGGCTTGGCACACCCGTCCGAGCGGTGGCTCGCACAGGGTGTGAGCCCCCCCGAGAGGCTACGGCTGGCCGATGCTCCGCAGGAACTGCTGTGGAGTGATCCGAGGCAGTCGGTCCGCGTGGGCCGCCGTGAAGTTGCGCAAGCCACCCCACAAAGCAGCATCGCCGATCAGGACGCATCGGTGCTTCGCGCGCGTGACGGCGACGTTCAGCAGATTCGGCTTGCTGGCGGCCCACTGCGCCGCGCCGATGGTGCGACCGTCGCAGCCGAGGACCAGCCACACGATGGTCTCTTCCTTGCCCTGAAAGGTGTGCACGGTGCCGATGCGGCCCTTGCACCACTCGCGCAGTTCGCCGGACCTGGGCGGCTGGAAGCGCCCACCGGCGACCTGTCTCCACGGGTCCAGCTTCGACAGACGATCGAGCAGTGCTCCCCTGATCCGCTTGAAGGGCGAGATGATGTAGATCGGTGGGAGCCTGCCGGTACGTGCGAACAGCGTGAGCACGGCATCCTGCACCAGGTCGACCTGGCCGAGGACCACCTGCTTGTCGATGGCTGGACCCGCCACATGAACCCATGCGCTGGGACCGATGTCGAGGCTGTCTTCTGGTGGTAGCCGTGCGGCCGGATCTTGCGGCTCGAAGAAGATCATCTTGCCGTCGTAGGCGATCTGGTTGGTGATCGAGAACATCGGGTCCACGCAACGCCTATGGACGCGCAGGGGACTGCCGATCCACTGGCTGGTGCCGCCGGTGCTGATAGTGGCCCCGAGCGCATTCGCGTCATCGGCGAGCTTCTGGACGGAGGTCTGGTGAGGCGCGACCGCCATCTCTGCCGGCAGTCCGCTGGTCTTCTCCAGCGCCTCGAGCAGCTTGATGGGCACCGTGAAAACCGGTTCGATCTGCAGCGGGTCGCCAACGACCACAGCCCTGCGGGCGCGCCACAGTGCGCCCACGGCGGCCTGTGGCACGGCTTGGCCGGCTTCGTCGATGAAGAGCCAGCCCAGCGAATTGGGGCCGAGGAGGCGGAATTGCCGTGCGAAAGATGCGAACGTGCTAGAGACGACCGGGACGAGCATGAACAGGCTGCGCCAGATCGGCAGCGCCGCCTTGGTGTCCAGCAGCCGCTTGCCGTCCAGCAGGTGGCACAGCGCGACGAGATTGCCCCCGAAGCCACGGCCGGTCTTCAGTACTTCCGCGAGCCATGCTTCGTGCAACTGGAGCGCCGCGACGAAGAGTTCAGAGCGCTTCGCGTTCAGCAAGTCGCTGCGCCACACACCGCTGATTTGCCATTCATCTTCGTCCAGCTCGGCCAGGCGCGAAGGGTGCGCGGCCTGAGGGAACTCGCGGGCCAGGTCCTGCAGTTGCTGCATCGCCGCCTTCCATTCCAGTTGGCGCGTGGACAGTGCCGCTTCGGCCGTCGATACTTTGGACCGAGCCTGGTGCAGCGAGCGCTTGGCGGCAGTGTGCGACGGCTCTACGTCGTAGCGCCGGCGGATCCATTTCCGTTGCTGTTCCCGGTTGGCGTCCAGCTCCGCATCGTGAGCCTTCTTCGCCGACCAGTCACGCACGCGCTCCCACCGGCTAGGACGGCGCTTTTCGATCAAGCCCTCTTCGGTCTTCAACAGGTCCAGTTGGCGGCCGCTCAGCAAGAACTCCTCGTCGAGCAGTTCGAAGGCGGCATCCTCAGCATCCCGCGCTCGCGTGGCCGCGGCCAACTCGCTGGCCGCGACGGCAGTGAACGGCTCCTGCGAGACACCGAAGAGTTCTCGGCTCAACCTCGCGTAGCGATCCAGCTTGCTCACCAATTGCCCAAAAGCATAGTCAGCGGCTGCGAACGCGCGCTTCGCTTCGGCGAAGCTGACACCGGCATATCGCTCGCGCCAGTTCCAGATGCTTTGATGACGCCCGGGGTCGAACCCTCTGGGCGGCTTCTCCTTGCCCTTGGGGCCTGCGAAGCTGATGCCGCGAACGAAGACGTCGCGATTGCGCTTGTTGCCCAGTGCACAGGCGATCAACCCCCAGGCTTGGTCATCGGAGTCGGGGATGTCGTAGCCACCCTTGCTGTTCCTCTCCAACAGGTTGCGCGCGACGGGTTCCAGATACCCGACCTTGGCCTCACCGGACGGTGCTCGCCATCCCGCGTCATCCTGCTTGGGTTGCTTGCCGAGAGACTTGTTCTTGGGAAGGTCCCTGGAGATGTTCTCCACCGCGGCGTTGTTCGAAGACGCCACCACCATCTCGAAGCCCACCAGTTCATCCTTCAAGACGGACACCCAGCAATCGGATACGCCCTCGAACGAGACCGACAAGCGCTCGCGCTGGAACGCATCGCCGGCGGTCGAGCATCTGCTCAAGGCGCGCGCCCGACGGACGATGTTCTCGGCAAAGATGTCCCGCAGCAGGGTGGTCTTGCCGGTTCCGGGCGGCCCATTCACCGAGAAGATCCCGTCGTTGGCCAACTCGTCGAAGATGCTGTTGATGGCGAACTGCTGCATCAGGCTCATGGCATGCGCAGGCTTGTCAGGCCAATGGCCGCCGATCAGGTGCTTGTGCCGCAGCCGTTCCGAGACCGTGTTGAGGCCTGCAGGCTGGTACAGGTCGACTCGCTGCGACTGGTCCAGCGGTGTCAGGTAGGCGCGCAGCGCCGCGCCGGCCGTACCCTGTTCGATGGACGAGATCGCGCGTGCAATGTCCTCGGCGAAGAAGCTATTGAGGATGTTGATCTCGGTGTCGCCCAGCGGGGCGTCGCCATCGTCTTCGTCGTCCTCTGTGCCACTGCCCGGCGCGCCAGCCGATTTGGACGCATGGCCTTCGGCGGGGGACTTGTCCTCGACGCTCTTGGCTTTCAGGACAAGCACCGGAGTCCTGGGGTCGTCGCCGGACGGGCTGTAGCTTGACCAGGCGGAAATGATCTCCAGCAGCGCGGCCAGGTCAGCAGCGGTCAGCGGTCTCGAGTCCTGTCCGGCAGGCGCAGGCAATCCGGCGAACGTCGCACGGAAAGTCCTCACCTCGCGCTTCAGCAGTTCCAGGTCCTCCCTGAATGCTGCGAAGTCGAGGCCGGCAAGACCCTGCTGGGCGATGCGCCCGAGCGCCCAGGGTACGGTGGACACAGAGAGTTCATCGAGCATCGGCGAGCCATCGGCGCCCACGCGGATCCTGGCGCTGCAGGTCAGGCCCTCCAGTTCGCCGCGTTCGTCCTGGTCGAAGGACTCGTCAGGGCTGAGCGTCTCGCTGATGACGCGGTGGGTGACCTCGGCCAACTCCGCCTTGTCGAACACGCCGAGAAAGACGTCGAAGCCGGAGAGCTTCCGGCCGTCAGGGACCGGGGCAGACCAAAGTGCCTCGGGCGACATCCGCGCGAGCTGCGCCGCTGAAATCAAGCGGACGTTCCACTCGGCGTCCTTTCCTTCAAGCACCTGGCGCTGCAGGTCGAAGGGGATGAAGAACTCGATCTTGTGCCAGTAGCTCAGTACGCTGATGTGGTCCGCCGACGGCGCACCACGGAGTTGTCTGTCCAACTGCCGCTCCCTTCCAATCTTGGTATGGCTGACTGCTCTCCAAACTTCGGATACCTGACGAGTATCCGTGCGCACTCACGCGGTTTTTAGCAGCCTCGGGAAGCAGCGTACCTTGACGGACAACGTTGGGCCAGCGGAGCTGACCACGTGGGGGCTGCCGGCGCCGGTGACAGATTGCGCTCAGCGCGAGCGGGCGGCCCGGCGACGCCGTTCCGCGGATACGGTGCGTCCGATGCTCAGCAGCGCCAGCAAACCCCAAATCGAGCTCCCGAGGAGCAGGGCATGACCGGTGCTCGACGGGAGGAGGGTGAAGGCCAGCAGCAGTCCAGCGGCTGTGGTGGTCAACATGAAGACGTCGCAGCCGCGCGCCACGCGTTGGAATGCCGCGTCGTCAAGGTGCCGCAGGCTATTCTGAGGGGCGACGGCAACGAAATATGCCGAGAGGATCGGGATGGCCCAGACGGGCGCCCTGAGACTACTGCTAGCCTCCTGCGGCCGGTCTGGGGGATCGGCGCTCAACGCACCTCGGGAACGACGTGGGACAGCCGCTGTGCGGCGCCGACCAGGACGTCCTGCAGTGTCCGACCCAACAGGGGCATGCTCTGGTTGGTGGGGCCGAAGTCATAGGCGCGCACGCCATAGTTCGCGGCAACGTACTCGTCGATCGTGCCGACGGCGTCAACCAGTCCTAGTTCCTTTGCCTCCGGTCCCGGCCAGACTTCTCCGGTTGCCACATCGACGCCCTGCTTCAGGCGAGCACCGCGCTTGGCCTTGACCTCATCGAGGAAGGCCAGTCCCAACTGGTCGACGAGGCGCTGCGCCTTGGAGTCGACTTCGGGCGTGACGGGCGTGAAGGGGTTGAGAAACGCCTTCAGCTTGCCTGATGCGTAGACCCGCTGGCTCACGTCAACCTTGGCAATGGCGCGGTCGAACTGCCATGGCGCCATGATGGCGCCGATCGATCCCACGAGCGAATACTTGCCGGCCACGATCTTGTCGGCGTGCAGGGCGATCATGAAGGCCGCGCTCGCGCCGATGTTGTTGATCACAGCCACAACCGGCTTCGGATGCTTCTTCTTCAAGCTGCCGATCGCGGTGTAGATCCTCTCGGACTCCACCGGGGCTCCCCCGGGGCTGTCGATGGAGAGGATGACGGCTTTGACGTTGACGTTGGCGAATGCCTTCTCCAGCAGTGGAACGATCGCCTCCGCGGAAGCGTGCTCGTTTGATCCGATCGCGCCCTCGATTCGCACGATGCCGACGACATCGCCGAACGGGCCCCAGCGGAACCCGGTGGAACTCAGGAAGAAAAGGAAGTAGAGGATCCCGAGAAGCACCGGCATACCGAAGACCAGCGCCTGAAACAGCATGCGCCATCGGCGCTCAGACTTGCGCTCCGCGGCGGCCAAGCGCTGACCGTGGTCGAAAGACTCGCGCTGCCCGCGCATCTCGCGGACCAGCTCGAGGAGGACGTTGGGCGGCAGATCGGGCTGAGGGGTAGACGCAATACCGGCTGCAGCTGAGTCGTGTGGTTGCATGGTCGCGCTCCGTAGGTGAGGTAACACCCCACGATAGGAGTCGAGCTATAGAGCTCGCCAGCGAGAATCCGGGGTGACGACCAGCCACTAACGGGACCGGACTACTTGCAGTCTTTGGATCCACCCTGAACCAGGGTTCCGAGCGTGACCTTGTTGCAATCGTTCTTCGGTGGCTGCTGGTTGCTCGCGTTGGCAGGCGTAGCGGTGCCCGCCATCCGTGAGTAGAGAGACGCCGTGGGATCTGACGTCTCCGCTTCCATCAGTCGCTTTGCGAGTTCGTCGAGCTTCAATAAATGGCAGCGAAGCTCGAACCCCGCGCGTGTCCTACCGCTGTAGGTGAACGGAACTTCAGCGCGTTTGACCTCTGCCACCACGCAAGCTGAGTTGGCCAGTTGGGGAAGCGACGCTGCATCGACGGGATCGGTGCTCTCACCATGAACGACAAGCATCTGACCTGGAGCGCAGCTAGCAAGCACAAATTTGGCTGCCAAGCGGAAATATGCTTCGGCCTGGTCCTTTACGGCTGCATCTCCAGGGACGAGGGTTCGACGGCCGAGAACGGCATTCGTGTTTGGCCCGAGGTCGCACACCGATCCATCCGTGGCCTTTTCTGGGCGCAGGGATACAGCCTGTGATGGCATCACGGTCATCAGGCTTGCCACCCAGGCGCAGAGGAGTCGAGCTAGCTTCATGGTGTTCTCCCTTGACCAGGCCGCCAAGGTTAATATAGTGCTGTCAGCATGGGTAACCGGAAGCACACAGTGATCAAGGCGATGACGATGGAGCGATGCGTCGTTGTTGCTGGTTGCGCGTTCGTCCAAGGAGCGCAGGCAGCGGCCACGAAGTCTGAGTCGGCAGGCGACGCTTTTGGCGGTTTCGGCTGGATCGCTTTGTTTGTCCTTTTCTGCTATCTCGTCGTGTTCTGCATTCGCCGCCTTGGATCTTCTCGTCGCGCGTGGGATGCAGATCCGCAGGCCGACGAGATGGTGAGGATGGGCACGTCGATCAGTCGCCCTATCGACGAGCGATAAACCTCGCGGAGCCAGCAGGCCGCCTACGGCTTGTTCGGCCTGCGCTTTCCGCTGCTTGGTCGCATCACTGGAACCTCCGGCGTCGAGTCGATCGCTTGCTGGCGCGGGCTGTTGGCGATTCGTGCCTTCGCGTCGATCAATGCTTGACGAGCTGCATCCCCAGCATCCTCGAGGGCTGTTTCCACATCAGCCTTCGTACGGCTCAGCGTCCTTCCTACCATCGATTGATGGGTCACCAGCGTCCCCTTCGAGCGGTCAAGACCATGGCGGCTGTCGAACGATTCCATCGGTTCGCTGTTCTGCCGGCGTTGGGCGTTCAAGCCGGTTTCGATATCAGTGCGAAGTCCCCCTCCATCAAGAAGGTCGGGCCGTCCGACCACTTCGGCATCGACCACCGGCATCTGCGGCGTCCTGGGAACGCCAGCTTGAGGGGCTGACGGGACCGACGAAAGAGCCCCTCCACGGACAGTTGCGTCGTTGTGCCCTTTCATCCCAGACAAATCGGGCTGTAGCACTCCTCGCTGAGCACCCGCTACGTGTGCCGCGTGGATGTCATCAAAGCTGCTGGGCAAAGCCGCACCTCCACTGAATCTGGTGGTCGTGAACGACATGTTCCCGAGCATTGACGCCATGTGCGCAGCAAGCGCCTGGGGGCTGCCACGATACCGATCGGCAGCGCGTTCGTATTCGACAACTGCCGCCGAGTTCGCTGGGTCCGCAGCCAGGTCTCTCGAATATGCGAGGCCCTGTTCATGTGCGAGCCTGATTTCGTTGGAACGCGCAAGCGCTTCGGTGTAGCGCTGTTCCGCGTTCTCCGCATGGGAGGCAGTGGAAGTGAGAGAGGAGGCGAGGCTGCTACCAGCCGTTCCCTCGGATGACAAAGCGTTCAGGAACGAACGGTCGGATGAAGCTCGATCGCCAAATGAGCGCACTGATCTGTACGTCGAGGCGTCGGAGTGGTCGAGGATCTTCTTCTCCGCTTCAGAAAGAGACACGCCATACTTCTTTTCCACCGCCGCACCGCCGCCGATTCCGTAGGCGCTAGGCATGGCGCTGAATCGCAGCAGTGCCCCCGCAACCTGATCTTCACCATAGCCTGTCTCTGCTGAGATGCGCCTTGTCTCTGAGGACAGCTGTTCTGCGGCCTTCGATATCTCTTGGTAGCCGGAGAGGGATTGACCTGCAGTAGATCGCGAAGAACTGGTCTGTTGACGAATCCTGTTGAGCGCTTCGTTCAGTGTAGTGGCACGGGTTGTTCCCGCGCTTACGACGTCCGCAGCTGCCGACGTAGCGGTCCTGCTCGCAGCTTCCACGTCCGACTGGGAGACCCGAGCGGTGACCTGGTGTGATGTGATGCCCTCGTTGCGAAGGAGCGTGACCGCCTTACGGCCGGCGCCATCTTCGGTCCACCAGTTTCCCCGTTCGTCTTGGCTTCGGGAAACCCAAGGATTAGATGTGGACGGTGTGACGACTCGCTGATCCATCGACACATTGCCCATGCTTGAGTTGCCGGCAGCCGCTGAGGCGGAGGCATTGCCGATGGTCGACTGAAGACCAGATAGTCCGCCAACCAGCGACGTACCGAAGTTCACGAGTCGGTTTGCTAGCGAGTAGGCCAGGAACGGAATGCCGATAACCAGGTAGGACACGACTGCCTGAGCCGAGACCGCGTTTGAGTAGATGGGCGAAGCCGACTGTAGGGACAGGGCTTTCACGCCTCCTCCCACCTCAGCGGCGGCCGCTTGGTCGAGTTGGGCGTAGATGCTGGCCATGTAGTTCAAGATCGCAAAAAGGGGCGGCCAAAGCTGAATCGAGATCAACGCTGTCGTGTACCCGGCAAGCATCAAGATGGTGTTTCGCCCGGAGGACAGGAACATAAGCAGTACCACCAACGGGAAGACGGCATAGCAGGTTGCTTCCGCGACGTTGCGAACTACTGGAAGTGCCTGCTCAGCAATCTTCGCGCCGTTGATCCAAGCGGCGTTCTGCGACGCAACTGCAGCCGCGCGGCCAGTTGCCAACATCATGCAGGAGGGGTCGTTGATTCGCTGGCAGCCCATTTCTCCCGAGTCGTTGATCGCGTTGATGAGAGCGTTCTGGCGGATGAGATCGGCCGCTGTCGCTGATGCCGTTGCGATCTGGCTCCTGATGTAGGCCTGGGGAATCTGGTTCATCACTGCTGCTTGCGCAGCAAGCGAGGGAAGCGTGGGATTGAGGCGCAGCCCGAGACGTTGGGCGAGATCGGTCACCTGCGAAGGAAGTCGAGCGTTGATGGATGCATACACCTGGTCGCATGTGGCAGTAGTAACGCCCGCACCTGACGTGACGATGCTGAACCTGCCTGGATTCGTGGCGGCCATGGTGGCCCAAAGGTCAGCGGACGTTGAAAATGTCGTCGGAGAGATGGTGCCATCAGCGATGTCGAAGGCGGTGCAGTTGCCAACGAAGTTGATCAGATCGGTCCTGACCGCTGGATCGGGAAGTGAGGTCCGGCGCGTTTCTTGGAGAAGCCTGCTGCCAAACATCAGTCCGTTCTGCTGGTAGGCAAGCTCGGCGGGAAGTGAGCCCGAGCCGGGGATGACTTGAAAGGCGGTTTCGAAGAGCTCGGTAATCGAGTTTCCGATTGAGCTCGTAAGCCCCCCCAGTGCGGCCATTCCAAATGGGACATTCGCCACGACCTTGACCGGAGTTCCGCCCGTCTTGTCGACGATCCCAACAGAGATTCTAGGAACGAAGAGCACACCATAGACCAGCACGACGGAGCCGATCCACTTCCAGCCATGAAGCTTCTCCGGCGCGAACATGTAGGCGACCATCGCGGCGACGAATCCGCAGAACGCAACCGCAGCGACAGCGCTGAGGTACGTGCCCGAGGCCATGATGGCGGCGATCGCATTGAAGATGCCGAACAGGCTCTCGCTGTTGTGATAGGCGTAGATCTCCCACATTTGAGTCTCCTCAATGCGCCAGAATCTTCATTGAACTCCGCGGTGCGCGTAGCCGAGCATGTCGAGCACATGCGCAGACATGTTTGAACGGAGATTGCGTTCAAGCCGTTCGAGGTCGCCGGCTACGGTTGATACAGAAGCGACCTTCTTGTACATGTTTGACTGCTCCTGTTGCAGTCGATTGAGGAAGCGTTGAACGTCGCCGCGCAGTTCCAGGGCCGTTTCTCGCTGGTCCTTAGTCAATCGAAATCTCTTCTGCAGAGCGGCGAGGCCGAGGTTGGAGAACTGGCTCAGGAAGGTGAACGCATAGTCAGCAGCGATCACCTCTTTGTAGTTCCCGATCATGGTGTCCGCGAGGCCGGACCCCGGGATCGTGTTGCCCACGGATAGCATCCGCCAAACAGGCAGGCTCGTTGAGTTGACGAACCCGACCGCAGTTGAGTTGTTCGGGATGGCAGCGCGCGTGCGAATGCTGTCGGAGATCGTTCGCATCAGAACTTCGACCTTCTTGACTAGTGGCTCGTGAACTGAATCGCCTCGCGTCACTACGTCGCATTCGGTGTAGTTGTTGCACTTGAGAAGTTGCACATTGATGTTGCCTCCGCCGGCATCTGACTGGCCGTAAAGAAGTTGTGCCACGGTCGTGATGCTTGGCCCGATGCTGTCGGGGTCGCGGTTTGATTCAGGCGGGTGATAGATGGTCGTGCCGAGGATGCTCATCACGACTTCGCGTGCTTGATCGTCGAGCGTGTCGACAGTCTTCAAGGCCTTCCACGTCAGGTTACCCACGAAGGGAGCTTGGTTTGCAATGTTGGGATCCGAGTTGCTACGTGCAGAGGCGAGGATGCTGGAGCTATCTGAGGCGCAGCGGCGCATCGCGGCGTCTACGTCTGCCTCGACACCCATCGTCACGGCAAGCTTTGCGCACGCGCGCTGCGAGTCGTAGCCCGTTGCTTCAGCGGCCGAGGAAACGAGGGCTGTAGCCGTTTCGCATGAATTGATTCGAGCGTTGTTGATCCACGTCTCCAGGCCCTTGGCCCACTTGGTCAAGCCACCCAACAAGGGGGAGACCGCCTCAAGCGCAAGTTGGAACGCGATGCCTGGCAGTGCCGCGGTAATGTTCTTTAGCATGTTCTTGAATTCAGCCGCCGAGATGTGCGAGAAGGAGCCACCGAATAGGTCGATCCCACCGCAACCACCCTTTGCATTCGGGAACTGGATGGCAGCGAGCTGGTACGTCTTGTTGGGCGATCGAAGGTAGAGATTCCCGCCGGTGTATGTGTTGAACGTCTGCCCCTTGAACGCGCCAGGTGACGTGTAGTTGCCGACAGCACCAAGGTTGTTGAACATGTTTGTGACCTCCGAATTGAGGTCACCGGCATAGGAAATTGGCAAGGCCAGAACCAGTGACCAACTCACGGCCACGACGACGGCCTTCCTCGCAAGCGTTTTGAAGTCCATGTTGATCTCCTATTGCAGAGAGACTCGACGGGTTGCCGATGGAACGAGAGCGTCAGCGCCAGGTGCAGTCACCGTGGCGATGCGCTCCAGAAGCTGGGCTTCCGAGAGCACGCCAAAGCCGATCGGGGTGATCTTTCCGGAGAAGGGTTCGGCCAGGAACACGGCGGGCACCTGCGTGACCTGCAGCGTCTTTGAGATGCCGTTGTCGCGGCGGTACTGCGGGAAGTTGGGCAAGCCGCCACCATCCACGCTGATGGGCACGATCTGGATGCCGTGGCGCGCCTGAAAGGCCTCGAGCGTGGGCGCGAAGGCGTGGCAGTAGGGGCAGTCTGATCTGAAGAAGAAGAACAGGACGTGGGTTGCGGCTAGGGCTGCAACGGATTGGTTGCGTCCTTGTGTCTGCTCTCGGTCGAAGACCTCGATCGCACGGCCATTGACGGGGCGGCCTTCCAGCGTCATGTCGAGATTGGGTGTTGCCCATGCGACGCGCTGCGCGACATCAGCGAAGTAGGACGCCTGGCGTACGACCTTGGCCTCCAGCTCCATGTAGCGGCGGACGTTGTCTTCGCTCGGCCGGATGATCGCGATGTTGCGGTAGGCCTCCAGGCGCTTCTGCAATTGCTCGAACTCGATGAGCTCTGGGGCGCGCCGGTCCTTCGGCTCGGGCCTTTCTGTAGCGCGCGGCGCGGCCTTGGCGGGCGGCGCCTCGGGCTCGGGCTCTTCATAGAAATGCCAGCCGCGACGGAAGTCGTCCCAGAAGAGCGGGCGCGGCGCTGGGGGTTGCGGTTCGCCCGACTGGGCCAGCGCGGAGAGCGCAGCCAGCGCCGTGAGGACGGAGACAAGAACAGCTCGCATGGTTGCGCCTCCTCAGGATGTCGACTTGGGCGGCAGCCCGTCGCGGCAGTAGTTCAGGCCGATGTCGATCGACTTGGCCTGCGGTGAAGGGTTGCCGGGCAGGACCACACCGTCTTGGCTGAAGTGCACGTTCAGGCGGCTGCAGCCAGCCTGCGAGAAGCGCTTCTGCGTAGTCACGTCGATGAGGATCGGACCAGATGCCTTGAAGCGATCGGTGATCATCTTGGCCATGTCACCCGTGAACACCCCGCGTGCCTCGCCGGTCGGCGAGTCGATCGCCGCGATCAGCAGCACGCGAACATCAGTGACGGGCATGCGTGGCGCATCTTGTGCGGCGGCCAGCGCGGGAAGGAGGGCGGTCGCCCAGACGAAGAGTGCTTTCAATTGCACCTCCCTTGGCCGAAGTAGCAGTTGTTCACGCGGCCGGCGTTGCTCCCCTGGACTGCCGTGACATCGAGGGCCTTGGGCACCAGGGACGCGTAGAACTCCGTGAAGTCCATCGCCGCGAAGTTGAGAGATTGCAGTTGCGAGACAGTGAAGCCGCTGCAGTCGGGGGAGTTTGAGCCGCCCCAGCCCTTGCCGATCTGGGCCCGGCCCTGCTCGTTGACGATGCGGGCGAGCATCGAGTTGAAGCAGCACTTGGACGTCGTGTGCTCGATGCAGGAGACGCAGTGCCCGAGGATGCGGATGCACGAGGAGCAATAGGTGCCGACGCTGTGGCACAGCCTTGCGCCTTCCTGCAGTGCCAACCGACCCTCGGTTTCGTTGCACGACATCATGGACATGATCACGTAGATGACGATGGCGATCACGAGGGACCACGGATCGAAGGCAATGACCACGCCTTCGCCGGCGACTGCAGAGGACGAATAGAGCACCGTGGAGCCGGCGGGGAGTGCCGTTCCGTTCAGGGCGATCGTGACGCCATAGGAGGTGAACGAGCCACTGAATCCGGCGCCGGTGATCAGTGCGCTCATGCCGGCCATGACGAACTCTCGGTTCTCCGAGTTCATCAGGATGTCGTAGACCAGCCGCGTGCCTGAGCCGAAGACGCTCTGATTAGTCATGCCGGCGCCCGCACCGTCGGAGTAGCAGCAGTTCTTCAGCAGCCGATCTCTGCAGCGGTTGTCTTCACCCTTGAAGACCTGCATGCGGTCCGTGTCCAGGTAGACGCCTGCCTCGCGCGCGGCCTCGAGCATCGACATGCTCTTGCCGAAGTCTGGGTCGTTGGCGTAGCCGATGTTGAAGCAGTTCGATCCGAGGCAGAAGACGTTTGTGGGGCAGCTCGACGCCGTTGTGACCGTCTCTGCGGGCATCGGGCAGCTGTACTGGTCCTGGTAGACCTCGCAAGCGCCTGACACGGCATTGGTCTGGGCGCATGTGGACGACAGCGGCGTGCAGCCGGTGGCGGCGAGAGGTGCGCACTGGTCGCTCGTCACGGTGTCAGAGCAAGACATCGTGGTGCGGTATTCCCAGCAGTCGCGGGTCACCGCGACGCCGTCGATGATCTTGGTGGACGGACCGTCAACACATTGAGGCGCGGAGGCGGGCATGCAGCGTCCGGGCCCTGACAGCGTGGGGCATTGGCTGCTCCAGGTGTCGGCACCGGTGGCGGAGGTCGCCGGCCGGGTATAGGTCAGGCTCATCTGCGGAATCGGGCCGTAGGCCGGATTGGGTGTCCAGCCGATCACCGAGCGCGCGGATTGGGCGCGCCAGTAGATGTCCGGGAACACGAAGCTCATGTCCTGGGCGTAGATGTCAGAGGGACTGCCCGGCTGGTAGCAGGTCTTCTTGTCGAGGAACACGGGGGGCGGGCAACCGGACTCGCCGCCGCTCCAGCAGGGATTGATCTGCAGGTTGTCGCCGCTGAGCGTTCCTGCCGGGCACGCCGACAACACCTCGAGGAACGGCTTTTCGGTGGTGCAGGTCATGGACTCGCTGCCACCGGTGCAGATGTCGCGCTGCGAGTCGGCCAGCATCGCCGTCAGGCTGCACGTTGAGCCCGAGCACGACTTGTCAGCGACCCAGACACCCGATTGGATCTCGCTGCCATCCACCCAGGAGTAGCTGGTGCCCAGGACCGCGACGATCTGCGGGAACACGACCGACGTCGCCATGTCGACGTCGAAGAACGCGAGCGGGCTCCCGCTCGACGTCACCCGGAAATGTTGTTGATTGACCGGCCGATCAGGGAGGCATTGAACGTCGAGGCCGGTGGAGCCGCTGCCGGCATGTGCGAACCAGTCGCCGGGCGTGCAATTCGTGGAGCGCGACACGGCGACGGAAAGCGAGTTCGAGCAGCTGTAGCTGCCGACACCGACATAGCGCGCGCAGGTGCGCGTCTCGTTGCGTGCCGGTGTTGTGACCTCGGAGGTGGTGCAGCCGCTGTAGTACGCCGCGAGGCTCCCCAGGTCGGTGGACGGGTTGCGGGCGATATTGCGCGCCGCCACTACCGCCGGGTCGCCAGGGCTCACCACGGGTCGCGGGGTGTTGGCCGATAGCACGGCGTTGCGCAGCGCTTGGCAGTTGGGGTCGGCCGGAGTGGTCGCGCAAGCGGCGAGCTTGGCATTGACGTCAGCGCCCAGGCTGGCCTTGCCGGCCAGCGCTGCTTCCGGCGGTGTCGTCGTGTAGCCGGGAACGACGGCGGTCGCCGACGGTGTGTTCACCATGCCGCGGATCACCGTATTAGCCGCGGTCCCAGCCGCGGTTCCCTGGTCATGTGCGCTCTGCGCGTAGACGTCGATGCGTGTGAACAGGAAGGCGTAGATGTTCAGCCAGACGACCAGGCGTTTCGTGTTCATCGCCGGCCCCCTTTCATCTTGAGCAGGAAGCTGTCGGCCTCCTGTTTGAAGCCGGGTGCGCCGCGCTTGATGAACTCGAGCGCGTAGTCCACGCTGACGTCACCCACCGTCGAGACGTAGCCAGAGGCCGGGAAACATGTGCCGGCGGCGCAGGGCGCCGGCACGGCGCCAGCGCGCAGAAGCACAAAAGTCGGCGTCGCCGTCACGGAGAAACGATCGAAGGCCTGCGGGTCGATCTGGAAACCGACTTGCCGTTGCCCGATCAACTGCTGTGTGCGCTGGACGGTCTGCTGCAGTGAGCCGCCGACGAAGCCGCGCAGCACCATCGTGGCTCCGGCACGAGCCGCCTGGTCGACCAGCCGGGACAATGCAGGCTCGGGCATGGAGAAGCTCACGAACACGAGCAGCGCCGGTCCGCTCGCCAGTGCGCCGGTGCTTCCGGGCGAAGTCATGGCCTCGTACCCCTTCGCGATCGCGCCGAGGTCGACCGGACGACGGGTGGCAGGCTGCGGCAAGGCGTCGATTCGCAGCGTGCCCTGGATCGGTACCCGCGCCAGCTCGGCGTCGGCGGGCATGCGATGTTTGCGCGCCGCCGCCTCCATGTCCTTCTCGGTGATCACTGGCTGCTGCTTGGCCGCCTTCGCCACGTCGGCCTCGGTTACGACCGGCGCGGCAGGTGCCGTCTGCGAGCCGGTCGACGGGCAGGTGAACGCGAGGAGGGTGGCCAGGCCAAGGCCGGCCAGCCGAGAAGGGTGGTCAGTAGCCGACACAGCAGTTCCTCTTCCTGAACAGCATGAAGGCGAAGTCTTCGCCTCGAACGGGATACTCCTTGCCGGCTCCCCACAGAACCGTCGTGCGTCCGAAGGGCTGGCAGCACTTGCCGTCCAGCTTGTCGGTGGTCGGGATGGGATAGGTCAGCTGCGTCTTGTAGGCCGACTTGTCCATGATCGGTTCGAGGTAGGGTCCACAGAGCCCCTTCTGGCCATGCCAGCCCCAGGCGATCAGCTCCCGATGCATCTTGGCGGTGAGACGCTGCGCCAGAAGTGCAGCGGTGCGCACGCCGCCCAGGTGGTACTGCACCTGGCCGTCCAGCGGATAGATGCCGCCCTGGCAGCCCGCACACCAGAACAGCGAGTTCAGCCCGAAGCCCAGCGTGGCGGCTACACAGTCCGCGGCACAGGCCGCAATGGCCACCGGGTTGGCGAACAGCACGGCGTCCGGGTTGAGAATGACCGTGAGTTCGTCGTCGTTCCAGAGTGGGTCGACCTCCGTGAGATACGCAAGATCGAAGCTCCCGCGTTCGAGGCAGGGGAAGTCCGTCACGACCTCCATCCAGTAGAGGACGGGATTGACGTAGAAGTGGGCCTGATAGAACGAGCCGCCGTCCCCGTCCCCCTCCGGCCGCGTGAAGCGCGCGCCCTCCGGCGCCGCGATGCCAGGATCCAGGTTGAGGCCGCCCAGCGAGGGCAGACAGAAGGGCTTGCGCACGGCCTCGACATGGCGAGCAGGCTCCCAGAACCCGATGGTGAGCCCGACCACGGGGTTCACGCCGCAACTGCACACCGGACTGCTCGGATTGCTGTCGTTGTCCTCCTGGCCACCGAAGTTGCCGACCGTGGCGCGGCCGATGGTGATCGGCAGGATGCACGACCAGCAGATGTCGGTGACCGGATTCGGGAACTTGCCCGTGCAGGTCGCGATGGGGGCGCCCCCCGCCACCAGCGTGCCAAGGAAGAGTGCTGCCGCGAGCAGCGTGCGCAGGAGTCGCTTCACTTCACCACCACCTCGTCGATGCGAAGGCGATTGCCTTCCTGGGAAACGATCGCAGGCACCGCGGTGATGCCCAGCTTCCTGACCAACGCGCCTTCCTGGTCGTAGAAGACCTGGCGGTTCCAGGCCTTCATCAAGTCCAGGTAGCTGCCGCCAACGAGGATGGGCTTCACGCGGCCCTGATAGGTGTCGATCAGCTCCCTCGCGCGTTGCACCTGCCGCGGGTCTCGGGCGTCGAAGAACAGCAGGTGCTTTGACAGTGAGACGACGTCGAGCGGGTTCTTCCTCAACCCGGCAGGGAACAGCACCTGGCCGTTCTCGTCCACGACGTTGCGGTCGAGCGTGAAGCTTGGGTCGAAGTAGTAGGTCCGCGCCGTATCTGCGCGGCGCAGACCCGGCACCGGCTTCGGCGAGCGCACGGACTGCGTCGCGCGAGCCTGGGCCTGTTCCTGCAGTTGCTTCAGCTCACCGCTGCGCTCCTTCTCGCGCAGCTTGGCCATGATGTGGTCGAGCAGATGCTGTTCGGCGATCGGATAGGTCGGCCCGATGGTTCCCAGGCTCTCGGCGCGCGCTGCCGCGCTGGCACCGAGGATGGCGCCGACGAGAATGATGCGCGCGAGCGGAGACACTTCATCCTCGCGGGCAGGTGATCGAGGCGGACAGTCGCTGCATCGCAGCGGTGTCCTTCTGATGCGCTGCGCGAATCATCGCCATCAAAGTCGGGTTGCCACTGCCTTCGGCGAAGGCTTTGCGCAACTCGATCGTGGTCATTGCCCGTCCACATCGCGCCTTGAAGGCGGCCATGTAGGCTTCGGCACCATCGCGCGCTGGCGGCGCGACCTGGGCCAGCAGTGCCAGGTAGGTCTCGATCGGCACGTCGTCGCGGATCTGCATCTCGTCGCTCTGGCCGGCGGCGAGCGAGCAGAGGCCAAAAAGCAGGGCCGGCAGTAGTAAATGGCGCATGGCGATCTCCTACAGAAGCGGCTTGACCCGGGCGGTCACATCGCGCATGGCGACCAGTCCGCTGGATCGATAACGTGAGTCGAAGCTGTCCGGGCTGGTGCCCTGTACATAGAGGAACCCCGGCGGGATGACCGTGGCGGCGATGGGCTCCAGCGGCCGGCGGTCGAAGGTGTGGGTCTTCGCGGTACCGACGCCGACGCCATTGACGAAGACCTCGCGGCCGACCACCGTGACCGTGTCGCCTGGGACGCCAGCGATGCGCTTGAAGAAGGGCTGGTCCTTCAAGCCAGGGAAGTCCCGGCGTGCCGCCTCGCCCTCGAATGCGTAGACCACCAGGTCGCCGCGGGCCAGCGGCAATCCGCTGTAGTCCACGTAGACAAGATGGTGCGGAATGCTCGGCGTCCAGTTCACCATCACCGGCAGCATTGGCGAGTGGTGGACAAACAGGCGCATCGCCGCCAGCAGCCAGATCAGCGCGAGGACGGCGAACAGGTACCAGCGCCGGCGCATCTCGTACCCGAGCAGCCGCGCGCCGCGTGACCACCAAGCAAGCAGGCCGACGCGGGGCGCCGCGGCATTCGACGATGTGCTCATGTTTGCTCCAGCTTGGCCTTGAGCCGTGGTGTCAGGTCGATGGTGTGCAGCGTCGGTCCGGCCAGGGCGCTCTTCATTACGACCAGGCAGCTGCACTCGCGCGGCAGTTCTTCCAGCGCCTGTGGCAGCCGGCGTGCGAAGCTCGCAGCCAGGTCCATCGCGCGCTGCCGGTCATCCTCGTTACGCCCCGCCGTGATCAGCGCGGCGAACTCGGTTTCCTTCTGGCGATAGACCTCGGAGACGTCGACGACCCCAATGCGTTGCGCCGGCCGGGCGACGAGCCGGTCGTAGGCGAGCAGGCCCCCGGAGGTGAGCAGCAGCGAGATGGCCGCGGACAGGGCAATCTGTTTCATGCCTGGTACCCCCTGCGGCGCAGCAGTTCGCTGATCGCGTCGTCAATCGACAGGCCGGCGCGGCGCAACTCGTCGAGAGGCGCGTTGTCGTCGATCTTGTTGCTGAACAGCAGGTGGCTGAACGGATCGAGGATGTTCCGGGCGACGCCTTCACCGACGGGCGAGGAGATATAGCACTCGGAGAACACGCCCGGCTCGGTGCGCAGCGACTGGAGGAGCCGCTTCTTCGGCTCGTCCATCGAGATGCGGCCGTTGCGGCCGAGAAGTTCGATGGATTCCGCCTTTTGCCGCAGCAGGAACGTCCAGTCGGAGCAGTTCAATGCCGCTTCCATCTGGGCAGAGCCGTAGTAGTCGTCAGCACTTTGCGTCGCCGTGCCGAGCGCGCCACCGTACTTCCGCGCGCGGCGCGCGGCCTCCTCGACGACAGCGGCCTTCACCGGATCATCGGATCCGATCTCGCCGAGCTGCTGCTTCAGCTCGTCGATGAAGAGCAGCTTCTTGCGATCACGGGTCAGGTACATCTGCCCGGTGATCTGGTACATGAGAAGGATGTTGACGACGGCATGCAGCTCGGGCTTGCGCTTGAGCTCCTCGTTCTCGATGACCATGAAGTCGTTCGAGAAGTCGACGTTGTTGCGCCCCTCGAAGAAACGGGCGTACTCGCCGTCCTTCGTGTAGGGGTTCAGCATCACGGCCAGATCCTTGATGCGCTGATCACCCTTGAGTCCGAGCTCGGGGATGCTGCCGGTGATGAACGCGTCGCGCAGTCCTGTGATCGTCAACTCGCGGCCGTACTGCTTGTACAGCTTCAACGTCATGGCGCCGAGCGCCTTGATCTGGACCTCCTCGAGCGTGCTGCCCATCGAGCACATCTTGGCCAGGGCCGGCTTGAGCATGTCGATGTCTTCGTTGATGCCGCCCTCGATGGACCCATCTGCCGCCGTCCGCTCTTCGGAGACCACGCTGAAGGGATTCAGGTTGATGCGGGCGTCGCTGCGGAACTCGATGTAGGTACCGCCGGCCTTCTTGCAGAGCTTCTCGAAAGAACGACCCAGGTCCATCATCCAGACGCGCGCTCCGATGGATCGATAGGACCACGCCATCTCGTTCATGAGCACGGACTTGCCGGAGCCTGGCGCACCGATGATGGCGAAGTTGTAGTTGCCGAGGTCGTTGTCGTAGACATCCAGCGTCATGAGCTGTCCGCGGCGGCCGCCGAAGAGCAGGGTCGGCGTTCGCGTGCCGCGCCATTCCGCGACCAGCGGCGCGAGGTGGATCGCGTTGCCCATCGTCTTGCGTGTGACGCGACGCATCTTGCGAAGGTCGCCATGGAAGCGCGGCGACAGCGTCATGGGCAGGCTGGCGATGAGCGCCTGGCGGTGCATGTAGACATCGGCGTTCAGCTCGAAGCCGCGTGCCCGCCAGATGGCCTTGGCCGTCTCCTGCGTCTGCACAGCGCGCTCGGGCGGGCTGAAGACGGCGAGCTGGTGGTAGAGGCTGACGATGGCGCCGCCAGCGTCGATGACGTCGGCAGCTGCCGTCCAGTCGCGCGCCTTCTTGCTCACGTCCGGCATCACCCGCGCCATCTTGCTGTCGGCGTTCTGCGTGGCACGGACATGGTTGGCGATCACCGTCGTGCGCGTGGCGTTCGGGTCCAGCACATGGACACCCATCGTCAGCAGGAATGGCGCGTTGTACTGGAGGGCCGGCTGCATCAGGTCGCCGATTAGCGCGCCCATCTGCCACAGTCCGAAGCGCTCGGGGAAGGACTTGATGGAGTAGAAGCGCACGTCCATGCCCGGGCCGCCGCCTTCCTTCCACAGGTGAAGGCCATTGGCCTTGGCATCCTGGATGGTGTCGTGGTCGACCATCTGGTCGCGGATCTCGCGGCCGTCGTCGTAGTGCAGGTCCGGGCCGTGTGTGCTGGTGATGCGGTCGGGGTTGACGAACAGCGAGCACCAGTTGATGAGGTCCGCCGCGTCGCATACACGGTTGGGCAGCGACGCGGACCGCAGCGTGGTTGCCATGCCGTCGCGCAGCGAGACGATCTCCTCGCGCCGAGCGAGGTTGGACGCATCCCCTTGCACGGACACGCTCATCATCAGGCGGAAGTCACGGATCGTGTAGTGGAAGCCCTGCGTGAGCGAGCGTTGCGCGCCGCCGGTCAGGTGCTCGAAGCGCCGGCGCGCCAGCTTGCGGAACAGGTTGTCGTTTCGCGCCGGACGTCCCCAGGTCTGCGCCTTGTGGACCTGGTCACCGTCTTCGGAGCGCAGATTGGCGTACTGCCGCAACTGGGAACGGATGTGCGGCGACGCGAAAAGGTGGAACTGCACCCCAGCGTTGGGGGGGCAATTGGCATAGAGCGAGATCAGGACCTCGACCATGCGGTCGTCTGCGCCGCTCTGCGGCATGATCTCGAGCATGAAGCCGATGCCGTCTCGGTTGACGAACAGTTGCTCTTCATCGAGGTAGGAGGCATACGGCAGCCAGCTGGCGAACTGGTCGGCGGGCGAGTCGTCCGCGGCGCCGAATCCGAAGAGGCCCGCGCCGATGTCGCCGGCACCATCGCTGCCGAACAGGCCAGTGCGCAGTACGTTGAGCATGGTCGTGATCCTTGGCCGGCGAGGCTCAGTTGTCGGCCGCGGCGGGAGCGCGGCTCTGCAGGGCGCGCAGTGCGCCGGCCAGCGAGTTCCCGTCGTCGTTTGCCTGCGCGGCGCCTGGCTTGCCGGACTCGCTGGCCGCTTGCGCCGCGGAGGTCGGAAGCTTCATCGGGCGCACGGGCGCGTACTGCTCGCGCGCCAGGCGCTGGACGTGGTCCACCATCCAGCGGCCGTTGTCCACCTGGACGTAGACGAGGCTCTCGCCGTTCAGATCTCGGTCGGCGTCTTCCCAGGGTTTGATCCACAGGCGCAGCACCTTGGGCGAGCTGCGTAGAGGCGCTGCCACGTAGGCCTCGCCTACCGGCGCGGGGGCACCGGCGGTCGACACGGACGTGGCATGAAAGCGGGCCGGCGCCGGCGCAGGTGCGGACGGGGCCGGAGCTGAAGAGCCCGACAGGCCCTGGCGCTGCGCAGGCAGGTTGTTCTGCAGCGCGTTGTAGTACGTCCCCGAGACGGAAAGGCACTTGACGCCCTCGGGCGCCTTGCAGCCATAGCTCGAGGTGCCGTCCAACCCACTCAGACTGGAGCAGGCTGACAGGCAGCAAGCCACTGCCACGGCGAGCGTGACGTGCGCGAAGGATTGGCGACGAATCATGGCGACTTCTCCTGTGGGGTGGTGGGTCGCGCGCTGGCCTGGCGGCCCGAGGCATCTCCAGCTGCAGCGATGCGTCGTTCGACCTCTGCGACCGGGGCGTAGCCTGCGGTCCTTGTGCCGTCGGCATAGAACAGCGTGGGCGTGCCAGACACGCCGAGTTGCCGCGCGAGCTGCAGATTGCGGTCCAGGGCGGAGGGGCATTCCGCCTGCGAGGCCAGGCCGGAGCTGTCGCCGTTGACCATGAGCGCGCGCCAGGCCTTTGCGGGATCGGTTGCGCACAGCACGGCCTGTGGAAGGTTGCGGCCCAGGAAGGGAACGACGAAGGTGTAGACCGTCACGTCCCGCAGGTTGGCCAGCTCAGGTTCGAGCCGGCGGCAGTACTGGCACGCCGGGTCGCTGAACACGTAGAGGGTGCGGGCGCCGGTGCCGTGCACGGTCTTGATCGCATCGGTCGCGGGGAGCTTGTCTACCGCGACGGGCTTGTCTTCCGCTTGGGGCGGCTCAGCAGCGCCGCGTGCCTGCTCGGCCCGCGCCAGCTTGGGTCCCGTGATGTCGGTCATCGTCTTGGTGTCGATGACACGACCGAAGACGAAGAAGCGAGGATTCTTCGCTGACACATACGCCACGTTGGGCCCCATCCAGACTTCGTAGAGGTCGGGGATGGCGCTGGCGCTCACGGATGTGAACTGGGTGCCGGGGTGGGTCTTCTTGAGGCCGGCCAGCAGCTTCGCTTCCTGTGGCGTCGCGGCAGCAACCAGCGCAGTGCTCAGGACCAGCACAGCCCCAAGAACACCTTGCACGAAGGGATGCTCAGTCTTCTTCATTGGCGACTTTCAGGTGGCGATCGGAGGGATCGGCGTTGCGGGGGAGGGAAGTCGGCGAAGCCCGGACGGACTCGCCGCCGTCGATGCGCACGCCTTTGGTGAGCACGACGTCGATCTCGCGGCCCGAGTCGATCTCGATGATCGGAAAAGTCTGTTCGGCGAGCTTGATGTAGTACTGCGCGAGGCGGTCCAGCGCCTTCCCGACGCCGCTGCCGAGACCGGCTTTCAACGCGTCGGAGCCATTGGTTGTGGCTACCGACCCGAGGGCCGAAGTGCTGTACGTCGTGTTGGCCGTGGAGATGCCCTGGCCAATCCCGCTGATGACGCCGGCCATGAGCGCGTTCGCGAGCATCTGGCCCTGCTTGGTCACCAGGCGACCGCGCATGCCGACCTTGCCGTCCTCGCCGTAGACGCTGCCCTGGATCTTCACTTCCAAGGCCACGCCGTCGGGACGCACGCAGGACAGTGACTCGGTGCGCAGGTAGGCACGCTCCGAGCTGATGTCGCCGTAGCCCGCGGCCACCACGAAGCATTCGCGGTATTCGGCGCGGAAGCGGTTGGGCAGGACCGAGTTGTCCGAGAGGCGGATCAGCACGGGGTGGGGATTGCTCTGAGCCTGTCCGCCGGTCGGGGCGTCCAGGCCGCCGATCAGCGTGCCCCGCGTGAAGCTCACCGGAAGGAACGTGTCGATGGTCTGTTGACCTGCCTTGCCGCCTTCGGTCGTGCTGTCGGCAGCCTTCTGCGGCTGCGAGAGAGTGACGCGGACCAGTGCAGGCTGCGGCGGCGTTGGCGCAGCTTCGAAGGAGGGCGCGCCGTCGGGGAGGCCCACATTGCGGCCGCGCGCCGGCGGCGGCGGCGGGGGCAGGCCGTTGCGTGCGAGTGCCGCATCCGGTGGGTAGGTCGCGGGCGCGGGCGGCGTCGGCTGCGCCGGAACCACCGGTGCCGAGGCCGCGGGTTGTGGCGGAGGCGCCGCCTTCAGGCGGGTCTCCAACTCGGCGAAGCGGCGTATCAGCGCCTCCTGGCCTTCTTGTCGGTCCCGGTTGATGCGGCGCTGCTCTTCGCGATCGCTCTTGTACTGCTCGAGGTCGCGACCGGCCTTGCCCACCCAGGTCTCGACTTCTCGCACCTGCGCGCCCGGCGCCATCAGGTCCACGTTGGTGGGCTTGAGGTCGGCCTTCGACGCCGCCGCGGCGCGCTGCGACGAGTCGCCGGAGCCCATCGCGAACACCGCCCAGAGGATGCCCATGGCGGCGGCGGAGATGCCGCCGACGGTTGCCCATTGGCGCGTGCGCGGCGACATGCGCTCGACGAGGCCGGCGAACTTGTCCTTGAGGGATGTCGACATGGCTCAGGCTCCCTGCCGAATGACGTAGACCGTGGTGCTCTCGCCGGGCCGCAGGTTGTGGTTCTCGATGGAGACCGCGAGCACGTTGCCGGTTTCCCGGTCGAACTCCTGCTCGGCAAGCACCATGGTCTGGTTGCTGGCGTTCGTGATCGAATAGCGCTCGCCGATCAGGCCGCGACCCTCGTACAGGCGGGTCAGCGAGAAGCGCGCCTCGGTCCACAGCTGCAGCGGGCGGTTGACTTCTTCGACCCGGACGTCCGCCGGCACGCGATCCGACGCCATGGCGACGAGCATTGCCTTCAGCGCTCGGACATGCTGGGGTTGCCGAGCCGTCGGGCCACCGGCCTGGTCGGCCTTGGCCACGCGCGGCGTCTTGTCGCGGATGACGATGGTGTCGGCCGGCGTGTCGGAGCGGCGCAGCAGCAGCGTGTAGGTCGCGTGCTGGCTCGACACGAAGAGGTTCACGGGCTTGCCCGCACCGCCGACCGGGCGCACATAGATTTCGCCCTTGTCGGTGTCGCACTCCAGCACGATCTCACCGGCAGGATTCACCGCGGGCGCCAGTGGCGACACACCGGTCGCGCCGGGCTGGCCCGGTGGCGCGGTCACCGCCGCGCCGCAGTTGCTCGAGTAGATGTTGCCGAAGACGTTGGTGATCGAGGCGCCGTCGATGCGAATGCGCGTCGGCTCCTTGAGCGAGATCACCGCGTCGATGGTGACGCCGTCGCTGCCCTCGACCACCTGCAGCGCATGCGCTGCGGGGCCTTCAGCGAGCCACAGCAGCGGGATCAGCAGCGCTGACGCGAACTTGACCGTTCTGCGCATTCTGGATCTCCTTGAAGGTCTGGAGGTGCACACGGCCGCCCGTGTACTTGAACTGGGCGAGGTAGGCGCGCGTCTCGGGCTCGCCGACGTCGGCGCCGTTGATCTGGCGTCGCAGGCGACCCGTGATGAGCACGGACTGCTCCTTCTCGTCCGCCGTGAACTGCTGGATGAGGAAGGAGGTCGCTGCGTTGTTGCTGCGCAGGCGGTCGGCCTCCAGGTCCATCTTTGTCTTGAGGGCTGCGTGCTGGTCGGGCGCGACCCAGTTCAGCAGCACGTTGCGCTTCCAGTCGATGGTCGACGGCGACACGTCGAGCATCAGCCACGCGACGAAGCCCGCCATCTCTTCCAGGTACTCGCGACTCGCTTGGTCGCGCGTGACCCAGAACGTGCGATCGATGGACGGCGGCACGATGACCGTGCGCTCGCTGCCCACGACGCTCGCGATGACGCCGAGCGAGATCAACTGGCAGGTGGCCAGCAGCGCGACGATGGCGCCGAGCGTGCGGTTGGCCTTGCGCTGCACGCGCAGGTCATTCTGGTGGCGGTCGAATTCCATGGTGTTGGTCCGTGCTCAGCCGACCATGCGGCGCAGGTGGGATGGCGGCGTAGCGCGCAAGGCCGTGATGGGGTTTGCTGGCAGGGCCCAGTGGGCCCAGTGCATGGCAAAGGCCGGGTGCTTGTCCGCCTTCGTGCGCGACACCCACCGGCTGAGATACATGCCGGCGGCCGCGCAGATCGCGAAGCCCAGCTTGGTGCTCGTCAGGTAGCCGACGAACAGCGAGAAAACGAAGGGGAACGCGACGTCGGCGTCCCAGAAGCCGATCTTCCATTGGTCATCCAACCGGCGCGGGATGTAGGTGTCGGACTGCATCGCGTTCCCCTTCTCTTGCCTGTGTGTGCAGGTCTTGCGACCGGCTCAGGCCACTGCACCCAGGATGGCGCCGGCGATGGTCAGACCCACGGCGCCGAAGATGGCCATGCCCAGGTAGAACAGCACCGGGCCGAAGTTGCGCAGGGCGGCGAGGCTGATGAAGGCCACGACGAACCCGACGAAACCCACCAGCGCCTTGACGCCCGGCGCGAGGCCGGCGAGCTGGGTGAGAGCGGACACCAGCGGGCCGGTGATGCCGGTGAAGGCCACCAGGTCCAGCGCGTGGCTGGGCGTGGTGGCCAGCAGGGCCAGGAAAGCCAGGGCGAACAGCCCCGAAACGGCCAGGACCTTGCGCGAAGGCGCGCGGACATGCGAAAGGACAGCGTTCATTGCTTGCTCCATGGAACGTGAAGATCAGGAAGTGGGTCGCACGGGACGCAGGGCATCCAATGCGCGCTTCACGATCGCCTCCGCACCAAGCTCAAGAGCGATCTGCAGGCACGCGTCCGTCAGATAGCTCAAGTCGATCGCGGGATCGCTCGTGGATTTCTGGATGGCCCGTAACTTGGCGAAGGAGTCGGCCCGGACGATCGTTGCCTTCCATCCGGGTCTGACCTTCCGCTTCGGCTGCGGGTATGCAGAGGAGCGCGTCGACGAGCCGCCTTGCGGTGAGTCGGCGTCGCGGTCCTCAGGAATCTGGGCCGCGGGTCTGAGAATCGGCTGATTCATCAGGCACCTCCTGCGGCCAGGAACACGACCTCCACGCGCCGGTTGCGCGCGCGGCCGGTCTCATCGGCGTTCGATGCCACGAAGCAGCAACGCCCCTGCGCATCGATAGAGATCGTCGCTGCGAGATCTGGGGCGACCGTGCGCAGATGGTCCCGGACGGCCAGCGCACGGGACGTCGCCAGGGCCTGGTTCACCTTCACGTCGCCCACCACGTCTGTTCGGCCCGAGATGACGATCCGATCCGCACGCCGCGCGTCCTGGACCGAGGAATCGAGCGTGGCGCGGGCGGCAGCGCTGAGCTCGGCGCTGCCAAACCCGAAACCGACCACCAACTGGCGGATCTGTTCGGGCTCCTGTGGCTGCGGCGTCTTGACGGTCTTTTTCATCGGCGCGATGGGAGGCGGCTGCTCGATCATGCTGACCGGTCGCGCGGTGGGGGCCGGCAGGATTTGCGCGGGTGCGGCCGCCGGAATGGCCGCCGGCGCCGCGCCGGCCAGCGTCTTCGGAGTGGCGCGAGGGCATGCCGGCTCGATGCAGACGCCGAAGCTTGCGTCCCGGCCGAAGGAGAACTGCGCTATGCGCTGCTGGCTTGGCGCTGAAGCGTTGTCGTGTTCCGCTGGTGCCTGCGGCTCGCCACGCAGGTGGGCACACGAGGAGCACGTCAGCAGGAGACTCGCCGCGAAGCCAATCGATGCGGCCATCTCGGTGAACCGGTGATTGCGCGGGGTCATGGAGCGACCCTCGCGGACAGGATGTAGATCGGCTGCTGCTGCGCCGTGGATTCCATCTGTTGCTTGGCCTGGGCGCCCGCGGCCGGAGGCAGGCGGCGATAGACGCGCCAGGCGTAGCGCGACCGAGCCTCGGTGCAAGCCTGGCCTTTGAGCTGGCTGCACGCCGCGTTGTAGGAGCCGACGGCGTTCCATGAAACGCCATGCGTCGCAAAGGCATGCGCGAGAAGCCAGGCCCCGACCTTGATGTTCGTGCAGCTGTCGTAGAGGTCCTGCTCGCGAATGCCGACCGCCGCCAGTTGCTGCAAGTGGCTGCTGTTGATCTGCATGAGGCCGATGTCGTAGGTGCCCGTCCGCTCGCGATGCGAGTTGTTGACGGCTGCAGGGTTGAGGTCGGACTCGGCGCGTGCGACGGCATAGAGCAGGCTCGCTGAGACCCCATAGAGCCTCTCGGCCTCTTCCCAGCAGGCGTAGCTGCTGGCGGGTGCCGTCGTCGCTGCGATGGCGAGCAGCGCGATGAGGTATGTGCGCTTGAAGCTCATGATGGTCAGTTGGCCGTGGCCCGACGCGCCTGGGCGCGCTCCAGCAGGTTCTGCCGCGCTTGCCGAAGCACCTGCATCTGTCCATCCGGACGCTGCATCGCGATGGCCACGCATGCCGTCGTGATGTGGTCGATCTCGAACATGGGATTCGGGAAGCGATTCCACGAGGCGCGGTGGGCCTGCATCACCTGCTCGAACTGCGTGCACCAGATGTCGCAACTGCGGCGTTCGGTCCGCGGGTCCCGCAGGGTCAGGCGGGTCTCGAGGTAGTCGACGAGACGGCGTTGCCCGTCTTCGCAACCGACGGCCAGCGACACGCATGCGCCGAGCAGGTCGGGAAAGCGGAACTTGGGCGAGCAGTTCTCGGCCGACTTGAAGATGCGGTGAAGCCAGTCGTGTTCATCGACCCAGACGCCCGTCTGAACGGTGGGCTGCTGGCTGTCGGCACGGTCGATCGGAGTTTCCATCGATAGACCTCGCGGAAGTTGCAGTACGGCTTGCATCGGGTGAGCCCCTTGCAGACGAGCACAGGTGTCGTCTCAGTGCTTTCAGCGTAGGGAAGAGGTCCCTCTGCCGCACCCGAGAATCCGGCCCATCGAGGGCCGAGTTGATGGGGGTGTCAGCGGATGGCGTGGTAGTTCGCCAGCGCCCTGCTGAGCACGAACAGCATCAGCAGCAGGGTCAGCGTGATGAACATCGGATGCAGCTGCATCGGGAGAAAGCACGCCACGACCACCACGCTTCCCAGCGTGATGCCGCCGACGACGCTGCCGCCGAATAGCTCGGCACTGTGGGGCACGAACTCGCGGGCGCGTACCTGCCGCAGGACCAGGCCGTCCACGGCGACGACACCGCAGAAGATCAGCAGCAACGGCAGCAGTTCGACCAGCGCGCTGAGCCGATAGGTCACCAGCACGAAGAGCGCGTCGATCGAACGGAAGTAGGGGTTGCCGAACAACCGCGTGCTGACGGCGCTCATCTGCTGCGCCACCGCGGTGTCGATGGCGCCGCTGGCGGGGCTTGACGCAGGCTCGGCCGTTGGCGGTGCGCTGAGTTGTTTGCCAGCCTGCTGCATGTCGAGCATTCGACCCAGGATGCGCTGACCTGTGGCCTCGCCCCAGACACGCTCATTGAGCGCATGCTCCGAGCGCAGCACATCGAGGAAGCGCTCCGGCGGCACCGCCGAAGGGATGTAGAGCACGATGCAGAGGATCGCCAGCATGGCGGTGATCCAGACGTAGCGGATCATCAGGTCGCCTCCTTCTGTGCGACAGGAGGGCGGTCGAAATCAGGGTTGAGGATCGTGAACCGCCCCTTGACCAGCCGGCCGGCGACCGACCCGAAGTACTGCAGGTTGGGCAGCTTGCCGAGGATGTCCACCGGCACGCGCTCTTCAAGTGACTCCGTCACCTGCACGCTCTTGCCGGCGCTCCAGTCGCCGAGGTGCGTGTCGGCGCCTTGGTTGAGCCCGACGCGCATCGTGTGGATGCCGGTCTTGCCGAAGGTCTCGACGATGAAGTCCTGTGTCGGCCGGTCCTTGGATCTCAGCGCGAACAGGTTGTTGAGGTTGCCCAGCGCCATCCGCGCGGCATCTTCGGAGCCCAGCCGCTTCGCCAGGTCGGCCAGCGTCTGCATCGCACAGATGGAATGGATGCCGCCCTCGGCCCCCTTGTTCAGGATCTCGATCAGGGGCTGGTTGATCACGTTGGCGATCTCGTCGACCACGAGCGTGATGCGCTGGCTGCTGCCCAAGTTGTAGCGCATGCCCGCGCGAGCGGCGAGGTCCGCGATCGCCAGCGCGCCGATGGCCGAGGCCACCGATGGATCGGGCAGCGAGTCCAGGCACATGTACAGCACATGGCCGCCGCGCTCGATCTTCTCGAAGTTCATGATGGGCCGCTTGTCGTCGAGGTCGAAAGGATCGGGCGATAAGCTCTGGCCCAGGTCGCCAGACGTGAGCATCGACAGGATGGGCAACAGGTTGGCGGTGATCTTCTGGTAGTGCTCGCGGTTGTGGCGGAACACGCGGATTTGTGAGTCGATCACCTTGTCTCGCTGGTTCTGGGGCAGGCGTTGCTCGTAGTAGGCGACAAAGGCCAGCAACTGCGGCGTGGCCACTTCGGAGGGTTTCTTGATGCCGCCGCGCGCGGCGGTTTGCAGCAGTGCACGCATCTCCTGGGAGTCGCGCCAGCCGGGGCCGAGCTGGCGGTCGAAGAAGCGCTGCAGCGACGCTTCCAACACGGGCTCAATGCCGCCCTCGATGTAGCGCGTGAGCTTGAGGAGGTTGGGGCGATCCTCCAGGCTCACGAGACCCTGCACCACGACGTTCACGGCATCCCAACCGAACGCGGTGAACGCCCCGCCAGCGTCGACCGGCATGATCGACTGGATACGCGACGCGATCTCTGTGGGCTTCTGCCAGTTGAAGGTGAAGTCCAGCCGCACCCCGACTTCGGGGAAGGCGGGGTGGAACTCCATGAACGTGTCCGCCTCGCGGTAGTCTTGGCAGGCCCGCTGCACGACGCGCTTTAGCCTGCGACTGTTCTTGGGATCGATGAAAACCACAACGTCGCCGCGGCGGATGGCCTGCGTCAGGAAGATGCCCAGCGCCACGCCTTTGCCGGCTTGTGTCGTGCCGACCAGCAGCGTGCCACCTTCGAAGTTCTGCAGCGGCCGATACAGCGGCTGCTCCCGGGGTTCGACGCCGTGGATGTAGGGCAGGCCGATCTCGGCATCCGGTTGTGGATTCACGGCGAAGCCGAGGAGCCCTAGCAACTGGGGCGATACCGCGTATTCCTTGTAGTTGACCTTGGCCAGTTCGTAGAGCCGCTGCGAATGCACGGGCAACCACTCGAAGCCAAATCCAAGAAAGACCTGATCGGGCTTGCGGGTCAGCGTCTCGAGCTTTCGCGTGGTGATGACCTGCATGGCCTTGCCTGACAGCGATGCGCGGATCGTCAGCACGCGCAGGCCTTGGCGTGCTCGGTGAGCGGCCATCAGCAGCGCGAGGAACGCCAGGCCGAGGGCGATGGGCGACGTGATGAGGCCGCGCCCCCCGAGATAGACGAAGAACAGTAAGCCCACCAGCCATGCGCCGCTGGCCCACATCTCGTAGGCCGGACGCCACGGCATCTCGTAGCTACGCACCAGCATCGCGGGCCTCCTGAGTCGGCGCGAAGTCAGCCGGATCGAGGCCGGCGACGAACTGCGGTTTCAACACGAATCCGAGGACGGGCTGTCCCGCCAACTCGTGCTGCAGGGTGTCGACGCGCGACGCACGCCGTGCCGTTGCCATGCCGGCCTCCGCGAGCGAGCGCAAGACGACGGACACGTCGACGTTGGTGCGCTTGAAGTGGTCGAGAGGCACAAAGACGCCAGTCGGCACCGTGACGGCCACCGCAGCCTTGGCGTCGCCGTTCATGCTCTCGATCGCGAGAGACAGCGCGTCTCTGACCTGTGGGTTCAACCGCAGCGGCGCGTTGAGCTTGAACTGGGGCGCCGCGGCACACATTGGTTGACGTGAAGGGGCTGCTTCAGGCGCATCCTCTGCAGGCAATTCCACGGCAGGGGGTGGGGCGTCGACATCGAGCTCCAGTTGCTGGCCGATCGATGTGTCGGGCGCGGCAGGCGAGGGCGCCGGTGAGGGGGATGCCGTTGGCGACGCAGCGGGTGCAGGCGAAGGCGCTGGCGCTGCCCGACCGGCATGCGGAGCAGCTTGGCTTGGGGCTTGTGCCGCGGGCGGGGAGACGCGAACGACGAGTGCGTCCGGCAGGGGTACGACTGGGTCGAGGTGGGCCGCAAGGAGGATTTCCGGCGACGCCAACTTCACCGCTTCCAGCGGTGTCTTGCCCGGTGGCGGCGCGATGTTCCAAAGCGCCTCGGTACTTGTGCGCGCTTCGAGGACCCTGGCGCCGAGCAGGATCTCCAGAATGGTCTCCGGCGCCTTGGGGATGCCCGGCAGCTCGTCCTCCTCCAGCAGCTTGCGGATCTCGGCCACTGCGTTCGGCCACACGATGAAGAGCCCGTCCTTGCCATACCAGACCCGGGACTTTTCCTGGTTAGGCGCCCACGCCGTGTGCGAGGTGACCAGGCGGCGCATGGCGTCCAGGAGGTAGCGCTCCAGGTGGGCACCGAGGATGGGGCGCCCATACCGGTTCGCGCTGGCGAGCAGATCGCGGTCGATGACCAGTGCAGCCGCGCGTTTCACGAGTTCGACGAGGATGCTTTGCTCGCGATAGAGCGGCATGCCGGCCAGACAGGCAAGAAACTGCGGCACCACCACGGCGTTGCCGTTCGCGAGGTGCTGCATCGTGTGCTCCGGCACGACATGGCGGAGCGCAAACAGGCCGAGCGCGCGGGTCTCCTGCGCGCCCGACAGCCAGCGGATGAAGAAGCGCTTGGAGTGCTGCTGGCCGAGCCATCGCGTCAGCGGGAGCAGGTAGGCAGGCCATGCGTTGCCGTGTTCGTCGGTGACAACGATATGGCTCAGCGTCCGGTGCAGCTCGCTGCAGAGGCCAGCCAAGAAGGTGGCCTGCCGCCACCGTGGCTCGAGATGACGTCGCGTCGTGATGGTGGAGCGGCCCGAGACGATGTGTCCGTCCGTGCCCTGCAGCGCAAAGAAGCCGACCTCAAGGCCGAGGCGGAAGAGCCCGCCCGCTTCTGAGAAGTAGTTGTCCGCGGTGGCCGGCAGCAGGTTGACGTAGTCGGCGAAGTTCCTGATAGGCGCCAGCAGGTCCGCTTCGAACGTCGCGCGGTCGGCGCCGTAGCAAAGCTTGATACGCGACAGCAACTCGGCGTGGGCGGCGAGCAGTTGCTCGACCGTTCCCGCGGCGAGGCCCGGGTCCACGGAGGGATGAGCCGACAGCACGTCCAACGCCGGCTCGACAGGAGGCTGCGGTGAAGCACGCGCGCCGGGGCGGGCGAGGAACGAGAGGAATCGCATCGGTGTCGCTCCCGGAAGTGCGACGACGATGGTGGAAGGGGCGGAAGCGCTGGTCTATGCGAAAAGTCGCGACTCGCAAGGGCGAGAAAGCCACCCGTGGCTGCTCCGGCGTCAGGCGGCTCTGCAGACGGCCGGACGTTCCGTGCTCAGGCCGCCTTGCCTGCGAGATAGGTCTCGGGGTGCCGAAGCAACTGGCAGTAGGGGCAGCGACGCTGCTGTGCTCCGCCAGACCCCTGGTCGGCCAAGCCGACCAGGAAGGAGGCGCCGCAGCGATCACACGGGGCCAGCACGAGCGTGGGCGTGGCGACGCCCCACCGGCCCGCCACCTGGCTGACGACCTCGAAGCAGCGATCGAACGAGGGCGCGGCCGCATGGCGGAACGCGTCCCGGGCTTGTCGATAGGTCGCGATGAGCGCGCGGTCTGCGCCAATGCCCCCAGATGTCAGCCTCTGGAACAGCACGGCCACGAGCGAGAACTGGGCGCGCTGCAGCGTCCGTACGCCGGAGCTCCAGCGCTGGACGGGCAGGGCGCGGCCGATGCGGATCAGTGCGGCGGGCGGTCGATGCGGCGTGTCGGGATAGGCTGAGAGAATCGCCGCTCGGACCCGACGATGGGCGCCGAGTTGTTCCAGTTCGACGTCGACGCGCAAAGCCTCGATCTGCAGCGGCAGGCTCTCGGACACTTCGATGCGTTCGGCCATGGCCGGTGTCCGGCCGGCCACACGCTTGCGCACGCCACGCTCGCCGGATTCTTCTTTGCAGAAGGCACATGCCGGTGTGTACGCGCCACCGAACGCCACGAGGCGCCGTGCTTGGCAGGCCTTGCAGGGTTCGAGCTGCAGCGAAGGCGTCTTGCAGGCCCAGATGCCATCCAGGTTGGAGACCAGGAAGAACGCCTCGTCGAAGCTGAATGAGGGCACCGGCGTAAAGGATAGGTAGTGCTGGTAGGCCGTGACGAGCGACGCCGCGGGCGTGAAACCCGCGGCAGTGAGTTCGCGGTACTTCACCGCGAACGATCCGAGCTCGGCCTGGATCTTGAAGGTGGTCTTGAAAACCAGGTCCTCGGTGTAGGGCGGTCGCCCGCGCGGGGCGCGGTGGCCGGCATCGAACACCTTGCTAAGGATGAAGTGGCTGGGCAGGCCTGTCACCCAGCCGATGGTGCGCGGGCAGGCTCCCAGCGTCGCGCACAGGCGGGCCGTCTCCAGCGAGCGGATGCGGGTGTCGGCGTAGGCCATCTCAGCCCTCGCCTCGCAGGTCAGGACGTCGCGGCGGGAGCGCGGGCCGGGCCGTGGGAACGGGCGCTGGCGAGGATGGGGATCACCGTGCGAGGCGCGGCCAGCAGGAGGTCAATATCGTCCCGGGGCGCGAACAGCAGCACGTTGCCGGTGCTTGCAACGATCTGCATCAGATCGGTGGGGCTCAATGCGGTGATGGTGCGCAGCTGATCGGGATGCAACCCGAACTGGCAGCAGGCGGTGGCCAGATCGCTTCGGGCCGAATCGCGAATCAGCGAAAGCGTTTCGAAGTTGAGGTGCTGGACGGCATTCAACGGCGTGGCGTCGTTCATGTGCTGCTCCCGGTCTGCCAGGTGGCGGATCCGCAGCCGCAGTCGGCTGGGAAATCGGCGCGCTTGAAAGCGCGACAACTGGCACGCAGCGTACTCAAGAAAGTCGCAAAGTGTCAAATAGTTCTATCGTTCAACGATAAAAACTAGAGGTGATGAGTTTTCAAAACTAGACAAATTCGTGAGGACGGAAGCCGCGCGAGAGCGTCCCGCCAAGCGCTGACGCCAGGGAATGTGCTGGATCCGTTGCCGGGGACCGGTGATCCAAATTTAGGCGCGCGGCATAGCCTCGAAGCCGAGTTCGAGAGCGTTGTAAAGACTGAGTGCCCGCGAGGGTTTTTCGTAGAGCTGGGCGCGAAACGCAGCCATCGCTGTGGCCAGATCCGATTCCTGCGCCTCGCCGTCGATCTGGCCGGTCAAGATGATCACCGGGCCGTGCGGGTTCTTGGCGCGGATCAGGGGCAGCAGTTCCTCGGCGCGGCCGTCGCTGAGCACCCAGTCCAGGATGTACCCATCGAAACTGGTCGTCTCAAGCGCGGTTCGTAGGTGCTCAGCTGTGGTGTAAGAGATGGCGTCGAGCCCCTTCTGGCGGAGAAACTGGACGATCGCGCGCCCGAGGTCATCGTCGTCGTCGATGACTGCCACGCGCCGGGGCTGCTCCATTTCAACGACGAGGCGGCGCACCTCGTAGGCATCCCGGCCGGTGGCCTCGGTGGCAGTCACGACGGTCCAGGCATCGCCCGGGCTTTCCGCCGCCAGTGCGACGTAGGGGCCGAAGCCCTGTTCTGCCCGCGGACCGGGCCAGATCGTGCACGGCGTGCGGGTCCCAGCGACGCACAGAACCGCAGGTTCGCCGGGCTGCTCCTCCACTAGGGCACCCAACAATCCGAACAACGGTTCGCCGAAATGGGCCGCGACGCGCTTGATCTCTTCGGCGCTCCACGGCGTTTCGCCCATCATGCGGCGCCTGACCTGCTGGTAGGCGATGCCGGCGGCGGCTTCCAGCGCCACCAAACGCTTGCGCTCCGGCACGCTTCGACGGTCCAGAAGAGCCTGGATGGCCTGGGTGATGGCCGAGTTGGACTTGGCAGGTTCCTGTTCCATGTTCCTGGACTTCTTCTCGAACGACGAACTCTTGAGAGCTTGGTCGAGTGTACGGCCCGCGATAGGCGGGAGGCACGGGCAAGCGGAGCGCCAGTCCCCTGCATTACCCTTATCTGTGACGAGTATTTATCAGAAAACGTCAACTTTGAGGGCGTCCGTGGCGTCGAGAAGGCAAGAAAAAAGGGCACCACCCGAAATCGGTTGGTGCCCTGAAGCGCTTGTCACCGCCGACGCGGCGGCGGTGCTCATCCTTATGCGGCCTCGACCACGGCCTCCCATTCAGACCGGCTCTGGTCGATCATCCGGCCGGCGATCGCCTCGAGCTCCGTGGAGCGGTCGTAGTCGGCGACCTCCTGGGCGTAGCCCGTCACCGCATTGACCAGCCCGTAGCCCGACAGGTCGGCCTCGGCGATCAGTGAGCGCAGCACGCCGGCGCGCTCCTGTTCGTTGAAGAGGTAGCGGGTGGCCAGCACCTCCACCGCCTTCACCGGGTCGCCCTTGAGCGGGATGCCCAGCGTGCGGCGCATCTTGTCGGCGGCGACCGTGAAGGTGGCTTCCGACACCGCCGACTGGACGACGTCGCGCACCTTCAGGAAGAAGGCCTTGTCGTCGGCGGCCAGCGTGTCATCGCGGAAGATGGTGACTTCCTCGGTGGACGCCTCGCTGAGGCGGCCCACGTGCGTCTTGCGCATCGCGCGGTCGGGTGCGATCAGGCCGTTGCTGCACTTCAGCCGGAACACCAGAGGCTGCACCGACAGCGTGCCCTGGCCGATCTCGGAGTTGCTGACGACGACCCCGGCCTGGACGATGTCGCCGGGCTGGATCTCGAACTGCACTTCGGGCGTGACCACCTTCAGGTACATCCGGCTGGCCGTCAGTTCGACCGACTCGAAACGAGCGCCCGGCAACTGCTTCAGGATCGGGAAGACGTGCTGCAGCAGGTCGTAGTTGTCGAGCCGGCGGTAGCGGTCCGAGAGGAAGGCGCGGGCCTGTCCATCGAGCGTGCGCACCATGCGCTGCTCGGGTTCCTGATGGAGCCAGGTGTCGACGTTACGGTCGAGCAGCGTCGGCTGGTCCATGCGCATCCGCTCGAAGTAGGCGAACGGGATCTTCAGCTTGTCGGCGATCTGCCGGCGGAAACCTTCCGTGGTCGGGAAGGACTTCGGGCCTTCGGGCGCTTCGATGGTGACGCTCGTGCCGCCGCCGGCCATCGTCTGGTGATGCATGAGCTGCGTGGGCACGATCATGTCGACCTTGGTCGCGAGCTGGCGTTCGAGTTCGTTGGCCAGGTCGATGAGGGAACGTCCGTACTTCATGGCAATCTCCAATGAAAGACGGGGACGGACCTCCCCGTGGGGAGTGCGTCCCCGCGGGGTGATACCCAGGACTGGCCTGGGCAGGGATGTAGCGAGACGGATCGACGTCACGCTGTGGATTCAAGGGCTGCCTTCGCCGCGATGCGGCCTGGTTTGGTAGCTACCAGAGGGAACCTCTTTCGCTGGGTCCGCTGGGGGCCCACTGAAAGTGAGCGGGGGCATTGCTGCCACCCGCCAAACGGCTATGCCGCCTTCGCCTCGGCGGCGACGCGTGCGAACCAGATATCGGCCCAGTCAGCGCCGGCCTGGCGAGGCACGAACACCTGAACCTTGCGGTCCATGGCGTCGCGCTTGGCCTCGCGCACGAGCCGTTGAGCCAGTGCGAAGGCCGAGGCCTGACCCGCGAACTCCGCATCCGCGTCGTTGTCGGCGTAGATGCAGACCCGTTTCACCGTGGGTGGTATCCACAGCTTTTCGAGGTTGCCGCAGTTCAGTGCGGACCAAACTTGCTTGCCGGTACTCAGTCGCACTGCGAGGCCGGTCTCTATGCCCTCGGTGATCGCCAACTCCTCGGCCGGCTCGTCGAGCCGTACCGCAGCGCCATTGATGCCCGAGGACAGGACCTTCTTGCTCTGCTCGCCAAGCGCCTTGCGACCATCCGTCAGGTACGTCCGGTGGAGCGTGATGGCATGGCCATCGGCGCCCTGCACACAGGCGATCATGGCGGGGTAGTCCGCGATCTTCTTGGCGCGCTGCTGCCCGGGCGTCTTGTCGTAGTAGCCCAGCGCCGGGTGGAAGCGCAGCGAGCGCGGATAGGTGGTCAACGCGATACCTCGATTGCGCAGGTACCGATCCACGTCGTCGCCCATTGCGATGGGCTTGGCCTCGTTCCAGATCCGCTGGCACAGCCGCTTCATGCGTTCCGGGGACGGCCCGGAGCCGCCTGCTGGCAGTGCGCGCACGACGCCGAGTTGGCGTTCGATAGCGTCCAGCAGCTCTCCGAACCGCAGTCCGAGCACGGCTTGCGCGAGCTTCAGGCCGCCGCCAGCGCCGCAGGTGCGGCAGTGGTAGTTGCCCTCTCCGAACTTGTCGGTGTACTGGAAACGGTCGGTGCCGCCGCAGCCGTTCAAGGGACACGGCTGGTTCTTGCCATTGAGGATGCTCTCGTCGACGCCCATGGCCTTGAGGATGGGCGTCCAGTGGTGATGCGCCCGGGTCTTGATGTCCCGGACGCGTGCTTCGAACTCGTCGTTCATGATGTCCTCGACATGTTGTGGGGCCGATGGATTGCGCAGTTCAACCCGCGCTCGCCACCGGCCCCTGGTCCAAGCCTCAGCCGCAGCTGCCGATGTGGTGGCAGTGCTCGCACCGCAGGCAGCCGTCCACCTTGCGCAGCGCGTGGGCGCCGCATTCGGGGCACTGCTTGCCACTGCGGGGAGCCGGCACCGCCGCCACGTGCACGGGCGCCGGGCTCGCTGGGTTACCCGCGTCGTTCGTGCAGGCCAGCGCGCCGGTCGGCATCTGCGCACCCATGGCGTCCAGGAAACCGCGCCGAATCAGGATCTCCTGCAGCGCGTGGCCGATGGCCGCGACCTCGGAGTCGTGGATGCGCGGCACCTGGCCGCCTTCGGCCTTTGCAACCGAGCCGTGGCGCACAGGGCCCTTGTCCCAGACCACTTCGCGCATGTTGGCCAGCGCTTTCGCGATTGACCCGCCGGAGCGGGCCACCATGGAAAGCAGGCGCATGTTCGAAGAGATCCACTGCTGGCCCTCGTCACGCTGTCCGGCGGGCACGAAGAACTCCACCGGCCGCTCGATTTCGACCTCGCGGCCGCCGACCGTCCCGCGCACAAGCATGAAGTTGACCGTGAGGTACACGGACTTCTTGCCATCGCCGGTCCAGTACTCGACCTTGGACGTCACCCCCTGCAGGTCACCGCCGGGACGACTCTCGATCTGCTTGCGCAACGGGTCCTCGTCGCCTGCCGCGGCGTTCGCCGGTGCGATCGACTCGACCGACAAGACGGACCCCGTGACGCTGTTGGGCCGATAGGTCGCCAAGCCCTTGAGGCCGGCCTTCCACGCTTTCGCATAGAGTTCGCGGAAGGCCTCGAAGGGGTAGTCCTTGGGAACGTTCACCGTCTTGGAGATCGACGAGTCGATGAAGGGCTGCACGCTCACCAGCATCTGCAGGTGCTCGTCCGCCGACATCTCCAACGCCGACACGAAGCTGGCCGGGAGGCTCGCTACGTCGCCGCCGCGCTCGCGGTACAGCCGGTATGCATGGTCCTCGACGCGGTACTCCTGGAAGGAGTCGTCGGGCATGCGCTTCTTGCGACTGTAGGTCCACGCGAACGCCGGTTCGATGCCGTTGCTCGCGTTGTCCGCGAAGGCCAGGCTGATCGTGCCGGTGGGCGCGATCGACAGCAGATGGCTGTTGCGCAGACCACGCTGGGCGATGGCCAGCCTGATGTCGGTCGGCAGCCGCTGCGCGAAGCCGCTCTCCAAGTAGCGCGGGGCGTCCAGCGCCGGGAAGGTGCCTTTCTCCTCGCCCAATGCGATCGATGCCCAGTAGGCCGCGTCGCGCATCGCCTGGGCCACTTTGGCTCCGAAGGCGACACCGTCCGCCGAGTTGTAGCGCACGCCCAGCATCACCAGCGCGCTGCCGAGGCCCAGGAAACCGAGGCCGACGCGGCGCTTGAACATCGCCTCGCGCTGCTGTTCCGGCAGCGGCCAGAAGGTCACGTCCAGCACGTTGTCCAGCATGCGCACCGCGATGCGCACGACGGCGTCGAAGGCCGGCCAGTCGAACCGAGCGGCGGCCGTGAAGGACTCGTGCACGAAGCGGGTCAGGTCGATCGAGCCCAGGCAGCAGCAGCCATAGTCGGGCAGGCTTTGCTCGCTGCAGGGATTGGTGGCCTCGATGACTTCGACGTAGTGCAGGTTGTTCTCCTCGTTCATGCGATCGAGGAACACGACGCCGGGGTCCGCGTGGTCGTAGGTAGACCGCACGATCTCGTCCATCAGCTCGCGTGCGCGCACCGTGCGGTACACCCACTTGCCGTCGGCACGCTGGTGCGCGCCGGCGTCGAGCGCTGACGCTGCAGGTTCAGCCACATGCACGAGCTCGAAGGTCTCGTCGGCTTCGACCGCGCGCATGAACGTGTCGGTCATGCCCACGGAGATGTTGAAGTTGTGCAGGCCGTTCTGGTCCTTGGCGTGCACGAACTCCAGCACGTCGGGATGGTCGCAGCGCAGGATGCCCATCTGGGCGCCACGCCGCGAACCGGCCGACTCCACCGTCGCACAGGACTGGTCGAAGATGAGCATGTAGCTCACCGGACCCGATGCGTTCGAGTGGGTGCCCTTGACCATCGCGCCCTTCGGGCGGATGCGGCTGAAGTCGTAGCCGACGCCACCACCTCGACGCATGGTCTCGGCGGCCCTGGCCAGTGCCGTGTAGATGCTGGGCTTGCCGTCGACGTCGTCGGAGACGCTGTCGCCGACCGGCTGCACGAAGCAGTTGATCAGCGTGGCGCGGATGTCCGTGCCGGCGGCGGAGTTGATCCGGCCGGCGGGGACGAAGCCGCTGCGCATCGCATGCAGGAACTGCTCCTGCCAGTGATCGCGTCTGTCGGCAGGCTCGGCCTGCGCAAGCGCACGGGCGACGCGCAGCTGCACATCGTCGATCGAGGTCTCGTCACCCTTGGCGTACTTCTCGAGCAGCACATCCACGGAGATGGGCTGTGGGGCGAGCAGGGCGATGGGCGAGGGAAAGTCATTGAGTTTCATGACGACTCCTGAAATGGAATACCCGCGCGGCC
>Ga0194137_10000075_pt1 | contig 60475 bp, 53 predicted proteins | sample TARM_MetaG_T3_14_FD_134025 | JGI IMG/M metagenome (GOLD analysis project Ga0194137, IMG submission 134025) | Freshwater microbial communities from Pennsylvania, USA, analyzing microbe dynamics in response to fracking - TARM_MetaG_T3_14 (version 2) | ecosystem: Environmental > Aquatic >...
AGCAACTGGTCATTCATTTCTTCTGAATGTTTTTCTTGACTCAATGAGGTCACTCCGTTCTTAAATCTTCTTGATTCATAATCTTCTTAATATTGCCAATAAAAGAGTGAAAAATCAAGCCGTGTTAGCCATTTATTTCGATTTTTTCGGATGTACGCGCTTCTATCGAGGCTTCGCGTTCTTCTGTTTCAAAAATGAACCGATCCAGCAAGTCGACAACTTCCTGTTGCTTGGAAGCGGATGTGACTGCTGCTTTCGTTTTCGAAGCACGCGGAATGCCTTTCAGATAATAAGCCGCAATGCTGCGGAACTCTTTGACAGCGACTGTTTCACCCTTGAGGTCAGTCAAACGATCCAAGTGCAGTTTTGCGATTTCCAGTTTCTCGCGCGGGGTCGTTTGCGGCAGCATTTCACCGGTTTCCAGATAATGGACAGTCTGCTTGATCATCCAAGGGTTGCTCAAGGCAGCCCGGCCGATCATGACACCATCCACTCCTGTTTCATCCATCATCCGCTTCGCATCTTCGGGTGTCTTCACATCCCCGTTCCCCAACAACGGGATGCGCGTCAACGCTTGCTTGACGTCCTTGAAGATGTTCCAGTCGGCTTTGCCTTCATACATCTGCACGCGCGTGCGGCCGTGCATCGCAACGGCGGCGGCGCCAGCGCGTTCCGCAGCTAAGGCATTCTCCACCGCAAAAAGATGATCGGAATCCCAACCTGTCCGCATTTTCACGGTGACAGGCTTATCCACAGCATCCACAACAGCGGAAACCATTTCGTAAACTTTGCCCGGATCCAGCAACCATTTGGCTCCTGCTTCCGCTTTGATGACTTTGCTGACGGGGCAGCCCATGTTGATGTCGATGATGGCCGCTTCCGTGTTTTCCGCCACATATTTTGCGGCTTCCACCAGTGTATCCTTATTGCCTCCCATGATCTGGACGCTCAAGGGATATTCATTCGGCTCGATGTGCAGCATCCGTAAAGTCTTCTCGTTGCGGAATTGGATGCCCTTGTCGCTGATCATCTCGCAGACGACCAAACCTGCGCCCATCTCTTTGACGGTGACACGGAAGGCAGCGTTGCTGATTCCGGCCATAGGTGCGACTGCGACTGGATTGTTGATTTCAATATTGCCAATTTTATACATTATTTACTTCCTTTGTTGTTTATTTATGTCGATTCCATCCGTTTGCCGGATGTCCGAAAAACTCTTGGACCATTCTATCATCTTACGATCCGTAAGAAAAGAAAAATATCTTGGCTTGTTGCGGCCGACGAACGGCATTTAAGAAAAAAGGACAAGCCATCCGATTGGCCTGTCCTTCTTGATCATTTGTTATTGTGCGCTGAAAAGCGGCGTGGACAGGTAGCGTTCCCCGTTATCGGGCGCCACAGTCAAGACCGACTTGCCTTTGCCCAAGCGGATGGCCACTTCGATCGCACCGGCAATGGCAGCTCCGCCTGAAATACCGACCAGAATGCCTTCTTCCTTGGCGACACGGCGAGCCATTTCGAAAGCTTGTTCATTCGAGACTTGGACGATGCCGTTGTAAAGTGTTGTATCCAATACGGATGGGATAAAGCCCGCTCCGATGCCCTGGATTTTGTGCGGGCCTTTCGGTTTTCCGCTCAATACAGCCGAATCGGTAGGCTCCAGTGCATAGATCTCCACATTGGGGTTTACTTTGCGCAAAGCTTTGCCGACTCCAGTGACAGTTCCGCCCGTTCCGACTCCGGCAATAAAAGCATCAGGCGTCTTGCCTTCGAAAGCCTCGATGATTTCCGGCCCGGTGATGGCCTCATGCACGGCAGGATTGGCTGGGTTGTCGAATTGCATCGGCATGAAGTGATTCGGTTGCGCTGCGATTTCCCTTGCCTTTGCAATCGAACCGTTCATTCCTTCAGCGCCCGGGGTCAAAACCAATTCTGCCCCATACGCTGCCAACAATAAGCGTCTTTCCATGCTCATCGTATCCGGCATCACAAAAATGGCTTTGTACCCTTTTGCAGCAGCAATCATAGCCAAGCCGACGCCCGTATTCCCGCTGGTCGGTTCCACGATTGTATAACCCGGTTTCAGGATACCTTCTTCTTCCGCTACTTCGATCATATTCAGGGCGATCCGGTCTTTCACGCTCCCGCCCGCATTGAACGATTCGAGCTTGACGTAAACATCAGCCACACCCTCAGGCACCACTTTATTCAGTTTGATAATCGGTGTATCACCGATCAAACTCGCAATTGAAGAGACTACTTTTACCATATCGATTCCTCCAGCTCAGATAGATTTTACTGATCAGTTCCGCCAAACGGACAGATTACTTCTATTTTAGTTCACGTGAAAACGCATTACAAGCGAAACGCCGGCGACATCAGATGTTGGCAGCGCGCTTCTCATCGATAGCGGTCACCAGTTCCTGCAGATCTTCTTCCGAATAGTGGTACTTTTCGCCGCAGAAATGGCAGACAACCTCAGCGCCATGATCCTCTTCGATCATTTCCTGCAGCTCAGCCTTGCCGATCGAACTCAGCCCTTCACTGAACCGTTCTCTGGAACAGTCACAGTGAAAACGCACAGGCATCTTCTCCAGCACTTCCACATTTTCCTCGCCCAATATGCGCGCCAAGATCTGTTCAGGCGTTTCACCGTTTTCCATCAATCTGGAGACTAATGGGATGGCTGCGATATTCTGCTCCACTTTCGTGATGGCCTCATCGCTTGCATCAGGCATCACCTGGATCATGAATCCGCCAGCGGCTTTGATCGAGTCGTCGGTGTCCACCAGAACGCTCAAACCGACGGCTGAAGGGATCTGCTCAGAATTTGCCATGTAGTAGGTGAAATCCTCGCCCAATTCGCCGCTGACCAAAGACACTTGTCCTGTGAACGGCTCTTTCATCCCTAAGTCTTTGATGACGGTCAAGGAGCCTTCCGTTCCCACAACTGCACGCACATCCAATTTGCCATGGTCGTTCAAGGCCAGGTTGACATTCGGGTTTGCAATATAGGCTTTGATGTCGCCCTTGCCGTTCGCGTCGGCGAGTATGCGGCCTCCCAGGCCATCCCCATTCACGATGACAGTCATTTTCTCCTCGTTCTTCAACCCGGCAGCAGCCAGCAATAACGTCCCTACCATCGTGCGGCCTAAAGCTGCCGAAGAGGCGCTCCATGTATCGTGCCTTCTTTGGGCCTCCGCAACCGCCGCTGTAGCGTCGATCGCATAAGCGCGGAATTGTCCTTCGTAAGCTAACGCTTTGATTAAATAATCACTCATATATAAATCCTCCATCGTTTTCTTAAATTGTTTCTTTATCATTCTACTATAGGTGGGAACGAAAGCAACCATACTTTGCTCATTTGCTTATGCATAGGCCGTCATTGACGGCAAAAAGTCCGGGATTTCCGTCCCGGACTTTTTGCAGAATGCTATCAGGTTTATTTTTCCTGCGTTTCGGTTGTTTCAGTTTGCGCTTCAGCAACAGGCGCTGAAATTTCGGATGCATCTTCGGTTTCGTCATCGGCAAGTGTTTGCTCTTCCTGACGGATTTTTTCAGCCTCTTTCTTTTCAAGTGCCCGTTTGGCTTCTTCAAAAGACTGCGCTTTTTCGCTCGGATATTCCCCCGCATCTGAGTCCGAAGGCATTTTGCCGGTTTCGAACAAACTGCGGATCGTTTTCTCATCCAATGTTTCCAATTCCAACAATTTCTCGGCGATCAGATTCAATTGATCACGGTGCTCTTCGAGAATCTGACGCGCACGGATATGCGCTTCACTCATCATGCGGCGGACTTCCGAGTCGATCTGGTAAGCGATGTCTTCGGAGTAAGCTTTGGTCTGGCCGTAGTCGCGGCCGACGAACACTTGATGATTGCCCTCATACTGCACAGTGCCCAATTTTTCACTCATACCGTACTCGGTAACCATGCTTCTGATCAAGCCGGTAGCTTGTTCGAAGTCGTTGCTGGCGCCTGTAGTCTGGACATTGAAGACAACTTCCTCGGCAACACGTCCACCAAGCAAACCGACAACTTGTTCCAACAATTCATCTTTCGTCATGAGGAAGCGATCCTCTTTCGGAAGCATGATTGCGTATCCTCCAGCGCGGCCGCGTGGGATAATCGTAACTTTGTGGACAATGCGCGCATCGCTCAGGACCATACCGACGATTGTGTGGCCGGCTTCATGGTAAGCGACCATTTCGCGTTCGCGCTTGCTGATGACACGATCTTTCTTGGCGGGACCGGCGATGACACGGTCATGTGCTTCGTCCACATCAAGGGCATCGATTTTTGTTTTATTGCGTCTGGCGGCAACCAAGGCCGCTTCGTTCAACAGATTTTCCAAGTCAGCCCCGGAGAACCCCGGTGTCTGTTGCGCCACAACTTTCAGATCGACATTGCTTGCCAACGGTTTATTGCGGGCATGTACTTTCAGTATCGCTTCACGGCCTTTTACATCCGGTCTGCCGACCAAAATTTGGCGGTCAAAACGGCCTGGACGGAGCAATGCCGGATCGAGTACATCCGAACGGTTGGTGGCGGCAATGACGATGATGCCTTCACTGCCGGAAAAACCGTCCATCTCAACCAACAATTGGTTCAGTGTCTGTTCGCGTTCATCATGTCCGCCACCCATACCGGCGCCACGTTGGCGTCCAACCGCATCGATTTCATCGATGAAGATGATTGCAGGAGCAGCTTTTTTGGCCTGATCGAACAAATCACGCACACGGCTGGCACCGACACCGACGAACATTTCCACGAATTCCGAACCGGAAATCGAGAAGAACGGCACACCGGCCTCACCAGCGACAGCTTTGGCCAGCAAGGTCTTACCTGTTCCAGGAGGCCCTTCCAGCAAAACACCGGCCGGAATCCGTGCGCCTAGGGCAGTGAAACGGCGTGGATCCTTCAGGAACTCCACCACTTCGACAAGTTCTTGTTTTTCTTCTTCTGCACCGGCAACGTCAGAAAAACGCACTTTGATCGGTTTTTTGGTGGCATCTTCGGATTTTGTTTTGCCGAAGTTCATGACATTGCGGTTGCCGCCCTGTCCGCCTCCAGCTTGACCCATCATCATGTACATGAAGAAGATGAAGATGACGATCGGCAATACGCTGAACAGGATGCTGATCCATGCGCCGGACTGGTCCTCTTCCAACGGCACCATCTGCGTATCCGTCGTTTCGGCGATATCCGTGATTTGTTTCAGCGTTTCATCATTCGGTAAAACTCTGGTTGTGAAATTCTTCGTTGTCGTGCTGGTCGTATCATCGAACAGCAGCAGATCGCTGGATGAATCAGCCACGTCCAGTTCTTGTTCGGTGCGGTATTCACCGCTGATTTCATAAACGCCTGCGCCCGGTTGGATCGTAAAATTATCGACCTCTTCCGAGTTCAAGGCATCCATAAATTCGCTTGAGGAAATTTCTTGGCTCGTCTCTGTGTCCATGCCGCCCGTAATCATCGAAACCACTGCAATGATCGCAAGGAAGATCAGCACATAAAAGCCGCTGCTTTTAAGAAAATTATTTTTTTTCATTAGAACCTCCTCGTCAGATATCGTTCTTCGCAGACTTTATCTTACGTCTCATCTTTTTTGTTTGTTCAATATACTGGTATCCCACTAATCATATCATATCTGACCAATTTTAACGAATGATTTTACTCATAAACTTCGCTTTTTAGAACACCGATATACGGGAGATTGCGGTACTTTTCGTTGAAATCCAACCCGTATCCGACGACGAACTCGTTCGGAACGTTGATCCCGATGTAATCCGCTTCCAAATTCACGACGCGGCGTTCTTTTTTGTCCATCAAAGTGACCACTTTGATGGATTTTGCTTTACGGTATTTGAATATTTCGATCAGGTAGCTCAACGTCCGGCCGGTATCGATGATGTCCTCCACGATCAACAGATCGCGTCCGTCCACGGTCGTATCCAGATCTTTCAGGATCTTCACATCTCCGCTTGATTCCATTCCGGCTCCGTAGCTGGAGACGTCCATGAAATCCAATTCCAGATCGCAGTCCATCGCGCGCGACAAGTCGGTCATGAACATGACGGCGCCTTTCAGCACGCCGATCACCAATGGATTTTTGCCTGCATATTCTTTCGTCAATTGCGCGCCCAAGTCTTTGACTACTGCGCTGATTTCTTCTTCACTGTATAGTACTTCCTTGATGTCAGGATGCAACATTTCTTTCACCTCAAAAATTTATTTAATGTAAATCAGTCTGTAACGCGTTTCTTCCTTGTCATTCCCGGACAACCAGACGGACTGGGCATAGCCCGGCACCCATAAAATACGTCCCTCGTCATCAGTGACGATACAGGCTTTACGTCTTTCTTCATCCGGAATTTTTTTATCCACAAAAAGCCGACTCACTTTTTTTGTGAATGGCTGCTCTTTATTCAGAACGATCTTGTCTCCCGAACGCCGGGAACGCACCTTAAAAGGCAGCAGTGCCGAACCGTCGTCGATTCCGACGATCAGAGCATCCACCGGCAGTCCTTTTGAAAACGCATTATCGCTATGAAATAATCCTATTCTACCATGAGAAGGCAAGGTTACCCATCTATTTAGCTCCAATTCCTCAGAAAAATCGGAAAAATCGGAGCTGATTGAATCGGGGGATAAGAAAATAAGTTTATCATACCTTTTTCTGGCCTGCCACCCTCCCACCAAAGATATTTGCTTTTGGGGGGCTTGGTTTTCGATAAGATCCATCACGTCGGCCAAGTGGCTCCTCCGGAAGTCATGGCCTGCCGGTATCAGCTGCTCCGTCACAAAATGACTGAGCACGAGCCGCCGCATGGAAACGGCGCACGCTTGCCATGCGGCCAGATCCACTTCCCAGTCCGAGCCGACCTTGACGAACAGCGCGCCGAATGTCTGGGCTACGATCGGCTGAACGACACTCAACACGTCCTGCAGGTCTTCCGAAAAATCAGCGAAATGCCTGGACGCTTGGTTGTTTTCCGCCTTCAGCAACGGCGTGATGCTGTTGCGGTATCTGTTCCGCGTGAAAGTCAGCTCTGAATTGGTGCTGTCTTCCCGATAAGGGATTCCGGCCGTTTCGCAAATCCGATAGAGCTCGTCTTTTTGGAACGACAGCAACGGGCGAACCAGTTGCCCAGGGCCGAAAGTGCGCGTCCTGGCGATTCCGGATATGCCATTCAGCGTGCTTCCCCTCACCAAGCGCATCAGTATCGTCTCCAGTTGATCATCTGCATGATGCGCTGTCGCCAGGTGGGTCGCAGGCCATTTCTCCATCATTTCGGCAAAAAAGGCATAGCGGAATTCCCTTGCTGCCATTTCCAGGTTTGACTTGGGGTGCTGCTCTTCCGGCCAGTGTTCGGCAAAAAAAGCGATCCCTTGGCTCCCGCAGTAGTCCTGGATCATCCCGAATTCCTCGTCCGACTCTTCCCTCAGGTGATGATGGACGTGCACAACAGCGATTTGCGGCCGCCATTCCCGCGGCAACTGTTGGATAAGCCCCAGCAGAGCCATGGAGTCCGCTCCGCCGGATACCGCCAGCAACAGGCGGCTCGCGCTATCCCAAAGCCGGTGGCGTTCCACCTCTTTGCCTAGACGCAGAATATATTCCTGCATAACATCCCCGCTCTCTTTCTTCGCAAAGCAAAAAAGAGGGTGTGACAATCGGTTTCCCTTTTGCCCAACCTCTAGAAATTACTGTTTTCTATCCACGTCTGCCGCCACGGCCGCCGCGTTTGCCTTCCGTATTGCGCTTGATGGAAGTCAGACGGTCTTCGCTGTCTTTCAAGAAGCTGCTCATCAATGAGTCAAAGTCGTTTTTCTGCCCTTTATCCTGATGTGCCGAGAAATCTTTTCTGCCTTTGGAAAAAGAACCTTCTGGACGAGGAGTTGTACTTTTTTGATAAGGTCTGCTTTCTCGTTGAGGTCTGGAAACTTCCCCTGCCGGCTTGTCTACAGCTTTGCGGATGGATAAACCGATCTTTCCATCGTCTGCAATGGACATAACCTTAACGGTCACTTCATCGCCGACCTTCAAAACATCCTTTATTTCCTTTACAAAAGTATCAGAAATTTCACTAATATGAACTAAACCTGTCTTACCGCCACCTAAATCAATGAATGCTCCAAAATTTGTAATCCCTGTAACTTTTCCTGATACTTTATTCCCAACTTCGATCGACATAAAAAAAAAAGTTCCTCCTTCATTTTTGCTCAACTAATTATACCACGGATTATCCAGAAAAAAACAGAATCTTTGTCCGTCGCTGTATTCATGAATCCGAATCTGCCGCATCCTCTTGTTTCTCGGCCATTTTTGTCTGATTATCTTCCGGCAGACTGAAGATGATTTCGCCATCTTTGCTCAAATAATATTTGCCGCGCGCCAATTTGGCGATGTATTCATCGTCCTGCAGCAATTTGACTTCATAGGTCAATTGCGTGTTTTCGTGCTCGGCCTGCTTTTTCTCTGTTTTGGCCAAAGCGATGGCATCATCCAGCTTACGGATTTCCAGCCAGTTTCCCACTGTTTTCCACAGGCAAGGCACAATCAGGGCAGCGCCGACGAAAAAAATCAGCGACAATCTGCGCATGTGGGCTTTCTTCTCCCGCTGAAATATGCGTTTCTGACTGTGCTGCGCCTTCGTATAGTCATTTTGCATCACGGTTACGTTGTCAGCTGCCTTTTGTTTCGTTTTTGCCTTCACCCTGATCGCCTCCTTGAAAACTTCCCCAACCGCATCGGCTCTGAATCGTTATGCTCATGTAAAAGTATAGAAGAAACGGCGCGGATTGTCCATCGCATTTCGCAGCATCAGAAGCGATTTTCTTCCGTTCTGGGTGCCATTGTTTCACTGATGAGGGTATACATTTCTTGCGCTTCGTCCTTTTTGGTCGTTTCCACAATTTTGTCGACGCGCACGACGACCGTTTTGTTGCCGAATTGCAGTGTCATTTCGTCTCCGGCTTTGACCGTTGAACTCGACTTTGCCTGTTTGCCGTTTATCAGGATGCGTCCCTTATCCGCCACTTCTTTGGCGACCGATCTGCGTTTGATCAAACGGGATACTTTCAAAAATTTATCTAGTCTCATCGGAATTCCCCTTTTCTTTTGCTTTAATCGCCTGCCACATCTTATCGATCTCTTCGATCGTATCGGCCTTGAACCCGTCAAAAACATGCGGGTGGCGTCTGCGCAATTTTCTGTTCAATGTTTCCAGGATATCTTCCATCGTGAAAAAGCCTTCCCGCTCGCCAAATGAGGCGTGGTAGAAAACCTGGAGCAGAATATCGCCCAATTCCTCGATCAGGTTATCGATATCATCGTTCTCGATCGCTTCGGCCACTTCGTCGCATTCTTCCTTCAGGTAAGGCAACAGGCTTTCATGCGTCTGCGATTGCACCCAAACATCCTTTTCCACGATGGCATCCATGTAGGCTTGGGTCAATTCGAAGCTTTTGGTGCGTTCATCTATCTGCAGAGGCGGAACGTACAAGGAGAGCAGGTTGTGCACACCCTCGAGCCGGTCCATCTCATACAGCGGGCACCAAGTCACTTTCTGCATCTTGGTTCCTGCCGCATCCACCAAGGCCACTTGATGCTCATCAGGATATTTCTCCATCAGCTTCAATTTCACATCGCTGGCCACATATTCATTGAAAACTTGCATGATGATCAGGTGGTTGCCCAAGCTCAACTGGTCCTGGTGGAAGGTCAATCCGTCCACCAACTGGAAGCCTTCGATCGGATCGATGGCTACCGCCTGAAAGAAATCGTCGATGAAACTTTTCCCCCCGACGATTTCGACCTCGATGCCCGCTTGGTTCTCCAGCAAATGCTTGACGGAATCCTCCGCAACCAACGGGTGTCCCGGCACGGCATAAATCAGATCCTGCGTCTTCGCCTTTTCCAACAACTGGTCTGCTATCTGAAGGTAAACGTCGTCAAACTTGTCCTTCGACTCGTACACAGCATCAAAACTTTCAAACTGCACTCCCGCCGCCTTCAGATTCTCGACGACCGGATGCTCCTTGGTCCGCAGATGGACGAATTCGGCCGCCAGCAAGCGACTGTATACGCCATAAGGCAATTGTTCCAGGTCACCGGCCCCAAGCCCCATTATTTGAATTTTACCCATACATTTCTCCTTCTGTAAATCTTCCCTATTTTTAGTCCCTCGTCCTGTCCGGCAATTTGCGCAGCAGCTTCTTACCGAACGGAATACTTATCCACTCCCGCAAAGTAAAGAGCCTCACTTTTAGAATATACCATAAGAACACGGCTACACCAGCACAAACTGTCGCTGCCGCTATCACGGAGTCCGTCAGCCGGCCTCCATCCGTAAAAAGATACTTTTCCAAACCGATCCGCAGCGTCCCTACCGTAACAAAAAGCAAAACGCAGCCGGCCATCAACCTGAAGAGGAAGCGGTCCGCAAACCACACATCCCGCAGCGCGCGTTCACTGTTCAGCCAAAGGACAAGCACCATGGCGCCCAACCCGGCTATCAAAGCGACGCTTGCCCCCATCGTGCCAAGCGTTTCCACCAACAGCAGATTGCCGAAGAACTTGACCGCAAGACCCGCTGCCAGGGCAACCAAAGAAATCTTGTACTGGCCCAGACTTTGCAGAATGGAATGATAGGCGGTCATGACCGACGCCGCAAAGATGGCCAAAATATATACGGACAGAACCGCGATGCCTTCCCTGTCTCCGAAAAGCATGTTGTTGACGTTCGGCAAAATAGCCAGCAGCCCCGTTGAAGCCGCAGCCGAAAAAACAGCTGTCATCCGCAGCAACGACAAGGCGGATCGGGTGAATTCGCTTTGGCGATCTTGCGCATGCGCCTGGCTCATCATCGGGATGAAACTGGCCGAAAAACCGGTCCCCACCACCATGCCCAGCTGCACGAGCGGTTGGCCGCGGTCATAGATCCCCTTGGCATTTTTTGCCAAATCGCTGGCTATGCCGCCGTCCAGCAAGCCATTATAGAGCGTAAATGAATCGATGAGCTGGAAAAGCACCAGAATGGCGCTCAGCAGACAAATCGTCGCCCCTTCAGTCGCATAGCGGCGGATCAGGCTGCCCCAATGTGCGGCGGGAGTCTCCTGTTCTGGCTGGCTCCCATCAAGCAAGGGCGCATCCTGCTTGCGCCTTTCCTTGTGATAGGCGGCCAAAAGCAGCGCGCTTGCCAGGACTGCGCCCACCGTCGCTCCGCTCATGGCCTGTGCGCCCATCGCGTAGAGATCGCCTTTGGTTTTTGTGTACAGATATGCCGCAAACAGAATCGCCCCTACACGCACGAGCTGCTCCGACACTTGCGAAATCGCAGTCGGTTCCATGCGGTAATTGCCTTGGAAATACCCCCGCAAGGTAGCCGACAGCGGCATCCACAAAAACATCCAGGAGACCGACTGCAAAATCGGCTTCAGGTCCGGATCCCCCATCAGCAGCGCCAGTTGCCCGGAAAAGCCATAGATGCCCAGAAACAGGACGAGTCCGAAGGCTCCCAGTATGGCCAGGCTGCGCTTCAGTATCACTTTTTGGGTCCGGCTGTCCGGTGTTTCGGCAATCATCTTCGAAAGGAATACCGGAAAGCCTGATAAAGCGAACGTCATCCCGATGCCGTAGATCGGATAAACTTGCTGGTAGACATAAAAGCCTGTGTTTCCCACCATATTCTGGAACGGCACCCGGTAGACCGCGCTGAGTATCTTGCTGATGAAAGCAGCCAGAGACAGCAGCAGCGCGCCCTTCATCATCTGCTTCAAGCGGTTATTTTCCATCTTTTTCTCCCGCCGCTTCGTCCGGTTCGGCGACGCAAGCCTTGACGAAGGCATTGAGGTGTTGCAGCCACTGGCGGTTCGGTAATTTCCCGGCAACCAGGCTGACGACCAATTTGGCGTTATTCAGATTGATCTGCGCCTTCAACGGGATTTTGCTGAGCGCTTCGAACACAGCCGGCCCCTGCAAGCGGACGGTCGCTTCCTGCGAAAAGGTGATGACGATTGTTTCGCCTTGGCGCTTGATCGTCTCGATCTGGCTCTTTTCGGCGTAGTTTTTGATCATACCGCCCTCCAGCAGATCGGAAACTTCTTGCGGATAATCGCCGAAGCGATCGACCAGATCGTCGTGGATTTCATCATGATCAGCAACGCCGTCGATGCGCTGGATCCGTTTGTAGAAGTCGATTTTTTGGCGTTCATCCTCGATGTAATCCGCCGGAATGTAGGCATCGATGCTCAGGTCGATTTCGACGATGGAACGCTTCGCTTTCGCTTTCAGCCCGCGTTTGGCGGCAACTGCTTCTCCCAGCATCTCGGAGTACAGATCGAGGCCGACCGAGTCGATGAAGCCGTGCTGCTGCGCACCCAGAAGATTCCCGGCTCCGCGGATCGACAAATCGCGCATGGCTATTTTGAAGCCGGACCCCAGTTCCGTGAATTCTTTGATGGACTGCAGCCTTTTCTCGCTGACTTCGTTCAGTATTTTGTTCGGCTGATACATCAGATAGGCGTAAGCGATCCGGTTCGTCCTGCCGACCCGTCCGCGCAATTGGTACAGCTGCGACAACCCCATCCGGTCGGCGTTTTCGATGAAGAGCGTATTGACGTTCGGGATATCCACACCCGTTTCGATGATGGTTGTGGTGACGAGCACATCGTAGCGGCCTTCGATAAAATCCATGATGACATTCTCGAGCTGGACTTCCGTCATCTGGCCATGCGCGACTGCGACCCGGACATCAGGGACGAGCTCGCGTATCTCTTCGGCTTTCTTCTCGATCGTTTCCACCCGGTTGTAGAGGTAGAAGGCTTGACCTCCGCGGGCCATTTCCCGTTCGATCGCATCCCGGACGGCGCCGTAATTCTGTTCCATGACATACGTCTGGACCGGATAGCGGTTTGCCGGCGGTGTTTCGATGACCGAGAGATCCCTGACCCCCAGCATCGACATATGCAGGGTCCGCGGTATCGGCGTTGCCGTCAGCGTCAGGACGTCCACTGAAGCTTTCATCTGCTTCAGGCGTTCTTTGTGCTTGACGCCGAAACGCTGCTCTTCGTCGACAACCAGCAAGCCCAGATCAGCGAACGTGACGTCCTTCGATAAGATCCGGTGCGTGCCGATGACGATGTCGACCGTGCCTTTGCGGATGCCCGCCAATGTTTCCTCCTGCTGTTTTTTCGTGCGGAAACGGCTCAGCAAACCGATCTCGAACGGATAATCTTCAAACCGCTGCGTCAACGATTCATAGTGCTGCTGCGCCAAAATGGTCGTCGGCACAAGGAAGGCGGCCTGTTTCCCTTCCTGCACCGCCTTGAAGATGGCACGCATCGCCACTTCCGTTTTGCCGTACCCGACATCGCCGACCAGCAGGCGATCCATCGGTTTGACATTCTCCATGTCCGCCTTGATTTCAGCGGCACTGCGCAATTGGTCATCGGTTTCGGTGTACGGAAAGGCATTTTCGAATTCAAGCTGCTCCGGCGTATCCGGTGGGTAGGCATACCCTTTTTCGGATTCGCGGTTGGCGTACAGTTCGATCAATTCATCGGCGATATCCTCGATTTTGGAGGCGACTTTCTTCTTCGTTTTCGCCCATTCCGTTCCGCCCAGTTTGTGCATCTTCGGTGTTTTGGCATCGGAGGATACGTATTTTTGGATCAAATGGATCTGCGTTACGGGGATGAATAATTTGGCGCCTTCCTGATAAGCAATCGACATGTAATCCTGGTGGACGCCGCCGACTTCGATGGTTTCCATGCCTGTGTAGAGTCCGACCCCGTGGTTCACATGGACGACGTAATCGCCAGGGTTCAGTTCCGTGTAGCTCTTCAACCGCTCCGCATTCGTCATTTTTTGGCGGCGCGGCTGCTTCTTCGTTACCTTATTGAACAATTCTTTTTCGGTGACGAACACCACTTTTTCCTGCGGCAATTCAAATCCATTGGCCATTCCGCCGACCAGGATGTTCACTTTGTTCTCAATAATGGGTGCGTTCCCTTTGAGGTAACTGTGGATGCCGAAATCAGCGAATGTCCGTTGCACCTTTTCGGCCCGTTCCGCCGAAGGGACCATGACGAACACCGTCATGTGCTGTTTGAGCCAACGCTCCATTTCCAGTTTGACCTGCGGCATCTGACTGAAGAAGTTGGTCAGTGTGCGGTACTGGAAAGGATAGACTCCGTGGAAGCGCATGTTTCCGAAGCCTCTGTGGAAAAGCGCATAATAGACGCGGTGCTGTTTCGATTTTTTGATCACATCGCGGATATCGGCACTGAAATCCTGCGAAGGCAGGCAAACGCCTTCCGCCACCTTCATCAGCTTCCACTCCGATGATTCGCTTTCGATCGTCCTTTCGACTTCAAGAATCCGGCTGTAATCGTCCACGATCAGCAGCGCGTCATCGGCGATATAGTCCAAAACCGTCGGCTGCTCCGGATAGATCAAACTTGTATATAATTGGGGATCCCTGGTCAGTTCGCCGCGTCCCATATCGGCTGTCAGTTCAGCGAAAACGTTCGCCATCAGCTCTTTGACTTCCGGCTGTTTGATGGCTTTGATGGCTTTTTCCGCTTTTTTCGCCACAGCGTCGGCTTGTTTCATCAGCTCTGCCTTAGGGAAAAGCGTGTCATGCGCTGGCAAAATCCGGACCTTTTCGACGGAAGCGCTGGACTTTTGCGTGTAGGCATCAAAATAGCGCAATGTATCGATTTCGTCATCGAACAATTCAATCCGCAGCGGATTCTCTTCGTTCAATGCATAGATGTCGACGATGCCCCCGCGGATGCTGAACTCGCCCGGGCTGGCAACCATCCTTTCGCGGGAATAACCCATTGCGACCAGTTTTTCAGGTAGGCTTTCCAGATCCACTACCTGGCCTGCGGAAAAATCAAGGCAATGCGCTTCCCAGATCGAAGCCGGGGAAAGGATCTTCTTGAATCCGGCACCCGGTATCACGATGATCCCCTTTTTGCCGCTCATCAGAAAATCCAATGTTTCGACCCGTTGGCTGCGGTATTCAGGTGATGAAAAAGCCAATTCGGCCGCGATCGATTCCTCCACCGGGAAGATATGGAGGGGCACATCCGGAGCCAGTTGGTTGATGTCTTCAAAAATCTGCGTCGCTTGGAGCAGGTTTGGGGTCAACACAATGATCGGCTTCTGCAACTCTTCGAACAGGATATTCGTCAGCAGATTGCGGCCTGACCCGGAAAGCCCCGAAACCAGCTGCGGCAGTTCGGCATTGATTTCAGACAATAATGTCTGTATATTTTTCGTGCTCTTCAAATATTTCTCTATATCTTTCATGAATATGCTCCTCGTTCATGGTATGTTCTGCAGAAAAAAGGTTATCGCTTTCATCTTGGTTCACTTGTGCGGGTTGTGCGGCAGACACAAAAGAGGTCCAGCTGAAGCTGAACCTAACCTTTTTTATTGAATTGATTCATTGTCTCCAAAAAATTGTTGTTTTTGATGAAATGGTCGATGGCATCCACGCTTTCCCGCACGGCATGCAACATTTCGGCGTGGTCATCCTTCGGAAAAGGACTCAGCACATGTTGGATGACCGTCATATTGTGCTGGGGCCTTCCGACCCCGATGCGGATCCGGTTGAAATCCTGTGTCCCTAAGTGTTGGATCAAGCTTTTGATGCCGTTATGTCCGCCTGCCCCGCCTTTTTGGCGGAGCCTTATTTTGCCGACCGGCATATCCATATCATCATACACAACCACGAGATCCTCGATTGGGATGCTGTAGTAGTCCATCAGCGGTCTTACCGCCCTGCCCGAATCATTCATGAACGTCAGCGGTTTGACGAACAGCACTTTCTCACCGTTTACGGTCGTTTCTATGTACAGAGCTTCAAATTTATTTTTGTTGTACTTCTCTTTATTCTGAAAAGCCCATTCATCCAAAGCGATAAAGCCGACATTGTGCTTCGTATCGGTATACTTTGGACCTGGGTTCCCCAATCCAACGATCATTTTCATATATATTCCCCTATTTGTTGCAGTCATTGTTGTGTTCGCAAGAGAACAAGCGTCCGCTTGCCTTCTCTTTACGCCAAAAAAGGCTGCACGAATATCATCCGCACAGTTTGCTTTCGACAAGTATACCACATTCCGCGGATAAGCGTAAGAAATTGGATCGGGACCCGAAAAAAAAATATCGTGAAAAAAATCGCAGCTCTCCATTGAAAACAGAGACGTTTTATTTTATAATATTCTTATATATTTTTTCACAGGTCGTTCACTTTCTATCGCTTTCGCGCAATCATCGCTGGTTCTGAAAATCTTTGCCGATCGGGATAGGCCCAAAGAGTAATCGCCTTTGTTTAGTGTTATAATAGAACCAGCAAATAGTGAGAGGAGCATTATAATGGCAGAATTGAGTGGAAGTACAGGACAAAAAATTATTTTAGTCGGTGACGGCGCTGTAGGATCGAGCTATGCGTTTGCATTGGTAACACAAAATATTGGTCATGAACTAGGTATCATCGATATCAACAAAGCAAAAACAGAGGGAGATGCCATCGACCTTTCCCACGCTTTAGCCTATACATCACCAAAGAAAATCTATGCAGCGTCCTACGCAGATTGCCACGACGCTGATATCGTTGTTTTGACCGCAGGAGCAGCCCAAAAACCTGGTGAAACACGTCTTGATTTGGTCAGCAAAAACTTGCGCATCTTCAAGTCGATCATAGGGGAAATCATGGCCAGCGGATTCGACGGCATTTTCTTGGTCGCATCCAACCCAGTGGATATCCTTACTTATGCGACTTGGAAATTTTCAGGACTCCCTGCCAACCGCGTCATCGGTTCCGGTACTTCCCTGGACAGCGCCCGCTTCCGCCAAAGCATCTCTGCGCTTGTTGGTGTAGATGCCCGTAATGTCCACGCGTATATCTTGGGCGAACATGGTGATACTGAATTCCCTGTTTGGTCCCATGCTAATGTCGGCGGCCTGCAGATTTATGAATGGGTGAAACAAACTTCTGCTGTCGATGAAAAAGCTTTGGTCGATGTCTTCTTCAAAGTGCGCGATGCTGCGTATGAAATCATCGAGAAAAAAGGTGCGACTTTCTACGGTATCGCCGTAGCTTTAGCCCGCATCACAAAAGCGATCCTGAACGACGAAAATGCGATCATGCCTTTGTCCGTCTATTTGGACGGGGAATACAACCATAAAGATATCTTCATCGGCGTGCCTGCAGTCATCAACCGCACCGGTATCCGTAACATCATCGAAATTCCTTTATCCGATGCAGAACAGGAAAAAATGGATCTGTCCGCGACAACACTGAAAAAAGTGTTGGAAGAAGGATTCGCCAGCCTGGAAGCAGACGCAAAATAATACTTTACAATCTCAAACACCCGCCAGTCCCTTATGGGCCGGCGGGTGCTTTTTTGCTTGTTGCGGGTTTCGGTGATCTGAGGTGCGGGGCATCCTCGCCGGACCGCGGAAACCACGGATTCTTTCGGGGTATCCATCTTTTCCGGACGCACCAGGACGCACAAGGCAGCACTGGCTCAACCCCAAAAAAAAGCCCTCCAAGGGAGGACTTTTTTAACGGATTTTTAGTCGATGATCACAAATTTTTCTTGGAACAACGGGCTTACTGAGCGGTTTTCGTGGATACGTTTGATTGCTTCAGCGATCAATTGTGACACGGATACCTGAACGATCTTATCGCTGACTTTTTCTTCAGGGATATTGATGGAATCAGTAACGATCAATTCTTTGATTACGGAGTTGTTGATGCGGTCCATAGCTGGACCCGACAATACAGCATGTGTACAGCAAGCGTAGACATCCAGCGCGCCTGCATCCTGCAATGCTTGGGCAGCCAATGTGATGGTGCCGGCAGTGTCGATCATGTCATCGATCAGGATACATTTTTTGCCTTCTACATTACCGATGATGTTCATTACTTCGGCAACGTTCGCTTTCGGTCTTCTCTTGTCGATGATGGCGATTGGAGCTTTGATGAATTCAGCCAGTTTGCGGGCTCTTGTCACGCCGCCGTGATCTGGAGAAACAACGACTACGTCATGGTGCAAGACTTCATGATCCAAGAAGTAACTTGCCAATAACGGAGCTCCCAACAAGTGATCGACAGGGATATCGAAGAATCCTTGGATTTGAGGAGCATGCATATCAAGTGTCAACAATCTGTCAGCGCCGGCTTTCGTGATCATGTTCGCCACTAATTTTGCTGTGATCGGTTCACGTGATTGCGCTTTGCGGTCTTGACGCGCATAGCCATAGTACGGCAACACGATGTTGATCGTTTTGGCACTCGCGCGCTTCAAAGCATCGATCATGATCAAAAGTTCCATCAAGTGGTCGTTTACCGGAGAGCTTGTCGATTGGATGACGTAAACGTGGCAACCGCGGATACTTTCATCGATGTTGATTTTGATTTCACCGTCGCTGAATTGGGAAGAAGAAAGTGTTCCTAATTCCACACCAACGTCAGCCGCGATTTTCTCAGCCAATGGGCGATTCGAACTTAAGGAAAAAATCTTAAGTTTTGGATCTTGATAATGTTCTGTCATGATAATCCTCCGTTAATCTTTTGTTTTTACCAAATGAAGCACATACTGATATTGTATTTTCAAAATCATTCTACCATACATGCATAAGGTTTTGTTTTATTTTTTGGCTGGTGGCAATTTCTCCCAATAGCCGGGTTTGTTCTCCTGACGGCTGCGGGCAATGCCCATCGCGCCTTCAGGCACATCTTTTGTGATGGTCGACCCTGCAGCAAGGAATGTGTTGGCCTCGACTTTGACTGGCGCCACAATGTTCACGTTGCAACCGATGAACGTATTGTCGCCGATGCTGGAACGGTGCTTGTGTTTGCCGTCATAATTCACGAAGACAGTGCCGCAACCGACATTGATGTTTTTGCCGAGATCGGCATCCCCAACATAAGTCAGATGGCCGACTTTTGTATCTTCGTTCAGGACTGCATTTTTCACTTCCACAAAATTCCCGATATGGACGCGTTTGCCGATGTGGCTGTTCGGTCGCAAGTGGCTGAAAGGACCGATGTTGCTGTCGGATTCCATCACGGAGTCTTCCAGGTTTGAACTTCTGATCTGGACGCGGTCACCGACAGTTGTGTTGCTCAGTTCCGAACCCGATCCGATGAAACAGTCTTCCCCGACGATCGTTTTCCCTTTCAGGAATACGTTCGGTTCGATGATTGTGTCGCTCCCGATGATGACATCCGATTCGATATAGGTGTTGTCCGGGTCGATCAAGGTGACGCCGTTGCGCATATGTTTTTCATTGATGCGTCTCTTCATGAATACGGAAGCTTCCGCCAACGCGACACGATCGTTCACACCCAAAGCTTCGCCCATGTCGGTCATCTGGTAAGCCGTCACGATTTCGCCTTTGTCCTTCAGGATTTCGATGACATCCGGCAAATAGTATTCGCCTTGCGCATTGTTGTTGCCGACTGATTGCAGCGCAGCAAACAAAAATTTGTTATCGAAAGCATACGTGCCCGTATTGATTTCTTGGACGCGCGCCTCTTCGGCGGAGGCATCTTTTTGTTCCACAATTTTTTCTACATTATCTGAAGCATTTCTGATGATGCGGCCATAACCGGTCGGATCAGCAGCATGCGCAGTCAGGATAGTTGCTTTCGCTTTTTTCTCTTCATGGTATTGCAATAAGGATTCCAACGTTTCGGCAGTCAGAAGCGGTGTATCTCCGCAGATGACCAACGTAGTGCCCTCTTCGTTCTCCAGCACAGCTTGCGCTTGCAGGACAGCGTGCCCTGTTCCCAATTGTTGCGCCTGCAATACATATTCCGAACGATTCCCCAAGTATCCTTTAACAGTATCCGCTCCGTGCCCTACGATTGTCACTATTTTCTCGATGCCAGCAGCCTCTACTTGATCCACGACGTGCTCAACCATTGGTTTTCCGCAAACGGCATGCAGTACTTTGTAAAGTTTGCTTTTCATGCGCGTTCCTTGACCAGCGGCAAGTATGATTGCAAAACGATTAGCCATAAGCAACTCCTATCTCTACTTTTTTATCCTTCAACTAAACTATCTTAGCGTAAAAACTTGCTTTTTTCAATATGATGTCGTATATAAATCCAGACTTCTTTTCATTTTATAATGGAAATACGAAGAATGCGGATACATTGTTTCTTATTGACCGGTTTTTTGGATATACTTATAGACAGGAAGATACAGCGAAAGGATTGATTCCAATGACAAAACCGACTGCATCATTTTGGATACACGAACTGTTGCTTCAGCCGCATGCGGAAGGCGGTTATTTTCGCGAAACCAGGCATTCCCCTGAACTGATCGTCACCGAAGATCGGCGTGAACGTTATCTCTACAGCAACATCCTCTTCTTGTTGACTGCAGATAATCCTTCGCATTTTCACCGCTTGAAATCCGACGAGGCCTGGTATTTCCATGAAGGCAGCCCGCTGACGATCCATCTGTTGCATCCCGACGGCCGTTATGAGGCGGTGAAGATGGGCTGCCATCCCGAAAAAGGCGAACTTTTCCAATTCACGGTCCCGAAAGGGGTCATCTTCGGGAGCAGTATCGAAGGCTCGTCCGGAGACTACGCGCTCGTGAGTTGCATGGTTTCCCCGGGATTCGATTACCGCGACTTTGAATTGCTGCCTTATGATGCGCTACTCAAAGACTATCCAGATTGCGGAAGTATTCTGGATAAATTGGCCTACAGAAAACTGCCGGGGGATTCTTTCCGGAATGCCCAAGGCTGAACTGCCCCAATTGCACCAAGTGGATTCCGATTTTTCTTTCCATGCAAAAAAGAGCCTGTCCTTAAAACTTGCGTTTTAGAGTCTGGCTCTTTTTTTGACTGCAATCAATCTGCGCTTGAATCGAAATAATTGCCCAAGCCCACACTGATGGAATGATCTTTCAAATCGATATTGTTTACGCGGATAAGCGACGTATAATCGAATACTTCGCGCTTGGAATTATAGCCGGCTTCCGCAAAGACGGTTACGCCGACTGTTTCCGATTCGAACTCGGAAATCATGCTGCGCATGCCGTTGATGGTGCCGCCGCCTTTCAGGAAATCATCGACGATCAGAACTTTGGAACCGCGCGCCAAGCTGCGCTTAGACAATTCCATTTTTTCGACCCGATCGGATGAGCCTGAAACGTAATTGATGCTCACTGTGGAGCCTTCGGTAATTTTCGAATCACGGCGCACGATGACGAAAGGCACATTCAGGTAAGTGGCTACCGCTTGCGCGATCGGAACCCCTTTGGTGGCGACCGTCATGACTGCGTCCACTTTTTTGTCGACGTATTGGGCTGCGATCACGCGCCCGATTTTCTGCAGGATTTCCGGATTGCCCAACATGTCAGAAAGATAAACGTATCCCCCAGGCAACAGACGGTCCTTGCTGTTCATGATTTCGCACATTTCTTCTATAGTTTCGCGGGCATTTTCTTTGGTGATTGTCGGAATGTATTTGACGCCCCCTGCCGCTCCCGGCAGCGTTTCGACAATCCCTGTTCCCCGATCTTCAAATGTTTTCTTGATGATGGATAAGTCTTCACTGATGGATGATTTCGCTGATTCATAACGTTTAGCGAAATAGGTCAATGAAATCAACCGATGTGGTCTTTCTAATAAGTAACGGGTCATATCGACTAACCGTTCACTGCGCTTTATTTTCAATCCGAATCTCTCCTCATTACATTCTTTTCCCTATTATATAGTTGATTCCTGAAAAATGAAAGCTTTTAATTGATGATTGTTCGTTTTTAATCGAATTTAAACAAAAAAAACAAGAGCAATGTTCTGCTCTTGTCCATATATCTTATTGTTAAGATTCTACTTCTTTTCGGTGATCACCTTATAGATGCTGGTCAAAATGAACATGGCCACGAAAACTAAAGTGATGGTGGCACCGGGAGGCGTTCCGTATTGATAGGAGGCGAACAATCCGCCATACATCCCAGTCAAGCCGATGGCGATCCCAAGCAGGATGACGCCATTGAAAGTGTGCACCAACCGCATCGAGATGGCTGCCGGCAGGATCATGATCGAGGAAACCAGCAAGGAGCCGGTAATCGGCATCACCACGCTGATGGCGACCCCCGTGATCACCGAAACCAGCAACGACATCATGCGGACCGGCAAGCCCGCTGTATGGGCCGTGTCTTCATCAAATGTCAACACATACAATGGTTTGCGGAAAATCAGATACAACAGAACGACAATGATTGCCAATGCCAACAAAATCAGGATCTGTTGGTCATTGATGGTGATGATCGACCCGAACAGGAATTGCTCGACGCTTGCGTTCTGTTTTCCGGATACGAAGCTCATCAGTACCAATGCTACCGCCATGCCCGTAGCCATCAGGATCGCGACGGATATTTCCGAATAGCCTTTGAAGATGACGCGCAAATATTCGATTCCGATCGCCGCCAAAATGACGATGCCCAAGGTGGTAAGCGTCGGATTGACGTTGAGGAGCATCCCCAAAGCAACGCCGGCCAACGAAACATGCGACAACGTGTCCGCCATCAAGGATTGCCGGCGCAAAATCAGCAGCAGGCCCAAAACAGGGGCCATGATTGCGATCAATGTGGATGCTTGGAAGGCTCTTTGCATAAATCCATAGAGAAACATCTCCACGGCGAATCCTCCTTTCTGACCAACTGGATATGGGTATCCACAAATTCTTTGATATCTTCATGTTCATGCGTGACCATGATGATCGCTTTATTGTGGACTTGCGAATTGTGCTTCAGCAAACGATAGAAACGCTCGCGTGATTCTTTGTCCATCCCTGTCGTCGGTTCGTCGAGTACGAACAGGTCCGGATCGGTTGCGAAAATGCGGGCCAAAGCGATGCGTTGTTTTTGGCCACCGGATAGTTCTCCGATCTTTTTGTTGCGCATCTCCCACATGCCCACTGACTCCAAGGCTCTTTTTACATGGGTGTGATCTTCTTCGTCCAACTTTTTGAACCATCTGCCTTTTTGGTATCTGCCGGATTCCACAAACTCAAGGACCCTGCTCGGAAAACCGATATTGAACGACGAAATCTGCTGCGGTGCGTACCCGATCGTAAGTTTTTCCCCGCGATGGTTCACCTTTGAGATCGTCGCGCTGCCCTCACGGGGCTTCAATAATCCCAGAACGCTTTTCAATAAAGTGGATTTCGCCGCGCCATTCTCGCCTGTAAGGATGACGAATTCCCCTTCGTGCACCTGGAATGTGATATCCTGCAGGACAGGTTCATCATCGTAATAGAACGACAGATGCTGTACATCGATGTACTCCACTCGAATCCCTCTCTTCTGTTATTGGATCACTTTTTTCAAAGCGGTCAAATTTTCTTCCATCACACTCAGGTAATCTTTACCCGCTTCTTGGTCTGCCTCGGTTATGCCTTCAAGCGGACTCAGCACTTCCAAGGAGGCCCCTGCTTCTGCGGCAAGTGTTTCTGCGGTTTTCGAAGACGCGCTGTCCGAGTAATAGACGGTAGTGATCTGATTGTCGATCATAAATTGCTGCAGTTCAGCCAGTTTGGCAGGATCCGGCTCCGCATCGGATGACACATCGGATACCGCCACTTCGGTCAGCTCATAGCGGCGGGCGATATAGCCGAAAGCGGCGTGCTGCACAACAAAGGTGCGGTTTTCCGCATCCGCAAAGGCAGTCCGATAGGCTGCATCCAGTTCCGCCAATTTGGCATTGAAGGCAGCGGCATTTGCTTCGTAGCTTTCTTTATTGGCTGCATCCGCCTCAAGGACTCCGGCCAAAATGGCGTCGACTTCAACTTGGGCATACACCGGGTCCAACCAGACATGCGGATCGACGCTGTGGGCATCTGCGTCTTCATCGCTGTGCTCTTCTTCGGCAGCCGCAGCCTCTTCCAGCTCAAAAAGCGCGATATCCTCGGCAGCCTCGACGACGATCACATCGCTCGATTCGATGGATTCCAATACGCTGGGCACCCACGTTTCCATTTCATCGCTGTTGTAGACGAACACATCAGCGTCAGCGATGGCCGCGATATCCTGCGGTGTCGGTTCGTAGCCATGCGATTCTTGTCCGGCATTCAACAAAACGGAAACTTCGCCGTTGTCGCCTACCACATTTTTTGCGAAGTCATACATAGGATAGAAAGTCGTGACAACCTTCAACCCATCCTCAGAATTGCTTGATTCACTGCTACCATCCGTTCCGCAGCCGAATAAAACAAGCGCTGCCGCAGACACAATGCCTGTCATTTTTAGTCTGTTCATCATAATTGATAATTCCTCCAAAACGTAATGATTCCTGTTTAAGTCCCGATAGACACTTTATCACAACTGGATGGGACGCGTCAACCATTCCGCTTCCGATTCAAAAGTAAAAAAAACGCGAACGAGGCCGCCTCAGCGAGACAGCTCCATTCGCAGTTTTGGTCGGTCATTCTTCGTTGAGCAGCCTGACCATGTAAACTTCTTCGCAGAATCCGCGCAAGCTGTTGTAGACTCTTTTGATGCGCGAAGTGTTCCTGCTGAATCCGATGATGGTCGGGCCGCTGCCGCTCATCGTCACACCCTCTAAGCCGTACTTTTCCATTCGGTCCTTCAGTTGGCGCAATTCCGGATGCTTTTTGAAAGTGACCTGTTCCAAGGCATTCCCGACGTTTTGGCACATCCGTTCATAATCGCCTTCTTCGATGGCTTGCGCCACTGCCCGGGAAGTCGGCTTGTGATCGAGTTCCTCGACAGCCAGCAACCGGAAAATCGTCTTCGTGGAGACGCTCAGGCGCGGTTTCGCCAAAATCACCCAACAGGATGGCATCGGCCGCAATTTTCGGACAATTTCCCCCCGGCCGGATACAAAAGCCGTGCCGCCCACGATGCTGTAGGGAACATCCGAACCCACTTGGTTGCCGATCGCAATGAGCTCTTCGACGGAAAGCTGCAGATCCCAGATTTTGTTCAGCGCACGCAAAGCCGCGGCGGCATCGGTGCTGCCGCCGCCCAATCCGGCAGCAACAGGTATTTTCTTGTCGATTTCGATCTTGATGCCCTTCTTTATGCCGCACCTGTCTTTCAGCAGCTTCACCGCCTGGTAGACATGATTACGCGTATCCACGGGCAAAAAGACTTTGTTCGTGTAGATCCTGATTTCATCTTCTTCGAGAGGAGTAAAAGTAAGATGGTCGGCGAGATCGACTGAAGCCATCACCATCTCGAGCTCATGGTAAAAGTCATCCCGCTTATACAGTACATCTAACGCCAAATTTATTTTCGCCGGTGCACGCTCAATCCATTCCATCGTTCTACGCTCCCCTCCACTGTCTTTATACTTACAATACTAGCCTAAGCGTGCCGTTTTTAAAAGAAATATATGTCAATAAACACAAATTAGTTTCCGCAGCTTCCGTATGCCCTGACCGCCCGGCAGCATCAGCTCGAACAAGCGATTTTCCCGAAAAAAAAACAGACATTTCGATGTCTGTTTGATTTATTTTAAATAAGTTCTTACACAATTTAAGCGTACTGGCATTTTTCTTCATCATAAAATAAGATCTCTACAGCTTCGGTTAAAACATCTGCATAACTGTATGATACACGTTCAAATGCATTTTCGTTTTGGTCTAGATCAACCACAAATACAGCATGATACGTTTCCCGTAAAATACCTTTTCGTTCTGTCTTGCGTTTGCGTCCTGCTTGCGCAGTCAGCATGACTTTCTGCCCTAAGTGACCTTCCAGTTGTTCCTTAATCTGACTCAAATTATCCGGCATTCTGTTTCACCTCACTGTTTCACAGTATAACACAGATAAATTAAATAAACAAGTATATCACAGCGGACGTATGCACGCAACTATGAAACAAATTAATATTAAAGAAATCTTATGAACTTTTTTAACCCAAATTTAGTAAATCCGCTGGCAAAAAAAATGAACCGCATTCGCGGCGCCTCCCATGCAGTCTGGACTGCGGAAGCTGCCGGAATCGGCTCAACGGTGCCTTTCAAGGCTGAAATATCAGGTGATTGTTTGCTTGCTTATTGAACGTTCAAATATTTTACCAATGCGTTCGCAAGGTCGGCAAACTGTTCGATGGTCAATGCTTCTGCCCGCTTGGAAGGCTCGATGCCGGCTTCCTCAAGGCCGGCGGTCAAAGCTGCCTTCACCTCTTCGGTTTTGCCGTAACGGGATTGCAGATTGTTCCAGAGCGTTTTTCGGCGCTGGTTGAAACCGGCGCGGACCAAATCAAAAAAGAATTTCTCATCGGTAACCTGCACTTTGGGTTCCGCTCTGCGCTGCAGCTTCAGGATCGCTGAATCGACATTCGGTTGCGGCACAAAAACGGTTTTCGGAACGATGAAGGCAATCTCGGCTTCCGTATAGTAGTCGATTGCGATAGTCAATGAACCGAATGCTTTCGTGCCGGGTTTGGCCGTCATGCGCTGTGCGACTTCCTTTTGCATCATCATCACAAATGTATCGATCGGCAGATCCGTTTCGATGAAATTCATGATGATCGGCGTCGTGATGTAATAAGGCAGGTTCGCCGCCACAACCAGCCGGTCAGCCGGCTCAAAATGCTCCTCGATGACCTGCGGCACATTCGCCTGCAGAATATCCTGGAAAATGACTTCGATGTTGTCGTATTCCGCAAGCTCCGTCTTCAAAATCGGTGCCAAGCGTCGGTCCACTTCAAAAGCCACTACTTTTTTGGCTTCTCTGGCCAACCGTTCCGTCAAAGCGCCGATACCGGGCCCGATTTCGATCGCGTTGGTGTCTTTATCGATGCCGGCTGCAGCCACCATCTTCGTCAATATGTTCGGTTCGACCAGGAAGTTTTGCCCCAGGCTCTTCTTCATGGTCAAATGGTATTTTTTCAGGATGGCGTTCGTCCTGCTAGGCGTCGCTATATCCTTATGGTGTTCTAATGCACTCATCTATTTTTCCTCCTCCTGCCGCGGGGCGGTCAGGCTATCCTTTTTCATCCAGTTCTTCCAAAATGGCCGTCATCGCAGCGTCGACATCCTTTTTCCGCAATTGGAACATGCGCAGGCGCTTCAGCAATTGTTTTCCGTTCGTGTGGCCGATCCCGAGTGCGTCCCCCAGCAATTCCCGGTAACGCCCTGAATCGGCATGCCCGACCAAGTGCCATTCATCCAGGAACTTCCTGTCGATGTCGCTTGTTTCCGTCTGCCTTTGTGTATAAACGTTCTTCAGCGCTTCCCTTATGTTCTCCGGGGAAGCGTGCTCGATCCCAAGGCTTCCGCCTTTCGGGGATTGTGCGTCATCCTTGCGCAAAAATGCTTGCTTGACGCCAGGAATCCGTTCCACGATCGTTGACCGGATTTTGTCGCCCGGATAATCCGGGTCGGTGAAGACGATGACGCCCCGGGTCGCTTGCGCATGGGCAATCAGGCGCAACGTTTCTTCGTTGATCGCCGATCCGTTCGTTTCGATCGTGTCTGCCTCCACCGCTTCCTTGATCCGTTTGGTATCGTCTTTCCCTTCGACCACTATGATCTCTTCTATTTTCATCTGTCATCCAACCCGAAAAGTTTATTTGCGTTTTTGCTTGTCTGCATCGCGATCTGTTCGAAGGTCTGGCCGCGCAATTCCGCGATCTTTTCGGCCACATAACGCACATAGGCCGGCTCATTCCGCTTTCCGCGGAAAGGCACGGGTGCCAAATAAGGCGCATCGGTTTCGACGAGCAGTCTCTCGATCGGGACAACTTTGGCCACTTCGTGGAGCTCGATCGCCTTTTGGAAGGTGACGACCCCGCTGATTGAAATATGCATGCCCAGATCCAAAAACTTCTTCATGTAATCTGTATCACCGCTGTAGCTGTGCATGATGCCGCCGATGTCGCGCACATCCTCTTCCTTCAGGATGCGGTAGGTGTCCTCGATCGCATCACGCATATGGATGCTGATCGGCAATTCCAATTCTTTGGCGATCGCGATTTGTCTTCTGAACACTTTCGCTTGGACATCATGCGGCGCAGTGTCCCAGTGGTAGTCCAGACCCATCTCGCCCATGGCAACGACCTTTTTTTCCTCAAGCAAAACCATCAGGCTGTCCTCCACTGCCGCAGTGTAGGTCGCTGCCTCAGTGGGGTGCCAGCCGATGATGCTGTAGATTTCCGGATATTTTGCGCTCAATTCGAGCGATCTTTTTATGGTGTCGGCATCGAAACCCACTACCGCGAATCTTCCGACCCCGGCTTCGTGGGCCCTTCCGATGGCTGCATCCACGTCATCCGCAAAAGCATCCACATTCAGGTGCGTGTGTGTATCAAATAATAGTGTATCCATAATTTCCTTTCCGGGTCCTTTCCGACTCTTCTGCATCCAAAATGGACAAAGGAGTCCGGGACAATTGCCCCAGGCTCCTTGAATCACAAAAACCTTTATGCCACTGTCGAACCATTTGCTGCCGATTCTGGCGCGAGAATCACTTGCAGCACGCCGTCCTTTTCAGCCGAAAGGATCATCCCTTGGCTGATCTCACCCTTCATTTTGCGCGCTTTCAGGTTCGCGACGATGATGACTTTCTTGCCGATGAAGTACGCCGGATCCGGATACCATTGCGCGATGCCCGACAGGATTTGGCGATGGCCTTCATCCCCCGCATCCAGACGGAATTTCAGCAATTTGTCTGCGCCTTCGACTTTCTGGCAATCGATGACCTCCGCTACCTTCAGCTCGACTTTGTCGAAATCTTCATATTTGATCTGTTTTTCTTTTTCGGAAGTCAAGACGGTGGTCGACGGGTCCCATTCGGCCGCGACTGTTTCCTCTTCCGCCGGGGCTGTTCCGCCCATTTGTTCTTTTATGTAGGCGACTTCGTCTTCCGTAACGAGACGTGGGAAGATCGGCGTGCCTTTTTCGACTACCTTCGCGTCCGCCGGGAACGTTCCGAAGGCTACGTTTTCCCAAGCGCCTTGTTTCTCGAAGTCCAAGCCAAGCTGTTCATACATTCTGAACGGTGCCTGCGTCATGAACGGGGACAAGAGAATGCCGACGACGCGCAACGTTTCCGCCAGATGCGCCATGACGCTTCCCAGCTCCGCTTGCTTGGACTCATCCTTCGCCAATACCCAGGGAGCGGTCTCGTCGATGTACTTGTTTGCGCGGGAAATGAGGCGCCACGCTTCGGACAAAGCCGAACTGAACTGCATGTTGTCCATTTCCTTCACGTAATTCTCGGTCACTTCCGCTGCCATCGCTTTGAGTTCCGCATCGAAAGCTGTCTCTGCTGCAGGCGTTGACGGGATGTTCCCTCCGAAATATTTGTTGATCATGGCGATCGTCCGGTTCAGCAAATTGCCCAGATCATTCGCCAGATCATAATTGATCCGGTTCACGTAGTCCTCAGGCGTGAAGATGCCGTCGCTGCCGAAGGTCACTTCGCGCATCAGATAGTAGCGCAAAGCATCCAAACCGAAGCGCTCCACCAACATATCCGGATAGACGACGTTGCCTTTGGATTTGGACATCTTGCCTTCCTTCATCAACAGCCAACCGTGGCCGAAGATTTTTTTCGGAAGCGGCAAGTCCAGCGCCATCAGCATGATCGGCCAATAGATGGTGTGGAAACGGACGATTTCTTTTCCGACCATATGCACATCAGCCGGCCAATATTTTTGGTAAAGCGAGTCATCAGCCGAACCATAACCCAACGCCGTGATATAGTTCGCCAGCGCATCGATCCAGACATAGACCACGTGCTTCGGATTGCTCTTGACGGGGATCCCCCACGTGAAGGTCGTCCGTGAAACAGCCAGATCCTCAAGGCCCGGTTTGATGAAATTGTTGACCATCTCGTTTTTGCGCGACTCCGGTTGGATGAAATCGGGATGCGCATCGTAATAAGCCAAGAGACGGTCCGCGTATTTGCTCATGCGGAAGAAGTAGGACTCCTCTTTCACCAATTCGACTTCGTGGCCGCTTGGCGCGACCCCGCCGATGATTTTTCCGTCGGCGTCGCGGTACACTTCAGCCAATTGGGTTTCCGTGAAGAACTCTTCATCGGAAACGGAATACCAGCCTTCGTATTCGCCGAGGTAGATGTCGCCTTGTTCCAATAATTGTTCGAAAATCTGCTGAACAGCCTGAACGTGATCGTCATCAGTCGTGCGGATGAACTTGTTGTTGGAGATGTCCAGACGTTTCCATAAATCCTGCATATCCTGCGCCATGCCGTCCACATATTCTTTCGGCGTGATGCCCAATTCTGCTGCTTTGTTCTCGATTTTTTGGCCGTGCTCATCCGACCCTGTCAGATAGAACACGTCGAAGCCCATCAGTTTTTTATAGCGCGCCATGACATCGCATGCGATTGTCGAATACGCATTTCCGATGTGGAGCTTGCCGCTCGGATAATAGATTGGAGTAGTGATGTAAAATGTATTTTTGTCTTTAGCCACGAATGAGTGCCTCCCTGAATTCTAAGTTCTTTGCGAATGTACGCAACTTACCGTACCATTCTACCACAAAAGTCAAGGGTTGGGGCGCGAAATTCGAAACATGGGTCTGATCACGCCTTCACCGCCATCTCCGGAACTACGCACAAAATAGCCGAAAGCAGATTAAAGCTTCCGGCCGGTCCGGCGTCATTCAGCATTTGTCACTTGTCAGTGTAGTTGTGTATCGCATCTCGCAAAAAGGCGGCAGCCCCTTCACCGGATGCTTTGTCGTAGTATGCCGTGAACCTTTCGTCCTCGACATACATCTGGGCCAGTCCGCGGTGCGCTTCCGCAGAATAAGTCGGCCAAGTGTAGCTCAGCCACTGTTTGTGCAGCGCAGCAACCGCTAACGCCGCTTCCCCAGCGGCGTCCCCCGTTGCCATCGCCTCCGCAAGCAGCTCTTGCAATCGCGCAGCCAGCTCCTGCATCGCGTCAAAATCTGCTTCGCTCATTCCGGCGAATTGCTTGTTTGATGCCTTGATCTTCTCTTCCCCATATTTTTGGCGGATTTCCTGCCCGTAGCGGGTTTCGTTCTCTGCCAGCATTTCCCTTTTCAAGCCTTCGAATTTCTCTTTGTCGCTCATTTTTCTGCCCCCTCTTCTTTCTTCCAACGTGGCATCCACCGTTTTGATCAGCAATTCGATTTGTTGCTTTTTTCTCCAACAATGCCTGTTTATGCGCGACCAACGAACGTTCCGCGTCATACGCCGGATCATCCATCGCCGCTTTGATCTCATCAAGCGAAAAGGAAAGTTGTTTGAAGAACTGGATCTGCTGCAGCCTATCCACCTCTGACTCTCCGTAGATGCGGTAGCCAGAGGAACTGGTGCGTCTCGGCTTCAGCAGCCCGATTTCGTCATAGAAGCGCAGCGTCCTGGTGCTGACGCCGGCCAGCCGGCTCAATTTTTGGATCGTATATTCCATCCTATCCCCTCCGATGCTTCCATCTTACACCTTGACGCAACGTCAAAGTCAACAGCTTTCCCCAGTTAGTATCAAAAAAAGACAGCCCCGGAGGACTGTCGTGAATTTTTCGGATTATCTTGCAACACGTACGGCAAATGATGCGCCGGAAAGGTTGTAAGAAGAGTAAGTGACTGTTTGGCCTGGCGCTGGAGCGTGGATGTATTGTCCGCCGCCTACGTAGATAGCTACGTGATAAGTTGAGCCTCTTGAACCCCAGAAAATCAAATCTCCCGCTTGTGCGGCTGATACAGCGATCTGTGTACCTGAATTTTCTTGAGGAACTGTGAAGCTGCCGATTTCGATGCCGTACGCTTGTCTGAAGACATAAGCAGTGAAGCCTGAGCAGTCAAAGCCTGAAGGTGTTTTTCCGCCCCATACATAAGGAACGCCGATATATTGTGCAGCAATGGAAACAACGTCCCCTGTCGGTGCAGATAGTACTGGTGCAGTAACGACTGGCGCTGCCACAACGGGTGCGCTGACGACTGGTGCAGCTGCTGCAGGAGCAGATACAACTGGCGCACTTTCAACGACCGGCGTGTTGACAACTGTTTGAACAGGAGTTGCAGACTCGGAACTTGCAACCGCGCTTGATGCAATGTCAACCGATGAAGCAGCGGAAGAAGATTCTTCCGAACTTGCTTGTGCGGCTGTTGCGGCTACTGTAGCTGCGGCAGCTTCAGCGGCGGCAATGGCAGCAGCTTCTGCTGCAGCTCTTTGATCAGCTTCTTCTTTTTGCGCCAGGAATACTTGGCGATCAGATTCAGCTGTTGCTTTTTCAGCTGCCAAAGCGGCAACTGCGCTCTCTTGTTCGATTCTCTTCACTTGCAGATCGCCTTTAAGTTGTTCCAACTCCATAGCCATTGCATTGATTTCGTTCAAGTTATCTTCAGTTTTATTTTTCTTGTCTTCAACAGCTTTTTGATCCGCAACTTGCTTTTCTACCAATTCTTTATTGGCGGAAACCATTTTTGATACAACATCGATGCGGGATACTAAATCTGTGAAAGATTCGGATGCCACGATAAAGTTTAAGTAGTTTTCGTTTGAACCGTTCACTTGAACAGATCTTGCTTGTTCATCCAGTTGTTCTTCGCGTTGTGCGATGACAACTTGCAATTCGGCAATGTCTTCTTGTAAAGCAACAATCTCATCTTGCGTCTTTACACGGTTTGCCAAAAGCGTTTCTGCTCTTTTTTCCGCTGCATCAACTTCTGCAGTGATTGCAGACAAGTTTTCTTCGGCAGTGCTTTGTTTGCTGTCCAATTCGGAAATTTTAGTTTCCTGCTGTTGGATTTTCGTTAAGATTTCATCTGCTTGAGCTGTAAAAGGCGTTACTATACTTGTTGCAAGGATTGTACCTGCTAATGCGATAGCCACTAATTTCTTCTTCAAGTCTAATTCCTCCACTTACATTCGATTGTCGTCAGTTATAATTCTTATATATCTTTTAACTTTTTATAGTTTTTCTTAAGATTCATCAACATAATGAATCATAACATAGTTTTTTTTCGTTTAACCCGGTTTCGTCAAGTTGTAGCCTAACTGTAACATTCCTGTAAAACGACTCGCCTATTGTGTCCAAATCCCCGTCCGCAGTAATATTTCGGGTTCCGCATGCTTTTGTAACATTTATGAAATATTACTTTTTTTGTTGTCATGGTTGACATTTAAAGTTTTGCTGCGCTATACTTACGGCAAATAATCAATACAATAAAAAGCGATGAAAAAGACAGTAGAATCGGGATTTTGTCCTGCAGAGAGTCAGCGGTTGGTGGGAGCTGATGCAAACCTGGGTTCGAATTACACTTTGGAGCTTTCTTATGCGCATAAGCGGCCGGCATACGATACATGTCAGAGTGGCAAAGTCTTTCCGATCCGGGATGACTCTGCAAACTGGGTGGTAACACGGTAACGATCGTCCCTGTTCAAACAAGAATTTTCTTGTCTGGACAGGGATTTTTTGCATATAAATTTACGAGAAGAGGAATGAAACACATGAATATCATCGATGAATTAGAATGGCGCGGCGCCATCAATCAACAAACGGACGCTGAAGGCTTGCGGAAATTAACGGAGGATGAGCAGATCGGTCTCTACTGCGGCGTTGACCCAACCGGTGACAGTCTGCATATCGGACACTTGATCCCCTTCATCGTATTGAAGAGATTCCAATTGGCCGGGCACAGACCGGTCATCCTGATCGGCGGCGCGACCGGATCGATCGGCGATCCGAGCGGAAAGAGCGAGGAACGGGTTCTGCAATCGATGGATCAAGTCGTCGCGAACGCAAATGCTTTGACCTCTCAAATGAAGAAACTTTTCCTGTCCGACAGTTCGGCGGACATCCGTCTCGTCAACAATTACGACTGGACGAAAGATTTGACGCTGCTGGATTTCCTGCGTGACTTCGGCAAAAATTTCAACATCAATACGATGTTGGCCAAAGATATCGTAGCCAGCCGTTTGGACACAGGCATTTCCTTCACGGAATTCACTTACCAAATTCTCCAGTCCATGGACTTCCTGCATCTTTTCCAGAATGAGGGCGTCAACCTTCAAATCGGCGGCCAGGATCAATGGGGCAACATCACTGCCGGTCTGGACCTGATCCGCAAAAAAGAAGGCGCGGAAGCCAAAGCTTTCGGTTTGACGATTCCTTTGATGCTGAAGGCGGACGGCACGAAATTCGGCAAGACTGCCGGCGGTGCCGTCTGGTTGGACCCGAAAAAAACAACGCCATACGAGTTCTACCAATTCTGGGTGAACCAGGACGACCGCGATGTCATCAAATACTTGAAATACTTCACTTTCCTTTCGAAGGAAGAAATCGATGCGCTGACTGAAAAAGTGGAAACTGAACCGCACAAACGCGAAGCCCAAAAAGTTTTGGCATCCGAAATGACGCGCTTCGTCCACAGCGAACAAGCCCTGGCGGACGCCCTGAAGATCACCGAAGCTTTGTTCACCGGCGAAGTGAAGGAATTGACCGCCGATGAAATCGCGGAAGGCTTCAAAAATATGCCGACATTCGAATCCGACCTGAAAGAACAGGAATTGGTGACTTGGCTAGTCGACCTGGGCATTGAGCCGTCGCGCCGCCAATCGCGCGAAGACATCCAAAACGGCGCCATCTCCATCAACGGCGAAAAAATCACGGATCCGGCATTCGTCATCACTGCCGATAATTCTTTCGAAGGCCGCTTCATTCTCGTGCGCCGCGGCAAAAAGAAATATTTCCTGGTAAAGTTGGTGGCTTGACATGACAACACCGCAGCTATTTTCGCGCGAAGCGGCACTCCGGTTGGAACCGGTCGAGAGCCTGGAACAGATCACTGAATTGTCACTTTTGGCCGATATCATCTGGCATGAATACTATCTGCCGATCCTCGGCCCGGATCAGGTTTCCTACATGTTAGAGAATATCCAATCCAAAGCCAATCTGGAAGAGGATATCGCATCCGGCAAACTGGATTACTTCCTCATCAAAAGCGCGGGTCAATCCGCCGGCTACCTGGCTATCCAACTACAGGAAGACAAGCTGTTCATCAGCAAGCTTTACCTGCTGAAGGAAGCCCGCGGACAAGGCTATGCCTATCAGATCATGCAAAAGCTGGTCGCTTTGGCCAAAAAGGAAGAGAAGAAGGTCCTTGAGCTTACCGTCAACAAATACAATGAAGGATCGATCGCCTTCTACGAAAAATACGGCTTTGTGCGCACCGAATCCATCGTCTCCCCCATCGGAGGCGGCTTCGTGATGGATGACTACGTCTACCAATTGCCAATCAAATAAAGCCAAAAAAAGATAGGAACTCCCTCGCAAAAAAACGGGGCAGTGCCTATCTTTTTTTGGCCCTGAAGAGAGCGGCCAGCAGCCGCTGAGCGTCGGAGCGCAACGGAATGCGGGCGCAACCTAACTCGACCACTCTTTCGGGCTCCAGATCCGCCCGTCCAGTTCGCCTTCCATCTGTTCCATCCGCTCATACTGTTCCCGGAAAAGCTTTTTCGTCTCCTGGAAGAGCGCCTTTTGCCGGTAATCTTTGCTTGCTGCCACTAAATGATCCAGTTGTTCCTGGACCCACTTTTCAGTATCCATCGTGATCCTCGCCTTTCCTTTATCCGAGCTGGTTGCCTTCCATCTGCGCCAATGTCCACGCCAGATCGTCCAGATGCTCGCGATTGTCCTCCAGAACGGCGATCAGATGCTCCACCAACTGCTGATCCGCCTCGGAAAGTCCCGCCTTCCCGAGCGACTGCAGTTGCGACCTGAACCAATTTTCTGCCGTTTTGAGACTGGCGTCATTTTCTTTGGTCAAATATTGCTGATAAGCGATCAGCAACGCCTTCTTCTTACTGTCGTTCAGGTAATCGAATTTAGAAATGGCGAACGTCGGCATGTATGTCATCCCGCATTTTGCTGCCATCGCCTGATAAGGCCGGGTCAGTTCCGATAGTGTGAAACCTTCCCTGCCCCCCGCCTGGTATTCACGTTCATGCACACCGAGTGCCAGAACGAGGCCGAATTCTTTCCCTGACAACCTGCCGCCAGAGCCGTAAGCGAAACCTTCAGTCAGGACGACATCCTGCCATTGCTTCAATAAAGCAGGCGAGCTGTACCAATAGAACGGGAATTGGAAAATGATGCGGTCATACTGGAACATTTGTTGCTGTTCGGCCTCCCGATTGATCCGGCCATCCGGATACACCGATTCGAGATGATGCCAAGTCACCCCATCAGCCGGAAGACTTTCCCATAGAAACCGTTGCGCATTCGAATCAGCCAAAGTCGGGTGGCTGACTATGATCAATGTTTGCATCCTTTCACCTCACTCACTCAAATTCATTTCTTCCGCATCATAACAAGCTCCTCGACATAGTTCAAGCCACATGCTCATCCACCCCAAACAAAAATCCCTTCCTTCGCCATCCGGATGATCCGGAAGCAAAGAAAGGGATAACAGGCTATAGGTTTGCGGTGATGTTCAACGCTTGTTTCTGGGCCTTCAGGCATAATTCCTGCGCCTTAAAGATATGCTCCTGCGTCATCGCATTTTCAGTGCGGTTGATGCAGTCCAGAATCATTTCGCCGAAGAATGGGAATCCGACTTCGCCCGCCAATGAATAGTGCTCCTCGCCATCCTTCGTCACCAGGAAGAGGTGATCGCCGGTCTGCTCGGTCGCAACGTTGATGTATTTGCGGATTTCGATGGTTCCTTCCGTCCCGGTGATGAATGTACGGCCGTCCCCCCATGTTCCGAGTCCGTCCGGTGTGAACCAATCGACTTTGAAGATGAAGGTTGCGCCATTGTCGCCGACAAGCGTGGCATCACCGTAGTCCTCCAATTCAGGCGTAGCCGGGTTATTGTAGTTGCCGACTTTGCTGTGCAGCACTTTCGCATCCAAATTCCCTGTATAATGAAGAAACTGCTCGATCTGATGGCTGCCGATATCGGCCAAAATGCCGCCGTATTGTTCTTTTTTGAAAAACCAATCCGGACGTTTTTCCTTGTCGAGACGGTGCGGCCCGAACCCGGTCACTTGGATGACACGGCCGATTCTGCCTTCTTCGATCAATTGGCCGGCGAACACGGCGCCTTCCACATGCAGCCTTTCGCTGAAGTAGATCCAATATTTTTTGCCTGTTTCCGCAACCACTTTTTTGGTCTCTTCCATTTGTTCCAGTGTCGTGAAGCCGGTTTTGTCGGTGAAGTAGTCTTTCCCTGCACGCATGACCCGATTGCCCAAAGCACTGCGCAAGTTAGGGATTGCAGCAGCGGCAACCAAATGAATTTCCGGATCTGCCAGGATCTGCTCCAACGACTCCGCGACTGCAACATCCGGGAAAGACTCAAGATAATTCGCTACCTTTTGCGCATCCGGATCGTACACATATTTGATCGTAGCGCCGGCTTCGATCAGACCGTTCGTCATGCCGTTGATGTGGCCGTGGTCCAAAGCGGTAACCCCCACGTTGAATTCGCCTGGTTCAACTACCCTGTTTATTTTCCCTTTTGGTGCATAATTCATGCCATCTTTACTGCCCACTTTAACATCCTCCTCCATGATAAGAAAAGGTCCGAAGAGAATGATCTCCGAACCCAGTGTTGTTATTTTTAGAATAATTCTCCGTAACCCAATTCCAACAGGTGCTCACGGGAAATCTTCAAGCTTTCGAAAGGATCGACTCCGTAAGTGTCGTCCTGTTCGACCAATAGGTAGCGAACGCCTGATGAGATGCTTTCTTCGATGATTTCTTTCAGCGGCAGACTGCCTGTCCCCAATTCAGCGAACTGGATGACATCCGTGAAGGCCGCCATGAAGGTCGCGTGATCGCCATTATAGAGCGCAGCGAATGCTTCATTCGGAATGGCCGCGATCCGGTAGTCCTTCAAGTGGATCAATTCCACTTTGCCCTTGTAGTCTTTGATGACTTCCAACGGATTTGCGCCGCCGCGCTGCACCCAGTGGACATCCAATTCAAAGCCCAATAACGGAGCCTTTTCGCGGATGATGTCCAGCAGGAATTTGCCGTCATATTTGCGGAATTCGATGTGGTGGTTATGGTAGTACAGGGTGATGCCGTCTTCTTTCAGCTTTTGCGTCACTTCGTTGACGTCATGGCAGAATTCCAGCACTTTATCAAGGCTGGCCATCGCATCGAAAGGCAGGATGCCGATGCGCAACAAGTCAGTCCCCACTGCTTTGCAATCCGCTACGATTTTTTCGTAGTGTGTCGTCAAGGATTCGCCGTCTTTTACTTGCGGCTTCAAAGCAGCTGTCATGGAAGCCACTTCCATGCCGAAATCAGCAATCGCTTTTTGGATTTCAGCAATATTTTCGGGAGTAGTCGCCACTTGCGAAATTTCGATCGAGTTGTAGCCGATTTCGTGCAATTTTTTCAATGTTTCATAAGGCCCTACTTCTTCAAAACTTTTTTTGACAGTTGACGCTTGTACGCCTATCTTGACTTTAGACATGTATGATTTCCTCCATTTCGATTGTACGCTTTTCTTTTGATGATAATTTCATCGCATCAATCATCAGCATGGCCGGCAAAGCATCCCGGACCGTCACATAATCATCCGTGTCCGCTTCGATTGCATTGTAGAAACGCTGGATCAGGGCAGAATGGCTCGGGCCGTAATAAAATTTCGTCCCTTGGAGCGGCGTGTCCTGCAGATGCAGTTCTTTTTCGCCGGAACTGTTCGAGCGGTACAGACAATTGTCCTTGATCGTGAATTTTGCCTTTTCGGTGATGACCTGCAATTCCACGCTGGAATTTTCGGCATAGGCATTGGTCGACATGTAAAACCCGCGCGCGCCGTTCTTGAATGTGAAATTCGCGACGGCAGTGTCTTCGACTTCTATGTCATAGTCAGTGAGGTTTGACAGACTGGCTTTGCAGCGGTCGATTTCCCCGCCCAAGACCTGCATCAGATCCAGCGTATGGATGGCTTGATTGATGATCGATCCTCCGCCGGCAAATTCCAGCTGGCCGCGCCACGGTTTGGTTGTGTAGTAGGTTTCAGGCCGATGCCATGCCACCAAGCCTTTCACGGCAGTCACAGCCCCGACATTCCCGTCCGCGAGCAATCTTTTGAGTTCCAAAAATGTTTCATTGTAGCGATTTTGGAAACACACGCCGATTTTCTTGCTGCTTTCCTCAGCCAAAGCCAGCGTCTTCAAACCTTCTTCATAATCCAATGCTAAAGGTTTTTCCTGAAAGACATTTACGCCTTTTTCAATGCAGCGTTTCGTGATCGGATAATGCAGATAGTGCGGCAGGCAGATATGTACAACATCCAATTCCTCATTTTCCAACATCGTTTCTGCGTCTGTATAGAAAGGCACGTCCGGATATTTGGCCTTCAAGGCTTCATTTACGTCGCAGACCGCAACCAATTCACCGTTGTCGCTGGCGTCGATAGCATATTTGTGGACTGGCGAAACATCGCCTAATCCGATTATTGCCGCTCTTAGCATCTCTGATCACGTCACTTTCTTATTTTCTTGTTTCGAATTTTCCTTCTTCAGCGATGCGCTTGTTCAGCTCCGCCAAGTACAGATCGCCGTCCACATTGTAATCCACTTCTTTATCCAACCATGAGGACAAGTGCATCGCATTGGCCAAAGTGACACCGTTGATGCCTTCTTCGCCGTTTGCCAACAATGGTTCGCCATTTACGATATGGTCGGCAAAATTGTTCAACACAGAAATGTGCTGCAGACCTTGCGGAGTAACGAACTCTTCTTCCGTTACAGTAACGTAATCGGCCATATTGATTTGCCCCATGAATAGTTTCATGACATCCTGCATATCCATGTTTTCGGAAAGTTCAGCTTCTGGAGCAGTCAATTGTTTCACGATCAGTTTCTTCGAATCTTCGACGATGATTTTGCCTTTCGTACCGAAGATTTCGAAGCGGTCCGTTCCGACGATGTCGTTTGTGCAGGTGATGAATGAACCGGTAGCGCCGTTGCCGAAGTCCAATAGCGCATTCACTTCATTTTCCACTACGATGTTGCGTCCGGCACCGTATTGCAGTTTCGCGTATACTTTTTCAGGCTTTCCGCAGATCCATTGCAACAGATCCAATTGGTGCGGCGCTTGGTTCACCAGCACGCCACCGCCTTCTCCGCCCCACGTTGCGCGCCATGCGCTTTGATTGTAGTAGCCTTGCGGTCTCCACCAAGTTGTGATGATCCAAGTAGCGCGCTGCAGATCGCCGATCGCTTTTTCATCCATCAATTGTTTCACTCGGCGGTAAAGCGGGTTTGTGCGTTGGTTGAAGAAAATCGCAAAAGTCGTTTCCGGGTGTTGCTTCGATGTTTCGATCAAGCGTTCCACATCTTTCGTATACACACCTGCCGGCTTTTCGCCCAACAAGTGGATGCCGCGTTCGAGCGCAGCGATCCCCATCACGCAGTGGTCATAATGCGGAACAGTCGTAACGATTGCGTTTACAACACCGGATTCCAGAAGATCCAAGTAGTTGTCGAAGAAAGGCAAACCAGGGAAATCTTCAGCGACTTTCGCTTTTTTGGCCGGGTCGTTGTCGCAGATTGCTGCCAACTCGATATTGTCGTTCAGACGCTCATCTTTGTTCCTGAAGAAGCTTGCGTACATGCCGCCTTCTGCACCGTAACCGATAATCCCTAACTTCACTTTTTCTGTCATTCTCATCATTCTCCTTTTTCTATGCTGATTCTATTGTTCTTTCGGTAATTACTTGGCGTGCTGCCAATGTTCTGTTTGAAATATCTACTGAAATGGGCATCGCTTTCAAAACCGCATTCGCCGGAAATCGTTTTGATGGACTTGGATGGTTCCATCAACAATGCTGTGCATGCTTGTGACAGCCGATATCCCATCGCATAAGCCATGATGGTGTTGCCTGTGATTTCTTTGAAAGCATGGGACAAATAAGATTTGCTCAAATTAAGGGTATGGGCGATATCATCGATAGTGAACGAGTCACGGTAATGTCTGAAGATATAGTCCGAAACCTTCTCCGCTATCTGCGTTTTTTCATCGACATAGGCTTGCCCTTTTTCAACAATTTTGTCCGTTGATGAATCTATCAACAGAAGCAACTGGACTAATGACAGTTTGCGTTTTGCTTCATTTGCATAGGATTGATCCAGCAATTGGAGCTGATTCATCTCCCGGATAGCATTTTCCAACAGGAGCTCGTCCTGCTTTCGGAAAGTCCGAATGAGACCATTGCGATTTTCAGTAAAGAGTCTCAACAAATAGTCAACGTTCAGGTCTTTCAGTAAAGGGGCAATCCAGTCGGCATCGAAATGGACGATGCTGCGTTCGTAAGCTTCCTTATCTCCGATGACATAGGCACGATGAACCGTCATCCCATCCATCATCAGCAAGTCGCCGGGCTGAAGGTAATAGATTTTATTACCTACCAAAAAGCGGCAATTTCCGCCGTGGAACAAGAAAATTTCATATTGTGGATGTGTATGGAAATCCAAAGCATACTTCTGTCCCTTAGCATGATATATGGTCAACAACTTTTCAACGATACGTGTCACCTCCCTCTCTTTGACACTTAAAAGCATAAAATAACAGCGTTTACAATTCAATGTCCTGAAATGCTTACATTTTTCATATCATTGACTGAGAGTGTTTTTTGTTGTTCAAAAAAACAAAGCCGAGAAGAATTCTTCTCGACTTTACTTGATACAGCAATGATTTCGGCGATATGTGAACAAAATGGCACAGTGCATCCTTATCCTTTAGTTGAACTCTGAGCTCAGGATTCATCACACATTGCTTTAGTTGAACTCTGATTCGCAGTTACCGCTCCCGTTTTGTCATGGCTCTTGCGATTTCAATCGCTTAGAGACATGATACACTTGACCGGTACGGTCACAGTGCTTCCTCGCGTACTGAACAAAAGAGGTTCACTTCGCTGGGTGCTCCAACGTCCGGGTATCTAAACGCGAATCATCACATCCTAAAGTTTAGCTTGCCATTTGTCGGTCCAAACTAGGTCGTTGTGACCGCCTTTGAATTCGGTTTTGCCTTCTAGTTTGTCGATGACTTGTTTGATGGTTTCTGCATTGTTGTGGTACGCATTGACGAAGGTTTTCACCATTGTCGCATCATGCAGGTGCGTCGTGAAGTTCAATGAAACGAAAGCATGCGGAACTTCCCATACGAACCAAGGGACTTCGTTTGCCATGGCTGTGCTCCACTGGGTGCGGTAATTGTTTTGTGCTCCGTAACCGACGATATCGGCAACTTCCAAAGCAAAGTCTACTTCATCACGGTATTTCAGGGTAGCGCCCTTGACGCGCGAGCCGCGTTCGTTGACGGTAACTTCATAGCCGCGTTTCGTCAATTCATCCACGAACAGTTGTTGCGCTTTCGAGCCGTTATCCGTGATGCCGCCTTTTTCGCCTTCCAACATATAGAGTCTGATGCGCTTGTGGTCGACAGGATTGATCGGCAAGTTGTTTTGGGTGTCTTTGATCAAAGAGATGCCTTTATCGGCAGCTTCAGCTCTCCATTGCAGATGTTCTTCGCAGCCAATGACGCTCAAGTCTTCGCGCGTGCGCAACAAAGTGCCGTTTGCTTGTTTTTCCGGCAAGTGCAATTTGGCTTTCAGGCCCAAAATGCGGCGCACAGCATCCGTCAAACGCTCTTCCGTGATGACGCCATTCTGATAGCCTTTCAGCATGAAGCCGAAGTCCTCTTCAATGTTGTTGAAGAACAGGAACATATCGCAACCGGCAGCGATCGCTTTTGGAACATAATCTTCGCGGCGCATTGCGGATGTCATGCCCAGCATGTGCGTGGCATCGGTGATGACCAAGCCATTGAAGCCTAATTCCGTCTTCAATGCATCCTGGATCAATTCTTCAGCCAATGTTGCAGGCATGATGTCTTTGTCTTCCAATGAAGGATTCAATTCTTTTTGCAAAGCTGGGACAGCGATAGGGCCTGCCATGATCATTTCAACGCCACGGTCGATATGGTTTTGGTAAACTTTGCCGAATGAAGCGCGCCATTCTTCAGGGCTCAATTCATTAACGCCAAGGACCAGATGCTGGTCGCGTTCTTCAGTTCCGTCGCCAGGGAAATGCTTGATGCATTGGATCACGCCATCTTCCATGTTTTCGCCGTTCTCAGCAGTCAGTCCGTCCAAATAAGCATTTGTGTATTTGATGACTGTTTCTGCATCCGTACCGTATGCACGCGTATTGACGATTGTGTTTCTCCAGTTGTAAAGGATGTCCACGCACGGGTCAAAGTTGACGTTGACGCCCAAGGCTTTTTCCTCACGTGCGGAAACCAGACCAGCATGATAGGAAACCAGAGGGTCGCCTGCAGCTTCAGCCTGGGCACCGGAGGCGATGTAAGTGCCTTCGCTGCAGGCGCCGTTTCCGCCTGAATCGCAGTTCGCTGCAACCAACAAAGGGATTTTTGACATTGATTGCAGGTCATTCAACAGATCCTGGATGTCCTCTTTCGAATTTCCGTGGTAGCGTGCGCCACCGATATGGAATTTTTCGATGATTTCCTTGTTGGTGAAATCATTCCCTGAGAAGGCATCATCGCCGAAGAAGAAAAGGTTTGTGAACAATTGGCCTATTTTTTCTTCATCCGTCATGCCGGCGATCGTTGCGTTTACCCAATCGACCTGTTTATCGCTCAGATTATACGGTTTTGCTTTTAAATCAACTAATTTTGGCACTTTTTTTCCTCCTGATAACATAGTGTTTCTAATATTTCGGTATTGCGATCATGGAAATGAGCTTAATCGAATTGGGCCAACAAAGCGTGGAATTCTCCGAGCACTTTTTCTTGGTAAGCGCCGGCGTATTCCTTGTTCAGGAATTTCTCGATCGCTTCGTTGCTTAGTCGTTCCCAAGAGAATTCTTCTTTTCCGAACAGGATCGGATAGTAGAAGACGCCATTCACGGCTGCAGCCTGCTCATCGCCAGGTGCGTCACCGACCATCAGAATTTCGTCAGCGGCATAGCCTTTCGTCAATAAGTCGGCGATAGCGTCGGCTTTGCTGCCGACTTCCTGTCCATAGACTACGTCAACTTGCGGCATCAGATCGTGTCTGTTCCATTCGCTGTTCAAGGCTTCGCTGTTTGCGGAGCTTACGATTGCGACATCCGTCAGGCTATGGATTTTTGTCAAGCCCTCCAGAACGCCTGGGAAAGGCTTGTCTTCGCCCGCCAATTCAGTTTCGATGCCTTCATTGACTTTTTTGCTCCATACCAAAGCTTTTTCCAGATCTTCGGAAGATGCTTTTGCGATTTCCGCTTCCAAAGAAGCGTTTGATAGGGATGCTGCGTTTTCGGCCCAGTTCGTCAGGGCAGTGATATCGCCTACGTTTTCGCCTTTTCCCTGTGCTTCGATCAACGTCAAAACCAAGGCTTTGAAACGGTTGATGCCGCGCGTGCTGGAAAACAGGTTGATGCGGTTCCAGTCAGCCAAGAAAGTTTCGCGATCCTTGATGCCGTACTCATCAGCTGCCAAAGGTCCGAAGAAACGTTCATGTTTGACGTTCATAGTATCCATTGCGCAACCGTCGGAATCGACGCATACCAGGAATTTTTTTTGTTTCGTGAATTGAGTTGGGTGTGTAGACATGTTTTTTCTCTCCTAACTTGATATCAAAAAAAGGACAGATAGAGAAGAACTGTGCAACACATTTCGTTCTATCTGCCCTATTCAATTACTTGGGATTATACGCCTGAATATGCATTGAATCCGCCATCGATCGGCAATACGACGCCGTTCACAAAGCTTGCAGCTTTTTCGTCAGCCAAGAACAGCAAGCCGCCTATCAGTTCATGCGGTTCGCCGAAGCGGCCCATTGGTGTGCCGTTCAGGATTTTGCCTGTGCGAGGAGTCGGTGTGCCATCTTCGTTGAACAACAGCGCTTGGTTTTGTTTTGAAACCAAGAAGCCAGGAGCGATCGCATTGACGCGGATGCCAACGTGCGAGAAGTGGACAGCCAGCCATTCAGTCAAGTTGGAGATGGCCGCTTTCGCGCCTGAGTAAGCAACGATTTTGGTCAATGGTGTGAAACCGTTCATGCTTGAGATGTTGATGATGTTGGCGCCTGGACGGCCAACCATGTCTTTAGCAAAAACTTGTGTAGGCAATACAGTACCCAAGAAGTTCAAATTGAAGACGAATTCGATGCCGCTTTGTTCCAGGTCGAAGAACGTTTTTGTTCCTTCAGGCAGCTCCGTTTCATGGTATTCGTTGTCGGTTGTTGCGCGCGGGTTGTTGCCGCCTGCACCGTTGACCAGGATATCCACTTCGCCCAATTCGGCTACGACAGCTTCTTTGGCTGCTTGCAGACTTGGCAATTCCAAAACGTTGGCTTTGAATGCTTTAGCGATGCCGCCTTCAGCTACGATTTCGTCCGCATAGCCTTGTGCATTGTCAAGGTTCAGGTCCAAAAGGGCTACTTTAGCGCCTGCTCTGGCGAACTCTTTCGCGAAATAAGAGCACAAAACGCCGCCTGCACCTGTTACTACTACTACTTTATCGGTAAAATCATGAACGAATGGGCTTGTCATGGTTAATTTCCTTCTTTCTTATTGTTGTTTTTGAGCTTTCAAGTTTTTCTTCACTGCTTCTTCCAAACCATTCAGGTAAGTTGCACCTAATGCGCGGTCATACAAACCATACCCTGGTTTGCCGGTTTCGCCCCAAATCATGCGGCCGTGGTCTGGACGGATTGCTCCTTCAAAGCCGCCTTCAACGCACGCTTTAACGACTTCGTACATGTCAATGGATCCCATTTCGGATAAGTGAGCAGACTCTTCGAACGAACGTCCGCCGACTAGTTTCACGTTACGTGCATGCACGAAGTTCACGCGTTTTTTAGCCAACATGTCTTTCAGGATCGCTACTGCATCGTTCTTTGGATCGGATGCGAATGAGCCAACGCATAGCGTTACGCCGTTGTATTCGCTGTCGTACAGCTTGATGAAGCGGTTCAACGCTTCTCCGCCTGTGATGATGCGTGGCAAGCCGAAGATGCTGTATGGAGGATCATCCGGGTGAATCGCCATCTTGACGCCAGCTGCCTCTGCAACCGGGATGATTTCTTTGATGAAGTATTCAAGGTTTTCCCATAGTTTTTCTTCATCAACTTCTTTGTATTCATCCATCAAAGCGTTCATTTCTTCAGAAGAGTAGCTTTCGTCCCAACCTGGAAGAGAAAGCGTACGCGGATCCATTTTGTTTACTTCTTCTTCATCGAAGATCAATGCATTTGAGCCATCCGGTAATTCGTATGCCAAGTTGGAACGAGTCCAGTCAAAGATCGGCATAAAGTTGTAGCACACAACCGGAATTCCGGCTTTGCCTAAGTTGCGCAAAGTTTCTTTGTAAGCGCTGATGTATTGATCGCGGTCTGGACGACCCAATTTGATGGATTCGTGAACCGGAACAGATTCGATGACAAAGATGTACATGCCTTCTGCTTCTACGTCTGCTTTTAATTTTTCGATTCTTTCCAATGGCCATGGTTGGCCTACCGGGATATCGTAAACCGCAGTAACGATACCTTTCATTCCTGGGATTTGGCGGATATTTTTTAAAGTAACAGGATCATCATGACCGTACCATCTGAATGACATTTCCATTTTCAAAGCACTTCCTTTTTCTGTTTTTTTATTTTTATTATTTATTGAAATCAAAGTATTCTGCAGCGTTGTTGTAGCTGATGTTCGTGATCAGCTTTTCCAATAACTTGGCATCATTCGGGATTTCCCCACGTTCGACCAGGTCACCGATGAAATCGCACAGGATGCGGCGGAAATACTCATGGCGCGTGTAGGAAATGAAGCTTCTTGAATCCGTCAGCATGCCGACGAAATTCATCAATAAGCCCGCTTCGGATAAAGACATCAATTGTTTCAGCATGCCGTATTTGGTGTCGTTGAACCACCAACCGGAACCCATTTGGACTTTGCTCTTGATGCCTTTGTCGTTCGCTTGGAAGTTCATGATTGCCGTTCCCACCAAGTCGAAATAAGTTGGGTCAAGGTTATAGGCGATGAATTTAGGCAGTTCATTCGTCAGGTCCATGGCGCCGAGCAGATTGTTAAGAGCATAGGAGACATTCGGTTGATCCTGGATCGAATCGAAACCTGCATCCGCACCCAGTTTGGCAAACATGCGCTTGTTGTTGTTGCGGATGGCGCCGAAGTGCAGTTGCATCACGAAATTTTTGGCAGCATAGATTTTGCCCAATTCCACCAATAAGCGCGTTTGGTATTTTGCGTATTCCGCTTCAGAGATGCTGTCCCCTGCTAATGCTTTGGCGTAGATGGCTTCAATCTCTGCATCCGTCGCTTCAGCATAGTAGATTTGGGATAAACCGTGGTCGGAAACGTTCGAACCGTGATCCGCAAAATATTGGATCCGCTCTTCCATTCCTTCCAGCAACTCGGCGAATGTCGCCATCCCTTTGCCGGTTGCTTCCCGCATTTTTCCGATGAAACCGGAAAATTTAGCTGCATCCTGGATAGCGAAGGCTTCATCCGGACGGAAACCAGGAACGACGGCCACATCGAATGTCTCGTCTTCTGCGATCGCTTTGTGCCATTCCAACGTATCCGTTGGGTTGTCGGTCGTGCAAATGAAGGTGACGTTGGAATTTTTGATCAATTTGCGTGCTGTCAGCTTTTCTTCTTTCAACACGCGGTTGCATTCCGCATAGATTTCCTTCCAGTTGGCACTTGTAAGTGTTTCTTCTATATGGAAGTACTTTTTCAATTCCAAAGCTGTCCAGTGGAACAAAGGATTCCCCACTGCATTTTCAGCAGTATACGCCCAAGCTTCGAATTTCTCTTCCGGTGAAGCATTGCCGGTGATTTTTTCTTCCGGAATCCCCATTGCACGCATTGCGCGCCATTTGTAATGATCTCCGCCCAACCATAATTCCGTGATGTTTTCGAATTCATAGTCTTCAGCGATCTGTTGCGGGACCAAATGGCAGTGGTAATCAAAGATAGGCATGCTTTCCGCATACTCGTGGTAAAGTTTTTTTGCCGTTTCGGACTGTAGCATAAAGTCGGCATGAATAAATGACATGTGAAGAAATCCCCTTCCAAGCTTTATTTTGAAATATTTATTGTTGCGCTTTGATTTCTGCCAAGCGATCGGCAAATTCTTTAGCTGCAGCCGCTACACTGGCGTAGCCGCCTTCTTTAAGGTTTCGTGTCAAGGCACTGCCGACACCGACTGACCAAGCTCCGTTTGCGATCCATTTGTCCATGTTTTCGATGCTTACGCCGCCTGATGGCATCACGTCAACCCAAGGAATCGGACCATGAACGTCTTTGATGAAGCCAGGACCCAACAAACCACCCGGGAAAAGCTTCACTACTTCGCAACCAGTTTCCAGAGCCATTTGAATTTCTGTAACAGAACCGCATCCAGGCAAGTAAGGAACAGTGTACAGGTTGCACATCCGCGAAATTTTTTCATTGAAGGAAGGGCTTACGATAAATTTAGCTCCGTTCATGATCGAAATTCTCGCAGCGACCTCATCCAATACCGTACCTGCACCTACAACCATATCCGTGCCAGCAAACTCATCAGAAAGTTTGCGCATCACATTTTCAGCACCCGGTGTCGAAAATGTCACCTCGATATTCTTGATGCCTCCTTGATAAGCTGCTTTGGAAATCTCGTAACCTGCCTCTTCGGAAGCTCCGCGCACTACTGCAAACAGGTAATTCTCTTGTAATTGAGCCAGGGTATCTCTCTTGACGCTCATTTGTCATCCTCCATCCGTTGGTTTCGCATTGTGGAACTCAGTATCATAAATCGAGTTTATTATAGAATTTACCATCTTTTATGTCAACGAAATTCCATCAGAAATATAAAAATGATCGGGCAATTGTGAAAAAATTGTGGCGTCCTGCTGCACCGCTGGCTTAACAGCACGGAAAACGGCAAAAAAACTCCCCACAAACGCATGCATCATGCGGTTTGCGGGGAGTTTCCGGTTAATTGGGATGTGATCGGATAGGATCAAAAATGGCCAAGGAAGTGTGAAATTTTTGTGGCATACTCCATAATTTTGCCTGTGTAGAAATCTTTGTCGACCATATTGGACAACGGCAAAGAGATGCTGATCGCGCCTGCGGCAAGTTCCCTTGCGCTCGAAAAGGCGGCTGCGATGCAGACGATGCCTTCTTCAAACTCTTCGTCATCGATGGCGTAGCCATTCCTTCTGATTTCGTCCAGTTCACTGATGAGTTCTTCATAAGTGGTGATTGTGCGGCCGGTCTTCTGCTCCGGAACGATGCTGTCCCAGTATTCACGGACGCTGGCGTTTTGGCGGGTGCTCAGGAGCGCTTTCCCTACTGCCGTGCAGTAGAGCGGTGCTTTCGTACCGATTTTCGATTGCATCCGCACGCCGCGGGATTCGCCGTACTTGTCGATGTACAGCACCTCATCATTATCCTCAACAACGAGATGGACGGTTTGTTTCGTATCATCCGACAACTGACGGATCATGCTTTTGGCCACATTCAAAAAGTCGATGTTATGGACACGCTTATTCCCGAGATGGAACATTTTCAAGGAAATGCGATATTGCTTGGTGTCGGGATTGCGGTCGATATAGCCGTTTTCCATCAGGGAGTTGACCAAGCGATGCGTCGTGGCTTTGTGCAGGTGGACTTTCTCGCTCAATTCCATCAAGCTGAGGCTCGGATAGTCCGCCAAAGTTTCCAGGATCGATAAGGCCCGATCTATCGATTGAACTTTCGTGCTTGTGTTTGCGTCTTCTTTTTGTACCATTTCTCTTCTCATCCTTTTCCGAATATTGTCTCTAACCTTATATAACAGTTGTATATCATTCCATTTTTCATGCCTGTCCAATCAAAATACCAGCTTTTGGATTCATTAAACGGAAAATCGTTTCACATTATGATATTATATCAAATAAAATAACGCCTGATAAGCCCCCTAAGCGGAATATCCATAAATATTTCTTCATTTCTCCAACTCCATGAGTTCGTGATGGACAGCTTTTGTGTCTTCTAATGGAAGCAACTGAAGCGGATGGGACGCTCCAAAGGGTTTGAAGATGCTTTAGGATTATGTCGGAAATTTGACAGACTGGCCTCCATTTTTGATTATTTCGTTTGACCCGCTTTGACTTGAATGCGTTTTCTCAATATACTTATATCAGATCAAGAGAAGCGGTTTCATATCGTGGTATGCAGTTTTCGTCATTATTATTTTTCGCTCTTCTAATCAAAAATATTTTTATGGAAGGAAGATTCAAAATGGCTCAACATCAAGTAACTAGCGCAGTGAAGCGTCCATTCGGATTCCGTGACCTGCTTGGATATTTCATGGGCGACTTCGGCTGCAATATGAGTTTCACTTTAATTTCCAGCTACATGTTCATTTTCTACACACAATATATCGGGATTTCCTTGGCCCACTATTCAATCATCATCCTGGTCACAAAAATTCTTGATGGCATCAACGATCTAATCATCGGCGCAATCGTCGATCGCATGGGTGCAAACAAAAAAGGCGAGAAATTCAAACAATGGATTCTGCGCGGCTCCCCATTCCTGGCATTGGCGGCAACCGTCATGTTCATCGATGCGGCTGACTGGTCCTATCCTGCTAAACTTGCTTTGTGTATCGGTGGGTACATCTTATGGGACATCACCTATACAATCGTGAATGTTCCCTACGGCGCTCTGAGTTCCGTCATGACTTCCAAACCTTCACAGCGCGCTGCTTTATCCAACGCCCGTCCTTGGGGATACATCATCGCCGGTGTCCCTCTAGGCATCCTGATTCCGTTGTTCGCTTACGAACAAGTCACAAAAAACGGCCAAACAGCAAGTATTTTCCGTGGCGAAAGAATGTTCCCGATTGCAGTAATTTTGGGTGTCGTTTCCATCATTGCTTTCGCTCTTCTGTATCTGAATACGGAAGAACGCATCCAGCATGTTGAGACTGAGGGTGAAGAAGTAAAATTCAATTACTTCAAGACATTAAAAGACTTCTTCCGCAACCGTGCGATTTTAGGTATCGCTCTTGCCTCCATTGCACAAATCCTGTTCATCATGGGCGGGAACCAATTGCATCAGTTGACTTACCAGATGTACTTCGGAGACGGAACCTTGAGTTCTTACTCCATCCTGACTCAAATTATCCCACTATTTGTTGGTACTGCACTCGGTGGTGCCTTGGTCGGAAAACTGGGGAAAAAAGAATTGTCGACTTGGCCATTGATCGGTTCTATCGCAGTCTATGCTTTCCTTTACTTGGTCGAAATCAAAAATCCGATTCTTTGGATCACAATGCAGATCATCGCAAACAGCTTCGCCTTCGGTTTGACAATCTACACTTGGGGTATGGTTGCTGACGCGATAGATTATCAAGAGTGGAAGACCGGCAGCCGTAATGAAGGTTCCGTTTACGCAACCTACTCCATGTTACGCAAAGTCGCACAAGGTTTCGGCCAATCATTCATACCTGCAGCCATTGCCATCTTGATCCCTACTCTGGATGTTAAGGACGCTATGACTTGGACTGCCGAAAACTCACTGGCTATCCGTGATATGGCTGCCCTGTTCCCATTGATTGGTTACATCATGATTTTCATCTGCTTCCAATTCATCTTCAATCTGGACAGAAAGACCGTTCGAGAGATGCAAGTTGCCCTGGGCCGCGACGAAGAATAACAAGTGAAAAAGGTCCGCCTCATGTGATGCTGAGGCGGACCTTTTTTCGTCATTTCTATTCGTGTTCTGCGAAGAACTCTTCTGGCGTTTTCAGGACGCCACCGGTATTGGCTGATGTTACCAATGCGGCATAACGCCCCAACCAACCTGTCTTCACTTTAGGCACAAAGCGTGTTTGTTTTTTCTTTCTTTCTTCCAGCACTTCATCTGCAACGCTTACGTTGAGTGTGCGGTGTTCCAGATCGATGACGATTTCATCACCGTCTTCAATCAATGCGATAGGGCCACCTGAAGCTGCTTCCGGAGAGATGTGCCCGATCGCGATGCCGCGTGTGGCGCCTGAGAAGCGGCCATCCGTGATCAGCGCAACTTCGCGGCCTAAGCCGCGTCCCACGATGGAAGACGTTGGAGCCAACATTTCCGGCATTCCCGGTCCGCCTTTAGGGCCCTCATAGCGGATGACGACAACATGCCCTTTTTTGACTGTGCGGTTATCGATGGCTTCCACTGCCTCATCATGGCTGCTGAAACAGATCGCTTTGCCGACAAACTTTTTGATGTCGGCGTCCACGCCGCCCACTTTGATGACGCCGCCGAAAGGTGCGATATTTCCATTCAGGATGGACAAGCCGCCGACCGGAGAATAGGCATCTTCGTATTTGTGGATGACTGCTTCATTTTTGATGTCGTGTCCCGCGACATTTTCGCGGATCGTCTTGCTTGTTACCGTAATCCGGTCCGGATGCAGGCTGCCGTGTTTGATCAATTCATTCATGATCGCCGGCACACCGCCGGCCTCATGCACATCATGCATGGAGTAAGCGGATGATGGCGCGATTTTTGACAGGTACGGAGTCGTTTCCGCAATTTCGTTGATGCGGTTCATATCATAGTCGATTCCGGCTTCTTTCGCCAAAGCCAACGTGTGCAGCACTGTATTTGTCGACCCGCCCATCGCCATATCCAAAGCGAAAGCATCGTCGATTGCTTCAGCAGTGATGATATCGCGCGGCTTGATGTCTTTTTTGACCAGATCCATCAATTTGAAGGCCGCTTCGCGGATCAGTTGTTTTCTTTCGTCGCTGACTGCCAAAGCAGTACCGTTGTATGGCAACGCCAATCCCAATACTTCCATCAAACAGTTCATCGAGTTGGCGGTGAACATGCCCGCACAAGAACCGCAAGTCGGGCATGCGTTGGCTTCCATGTCGAAAAACTCTTCTTCGGTCATTTTGCCTTCTTTGAAAGTTCCCACAGCTTCAAACATGGATGACAAAGTCAAGACCTGTCCGGTAGCGGAAAGCCCGGCCTTCATCGGACCGCCGGAGCAGAAAATAGCCGGAACATTGGTGCGGACAGCCGCCAACAGCATACCCGGTGTGATCTTATCGCAGTTCGGGATGTAGAAAACCCCGTCGAACCAGTGTGCGTTTATGACCGTTTCAGCAGCATCGGCAATGATTTCGCGTGACGGCAATGAATAGCGCATCCCGATGTGTCCCATTGCGATCCCGTCATCGACACCGATCGTGTTGAATTCAAAAGGAATCCCGCCTGCTTCGCGGATCGCTTCTTTGGCGATATCGCCTAATTCTCTCAAATGCACGTGTCCAGGCACGATATCTGTATAGGAATTGCAGACAGCGATGAACGGTTTGTCCATATCCGCCTCTTCTTTGATTTGACCGGTTGCTCTCAACAAGGAACGATGTGGCGCTTTATCTATTCCCTTTTTGATTATATCACTACGCATTGCTGTCTCCCCTTTTCCCGTATATTAATAAAAAAGAAGCCCTCATGTGTCATAGGGCTTCAGCTTGCGTCGAGCCCCGATACACTAAGAATAGGACTCAACTAATTGAATAGTTTGAATCCTAGGGCATAATAATGACTAATAAAGTGTTAACAGCATGGCAAGCTGTTGTATGGTGTGCGTTTGTTTTTCTCATCATGCTGCAACTCCTTTCATTATCTTTCTTTAAATATTAAATCTAAATTACAAATAAGTCAATGCTTTTATGTTATCTTCATCTTTAGTACTGACACTGTTTTGTCAGGTCTGCCCTAATTCCTGAAAAATCCAGCATCATTGCCTCCCATTCGGACTATGCCATCCTCGCAATCTCTGATAAGATGGAAGAAAAGTTGAGTAAAGGGAGTTAACATACATGTACAATTGGTCTGAACTATCCAGAAACTATCCGGCTTCCAGCATCCGCAAAATGGCGAAGCTGGCTGCCCAATTTGACGACACGCTGATGCTGACGATGGGGGAACCGAATTTCGAAACACCGGAAGCCATCAAAAAAGCTGCCCAGGCTGCCATCGCCGCCAATCATACGCACTACGGCCCGAATGTCGGCGAGCTGGCTTTTCAGCAAGCAGTCGCAAAAAAATACACGGACCAGATCGGCATACCCTTCGAAGCGAATGAAGTCATGGCGACTTTCGGCGGAACGGAAGCCATTCTGCACGTGATGATGGCGATCCTGAATCCGGGCGACGAGGTGATCATCGCCGATCCGAGCTACCCGAATTATCTTGGCCAGATCATGCTTTTGGGGGCCAAAGTCGTCCCCGTGCCCGTCTACGAAGAAAATTCATTCAAGATGCAGGCTGCCGACATCGCGCAGGTGCTGACTGACAAAACACGTTTGATCATCCTGAATACGCCGAATAATCCGATGGGCTCGATCCTTGATCAGAGCGATATGGAAGCCATCGTGGCCTTGGCCGATCGCCATCGGATCGCGATTCTGTCGGATGAGGTCTATGAAAGCCTCATTTATGACGGCAAGAAACATTTCAGCCTGTTCCAGATTCCTGGAGCAAAAGAAAATCATTTCGTGGTGAACAGCCTATCCAAAACCTATGCGATGACGGGTTGGCGGATCGGTTATGTCGTCGGCAATCCGGAAGCCATCGATCGCATGGCCGAGTTCAGGGAAGGCATCGGATTCTGTGTCCCGCCCTTCATCCAGGAAGCCGCGATCGCTGCAATCACCGGACCGCAGGATGATGTCCAATACTTCCTGGAACAATATGACCGTCGCCGCCACATCATCGTCGATGGCTTGAACCAGATCCCTGGCTTCAGTTGCTTGAGTACGGAAGGCGCCTTCTATGCCTTCCCGAACATCAAGGCGTTCGGCAAGTCCTCCTATGATTTTGCGATGGAAATCTTGACGGAAACCCACGTTGCGCTCACGCCGGGCTCAGCTTTCGGGAAAATGGGCGAAGGTTACTTGCGGATCCCGTTCGCCGAATCGGAAGAGATCCTTCAGGAAGCCGTGGACCGCATCAAAGCCTATATCATAAAAGCATATCCGAATTTATAGGTAAAAAAAAAACGACGAGGAGGCTCGTCGTTTTTTTACCATCAGCCATCAATTTTGGCCGATTTGTTTTTTTCCCATGCTTGCCAGACGTGATAGGCATACTGGGAGAAGGTGATGACAGCCAATCCCCCAACGAACAGCTGCAGATAGACCAGCCCGGGCAGGCGGAACAAGGAGAGCAGGATCGTGGCAAAGAGCAGGACGGTCGTTGCCTTTCCGAACACATTCGCCGGCACGATGATCTTCGGCTCGACATTCAGCAGCGCAACGCCCAGCAATATCTGCAGACCATCTTTTATCAATACGATCAGGAAAAACCAATTTTCGATATAACCGATGTCCATCAAGGTGTACAGAACAGAAATCTGCATGACTTTATCCGCAAACGGGTCAGCCACCTGTCCGAATTTCGTGATGGCATCATATTTCCTGGCGATGTAGCCGTCGATGGTGTCGGTAAGGCTGGCGACCAGAAAAATGATCATCGCCCAACGGACCGGATGTGCCGCATCGGAATAGAAGACCATCAAATAAAAAGGGATCAAAAACAGGCGTATCAGCGTCAGGATATTCGGTACACGTTTCATAACTTTGGCCTCCCAGCTACCATTGGCGTTCCTCTTACATTCATTTTAATCCATAGCGCTTGCTTTAGCTATTTTTAGCGGATCCGAACGCACAAAAAAAATTCAGAAACCGAGCAGCCGGATGGCAGCAGGTTTCTGAACGACTCTCAATAATGCATGACGTTGTCTTGGTAATGGATGCCCGTCCCCGCCAGGAAGACGATCTCATCAAAGAAATATTGCATTTTCTGGGAAGATGCCAGCATAAATTCCGGATGCCACTGCACCGCGAAGATATTCTGGCTTCTTTCTTTTGCTTGGAAGGCTTCGATCAAACCGTCGGAACTCCAGGCGATTGCCTCGAAAGGCTCCGCCAATTCCTTGACGCCTTGATGATGGAAAGAGTTGACAAGATGCTTCTCCCCCAAAAAGGAACGCAAGAAATTATTCGGAGCAATCGAAATCGAATGCGAAGCATACTGGATGTTCGTTTTTTGGTCATGTTGGACATCATACTCTTCCAGCTGGCTGATATCCTGATGCAGGCTGCCGCCAAAAGCGACATTGATCAGCTGCATGCCGCGGCATACCGCAAAAATCGGTTTGCACTGATTGTACGCCTCTCTAGCCAAAGCGATCTCGAAAGCGTCCCTGGCCGGATGCGTGACCCCCAACCGGTGCGTCGGCTCCTCATCATATAGGATCGGGGATACGTCCTGTCCGCCAGCCAAAATTAAGCCATCCACAGCGTTGATGTAATGCTCCGCATCCATCGGATCGCTGATGGGAATCACAAGCGGAATCCCCCCTGCCACTTGTACACCATCGACAAACCCTTGCGGTGTGTATGTTTTTTCCATCTGGTTGCCGAGTTCAGCAGTCAGGTGGTTGCCGCCAATTCCTATAATCGGTTTCATCAATTGTTCCTCCCGTCACATTATTTTCTAATGAAGTGTGGCCATGATCTGGGCACACTCCCCTCTATTTTTTGTTAGCGTACAAAAAATGCACATATGTATCACGATACACTCATGCGCACTGTAACCTTTACAGTCTATCGGACGAACCTGCAGACACTTCCCAAAAAGGCTGTTCAGATGAGCGCACAATGCACAAGCTTAACTTTACCGCAACACATCCGCATGTCCATATAGCCGTCCATCATTCTCATTCCTCCGCCCTTTTATTGCTGTTCGATAAACTTTTTCACCAAATTCACATTTTAAAATAAATTAATGCTATTGTAACGTGCCCTCATCCCTCTGTCAATGGCAATTTGTGCCGTTTTTCAATCCAGCATCTCATTTTTATTCTCATTTTATTGTTATTATCCTTGATTTCCCTTGCTTTTTGGATGCTTTTGCTCTAGGATTCAATATAGAAAATAAAATTAAAAAAAAATGAGAGTATTTCGCTGGGTCTATTTTTTTTGAAAGAGTAGCATTAAGACAGGATGGATTACGCGCAATTGCAAAAAGAGATTGAAGTTGCATTCGAAACAATTGTACAATTGACAGAAGCAAAAGAAAAAAGCAGCAATACCGGAACGTAACAAAAAAACTATTAAATAGAGCCAGGGAGTTACGTGTGGCAAGCCACATCAAACAAGCCCCCTGCCGAGGAGGAAATTATGGCAATTTGGTCAAATAATTATCACGGTACCATGAATGAAAAAGCCTTTGAATTCAATTCATCGATCGATGCGGATGCCCGCTTGGTCTATGCGGACATCGCAGGAAGCATCGCGCACGCGAAGATGTTGGGCAAAACCGGGATCATTCCCGGCGAAGAAGCGGAAGCCCTCGTCAATGAACTGGGCAAAATGAACGATGAACTGCAGGACGGCGATCTCAACATCGATTTTTCCGAGGAAGATATCCACAGTTTCCTGGAAGCGGAATTGACGCGTCGTCTTGGCGCTGTCGGCAAGAAAGTCCATACAGGCAGAAGCCGCAACGATCAAGTAGCGACTGCTTTAAAGTTGTATTCTGTATCTGCATTGGAGCACCTGTCCAACTTGACTGCCAACGTTGCGCTCGCCTTGAGCGAAAAAGCCGCACAGCATCTGGAAACAATCATGCCTGGTTACACACATCTGCAACGTGCCCAACCGATCACTTTTGCCCATCACTTGATGGCTTATACGGAGATGTTCCTGAGGGACAAATCCCGTCTGGATGACGCCAAAGAACGGGTTCTGCATTATTTGCCGCTGGGCAGTGCCGCCCTGGCGACAACAACCTTGCCTTTGGACCGCGCCTTCACTGCTGAAGCACTCGGCTTCATTGACTTTTCCCGGAACAGTCTGGATGGCGTATCCGATCGCGACCATTCCTTGGAAATGTTGGCGGATATGTCGATCATCATGGTCCACATTTCCCGTTTGGCCGAAGAAGTCATCATCTGGTCATCGCAGGAATTCGGCTTCGTGAAAATCCGGGATACGTTCTCTTCTGGCTCCAGCATCATGCCGCAAAAGAAAAATCCGGATATCGCGGAATTGCTGCGCGGCAAATCCGGCCGTGTCTTCGGCGATTTGATGGGCGTCCTGACTTTGATGAAGGGCTTGCCGCTTGCGTACAACAAAGACATGCAGGAAGAGAAGGAATTGCTGTTCGAAGCGATCGACACGGTCACATTCTGTTTGGAAATCCTGCCTGCCATGCTCAAAGATATGGACGTGATCGAAGCAGCCATGCTGACGGCTTCGCAGAAAGGCTATCTGAACGCGACCGACTGCGCCGACTTCCTTGTCGAAAAAGGCATCCCTTTCCGTGACGCTTACCAGATCACCGGAAACATCCTGAAGGAGTGCGAAGAACAGAACCTGACGCTGGAAAACTTCCCGTTGGATATGTACAAAAAACACTCGGATGCTTTCGATGAATCCATCTACAAAAAGGTGGACCTGAAGGAATGCGTCATCCGCAGAAATGTAGCCGGCGGACCGGCACCGGAACGCGTGAAGGAGCACATCGAGGCAGTCAAAACAAAATTGGAAGACTACCAGATCATTTCGTAATCGTTAAAAATAAAGAATGAAAATGCGGGGCCGCCAGTTTTGGCGGCCCCGCATTTTTTGTATCCTCTCAAAAGAATCGTTCCAATAAATGCGTTGCACTCAATCGCGTATCCGTTCGATCTTCATCAGATTGGTTGTGCCGCTTTCTTTTATCGGCGTCCCGGCAGTGATGACGATCGCTTCCCCAGGTTGCGCAAAGCCCTTTTCTTTTGCCAATGCGGTAACCTTGCTGAGCATATCATCGACATTTTCATGCTCCTCGATGACGAAAGCCTGAACACCCCAGACTAGCGTCAGCCCCCGTTGCACCCTTTCGCTGTAGGTTGCCGCCAAAATATTCGCTTTCGGCCGGTATTTGGAAATCATGCGGGCCGTATGCCCGGAGCTGGTTGCCGCTACGATGGTCTTGATGCCCAGATTCATGACCGTGCGCGCTGCCGCCTGGCTGATGGCTTCGGTGACGGATGCCTTGTCGAACAAGGCCATGGTCGAGAGGTTGCCGCCATTTGCTTCAAGGGCCTCTTCCGTCCGTTCCGCGATCCGCGCCATCATCGCTACGGTCTCTACTGGGTACTGGCCGACAGCGGACTCTCCGGAGAGCATGACTGCATCTGTCCCGTCAAAAATGGCATTCGCGACGTCGCTTGCCTCTGCCCTTGTCGGCCGCGGATTCCATTGCATGGAGTCCAACATCTGAGTGGCGGTGATGACTTGTTTTCCGGCCAGATTGCATTTGCGGATCAGATCTTTTTGGACGATCGGCACATCGCCACCGTTGATTTCCACACCTAAATCGCCACGTGCCACCATCAAGCCGCTGCAAACTTTGAGAATCTCTTCGGCGTTCTGGACGCCTTCCTGGTTTTCGATTTTGGCGATGATCTGCGTGTCCGTCGCATCCATTTCTTCAAGGATTTCGATGATTTCCAGTATATCGCTGGCCCTGCGGACAAAGCTGGCAGCGATGAAGTCCACCCCATTCTGGACACCGAAGCGGATATCGGCAGCATCCTTCTCAGTCAAACCGGGCATACTGAATTTTGCTTCCGGGACATTGATCCCTTTCGAATTCTTCAGGATGCCATCCACTTGGACAATGGCTATGATTTCTTTGGCTTCATAATTGATATCCGTAACTTCCAGAACCAACAGTCCGTCATCTATCAAAATATGCATGCCGATCGTCACGTCATTGATCAGCTCAGGATAGGTGACAGAGAATTTTTCTTTTGTTCCCAGCACGGGTTCCATACTGATGGTTACCGACTCCCCGGAAACCAACGTAACGGCGTCATCGGTCATTTTGTTTGTCCGGATTTTCTGTCCCTGGATATCCATCATGATGCCTATGTTTTTGTTCGCCAACCGTGCAGCTTCCCTGACATTGTTCAGACTGACCATATGCGTTTCGTGTCCACCGTGCGAAAAATTCAGTCGCGCCACATTCATGCCGCTGTTCATCATCCTGACCAGCACATCGACGGAATCGCTGGCCGGTCCGATCGTGCAGACTATCTTCGTCTTTTTCACCATGTTAGTCCCTCATTTCTGCATTGAACATCCTCATAACCTGACATTTACCTGTCTTCATTATAGAACAAATGCGCCTGTTTAGAAATTTTGACGCTACGGAATGCAAAAAACGTGCTGCTTTTCGGCACCACGTTTTTTTGGTATTCAGACGTTCGGTTCGGTTTGGATAGCCTCGCTCGCTTTCGCTGGCTTTGATTTCAATGTCAACAGGAATACGGTTGAAAGAATCAACACGATACCGACCAGATCCGTCCAGTGCAGACTGGTCCCTAACCAAAAAACGGAAAGGAACGTTGCAGAAAGCGGTTCGGCCGATGAAAGTAGG